>Ga0181558_10001005_pt1 | contig 26894 bp, 17 predicted proteins | sample 011ome_22_FD_133754 | JGI IMG/M metagenome (GOLD analysis project Ga0181558, IMG submission 133754) | Coastal salt marsh microbial communities from the Groves Creek Marsh, Skidaway Island, Georgia - 011507BT metaG (megahit assembly) | ecosystem: Environmental > Aquatic > Marine > Intertidal...
CCTGTTCGTTCGCCTCGCGGCGCGACGAGAACGCGTCCTTGATCTCGGCGGCGGCGGCGGCGCGCCGCGAAGACGCGGCGCGCGCGGCGGCGTCGATGGCGGCGACGCGGCGGCGCTCGGCGTGAAAAAGCGCGGCTTCGTGCTCGAGCGCGCGCCTGCGCTCGAGGGGCGTGCGCGCCTCCTCCAGGGTCCGGCGCTGGACCATGTCCCGGCGGTCGGAGGGCCGCGACCGGCGCGACGCGCGCTTGAACTCGTGCGGGTGCGTGTCGTGCCACGGCTCGGGGGCGCGCAGCCTGGCTTTGGTGCCGGCGTACACCGTCATGGAGGAGTTGCTCTGGAAAAGAGACGGGTGGGCCCTGCCGCTGAGGGTGTGCGCCTCGGACTCGCCGCGAGAGGGCGTGTCCCTGCCCTTGGAGTACCGCGCGCGCGCGACGGGGACCTCGTACTTCTTCTCCTGCAGGATGCCCTGCGGGCGCATCACCTCGGAGACGAACGGCGAGAGCGGATCGCCGAGTCTCACGGTGCTCCGCGTCAAACGCGAGGTCCGGGGCGGATCGTACGGCGACGGGTCGCTGGGCAACGTGGTCCGGCCGCTGGTGGAGAGCCCGGCGGCGTGGGCGTACGCGTCGGAGCGTGCGGTCCAGCCCCCGCCGCTAACACCCCCGAAGGGGGGAGGCGGCGCCCCCGCGGTCGCCGTGCCCATCGCGGGCGTCCAATTATGGATGATGGCAGACGCTCGATCGTGCCCTTTTCTTCTCTGAACGCGCGGATTCGACCGCGTTCGATCGAAACGAGGGAAATCGATCGCCACACAACGCACTTTTACGATTAAAGGAGAAGGCGCGCCGCGCGTCGCGACGGTGTTTGGAAGCGCGTCTCGTTCCGCTTTTGATCGCCGCGCCGAACGGGTCCCTTCCCTTCCCTCGCTCTTCTTATGCTCTTTTCACTTCTTCTCGGGCTTGAAGTCGTCGTGCGAGCTCTCCCAGATGACCGTTCCGTCGCACGCGCACTGCTGCTTGAGGTTGTCGCCCATCCCCGCGGAGCGCGCCAGCACGGCGGCCACGCCGCGAGCTTCGTCGGCGCTCGTCGTCTCGGGCGCGACGGCGACGGCGCGCCCGATGATGTCCCACACCTTCAAGCGCGCGTCCACGACGCGGCTCGCGACGACGCCGTCGCCGCTCGCGTCCGCCTCTAAAACGCCCAGCTCGCCGCCGTTTTCCCACACGTCGCCCACGCTCTCGACGCCGCGAGTGACGTCGCCGAAAGCGCGCACCGTGACGGCGTACGCGCGTCCGGGCTCCAACCCCGAGACGCGCCCTTCCACCACGCACGTCTCCTCGTCCACCTGCACGAAGCGCACGACGCCCGCGATCGAGCCGTGGCCGTAGGCCTCGCCCTTGAACTCGGCGACCGCGGCCAGCGACTGGTGCAGCGTGCGCAGGTTCGTGCCCAGGCGCGCCGCGAGATCCTCGCCGAACGTCTCGAGCGCGCCCTGGCCCACCAGGCGGCACTTGTGCCCCGCCGCGGTCACCGCGGCGGCGACGTCGTCCGCGGACGCCGCGGCGGTGGCCACGACGCGCACGGTGTTGGCGGAGAGGTTCGCCACCACCGCCTCGACGCCGGGGACGGCCGCGCACGCGCGCTCGACGCTCGCCACGCACTTGCCGCAGGACATCTCCACCATGAACTCGAGCGAGCGCGCCACCGAGGGCGGGGCCGATTCCGAGGCGGGGGGGGACTCCGTCGCCGCGGCGACGGGCGCGACGCGCGCGCGGCGACGCGACGGGACGGCGCGTGGCGCGCGGAGACCCCGCGCAGACGCGCGGGGAGCCACCGCGCGCGGTGCCGCAGCGAGGAACATCGTCGAGGTGGACGTCATGGCCGCGCCGCGAGGAGTGTGCTTCCTGATGACGAGCGCTTTTCAGGGGAAATAGGTGCTTCGACACTTTTCGATATTTCTTCGATATAGGTCGGGCGTCCACGGGCAGACGGGCGCCTGACTAAATAGTCACTGCGATCGTCTCACGAAAACCTCGAACCGACGGAACACGTCACCAAAAAGTGGATAACGACGCGGAGACCGTCCCCACCACTTCACCGCGCGCGATTTACCTCGCCCACCCACCTATCAAAATGGCCACCATCACCTGCATGAACATCGCCGGCGCCGTCAAGCACGTGTGCTCGTCCAAGTGCGCGCACCGCGGGTGCGTCCCCCGAAAAGTGCCCCGAAAAAGCCCCGATCGGAGGATCGTGTCGTCCCTTTTTCCCTTTCCGCGCGTCGGCGGAGAACGAAAGCCCGCTGACTTCATCCATCCCTCGTTCTTTCCTGCACCTTCTACCCCGGAACTCGCAGCGTCGCCCTCAAGCCCCGCGCCGCGGTTCGCGCGAACGCCGGCCGCGCCGCGTTCTCCGTCGTCGCGGACGAGAAGAAGGCCATCTGCGTCCTGACCGGCTCCGCCGGCGTCGAGGGCACCGTGACCTTCACGCAGTCCGGCGACGGCCCCACCAAGGTGTCGGCGTCCTTCTCTGGCCTCGCCGCGGGCAAGCACGGCTTCCACATCCACGAGTTCGGCGACACCACCAACGGCTGCATGTCCACCGGCCCCCACTTCAACCCCGCGGGCAAGAAGCACGGCGCGCCCACTGACGAGGAGCGCCACGCCGGCGACCTCGGCAACGTCGTCGCCACCGCCGACGGGTGCGAGTGGGAGATGGAGGATGTGCAGATCCCCCTGTCCGGCCCCAACTCCATCGTCGGCCGCGCCGTGGTCATCCACGAGCTCGAGGACGACCTCGGTAAGGGCGACTCCTCCGAGATCGGCACGCAGGGCAAAACCTCCTGCACCACCGGCAACGCCGGCGCGCGCCTCGCCTGTGGCGTCATCGGACTCACGCCGCAGTGAGAGAAGAGAAGAATCTTTTCGACGATGGGACGCGACGCGGCGAGAGAGACGGACGCGACGCGACGCGAGCGCCGCCCGTTCCGAGAACGCGCGTTACTCTGGTATTAAATGTTTAATACGTAAAACGCGCTCATAACACACGAATTCATCCCGTCATAGTCGTTTCTGCGGTCGCGTCGTACGAAGCAGATTTGGCCTCGATGCTCATTCTTTTTTACAGTGTGTACAACCGCCTCGTCCACGGGACGAGCGGCGCGGCGAGGCGGCGAGCTCGTATAATACGCTCATTTCGCCGATTTTCGCCATACGCCTCCGCGTATCGCAAGCGATGAGCGACCCCGCGCGGGTCGAGGCGCTGGTGCAGGCCGAGATTGCGGCGACGGGCAAGGTCGCACGACATGGAGGCGGTCGGAGACAGGCTTTCGGCGCGAACGCGTCCGACGAGACCGGGGGCGGGGACGTGGGCGGGAGCGGATCTCCACGGGTTCCCAAGCCAGCGGGGATCTACAAGGTGTCGCGCGCAGTGCAACGCGCGTCCCCTTGCACGATGAGCACCTCGTCCGTTGACGATGACGACGCGGATGGGTTGCGAAGAGCCGCAGTGCACTTTTGGCGTGCGCGGATGATGGTCAGGCTGTCGAGCCTGTACTCGGACGCCGCGTGGGACGCGCAGGAGAAGCCCCGCAAGTTTTTCATCAAGCACCGCGGGTTCGGGGTGTCGCACGGGAAACGCGATTTGCGCACACACCGGCGGATGTTCCTGCGGTGCGCACTGGCGAGCGCTGAGCGCGCGGCGGAGATGGCGCCATCATCCGTCGAGTGCGCCACCTTGCACGCGTCCGTGTTGAATCTGGCGAACGTTGAGGACGGGAAAGGCGCAACGGACGCCGCGCTCGCCAAAGCGTGCGCCGCGTGTCGCGACGCCATTCACCTGCACCGGCGGTGGTCGGTTGATCCGCTCCGGGAAGGGTACGAGGTTTCCATACTGCACAGCCCGGGCGCGGAAAAGGCGGCCCGGGAGGCGAGCGATACCAAGCCTCCCCTCCCTCCCGGGGTTGTGGACGCGCCGGTTAGCGGGTCGGGGTCGCCGGCGAGCCAGGTGGATTCGCTCAAACAGATGGCGCTGCGCGCGGCGCGTTTGCTTAAACGCCGACGAGGGGCGTGGGACGTGGAGACGAACTGGGTGAGGGAAACTTGCGGCGGCGAACGCGGTGGCGAGAACGACGCGGCAACAGAGGAGATGGAGGCGGCGGCGGCGGTCGCGGCGGTTCACCTCGACGAGGTCAAACATGAGGATCAGGAAGATGCGATGGGATGGAACATGTGGCAATCGGCGAGTATCCTCGATTATAGCCTCGCGGCGCTTCGCGCGCAGCGTACGAATGAATGAGTAACGTGTAGTAGTCTTAATATTAGTCGGCTAGTTTTAGATATGCGTAATTATTCGCCGCGCCGTGCGGAGCGCTTTGGGCGGTGCGACCAGAAATTCGAGACACTGGCGTCGCGGGGGAACTCGCGAAGGAGTCAGGCCCGCAACGCCAGTGTCTCGACGACTTACAGCGGGCGGACAGGGGCGGAGAAGGCTTTAGTTGAGTTAATAACTCAGAAGAATTCCTTGGTCCGCTTCGTGTCGCGCCCTAATCGTCGCAGGTTGCACCTTCCCGTCGCCACTCACAGGACGCAGGGGCTAGTGGTACATATCCAGTAAACCTACGCGGTACGGTTGCCGCGTGTTATTCATAACTATGACTGTAAGACAGTCCGTAGTTGTAGTGTGAGAGATGCGTGGAGGTATTGTGGATTCCCAACACCTCGGTGTCATCGTCGGTTGACGTGTCGTACGAAGCAGATTTGGCCTCGTTCACGCGACGAGCAGCGCGGCGACGCCGCCGACGAGCAGCGCGAGCGCGTGGCCGAGCGTCTTAGACGCCGCGTTTTCCTCGAGATAGGCGTCCCAGGGGAGCACGGGGTTGTTCAGGCACATCTGCTCGGTCTCCGCGGCGAGCCAGGTGTCGCACTGGTCCTTGCCGTTCGCCGTCGGCATCTCGCCGGCGAGCACGTCGCGGAAGAAGCGCGAGCACCCCGCCGCCGGCGCCGCGATGTCGTCGGGCCAGGCGCGGTGCGCGAGGTCCGTCAGCACGAGCGCGGGCCGCGCAATCGCGGACTCGTACCAGTCCAGGGCGTTGCTGTTGGCGTCCGTCAGGTTGGTCACGGCGTCGGTCACGTGGGCATCCACGCGCAGGAGCAGAGCGCCCGCCTTGAGCGCGCCGGACGTGTCGGCGGCGTCGATCCCGAGGCTGGTCAGCACGACGTCCTTCGTCGCGTCGAGGGGGGCCGACTGGTACGTCTCGTCGATGATCACGTCGTACGTCACGAGCTTGGCATGGAAGTCGGCGAGGCTCGTGAACACCATCTTGTACGCGGGCGCGTCGAGCGCCAGGTCGACGGCGTCCGTCGCGGGCGTCATGCCCGCGCCGACGCACAGCTCCTGCTTGTACACGGAGTACGAGACGTGGTACTCGATGGCGCCGAGGGACCAGTCGGCGTTGTACGACTGGTACTTCTGCACCCACGCGCACGTCTTTCTGTTCGCGGCGTCGGCGTAGAGCGCAGCGGAGAGGCTCGCGGTGCTCGCAGCGGTGGCCTCGAACGCGGCTTTCTCGCGGGCGAAGTACAGGTTGGCCTTCTCCTCCTCGTTGAAGAACACAGACATGAACTTGATCCACTCGGCGCGCGCAAGCGCGCCCGGATCCGACGACGCGTCGAACACGACATCCTTGTCAATTTGAGCGGTGTTCCACGAGTCCGTGAACACCACCTGCACGTCCTCGTGCGCGGCGGCGCGCGCGGCCCAGTCGGTGTCGACCGTATCGATCTGCTCGGTCTCCTCCAGCTTCTGCACGCACGGCGAGTGCACGTACTGCGGGTTCACGAGCTCGATCGCGTCGCGCAGGTCGAGCATCTCCACGAACGTCACCGGCGTCGAGCCGGGCAGCCCGATGCCCGTGACGGGGATGGTGAAGTGCTTGGCGTCCTCGGGGAAGGCCGTGCCGTTGGTGTAAGTCGTGGGCGCGGTCGCACCGCACAGAGTCAGCACGTACGTGTGGGGAACGCAACTGTAAGGCGTGTGCGCGCCGCAGTACGTGCGCACAACCTTGAAGTACGTGTCGTAATGCACGGAAAAGTCGCTGGCGACGGTCACGTCGCTGGCGCCGTACGCGGCATCGTCCGTCGCGATGCGGTGCGCCGCGGGGAAGTTCTCGATGGACGTATCCAGGGAGATGCCGCTGGGGCACGCCGCGCGCGCGGACGCGACCGCGGACGCGACCAGCAGGGTCTGCGGGGGGAGGCGTTCGGGGACACACGTCAGAGCCGCCGACTATTGCGAGTCGCGAAGCGGCGGCTTCCGCGAGCCACACGCGGCGGTGAGGGGTTTCAAAGCGCGCGGGTGCGAGGGAAGCCACGAGCGAGAGATGCACGCACCGCGAGAAGGTTGGTGATCTTCATCGTCTTCGAATTCTGATGCGCTCAGGGCGCGTCGAAGAGTGCGCGCGCGGCGGCCGACCGCGAGGTTCTTCCGATCGCTATCTGTGTCGTCACGACGGTTCGTGATGTGCACAGTTCAGCTTGAACGCAGTCTGTGATTTTGACTCACGATTCCGGAAAAACCTATATTAAACCCGCACGCGACGTGGAGTTTCTGCCGCTTCCATCTCGCTTCGAGTCGGCGAGCGCGCAATTCATCCGTGGGCGCGCCGCCGACCGAGGTGGCACGCGCGCGAGATGGGCGCGGCGGCGAAGAGGCGCGAGAAGCGCAAGGCAGCGAAGGCGCAGGCCGCGGCGCCCGAGCCCGCGCCGCCCCCGAAGTCGCCCGCGTCGCGATCTCGCGCGGCAAAAACGAAGGCTTCGCCCAAGAAAAAGACCGCGAAGGCCGCGAAGCCCCCCCCCGCGGACGCGGAGGACGACGACGTGATCATCGAGTACGTCGCCGCGCCGCTCGAATTGGACGGGTCCTTCGCCGAGCTCGGCGCGGTGGTGGAGAAGTTCAACAAGCGCGAGGATGGGTACGCGGCGACGTACGTCAAGCCCGAAGATCTGCCGAATCGCGGCACCGACGGTCTCGACGGCGTCAAGGCGGAGGACGGCGTCGCCGAGCGGGACGCGGTGAAGACGGAGGACGACTCCCAACACGAGGACGAGGACGATGAGGACGACGACACGTACGAGACGGACGGCGGGGTGAGCAACAAGGCTCGAAAAGTCGCGAACCGCATGCGGGTCGCCGAGCTGAAACAGCTGTGCGCGCGCCCGGAAGTCGTCGAGGCGTGGGACGTCGCGGCGGCGGATCCGCGTTTGCTCGTGTACCTGAAGAGCTACCGCAACACCGTGCCTGTTCCGCAGCACTGGTGCCAGAAGCGCGCGTTCCTCGCCGGCAAGCGCGGGCTGGAGAAGCCGCCGTGGCAGCTCCCGTCGTTCATCGAGGCGACGGGGATCCAGAAGCTGCGCGACGCGTACGCGGAGAAGGAGGAGGGCAAGAAGCTCAAGCAGAAGGGCAAAGACGCGACGACCGCGAAGATGGGCAAGATCGACATCGACTACCAGGTGCTGCACGACGCGTTTTTTAAATTTCAGACGAAGCCGAAGATGACCGCCGTCGGGGAGGTGTACTACGAGGGCAAGGAGTACGAGACCCCCGTCGAGGGGAAGCGGCCGGGATGGCTCTCGGAGGAGACGCGAGAGGCGCTGGGCGTCGCGGAGGACGGGCCCCCGCCCTGGCTGATCAACATGCAGCGGTACGGTCCCCCGCCCTCGTACCCGCACCTCAAAATCCCGGGCGTCTCCGCGCCCATCCCCGCGGGCGCGCAGTTCGGGTACCACCCCGGGGGGTGGGGCAAGCCTCCCGTCGACGCGCTGGGCCGCCCGATCTACGGCGACGTCTTCGGCGTCGGCGGCGAGCGGCCGGACGAGTCTACGCCGTACGACCTGGTGCTGAGGAAGGACGAGCCCTGGGGCGCGCTCGAGGACGCCGACGAGAGCGAAGACGAGAGCGAAGGCGAGAGCGACGAGGAGGGGAGCCTGGCGGAGGGCTCAGAACCCGACGCGGCCGAGGAGGCGGCGGGCGCGGAGCCCGAGGCGCTCGAGCCCCTGGACCTGCGCAAAGAGAAGCGAGGAAAAGGGGAGGAGGACGAGGGGCCTCCCCAGCTGTACCGCGTGCTGGACGTCGAGGACGCGAGCGTCGCGGAGGGGAGCCTGATGGGCAGCGCGCACACGTACGTGGTGCCCGGCGCGGGCGGCGCGGTGGGCGCGGCGCCTGGCGCGGCGCTGAGGCGCGCGCGGCGCGAGCCGGCGGCGGGCGCGACGGAGATCGCGCTGGACCCCGAGGACCTGGAGCGCGGCATGGACGACGCCGCGGTGGCGGCGCGGTTCGAGGCGGAGACCGCGGCGCGGCGCGCGGCCGCCGCGCCCGAGGACTTCTCGGACATGGTCGCCGAGAACGCGCGCAAGTCCAAGCGGAAGGCGGATGCGAAGAAGAAGGAGAGCGACGCGAAAAAGTTCAAGTTTTGACAGTCGGGGACATCGATGGTCTAATCATGAGTTAAAAATATGGATTCGGTCCCGTTTTTGCGGTATAGGCGTGCCGACCCCCGAAAGGGACTGCTGAGACGCTGTGACAGCCACTGACGCCGATCGTCCTCGCTGCAGCTTTTTCAGGCGTCTGGGTTAACTCTTTTCGCGCTCGAAACGCGCGCGGTCGAGCGAAGCGCGCCGACAGCCTCGCGCGCCGCACACGTTCGCGACCCGCTCGCGCATCGACAGAGGCCGCACACGCATCCGGCGAACACCCGAGGAGACATGACGTCGCTCACCATGTGCGCCGCGCGCCTCGAGGCGCGGGGGAAAAGCGTGCGTGGATACGACTCGCGCGTTTCATGCGATGGAGGTTTTCGCGGTGGCGTCCGCGGCTTGGCGGGCGTGCGCTCAGCGCGCGTGTCCCCCCGAGCCGCCGCGCGTCTCGACACGCGCCGCAGTAGAGGCGCGCTGGTCGTCCGCGCGAACGACCAGGGCCAGGACGCGTATAACAAAGCCATGGCGGAGTACTCGAAGACGCCCTTCGAGTATCGCCACGAGCTCGGTTTGTGTGAGTAGTGCCCCAACCAACAACGCGCACGCTTCGACGCCGGTCGCGACGACCGCGTTTCCCCGCCGCGGCTTTTCGACCCCACGCGACACACGGGCGATAGCGACGCAACCGCGACGCCGTCGAGCCGGTTCACGTCCCCGCGCGACCCGACCCCCATCGACCCACTCCCGAGATTCGCCCCGGTTGACCTAACGCGGCCGAAAACTGAAAAAAAAGCATCTTTCGCGCTTTTTCGAGTTTCGACCGGCGCGCTCGGTCGATTCGGTTTTCGACGCGATCGCCACGAAAACGCGTTCGCCGCGCGACTCGAACGTTTCGCTCACCGCGCCGCCCCGCGCCTTCTGTCGCCGCAGATTACCACGAAATCCTCCCCAACCTAATCGTCGGGACGCAGCCCACGACGCAGGGGGACATCGACCGCCTGCGCGACGTCGAGGGCGTGACGTGCATGTTCGACACGCAGCAGGACAAGGACAAGGAGTACTGGAACGTCGACGCGGGCGCGCTCCGGTGGCAGATGGAGCAGCGGGACGTGAAGCACGTGCACATGCCGTTCGTGGACTTCAACGCGGACTCGCTGCGGGAGGGTCTGCCGCGCGCGGTCGCGGCGATGGACAAGGCGCTGCGGGACGGGCACAAGGTGTACTGCCACTGCACGGCGGGCATGGGGCGGTCGCCCGGGGTGGCCATCGCGTACCTGTACTGGTGCCTGGACTTTGAGAACCTCGACCAGGCGTACGACTTCCTCACGTCCCGGCGGCCGTGCGGCCCGAAGAAGGAGAGCATCCGCGCCGCGACTGTGGACATGCTCGCCGCGCACGGCGAGTCCATGCCCACGGAGCTGGTGCACAGCGAGGACCCGCAGGGCGCCGTCATCACCTCGCGCGAGCGCTGGGAGATTGTGAAGAAGCTCCGGCGCTCGTACGGAGACGACCCGGAGGAGTGCCTGCTCAACCCCATCGGCGCCGCGAAGAAGATGTTCGGGCTGCCCACGGACGAAGGGGACTGCAAATTCGAGTAGCCGTCCGCGCGGACGAATCGCGCTCTGAGCGCTCTCGCGCGCGCTTCGAGAAGCGCCGCGCGGCGAAGAGGCGAGAATAATTTTTTAAGCGCAAGCGCTCCGCGTCCGGCGCGAAGGGGCGAGCACGCGTCGAGGGTCGCGGTGGCGTTCTCGGAAGCGCGTTTCCTCGCAAAATAACTTTTTGCAGGGGAAACGCGCAGAACGATGACGCCCCCCTCGATTTCGTGGCTTCGACCCATCCCCGGGCGACTATAGGCGACGCGAGACGTATTTTTAGCACCAGGTTTCGACTGTTTTAATTTCGTAAAATTCGGAAGACGCGTATTCGCGGTCTGGACGTCTCGTGCAGACCGAACGCGCGTTTCGCCCGATTTCGCAAACAGAAGCCAACCCCTTGGGTTTCCTCCGCGCGCGCGCCGAGGGCCGAGGGTCGGCTCGGACGCGACGAAACCGACCGGGCGTGAGATATCCCGAAACGAGCTCTCGGAAGTTCCGACGTCGGGCGCACGAAGCGAGAACCACGACCTAGCGCGCCGCACTCCAACGCGCGCGTCGCGACCATGAGCGGACGCGGTAAGCGCAAGATGGGCGGCTGCCAGCTCATGGCTCTGGTCGTGGCCGAGGGCGTGGCCGTCATCGCCGCGATCGTTGCCATCACAGGCACCTTCTGGCTCGGTGCGGGGCCTCTTCTTCTTTTCCACGTGTCTCGTTTCCGCGTTTTCCTGCGTGTCTCGCGCGCTAACCTCACCTCACCTCGCCCTGCCTCGCGACGTGCAGACCCGAACGTCACCGCGAACGGCCCCGTGCTTCCCGGCGTCTCCAACGCAGGGCTGTGGCGCGTGTGCTACGACGCGCCCGTGATCCCCGCCACGCTCGTGGACGGCAACCAGAGTTTCGACGCCCTTCTCGTGGAACTCTCGGAAAACCCGACGGCGCCGGCGCCCGCCTTGGCCGACGACGCGGTCGTCGACGCGCAGGCCACCGCCTCGGACGCGCCGCGCCGGGCCGGCGCCGCGAGCGTCGAGGGCGACCGCGTGGTGAACGCCAGTAAGGTCACCGCGGACATCAGGCGCGACTTCGCCGAGAACTTACCCTTCACCCGGGACTCCGCCGAGGGGTGCACTCGGGACATGAGCCTGTACGACGGCATCTGGGATAAAGATTTCCATGGCAGATTACAAGCCACGCGCGCGTTGACGATGATCTTCATGCTCTGCGGCGTCCTCAAGGTGTTCTCCGTGATCTTCAGCACCATCTTCTGCGAGGCCAGAGGCGGCGCGGGCATCACCACGCTCGTCCAGGTGCTCGCCGGGTGGGCGGGGTGGCTCGTCTTCCTCTGGATTTTGCTCGACATCGCCGGCGCCACGGGCGCGCAGCGCGCCGCCGCAGAGCGGGGGGTATTCATCGATACCGGCGCCGCGGATGACGTCAGGAACTACTGGGGACACTCTTTCTGGCTGTTCCTCGCCGCGACACTCGCGAGCACGTTCGGCGCGATGTTCGCGTGCTGAACCGCCGGGTCGTCTTCGCGGGCGGTTCAACACGCAGTTCGTCTAAAAGATTTTTGTCTATATGAAACGAGAGAAAGACGACGCGCTACTCGCGTATCCGCTCCGGCGGCCTGGCGGTTCGCGGAAGCGACGTGCACCCCACGAGGTCCGCGTCCAGCCGCCCTTCCAGCGCCGCCGCTCTGATGCCCACCAGGCGAGTCAACGCCGCGCAGTTGCGCAGATCCAAGCGCAACGCGTCAGAAACGGCGCCCGCGTCGAAATCGCCGTCGCCGTCCCCGCCCTCCTCCGGTTCCGGCGGCGGCGGCTCGATCCACACCGCGGTCAGGTTCTTGCACCTGCGAGCGGAGACACGCAGGACCGGCGCGGCGACCCGCAGGCTCTCCAGGCGACCGCACCCGTCCGCGATCACCTCGCGCAAGGCGCGCGACGCGAACGCGAGCTCGCCCTCCAGCGACGCGCACCCCTCCATTCTCGCGCGCCGCAGCGAGGGCGCGCCGGCGACCATCGCCCGCAGCGACTCCGCGTGCAGCGACACGCACCCGCTGACGTTGAGCTCTTCCGTCAAGCCTCGGCACGTGAACACGAGCGGACCGGTGAGCGCCGCGCAGTGCTGCAGGTGCAGAACCTCCAGCGACGCGCAGTGCAGCTCGAGGCGCGACAGGCGCGTACACTGCGAGGCGTTGAGTCGCAGGAGCGACGCCGCGCTCACGTGCAGCGACGTCAAGTTGACGCACTGCGAGACGTGCAGGCTGGCGAGTCCCGCGTGTTTCGGGAGCTGCGCGGTGAGCGCGGTGAGCGCGGGCAGGTACGCCGCGCGCAGAGCCTTGACCGTTATGAGCGGCGGGAGCGCGAGCGCGCCCTTCGCGTCCAGGCACCCGGAGAAATCGAAGCGCTCGAGCAGGGGCAAACCGCCCGCGCCTCTCCCCCCGAGGGCGCCCTTCGCGCCCGCCGCGGTGACCGCCGTGCCTGCGACGGACACCGACCGCAGTGCGCGCCCCGCGGGATGCGCGGCGAGCGCGGCCAGCGCCTTGTCTGTCACGCGCGCGCACTTCCCGAGCTTGAGCTCGGAGACGGGGTACGCCGCGGCGCCCTCCGGTCCCGAGGGAGTCGCGAACGTCTCGAGGAGCGCGACGACGTCGGCGTCGGCCACGTCGCACCCCTCCAGGTCGACGGAGCGCAGCGTGCGCGCCGCGGGACCCGACGCGGCGGCGCGCAGGACGCGGAACACGTCAGAGGCGGAGTACCGCAAGCGTCCCCTCGCGCACCGGCGCAGAGAGACGGACTCGAGGTTGGGGTACGCGCGAATCAACGAGCACACGCCCGTAACGGTGAGCGCGGCGGGCGGCGCGAGGTGTTTCTTGTTCGCGCGCCACGCCCTGACCGTCTCGGCGAAGTCGCGACACGTCCTCGCCGCGCGCGCCGCGTCCTTCGGGCCGACGAGGTCCAGCACCAGCAGTCGAAGCTCCGCGGGGAGCGCGTCCCACAGGTCGGCCCCCGAGCGCGACGCCGTCGGCGCGGAGGAGGACGACGGCGACGGAGCGGCGGTTCCCGGGGCGGACGCCGTCGGCACGGACGACGGCGACACCGCTCTTTCTTCACCGTTCGTGGTGAGCGCCGAGAGCGCCTCGACGGCGCTCTCCACGGAACACCCGCACTGCCGGTACACGTCCTCGATCGCGTCCGCGGGGAGCGCGTCGCCGAACATCGCCGCGAGCGTCTCGGGCGCGGAAACATTTCCGGCGTCGCCGTTCGTTCCGCGCGCGGCGCGTCTCGCGTCGCTCGCGGGAGCGTCGCGCAGGGCAAACGCGGGACGCTTCGCGCTCGACCGCGCGTCAGCATCGGCAGCCTGCGCGGCGGCGAGCTTACGGTCCAAACCGTGAACGTGGCCTTTGTTCCCTCCCCATCCGCCCCAACCCGGTTTTCCCGACGATCTGTTCTTCGACGACTTGCCTCCGCCGCTCCCGCTCGGACCGGCACCGTCATCGTCATCGTCGCTGGACCAGTCGAGCCGATCGTGCTTGCCGCGGCTCCCCTTGCGGGGCATCGCCCTCGCGAGGGGTAGGCGCGTCCACGCCCGCCGCGCACCGTGCTGTGGCCCTGGGGTGGAATGTCTTGGTTTTGCCAACTGATGACGGGCGTCCTTCGTCGTGGCCAAAAAGTGCGCGGCAGACGTGGCGTGTCGCCCGAGAGTCAAGAATCGACACCTGCAGCACTTCTCCCCGCGCCGAGGCATCGCATCGCGATGCTCGCGCCCTCCTTGGCGCCCCGCGCGGGCGTTACGTGTACCACCTCCGCGCGCGGTTCGCGCGAGCGGCACAGCGCGTGGAGACGGTCCGGAGGCTCGGATCGACGCGCGCGAGGAAAACAGAGATGCGACGAAAAAGCGCGCGTCGGCCGATCGCGTCGCGCGTCTTCGTCCGCGGAAGCGCCGAACGACGAGTGGGGCGCTAACCACGAGGAGTGGCGCGTGTACGTTCGGTCGCTGACGGGCCTCACGCGTAGAGCCGCGCTCATGGCGACGGTGGGAGGTCTGTCGCTCGGCCCGGCGCGCGCGGACGAGGCTGAGTCATCTGTCGACGCTTCGTCCACTTCGGACGACGGTGCCGCTTCGTTCGGCAGAGAGTCGCCCTCGGTCGGCGCACCATCCGCGGATGCGCCGCCGACCGCCGCGCCCGCGGACGACCCGTGGGAGGGCTCGTACGTCAAGCCCGCGATGACCGTCCCGGAGTACATCGAAGAGGTGCGTGGGCACCGATCGCCGGTCGACGCGCGCTCATCGTCCCCTCTCGCCTCGCAATCGACCTCCGAAAGCAGATCGTTTTCGTTACTCGTTCAGGATATTTTTTTCGCGTCATCAATGTTTCGTAAAAAGTCGAGACTGGAAAGTCACACACGACGCTCGTTTCGTTCGCGAGCTAACATCCGAAACACGCGCACTCGAAAAACAGATCGAGAAGAACCGCGCCGAGGCGTTCGCGACGCTCGCGACTTTGGCGGAGTCTCTGAAGTTCTCCCAGCTGGACAACGAGCTGCTCATCGCGCCGTTCGACGACGTGAAGCAAGCCGCGTTCTACCTGCCCTGGGCGCTGGTGAAGCTGGACGAGGACGCCGGCGTCAAGACGCAGCGCGCGTGGCTGACGTTCCGCGAGCGGCTGATCCGCCTGGACGCCGTCGCCGTGGACGCCGCGCGCTACCAGGCGGACGAGGAGGAGGTTCTGGCGGCGATCGCCGAGCTGGAGAGCGCGCTGGACGCGCTGGTGCGCGAGGTCCCGGCGAGGCTTGCCGGCTAGATGCGCCTCGGGACGCCGCGGCATCGTGCGGAGAAAGGCGGCGGAGCGGAGACTTTTCGGGCGAGGCGCCGCGCCGGGACGCGCGAGTTCCGCGCCGCGGCGTTCGACCGCCAATCAGAGCGCGACGGGCCGGGCGCGCGCGACGACGACCATCCTGCCGTATCATCACAACGTCACTTAACGTCTTAGATGTGCGCGTCCTCCCTCTCTCCTACGCGACACCCTCTCTCTCTTCCCTAGTGGCTACGCGCGCGGCCATCCCTCGGCGGCTCTCCGCGGCGCGCGGAGGAGCCGCCAAAAGCTTTCGGCGTCGCTCAGTACTCGATCTCGTCGAGGGCGTAGTTGTTCGTGGAGACGCCGGCGTAGTTCACCTTCTCGAAACGCACGACGACCGGGTAGCGCACGCCGGACTGGTCGACGGAGATCACCTTGCCGTAGTCGTTGAACCAGTACGACTCGGGGCGGAGGATCTTCACCTGCGGGAAGCGTAAGGGCGGGGAGGCGAACGCGGCGGGAGAAGGGCGGTCAGCCTCGCGTCGCGAGGCGCGGGTTCCGGTCATCACTTCCTTCGGCCACCTCGACGTGAACGCAGGAGGAAACGCGAAACGCATTCACGATGCGGTTTCTCGAGACTACGGCGCTGCCGCCCGGAACCGACGGGCTTACGTCCGCGGGAATCCGCGCTCGCGGCGCGCGAGCGGCGGGCGCCTTCGAAGCGCTTCGAAGGAGCGTTCGGGCGATGGACGACGCGCCGCTTCGGCGTCGTGTGGTCTGTTCCGGGATGCGGAATCGATGCGTTCCCGGTCGTGCGTCGTCGACGACGAGAGGTGGGTCCGCGAAGGAGACGAGGGCGCGTCGCGGCGAGAGTCGCACCTGGGAGCCGCGAGGGGGGCCGATGGGCTCGGGCTTCTTCTCCTCGGGAGCCTTCTCCGCGGGAGCGGCTTCGTCCTGTGGCGGTCGGGAACGGGGAGCGGCGGTGAGCGGACCGAGCGATGCGCACATGCACTGAGCGATCGACGCGATCGACGCGGGGTGTCTTCGCGCGTCGCCGCGGTCGCGGGACGACGCGCGCCGGGAAGACGCGCGACGGGAAATCGAAAACGACCCATCGGGCCTCGGATGCCGTTCGAGCGCGGGATGAGACGTACCGCCGCGCGCACGCGGATGGCGACGCGAGCCTTCTTCTGGGCCTTGGCGGAGAATTTGCTGTTACGCGAGGAGCAGGGGAGGGGGACGGCGCGGTCAGTCGCGAGGTCGCGCGCGCGTGAGGGGCCGCTACCCGGGAGGAAGACCTATCGCGACGCGCGCATCGCTCGCGCATCGCTCGTTACAGATTTCCCGAACCAACGCGTTTGCGTCCGGGAAACGCTCGCGCGGGCGCGATCGAGGACGTACCCGGAGACCGCGGCGCGGGCGGCGAGCTGGGGAGCGGCGGCGCAGATAGCGGCCATTGCTTCTGAGGTTGGGGTGTAGCGACTGGTGCGGGTCGTGTGCTTCTATGAGCGCGATGGGCACGCAAACGCGCCCTTTGCCCAAAAGCCAAAGGAAAAAACAGTATCCCCTCGACCAATCGGAGGCCATTTCCCGGTCCCGCGCTCGCGATCCTCGCGAGCATTTTTTTGAGTTGTGGGCCGAAAATAGCGCGCGGCACGGGTCGGTTTAGAACCTCCGAAAGCGATTTCCGAGAGCTTCCTCTGCTGCTTCACATCGATCTGAAAGAACGCTCGAAGTCGCGTCTAACGCCAGTGTGGCGCAATCACCGCGGCGCGTCGGAGCGGTATCGCGGCATGCGTCGCCGGCGCGCCGCGTGGGCGCTCCTGGTGGCGTGCGTCGCCGCGCTGGCGACGCGCTCCAGCGGGGACCTCGACGCGCAGTCGGCGAACGATTCGCCGTTGCTGGTGTCCCTCCTCGACGGGACCGTGCAGGCTGTTGCCCGCGCGACGGGCGAATCGCTCTGGAGCTTCTCATCCGGCGGGCCGCTGGTGCGCGCGCACGCGCGTCCCGCGCGGGGCGCGTGGGACCAGCGGGGACCGGGCGATGCGACCGACGCGGTGGCGCTGCGGCCGAGCCGCGGCGGGCCCGCGGTGGTGTTCCCCGGCGTGGATGGCGCGCTGTACACGCTCTCCTCCGAATCCCCGAACGCGGACTCCGGCGACGAGACGAAACACGTGGTTGCGCGCCTGCCGGTCACGGCCAGGCAGCTCGTGGACGCGTCGCCGTCCATGACCCGCGACGGCGCGCTCGTGCTGGGCACGCGCACGAGCGTCGTCTTCGCCCTCGACGCCGAGCGCGGCACGCTGCTGCGCACGTTCACCGCCGAGGGCGTGGTGATGCACGCCGCGCCCGGGGACGCGGATGGGGAGGCGGACTTCGACGTCTTCGCTCTGGACGCCGCCGCCGCCGAGGACGCGTCTTCCCCCGAGCTCCTGGGCGCCGTCTTCGTGGGGCGCACGGAGTATAAGGTGCGCTCGGTGGACGCGAAGACGGGCGCCGAGCGGTGGAACGTGACGTACGGCGAGGTGCACCCGCTGACGAACCCGGGTCCCCGCGGCGCGGCGACGTTGGTCGCGCGTCGCCGCGACCGACGTCTCGTCGACCCGGACCGAGACTCGGAAGGAAGCGGGCTTTTTCCGACGCTCCGCTTCGAGAGCGGGAACGCGGTGACGATGACATCGTCACCGGGTCCCGGACAGACGACGCGATGGTCCCGGACGTTCCCGTCGACGCCTCTTTCCGCGTTTGAGGGATTCGGCGCGGGGGTGATCTCGCGGCGGGGCGACGGCGGCGGGGCGGAGGTTTTCGTCGGCGCGCACGCCGGCGGTCTGTACGCGCTCCCCGGCCCGAGCCTCGCGTCGAACGGCCAGGGCGGAGAAGCGTCTCCGGACGAGAGAACGCACGAGAGTGACCAAAACCGAGGGCTGGTCACTCTGCTGCGCTCTGGTTTCGGCGAGACGCGGACGCCGATCGCGGTGTCGCCGCGGGCGACGGAGGACGACTGGGCGTGCGTGCCGGAGGGGCTCGCCGCGGCGGCGCTCGCCACGCGCGGCCGGCCGTTCCTGGACGGCGCGCTGTGGGGGTACACGCCGAGCTTCCTGACTGACGGCGACACGTTCGCGGACTTCGGGGACGAACACGAGGGACGTCGCGGCCGAGCCTTGACCGCCGCGGCGACCGTCGCGCTCTCCGCCGCCGCGGGTCTGGGGGTGGGCGCGGCGATGGTCGTCGCCGCGCGGGGGAGCCGGCGCGCGGCGGTGCCGCCGAAACACGTCGAGGACTCCGTCGAGGACTCCGTCGAGGACTCCGTCGCGGAGGACTCTGGCGTTCTCGCCGGCAAGAAGAAGCGGGGCGCGCGGGGGAAGAAGCGAGGCAGCCGCGGAGGCGCGGGCGTCGCTCCCGAGGCGGAAAAGACGTCTCTTCTTTCGGCGGCGAAAGAAGAGACGTCTTCGCGCGCGCGTGAAGACGAACGCGTGAACCACGACGAACCTCGCGTGAACCGAACCTCGTCGCATCCACGCGTTCGCGGCGCGACGCGCGTCGGGCGCCTGGAAATCGGACCGGCGGTGCTCGGCTACGGCTCGTGCGGCACGGTGGTGTTCGAGGGCGCGTTGGACGGGCGCCCGGTCGCCGTCAAGCGCCTGCTCGCGCACTTCCACGAGCTCGCGCGCGCCGAGCTCGCCACGCTCATCGCGTCCGACGAGCACCCCAACATCCTGCGGTGTTTCGCCATGGAGGAGGACGACGACTTCGTCTACGTCGCGCTCGAGCGGTGCGAGCGCACGCTGGCGTCGCTCGTAACGGGAGGAGGCTCGGGAGAGAATCTCGACGCACGCGCCGATTCCCCGAACGACCCGCCGTTCGCGTTCGTGGACCGCGCGTCGGGCCGGCCCACCCCCGAGGGGCTGCGTCTGATGCGCGACGCGTTCGCGGGGGTCAACGCGCTGCACGCGGTGGGCGTCGTGCACCGCGACCTGAAGCCGCAGAACGTGCTGGTGACGCCGCGGCGGCGAGGCAAGCTCGCGGACATGGGCCTCGCCAAGAAGCTGAACGCGGCGGAGGGCACCAGCTTCGAGACGAGGCCTGTTCCTCCGTCGGGGCCCGGGCCCGACGGAGCGCCGCGCGCGGCGAGCCACGCCGACGGCGGCGGGACCGCGGGCTGGCTCGCGCCCGAGCGCCTGGCTGGCGGGCGGCAGAGCCGCGCCGTGGACGCGTTCGGCCTGGGCTGCCTGACGCACTACTGCCTGACGGGCGGCGGCCACCCCTTCGGCGCGCGCTACGAACGCGACGCGAACGTCGCCCGAGGCGTCGATCCCGAGCTCGAAAAGCTGGAGCGCGTGTCGCGGGAAGCCGCGGACCTCGTGCGCGCCTTGACGAAGCCCGACCCCGCAGATCGCCCGACCGCCGCGGAGGCGCTCGCGCACCCGCTCTGGTGGTCGGACGCCGCGAAGCTCAAGTTCCTGTGCGACGTCTCGGACCGCGTCGAGATGGAGGACCGCGAGGCGGGCGGCTTCTTGCTGCTGCGCGAGCTCGAGCGGGGCGCTCTCTCGCCGCGGGGTTCTCGGGGCGTCGGGGGCATCGGCATCGCCGAGGCGTCCTGGGCGGGGAGGCTCCCCCCTTCGCTGCTCCAGAACCTGGGCAAGTACCGCTCGTACAAGGGCGACGAGGTGCGCGATCTGCTCCGCGTGATCCGGAACAAATCGAACCACTTCCGCGAGTTGCCGCGCGCCGTGCGCGACGAAATGGGCGCGCCCCCCGAGGGGTTTTTCCGGTACTTCGACGAGAAGTTCCCGCGCCTGCTCCTGCACGCGTACGCGTTCGTCAAGGAAAACTGCGCGCACGAGCCCGCGTTCCGCGCGTACTTCTTCCCGAACGACGAAGCCGAAAAAGAGGCGTTCTCCAGCGAGGCGTCGGCGGCGATGGCCAAAAGCGCCGAGCGTGTCGCGGCGCGCGCGGAGGCGCGCGCCGCCGCGCGCGCCGCCGCAGTCGCCGCCGCGCCGCCGGTGGAGTACCCCGAGCGCCCGGGCGCGCCGGAGTGCGTGTTCTTCGTCAAGACAGGCAGGTGTAAGTTCGGCGCGAGGTGCCACTTCCACCACCCCAAGGGGATGCACGGGTAGGCGGCGCGTATGCGCGTATGCCGCGGACGAAAGTCCCGCCGACGGGCACAGCAGCTACATGTACAGACGCACGACCTACTCACTACTACTTCTAGCTACGTTAGTTAGTCAGCAGTTAGATTGTGCAGTTAGATTGTTTTTCATCCTCCGTCCGGCTCGCGAGCGCCCGCACCGTGACGTTGATCCTGCTGTGCCCGGCGTGCGCCTTGGCCGCCGTCGCGCGCACGCCGTGCTCGTACGCGTCCTGGAACGCGCCGGCCATGACGCACGCGTCGCCGTGCGCCAGGGGCACCGCCGCGAACGGCCGCCGCGCCGCGCTCGCCGGCGCGCCCCTCTTCTCGTACAGGTCGAACACGCGCGCGGGGCTCTCTTCGCCGCCGCTGAGGAAGCTGTAGGAGAAGATGGGCGCGCCGCGCACCAAGCTGGGCTCGGCGTCGCTGTGCCTCCCCATGCCCGCGGTACCGTCTGGGTACCAGTTCACGTGCGCCGCCGCGCGGAGCGGCCCGAAGGCGTCGGCGCCGGCGCCGGCGACGACGCGCCGCCGCGCGTCTTCCACGCACAGCCGCACCAGATACGGCCAGTCGCGTTCGTTCGCGAACCTCGAGCCGAGCACGCCGTTCGGCCCGTCCAGGCGCGCGCTCTTCTGCGCGCCGAACGCGTACGCCGCCCCGAACGTGCCCTGCTTGCGCTTGATGTTCGTGTGGCGGTTCAGGGGGTTGGGCGTCGGCGGCACGTCGCGCGAGACGGCCCAGAGCTCGTCGTACGCCTGGCGCGTGCACCGCGCCGCGAGCGCGCCGGGGTCGTACCGCAGGAACGAGGCGCCGTCGGGGAGCACGTAGTCGCCGCGCTCGAGGCGAGGCGGCGCGGCGAGCCGACGCCGCGCGAAAGAAGACGCCGGGGGCTTAGAAGCGCCCGCGGCGATCGTGAACGGGTTGGACGACACCGTCGCCGTCGTCGTCGCGCGCGACGAGACGTCCGATTCGGCATCGTTGTCGGCACCATCGTCGCCGACGCGGCGGCGCTTCGCCGCGCCGCGCGACGCCGACGCGGACTCCGCGCGCGCGTCGTCCGCCGAGGGGAGTCTCGGAAGCGGCCGCGGCGCGCGGATCGGCGCGCGCAGCCACATCGTCATCGCCGTCGCCATGAGGCACGCGACGCGAGAGTGGCGCGACACGCAGAGATTTCACGCCAAGTGGCAGATTCCTCCCTCCATCCCACGTCACTCCTTCCCTGAAACGATTTTGGCGCGTTTTCTCGATTGCAAACGAGCGCTCCGACGCGACCGTCTTGAGCGGCGACGCGCGCTCCACTCCCCGCAGTTGGGCGCACGCCACCTCCCGTCGGTCCCGCAGCCCCTCCCTCGCGTCGTCGCCGCCGCGGCTCTCGCGTTCGTACGCCTCGCGAGACTCCGCACGCCCGGGGAACTCGGTGTTAACTCGGCCGATCGCACGATGCTCGCTCTGCGTGCCGCCGTCCACACGCCCCGCGCGGGGACCACCGCGCCGCGCCGCGGGCGCTCGGCGGAGACGCGCGCGGGCGCCGCGACCGCCCGCGCGGGCGCGTTCTCCGCGCCCGTCCGCCTGGGCGCGGACGCGAGACACCTCGCCGTCTCCCGAGGTGCGTGGCCACGGGGTGGTCGCCGCGATCGCGCGATCGTTCCTTCCCCCGTCTTCACTCGGGCTTCCGCTCGACGCGTAAAACGCGAAACGTCCATTCGCGTTCGCGCGCGCGACGACGCCGACGCTCTCTTCTGACCGTTCCGTCTCTTTCCCACCACCACTGGTTCGTTCCACGCCTGCGACGAACCGCGATGATGAAAAAACCAAAACCAGTCGCGCGCTCTCGCCGCGGCGACGCGTTCCTCCCCCGCGCGGCGGAGGACGCCGGCGCGGCGGCGGATGCGGAGGGCGCCGACGACGCGCGGGTCATCGTCATCACCTCCGGCAAAGGCGGCGTCGGCAAGACCACCACCTCCGCCAACCTCGGCATGAGCATCGCGCGCCTGGGGTACCGCGTGTGCCTGGTGGACGCCGACATCGGGCTGCGTAACCTCGACCTGCTTCTCGGGCTGGAGAACCGCGTGATGTACACCGCCATGGAGGTGCTGGAGGGCGAGTGCCGCATGGAGCAGGCGCTGATCCGCGACAAGCGGTGGCGTTCGCTGGCGCTTCTGCCCATCAGCAAGAACCGCCAGAAGTACAACGTCACGAAGGACAGCATGAACCTTCTGATCGACATCTTGAAGGATCTAAAGTTCCAGTACATCTTCATCGACTGCCCCGCGGGGATCGACGTCGGGTTCATCAACGCCATCGCCGGCGCCAGCGAGAGCATCATCGTCACCACGCCCGAGATCACCGCCATCCGCGACGCGGATCGCGTGGCGGGTTTGCTCGAGGCGAACGGCATCTACGACGTGAAGCTCGTGGTCAACCGCGTGCGCGCGGACATGATCAAGAAGAACGACATGATGAGCGTCAAAGACGTGCAGGAGATGCTGGGCGTGCCTCTTCTCGGAGCCATCCCCGAGGACACCGAGGTGATCGTCTCCACCAACCGCGGCGAGCCGCTGGTGCTGAAAAAAAAACTCACGCTCGCGGGCATCGCGTACGAAAACGCCGCCAGGCGCGTGGTGGGGAAACAGGACTTCCTGATCGACCTGGACCAGCCTAAGAAGGGGCTGCTGCAGCGCACCAAGGAGTTCTTCACGGGGAGCGACTGAGGAACGACGAAGGGCGGCGTGGATTCCGGTAGAGGCGCGCGGCGATGAGGGTACGTATCGAAGCTCTCTTTTGGTTTCGGAATCCGGGTCGCGTGATTCAGAAGCGCTTTCCGAGACGACGCGACGGTAAACGTCGCGTCGACTACGTCTCAGCATCCGTCAACAGCCGCGCGGCTTGTTCCGTGAGCACGCGCGACATGGCCGCCTCGCGATCCCTGCTTTCCCGGAGCTTCCGGCTCAGCGCATCCCGCTCCGCACGCAACGCGTCCGTGGTGCTGCGCACGCGAGCGTCCACCGCCGCCAGAACCCGCGCGTGTTCCCGGACGGTCTCCTCGAGCCGCGCCGCCGCCGATTGCGACGCCGACGTCACCGCCTCCGCCATATCCACGCGCGCCTTCCGCGACGCCTCCTCGGCGTCGTTCGCGCGCCGTTCCGCGAGTTCGCGCGCGGCGTTCGCCTCAAACGCTCTCGCTTTTTCCGAAGCGCACGTCTCCCGCATCTCCTCGAAACCCTCCACGGTGTTCGCCTCGGCGCGCGCCAGTTTCTTCCGCAAGTCGGCTTCGCGCTTCGCGAACGCTCGCGCCGCGTCTTCCAGCGCCGCCGCGAGGTGTGCCGCGTGCTTCTCCTCCGCAGCGCGCACGGCGTTTTCGGTCTCCGTCTTCGCGTTCTCGACGTGTTTTGTCAGGCGCTTGATCTCCAGACGGGACCGTCGCGCCTTTTCCTCGTACTGCTCGCGCATCTTGCGCGACCGAGCCGTCGCCTGGTCCAAGGATTGGCGCGCGTTCGCCAAACGCGCGTCGTTCTCCTTCTCGCGAGACAAGAGCTCAGCCTTGGCCCTGTCGCGCGGGCGTGACATGTGATGAGGGAAGGCAGGCGGTGAGACGCGGCGGCCGGACGTTCGCGGTCGGGGGTTCGGGGACGCGGGGAGCGGTGGACGAGTCGGACGCGGAGACGGCATTTCGTCCCCCCCGACGAGAACGCGAACGCACCTCGCCACCTCCGCCGCTTCCTGCGCGGCGACAGCCTTGCGAGATACCACCTCTTCCTTATCCGCGCGTTTGAGCATGGCGACGCGCGCCTTGAGCTCCGCGTACGTCGCCATGGTCACCAGCCTTCGGGCAGGTGCGGGGGACTGTGACTCGGTCGGCACATTTTTCCTCGAGACGCGAAAACGGCCGAGGAAACGAGGAAAATCCCGAGAAGGACGCTCGCGGCTCCCACCTCCGAGACACCGACGCGCACCCGCGACGCGCGCGGCGTCTCGCGCCAGGGTCTCGCACGAGCCCTCGCGGTCGCGCTTGCCTTCCGTCCGACGCGATGAGCTCGTTGGCGGACGCGCTCGCCAGCCTGGAGTCCGCGAACGCGTGCATCGACGCCATCGCGGGCTCGTACCCCCGGGCGTTTCCCAACGACCGCACGTCGCGCCCCATCGACCTGACCAGCGAGACCGCGCGCGTGCGCCGCGAGCAGCAGACGTTACAGCGAGCGATGACGTCCGAAAACGACGCGCCTGTCTCGACGTCGCGGCGCGAGAAGAACTTCTACGTCGCCCCCGGGGGCGTGCTGGTGAACGCCGCGCTGGTTCCGGAACCTGATCCCGCGCCGAAACGGAAAGAGCCGCATGCGAGAGATCCGCCGAAAGAGCGCGCGTCGCATCCCCCCAACGCGCGCGCGCGTCTCGGAAACGAGACGCACTCCGCGGAGGCGCGAGCCGTCCAGTGGCTCCGAAACGAGGTCGTGCCGCTGTTGCCCAAGCAGCACGACCCGAAGGCGGTGTTCGGGCGCGCGGCGCTCGGGCTGCGGACGTTCCCGCTGGACCGCGACGACGACGAGGCGGCGCGGGAGAGGGACGCGCCGGAATCCGTCGCGCCGGAATCCGTCGGCGGCTTTCACGTCGTAGACGCGACCGGCGCATCCGTGCTGCGCGTGCTGCTGGAGGTGCGCGAGGTTCCCAGCGCGGAGGGCCCGGGGACGGACGCGGCGTACGGGCCCTCCCGTCCCGAGCGCTGGGGGCGCGAGCAGTGGACGTTCTCGCGCGTCAACCGCGCGGCGAGGCTCCCCGGTCCGTGCGTGGTGCTGCTGATGGGCGCCGACGGCGCGGCGCGGCACGCCGCGGATGAGGCGTACACGTCGGGCGGGAACGAAGACGCGAGCACGCGGAGCGCGCGTATCGCCGATGCCGAGAGAAACGCGTACGTCGCGTGGTGCGTCCCAAAGGAAAACGCGCTGGCGTTGCGCGACGTCCTGAAACCGTACGTCGTCGTCTCGCGTCGCGACGCGACGTGTAAGTGGCGCGCGTTCCGCGTCGCCCCCGCCGCGCGCGGTGGCACCGCCGCCGAGGCGTTGGCGTCGACGCTCGCGCGGCACATCGACGCGAGCGTCGCGTCCCGGGGCCAGAGCGTGGCGCTTGACGTGCCCCTCCCCGGGTTCCTGCGGATCAAAAGCACAAACAAGCGCGGCTTCGGGTCGACGTCCGAGCTCGAACCCGCGCGCCGCCGCGGCGCGCTGCTCGACGCGCTCGGCACGTGGAGCCACCCGATTTCGTCGACGGAGCAGCCGCTGAAGCAGCCGCCGGGAAGCGCGGCGCCGGCGATGGCCCCCGCGTGGGACGGCCTGCCGAGCGCGACCGCCGGCTCCGTCGCCGCGCTGCGCCTCGACTACGACCTGCAGACGTCCTTCCGCGTGATGCACCTCTCGGCGGTCGTCCAGGCGGAGGCGTCCTGGGACATCGCGGCGGCGACGCTGCGCAAGCCGGGGCGCGCGCCGACGTCGAGCTTCTACCGCAACGCGCGCGCCGGCGGGTTCGGCGCGCCTTACGAGTCGACGGATTTCGACGTGCTGTTCGTGCACGTGGGCCAGGCGAGCCGAGCCGTCGGGTGCTTTGTGATCCCCGTGAGCGACTTAGTCGCGAGGCTGCACGTGCTCGGCGAGTTCGAGAGGCGGGGCAAGACGTACGCGTGCGACGCGAGCACGGTCGCGCCGGAGGTGCGTCTGATGGTCCCGACCGCCGCCAGCCGCTGGCGCGGCGCGGCGCCGAAGGCGCCCCGGGGCGACGCGGGGGTCGTGCAGGGCCAGTTCGTGGACGCGCGCGGCGCGTGGGCGCTGGACTTTTTCGTGGCGTACCCCGCCTCGCGGGACGACGTCGCGGGCGCGGTGGACGAGGTGAAGCGGCTGCTGCTGGGGGAGAAACCGCGGTGGGACGGCGAGTGGACGCACCCGGCGTTCCGGCGATGAGACGACGGAGGGATACTTTTTTCACTAAAAAATTTATGTTTTTCGCCTTCGTCGCGCGGCGTCGCCGTCGGGAAACGTTTCCCGACGTCGCTTCCCGTCGGGAAACGCGAACGGAACCGCGTCGGGAGCGTGCCTCGTCTCCCGTCCGTCTACCTCTCGTGCGTCGTCGACCCTTGCGAGCCGCGGCGCACGTCTCGCCTGGCCCCCACGACGATCGGGACGGTCTCCGCCGCGCGCGCGCCCGAGGCGACTCGCCGCGGCCGCGTCTCGAAACGCTCGAAACCAAACGTCGAGGGGACGAGGGGAAACGAAACCGCGTCGTTTTCGTTTTCGTTTTCGTTTTCGTTTTCGCGTCGCTCGCGCCGCGCGACGCGCCGCTCGGCGCCGGCGCGCGCGTCCACGCGGACACCCGGCTCGAGACGCGACCCGGCGCCGCAGCACGTCTTGAAGTCGCCGCAGCAGTCCCCCATCTCGCCGCACTCGACGTCGCAGCAGCAGTTGGGCGACTCCGCGTCCGGCGCGAAGATGCACATGCCGCACTCGCCCACGCAGCTCCGCGCGACGTCCCCGACGCCGCAGGCGGCGGCCGGGGACGCCGGGGACGCCGGGGACGCCGGGGACGGGGGCGGCGTTCCCGGGATCGACGTGACTGACGTGTCTGGGTTTCCGAGAACGAGCGGCGGCGGCGGCGGCGGCGGCGAGACGACCGGCGATTTCCCGGGAAGCTTCGGACCTGCGCCGCCGGGGACGCCGTAGACGTACCCAGGGATCGGTTCGCCGGCACGCGCGACCACGTACAGCCGGTCGAACACGGCCCAAAACAGCATGTTGAGCAACGCGACGCGCGCCGACACGAAAAGAAAGTTTGCCACCAGAGCCACCGAGTTGCTTGACGCGGTCGCCACCGACACGGCCGCACTCGACGCACTAGACGCGGTCGCCGGCTTCGAACCCAGC
>Ga0181558_10001018_pt1 | contig 26693 bp, 20 predicted proteins | sample 011ome_22_FD_133754 | JGI IMG/M metagenome (GOLD analysis project Ga0181558, IMG submission 133754) | Coastal salt marsh microbial communities from the Groves Creek Marsh, Skidaway Island, Georgia - 011507BT metaG (megahit assembly) | ecosystem: Environmental > Aquatic > Marine > Intertidal...
TATAAAAAGTTGGTTTGATGCAGGTGCCCTATGTGTAGGAATGGGTTCCCAGTTATTTCTAAAAGAAGACATTGCCGCTGGCAACTATTCAAAAATTAGTGAGACCATTGCAAGAGTAATGGCACAAATTGCTTCCTTACGAAACCTTACGTAATGCACATGTCTAAAAGGATTGTTTTTAGTTTTCTTGCCTTGATCTTAACTCTTGGGGGGTGTCAATTGGATACCAATATAAAAGTAATCAAGATGGGGCATGCCCAAGTGGTAGCACACCCAGTACATAATGCAATGGTTTTTTTAGGTCGGCGATTGGAAGAAAAATCAGGAGGACGGATTAAAGTGAAAGTTTATCCTAACCAACAGCTAGGCACGGAAAGAGAATTAGTAGAACTCTTACAAATAGGAAGTTTGGGAATGACCAAGGTATCTGCAGCCTCACTTGAAGCCTTTTCACCCGAGATTAGTGTATTGGGTTTGCCCTACCTATTTCGTGATGATGCTCACATGAATCAGGTGCTAAAAGGGGAGATTGGGAAAGAATTACTAGTTAGTACAGAGAAATTTTGGTTACGAGGATTGTGTTTTTATGATGCTGGAAAGCGAAGTTTTTACACCAAGTCCAAGCCAATTACCAATCCAGAAGATTTAGCCGGGTTGAAAATACGGGTTCAAGAATCCAAAATGGCTATCAACATGGTACGTGGCATGGGTGGATCTCCTACACCAGTGGCTTATGGGGAATTGTATACGGCGTTGCAGCAAGGAATTGTAGATGCTGCAGAAAATAATCCCCCTAGTTTTTATAATTCTAGACATTACGAAGTTTGTAAGTTTTATTCCATAGATGAGCATACAGCCATACCTGACGTGGTGCTTGTTAGTACAAAAGTTTGGGAGAGTTTAAATTTGGAGGAACAAAATTGGTTGCAGGAAGCGGCCAATGAATCTGCAGTATACCAAGAGGGACTTTGGAAGGAGGCTGTTGAAGAGGCACTTCGAGAAGTAAGGAAGGCGGGAGTTGAGATAAGTTACCCAACGAAGGAACCTTTTTTTGAAAAGGTTTCGGGAGTTTATGAGCAGGTTTTTAAAGAGCAGCCTCAATTGAAACCATTGATTCAACGAATTCAACAGGTGAAAGAATGAAATTAAAGAAGGGATTAGACCAATTTTTAAGGGTAAGCATTGCATTATTAATGGGGATAATGGTCCTAAATGTCACTTGGCAAGTCTTTTCAAGGTACGTGCTGGGGGATCCCAGTTCGTTTACAGATGAATTGGCTCGATACAGTATGATATGGCTTGGACTTTTGGGTGCAGCCTATGTTTCTGGAAAAAATGGGCATTTAGCAATCGATGCTTTCACTGCAAGGCTTCAAGGAAAAAAGCTGAGGAACTTACAGCTATTTATTCATGGGATGGTCATTTTTTTCGGCATAGCGGTCTTGATTTGGGGAGGAGGAAACCTGGTATTTATTAGTCAATTGCTGCAACAAAAATCTGCCACCTTACAAGTCCCACTTTCTTGGATTTACGGGGTGGTTCCTGTTTCTGGGCTATTGGTTGTTTTTTACCATGGATTTCATATTTCAGAATTACTAAAAAATAAAGAGTAGTCATGGAGTGGATTAGCATACTTATTTTGATTCTAAGTTTCCTAGTATTATTACTAATTGGGATGCCTGTGGCATGGAGTCTTGGTTTATCGAGCTTCTTCACTCTGATAGTTACGGTAGCTGCTTTGCCCGCTGCCACGACTATAGCGCAGCGGATGGCTACTGGATTAGATAGTTTCTCCTTATTGGCCATTCCCTTCTTTGTCTTGGCGGGAGAAATTATGAATAAGGGAGGGATTGCAAATCGATTGATAGATTTTGCAAAAGGCCTAACGGGTAAACTTCCAGGGGGCTTATTGTATGTGAATGTGATCGCTTCGATGCTTTTTGGCGCAATAGCTGGATCTGCAGCTGCGGCAGCATCTGCCCTTGGAAGCATTTTAGGAAAGCGAATGGATGAAGAGGGGTATCCTAAAACACTTGGAGTTGCTGTCAATGTCACTGCCTCTACTACAGGATTAGTGATTCCTCCATCCAATGTCCTAATTATTTATTCTTTAGCGAGTGGGGGAGTTTCCATCGCCGCCTTATTTGTGGCCGGATACCTGCCTGGGCTCCTCTTGGGCTTGGTGTTGATGCTCTGTGCAGCGTTTTTTATCAAAAAAAATAATTTACCTCCTGGGGAGACGATTCGGTTTTCTTTTTTAGTTAAATCATTCTGGAGAGCATTGCCTAGTTTATTTTTACTTTTTTTGGTTATTGGAGGCATAGTTGCAGGTGTATTTACGGCAACAGAAGCATCGGCTATTGCAGTAGTGTACACCTTGGTACTTTCATTTTTGTATCGGGAATTAAAGCTTACCGAACTCCCTGGTATTTTGGTTCGCTCTTCCGAAACTACAGCCGTAGTATTGCTTTTAATTGGCACCTCAATGAGCATGTCTTGGGTAATGTCTGCAGAAGATATTCCTCAATTGATCAGTGATTTTATGCTCACTTTGAGTGATAATAAGTGGGTTATTTTACTTGTGATAAACCTTATTTTACTGTTTATCGGAACTTTCATGGATATTACTCCTGCCGTATTGATTTTCACCCCCATTTTTTTACCTGTGGTCACCAAAGTAGGAGTAGATCCGGTGCATTTTGGAATCATCATGGTAGTTAATCTATGCATAGGATTGTGTACACCACCTGTGGGCTCCTTATTATTTGTGGGGGTGTCCATTGCTAAAATTTCTTTGACACAGGTTTTAAGGCCGTTGCTGCCTTTCTTTTTAGCAATGATCTTAGCTTTGGTACTATTAGTTTTATTTCCAGAAATTACGCTAGTCCTTCCTAGATTATTTGGATTAATTTAATTCCAAAAGGTTGGTAAAATTACTTGGTTGAGAATTACGCTGCTGTCTTGTATTTGTTTTCGTGTATGGAGAAAGGAGTGCTTCTTGTTTTTCAAAAAAATGAAAGTTTGGGTAATGTAAAAACACGCCTTGCAGTTAAAGTAGGGGATGCCAAAGCCTTAGAAATCTATCGACAGCTTGTTCGCACGACATACAGCTCCTTAGTAGGTCTTACATTTCCAATTTGGGTTTTTTTTTCAGATTTCATTCCGCAGCATCCAGATTATTCCCCTACAAAATCTTTTTTGCAAAGGGGAGAAGATTTGGGTGTACGAATGAAGAATGCCTTTTCGGATGCCTTTGACCTAGGGGTTGAAAAAGTTATTCTTATAGGAACGGATTGTCCCTATTTAGATTTTACTAGAATACATGATGCTTTTGCTTGCTTGGATAATGCAGATCTTGTATTGGGTCCTGCAGAGGATGGAGGGTACTATTTAATTGGATTGAAAAAGAATGCGGATTTTTTATTTGAAGGACTGACCTGGAGTACGAGTTTGGTACTTGCACAAACCCTAGCTAAAGCAGAAAACCAAGGGATGATCGTCAAACAATTGCCTGTATTGGGGGACATTGATACTCTTGAAGACTGGCTAACCTATAGCCAAGGATAGATAAGGGATGCTTAGAATGGATTGATTTTTTAGTTACCTTTTCGGTAAATATTTTATAAAGTGCTAGTTTGTTTCATGAATGGCTTTGGAATGAAATCACCTTGGAAACTGTTTATCTGCCTTTTATTTGTTGGCGTATTCTCTCTAAATTTTGCCTCGAATGGATTTGCTCAAACCCAAGAGAGGATAGGCAATTATGAGATTGTGGTTTTGGGATTAAAAATTGGGAATCTCAAAGCCTCTCAAGCGGCAGGAATGGATACAATTCAATATTCGATAGAAAGCCAAGTAAAATTTTGGTTTTTTGGTGATGTTGACCTTCAGGTTATAACACGTTCTAATTTTAAGCAAGGAATGATTAGTAGGACCTATTCACATTCCAAAACCAATCGAGGTAATTTCATTTCCAAAGTAACTTGGAAAGATACCGCATATCAGGTAAATGCCAATTCCTATAAATACACCAATAAAAAAGCGGTAAGCGGGCCATTGTCCTGGTGCAGTAGCAAGTTATTCTTTCAGGAGCCTACTGGCGAAGAAATTTTTATTTCAGAGGTGTATGGCGTCACTGCTCCAATCAGGAAAACAGGACCGGGAGAATACACCGTTTTGGTGGAAGGAAATACAAATCGCTATTACTACCAGCAGGGGAATTTGGTAAAAATTGTTGTCGAAAATCCTATAAAAAATTACCAGGTAAGGCGGGTGAACTGAGGTCAGGTTTTAGCAATTTTTTTTGCTAGTTCGACAAGTCGATTGGCATAGCCAGATTCATTGTCGTACCAAGCTACTACCTTGACCAAATTGCCTTTGGTAGACGTGAGGGCTTCATCTAGGATTGCAGAATGGGTATTTCCCAAAATATCCATGGATACGATTGGATCAGTTTCTATTTCCAAATACCCTTTCAAATTAGTTTTTGCTGCCTTCTTAAAGGCTTCGTTTACTTCACTTGCGGTCACTTCTTTACGGACGGTCACTATCAAATCAGTCAGTGATCCATCTGGAACGGGTACCCGCATGGCAGAAGCCTCAATTTTACCAGCAAGTGAAGGAACCACTCGGTCTAATGCATTGCCCGCATTGGTAGTAGTAGGGATGATGGAATAAGCTGCCGCTCTTGCTCTTCGCAGGTCCTTGTGTGGAGCATCATGTAGGTTTTGATCGTTGGTATAGGAGTGCACGGTAGAGGCAAATCCTTGAATTATCCCAAAATTCTCATCCAGTACTTTTACTAGTGGAGCTAGGCAATTGGTGGTGCAAGAGGCATTGGAGACAATCGTTTCTTGACTGGAGAGAATGTGGTCATTGACCCCTAAGACCACCATAGGAATGGATTCCTCCTGAGAAGGGGCAGAAATAATTACTTTTTTTGCACCTGCTTTCAGGTGTTTTTGAGCATCCTTTTTGAGTGTAAATCGTCCTGTGCATTCAAAAACCAAATCTATGTGTAGGTCTTTCCATGGAAGATTTTCAGGATTTGATTCGGAAAAAAGTGCAACTTTTTGATTATCTACTTGAAGAAAATCTTCCGAAAGACTAATTGTGGCCCCTAATTTTCCGTGAACTGAATCGTATTTGAGTAGGTGCGCAATAGATTTCGGTTCCGCCAAGTCATTGATAGCCACCAATTTGAAATCAGATTTTTGGAGCAGTAGCTTGGCTGTATATCGACCAATTCTTCCAAAACCATTGATTGCTACACGTAAGGCAGGAGCTGTTGGGGTCATATTTTTTATTTGCAGTGAATTTACAGAAAATCTTGTTCAACAGGTAAAGCAAATTTTTACTGCTTTGGTTCAAGGTATTATCTTGGTTTGTAAAGAAATTTTCAACCCATTTTGGGATTATTAGTTCAAGCGGCTATATTTGCACAACCTTTGAAAAAGCCACCTTTTTGTGGGTCAAATGGTCCGTTCGTCTAGGGGTTAGGACGTATCCCTTTCACGGATAAAACACGGGTTCGATTCCCGTACGGACTACAAGATTTGTTTACTTCCAACAAATCTATTTGGTTTTTTCATAAGGTCCGTTCGTCTAGGGGTTAGGACGTATCCCTTTCACGGATAAAACACGGGTTCGATTCCCGTACGGACTACAAGCTTTTTGAGTTGATTTGAAAATCAATCTCTGTCTAAATGTATTGAATGGTTTAAAATCCCTGCCTAAAGCAGGGATTTTTCATTTTTTTGAAATTTATTACTTGCTTTATTTTTACGCATTTCTCTTTCAATTGGCATTTTTTTAATATTTTCATGCTATTAATTAACAGGCTAAACCCATGTCCAAAATCATTCTTTCTCGATTCTTTCCCCATTTTTCTTTTTTTCTACTTTTACTCTTAACTAGTTACAAAGAGACCGAACCCATAGATTTAAGGATTACCACACTTACCAAGGAGGAATTAGCCATTCAAGCTGAGGTGGCAAGAAATTCAGTTACCCCAGTTTTGGTGGAGGGCTTAAAAATGGAAGTATGGGGAGTAGATTCTTTAGTGAGAGATCCTATTGCCCTACAAGTAGCAGAAGATGGATCTATTTATTATACCAGATCTCCTCGCCGCAATAATTCTGAATTTGATATTCGGGGGCATCAAGATTGGGAAATCCGATCCATTGCTTTGCAAAATATAGAAGACAAACGAAATTTTCTTCGAACTGAGCTTTCGCCAGAACGTTCTCCTAAAAACCAGTGGCTCAAGGATTTAAATGGTGATGGCTCCAACGATTGGCGAGATATGCTTGTCGAACGAAACGAAGTTTACCAATTGAAGGATACCGATGGAGATGGCTTAGCAGATTGGAAACAACTTCAAGTCTATGATTTTCACGAAGAGGTAACCGATGTGGCTGGAGGAGTATTAAAGACAGAAGATGCGCTCTTTGTTGGTGCTGGTCCAGATATGTGGCGGTTGCTGGATACCAATGGCGATGGGATAATGGATGAAAAAAAATCCATGTCCTATGGGTATGGCATCCACGTTGGTTTTGGAGGTCATGGGATGTCCGGGGTTGAAATGGGCCCAGATGGTCGTATTTATTGGGGTATAGGGGATATTGGATTCAATGGCAAAGGAGACGATGGCACTGAATACAAGTATCCGAATCGGGGTGTAATTGCTAGATCAAATCCAGATGGTACCGATTTTGAGATATTTGCAATGGGGGTTCGGAATACCCATGAGTTTGTTTTTGACAAATACACCAACCTAATTTCTGTAGACAACGATGGGGATCATGCCGGAGAAAAGGAGCGATTGGTTTATTTAACCCGTGGTTCAGATACCGGTTGGAGAATCAATTGGCAATTTGGAAAATATCGTGATCCAAATAACAACACCTATAAAGTTTGGATGGATGAAAAATTATTTCTTCCACGCTGGAAAGGACAAGCAAACTACATCACTCCACCGTTATTGAATTACGTGAGTGGCCCTACAGGGATGGTATATAATCCAGGAGCTGGGCTTGGAGAACGTTGGGTAGATCATTTTTTGGTAGTGGAATTTGTAGGCAATGCGGCAGGTTCAGGGATTCATGCCTTCCAGCTTACCCCCAAAGGTGCCTCCTTTGAATTGAGTAAAACAGAGAAAATAGTGAAAAATTTTCTTCCGACTGGAATCGATTTTGCACCAGATGGGAGTTTGTATATGGCTGATTGGGTAAATGGTTGGGATGATAAAAATTATGGACGAATCTGGAAATTAACAGATCAAACAGCCGAAGGTTGGGAGATTCAAAAACAAACGGCAGCTGAAATCAAGTCAGATTACAAAAAATTATCAGAGGCTGACTTGAAGTCAAAATTATATTTTGAAGACTTACGAATCCGTCGGAAGGCACAATTTGAATTGGTTAAACGTGGGGAAAAAGGAGCAGCCCAATTTAAAGAAGTAATTCAAGACCAGACCAATCAAATTGCACGCATTCATGGGATTTTAGGATTGAGCCAGCTTGCACGTCTAGTAAACAAAGACTATGCCTTGCCACTGGTAGTTTTGCTTCAGGATAAGGATCCGGAAATTCGTGCTCAAGCTGCCAAGTGGCTTGGCGATATCCGTTTTAAGGGAGCAAGTAAAGAATTGATTGGTAATTTATCTCACGAAAATGCTCGGGTTCGTTTCTTTAGTGCCGAGGCACTAGGAAGAGCGAAAGAAGTGACAGCAATCCAACCCTTGATTCAACTTTTGGAATCCAATAATGACGAAGATGCCTATTTGCGGCATTCCGCTTCCTATGCCTTGTCTCAAATTGGTCAAGAGGAGCCGCTTTCTGCCTTGGCTTCACATCCCTCAAAAGCTGTTCGAATGGGAGCAATCCTCGCATTGAGACGCTTAGAATCCCCTGAATTGGCTAAATTTTTGGAAGATCAAGATGAGGAAATTGTGACTGAAGCGGCCTTGGCTATTCACGATGATTTCTCCGTTCCAGCAGCATTACCCAAGTTGGCAACTTTGTTGCCCACTACTTCATTCACGAATGAACCTTTACTACGTCGTTTGATCAGTGCCAATCATCGTTTGGGAAAAGCAGAAAATTTAACCGCTTTACTTACTTTTCTTGATAACTCTACAAATTCCCTAGAAATTAGGCAAGAAGCTATTGCTGCCGTAGGCACTTGGGAAAATCCCTCTGTATTGGACCGGGTAGATGGTCGATACCGTGGGGAGGTCACCCGCGATCTTGGATCTGCCCAACAGCAAGTAGCAAGTGCCTTGGTTAAAGAGGCAAATCATGCAGATAAGGAAATCCGAAGTGAAGCTCTCAAAGCCATTGGAAAATTAGGTATACAGGATTTGGCTCCACAGGTATTCACTAAATTGAAGACAGATTCCTCACAAGAAGTGAAAGTAGAAGCCTTGCAGGCTTTGGTTGCGATGGATGCATCCAACCTCAGTGAAGCCATTTCCTTTGCCATGCGTGATGTATCTGAACAAGTACGCGTTGCTGGCCTGGGTCTGATCTCCCAAACTTCCTTACCTAATGATCAGAAAGTGCCCTTGCTCATGGAGATATTGACTAAGCGAACGCTTGCTGAAAAGCAAAAGGCGCTTTTGACTTTGGGTTCCCTTCCAGGAAGCAAGGAGTCTCCTGTTTGGAATTCCATATTGGCAGACTTTGCCTCGGGCAAATTACCAGCGGGTACTTGGGTAGAGTTGGAAGAAGCGATAATTGCTACGGGAGATTCAATACTTAAAAGTACTTACGACAAATTATTGACTGAAAAGTCAGGAGCAGAACCATGGAAAGCCTATGCTGGTGCACTGGCTGAGGGAGACGTAAGAAAGGGTAGGTCGATCTTTTTTCAAAATCAAACTGCCCAGTGTATTCGCTGTCATGCTTACAGCGATATGGGGGGGAATGCTGGTCCCGCTTTAGATGCAATTGGAAAAACGCTGTCTAGAGAGGATTTGTTGATTGCTTTAGTAGAACCAAGCCAACGTCTTGCTCCTGGATATGGCACCATCAATCTTACTCTTGGGAGTGGGGAGAAGGTTACTGGTCTACTTTTAGAGGACAGTTCAACCAATTTCCGTATTCAAGTTGGAACAACACTCAGAGAAATTGCTAAATCTGAAGTTACCAACTCATCCATTGCGCCATCTAGTATGCCTCCGATGGGTACTTTATTGAGCAAGAGAGAACTTCGTGACCTAGTGAGCTACCTTGTCACGTTGAATCGCTCGGAATGAAAAAGATAGGAATTGGAGTGGTTCTACTTTTTCTAGTCTGCTTCCTTTTTTCTCCTCTTATTTTGATTAATTGGGGTAACAGTATGTTGCACGATGATGAGGTGCCTCAATTCGATGAATTGATTCCTTTGAGACCTATACAAAGGGTGCTAGCAATTTTTCCCCATCCAGATGATGAGGTCACAGTGGCTGGTACAGTCTTGGGACTCAAGGCAGCAGGGCATCAGGTCACCTTGGTATGCTTGACGAGAGGGGAAAAAGGAAATGCGGCCAATATTCCTTCGGAGAATGAACTTGCCAATTTGCGCACCCTTGAAATGCAGCGAAGTGCAGCTATCCTTGGTGTAGATAGTTTGATTCAGTTAGATTATGCCGATGGAGGTATGGATAAACTGGGTTTGGATAGCCTGATGAAGGTGGTTCTTGTGCTAATTCAAGACCAAAGCCCCGATGTGCTACTATCTTATGATTCCAAGGTAGGCTTGTATGGACATTCTGACCATCGCCTTACTGGTGAGGCTGTAGAGCAGGTGTTTCTAAAGTATCGAGGGGCACAGGGATTTGTACCTAAGCAACTTTTTCAGGTTACATTGAGCAAAAAACAAATAGCAGTAGCCTTAAAACTTTCCGCTGGATTTAAAGAAAATTATCCTAAGGACCCTGAAAAAGGACTTCCAGTTCCGGATTTTTCCATTCGAACCCAACCTTACTTTTCTAGTACTCTTCAAGTGATGCAAGCACACCAAACTCAGAAAATAGTGTTGCAAGATTTGATGCCTTACCACGACAAAGTACCCCAATGGATCTATTCTAGGATATTTGACCGAGAGTATTTTCGGGAAGTTCGGTAATAGGGCTGGTTACAGGAATCCTAATTTTTCTCTTACTCTGTTGAGAAGTGGAAATGCTACTTGCCGTGCTTTGGCTTCTCCTGCATGTAATCTGGATTCTATTTCCTCAGGGTGGTTCATGAAAAAATCAAAGCGTTCCCTTTCTTTCTCAAACTTGGTTAGTAAGAGGCTTAAAAATTCTTTTTTTGCATGCCCATAGCCAAAATTCCCAGCCATATACTGTGCTCTAAGAGCTTGTGTTTCGCTAGCTGAGGCAATCAAACTATACAATTTGAAGACTGTACAAGTATCTGGATTTTTAGGTTCCTCAAGAGGGGTACTATCCGTAACGATAGCATTTACGTTCTTTTTGAGTTCCTTCTCAGGCAAAAAGATATCCAAAATATTTTGGTAGGATTTACTCATTTTTTGGCCATCCGTACCTGGTATGGTCATGACCTCGGTTGCGATTCTAGCTTCTGGCAGTGTGAGGATATCTTCTTCCATTACATGGTTGAAGGTACTTGCAAGGTCACGTGCCATTTCTAAATGCTGCAATTGGTCTTTTCCAACGGGCACTAAGTCTGCAGAATACAATAAAATATCTGCTGCCATTAGTACTGGGTAGGTAAATAATCCTGCATTCACATCTGCCAATCTAGCTGCCTTGTCCTTGAAGCTATGTGCATTGGCTAGCATAGGGAAGGGAGCAAAGCAATTGAGGTACCAATTCAATTCTGCAACTTCAGGAATTCTAGATTGTCTGTAAAAAACGGTTTTTTCAATATCCAGCCCGAAGGCCAACCAGGCAGCAGCTACAGCAAGTGTATTTTGCTTTCTGATTTCTCCATCTTTTTGGCTGGTGAGTGAATGAAAATCTGCTATAAAAATAAAGGATTCCTCCTTGCTATTTTGTTCAATCAATTGAATAGCAGGAACAATAGCTCCTAAAATATTTCCTAGGTGGGGCCTACCCGAACTTTGAATACCTGTTAAAACGCGTGCCATTTCCTCAAATTTGATGCAAATTAACTAAAACAGGCTATATAACCCCCATAATTTTTTGTTACTTGCACGTATGATTCGGTTGATTTGTATTCTTTTTTTAGTCGTCACTCTAGCAAAAACAAGTGTAGGACAAGAGTCTCCTCCACCAAAATTAAGTTGGAAGGTCAACCGGATAAATCTTGGAACCTTATTAGAGGAAGAGGGGCCTCATAATAGTTCTTTTGAGTATACGTTAAGTCAGGGTTCGAAATTTGCAATTGAAGAAGTACAAACCGAATGTGGATGCACGACAGTTTCCTTTTCCAAGGATACTCTCCAACTAGAGCAATCGGGAAAGATTTCAGTACGTTTTGACCCGAGTGCAGCGTCAGGTTTTTTTTCCAAATTAGTTGTGGTTCGGGGTGGACAGGGACAGGTTCAAGATTCTTTATTTTTGGAAGGGATTGCTATACCTTATCCAGTAGATTTGGATCGAAATTATCCCGTGAAAATGGGGCAAATTGGTTTGCGTTTACGAAAAATAACGATGGGAGAGGTTTTTGATAACGAACCAAAACAGAAATATTTGGAATTTTTTAATGCTGGATCAAGCCCATTGTCCAAGTCCTCCTTTCAAGCCCAAACACCCTCATTTATCCATATTGAACAAGTTCAAGATCTGGTTAGGCCGAAAGAAAGAGGATTGTTGATGTTAAGTTACGATGCCTCCCAACGAACAGATCTGGGAGCTGTAGTAGATAAGATAGGTATTTCTTGGAATTCAACTGAATCGGAGATGCTGGAGCTAGAGGTTTTAGCAAATCTATTTGATTATTTTGCTCCAATTAAGCGAGAAGAATTGGATCTAGTTCCTCAACTCTTACTCGATGAAAAAATAGTGGACTTGGGGGAAATTAATTCGAAGGAAGTGCAGCGTACATCCATCACGCTTACAAATTTGGGTAAGGAAAAGTTAGAGATAAGGAAACTCCAAGGAAATTGCGCGTGTTTGCTGCTTGAATTACCGGTAAAAGAACTTTATCCAGGTGAGACCACAGAATTAACTCTTGTCTTTGATCCATTAGGTAGAAAGGGAATTGATCAACGAAACATTTACTTCTTTACCAATGACCCCGTCAACCCAGTTCAACTCCTGATACTGAAAAGTCGTATTAAGTAAGATACAAAAAAATTGGCTAATCTTTATTAGGAACTTGGTTTGGATTTGGACCGAGTTTCAATTGATCAAAAATTAAACTAACTAAAAAAAAATGCGAGGAAAAAGCATTCTTTACTACACGATTGCCTTACAGTTCTTTTTGGGAAGCGGATTTTTAGTGAATTCAACTGGGTATGCACAACAACTTCCTTATCAAGGTGAGCGAATCGTCCTGGTGGCAGATGGAAATGAGCATGGGAAAGATGATTGGGCAGCAACACCCTTATCTTTAGCCCTTTTGGCTTCCAAGGAGTTGCAAGATCAAGTAGTCATATATGCTTTCAATAGCCATACCTGGGGTTCAAATAAATCCCATCCAGGTGCAGATGCACAGATGCGTGAAAGTGCATTTTTAGGTGCCAAGTATTTTGGCTTTAAAAAGACAAAATTTATTGAAGCAGTTAATGCTCCCAATTATGCGATTATTGAACTTACCGTTCAGGTAAATAAAAGTTCTGCAAAGAATCCCTTGCTAATTGTAGCTGCTGGTTCACTGGAACTTATCGGAACTGCCTTGAATGAGGCAGATTCGAGCAAATTGAAATATGTCCGTGTGCTCTCTCATTCTACTTGGGACCAAAATCATGCCGATAATCCAGAGGAAGGTGAGGTACACAGTGGTTGGACCTGGGAAAAACTCCAGGACAGTTTTCAAGGAAACCAACTGCAGTTGATCTCTTTAGTGAATGAAGCAACTAGCCTAGAAAGCTTAAAGGCTCCCTTAGCAGCCTATGCTTGGTTGAAAGATGCTTCAACTAAGGAGCCCAAACCCTTTGAAAAGGGGTCTTGGGGATGGTTGTATGGCCGATTGGAGGCTTCTAGTACTGAAAAGGAAGTCAATCCGGATGATGTGCGACTGATTTATTACCTTTTCACAGGAAATTCAAATCCTAGTTTGGGGGAACTCCAGGATTTGCTTACCAACCCTAGTAAATGGGATTCAAAAAAATAGACCTCTGGGGACTATTTTTTGAAGTTACCTAAATTTCATTTTTTTATTTAAAGGCTGGAATTCCAGTAATCTCGTTTCCTAATATAAGTAAGTGGATATCGTGGGTACCCTCGTAGGTCAGGACCGATTCTAGGTTCATCATGTGACGCATGATGGGATATTCTCCAGTAATCCCCATGCCACCATGAATTTGACGCGCCTCACGGGCGATATTCAATGCCATTTCCACGTTATTCCGTTTAGCCATAGAGATGTGAACCGTCTTAGCAGTGCCTTCATTCATCATCTTTCCTACCTTCCATGCCAAAAGCTGTGCTTTGGTAATCTCGGTAAGCATTTCCGCAAGTTTTTTTTGTGTCAATTGAAATCCAGCAATTGGCTTTCCAAATTGAATTCGCTCGGCAGCATACTTCCGTGCAGATTCGTAGCAATCCATGGCTGCACCAATGGCACCCCAGGCAATACCAAAACGAGCGGAATCTAGACACATCATTGGTGCACCTAGTCCAGATTTACCAGGTAGCAAATTTTCTTTGGGCACCTTCACATTATCAAATACTAGCTCACCAGTGCAGGAGGCTCTAAGGGACCATTTGTTGTGTGTTTCTGGAGTGGTAAATCCCTCCATATCCCGTTCCACGATTAATCCATGAATTCGGCCTTCCTCATTTTTTGCCCATACTACGGCAATATCTGCTTTTGGGGAGTTAGAAATCCACATTTTTGCACCATTGAGCAAGTAGTGGTCTCCCATATCTTTGAAGTTGGTGACCATCCCGCTAGGATTGGAACCGTGATCGGGTTCAGTCAATCCAAAGCAGCCAAGTAATTCTCCATTGGCCAATTTAGGTAAGTATTTTTTGCGCTGCTCTTCGGAGCCGAACTTGTAGATGGGATACATGACTAAGGATCCTTGCACCGAGGCAGTGGATCGCATTCCGGAGTCTCCGCGCTCGATCTCTTGCATTATCAGGCCATAGGAGATATAATCCAGACCACCGCATCCATATTCTATGGGAAGCTGTGGTCCGAAAGCGCCTATTTCCCCAAATTTCTTCACAATTTCGTATGGAAAATGGGCTTTTTGGGCCCAATCCTCGATGTAGGGAGAAATTTCTTTTTTAACAAAATCCCGAATTGTCGATCGGATTAATTTTTGCTCCTCGGTCAATAAATCATCTAAATCTAAAAAATCTACCCCCTCAAACAGATCTTGTTTTAGCGATTTCTGAATGGTTCCGCTCTCCATAGTTTATTTGGTTTATACCTAGGAATACTTCAATTTTGCCTGGATTAGGCTACTATTTTCTGTGGTGAAATTAAGCAGAAAGGAGCTTATAAAAATACCTTTTTTAAATAATCTAATGGCAGAAACCCAAATAGACCCAAAGATTTTAGAGAAAATCTTATTACTCCAAGAAAAATTTAAGTCTTCTGGACAAGACATGCTTTCTTACTTAGAAGGCTTGCTTTATGCGGATTATTTGACCTACTGGGAATACATCAATTTGGATACTTTATTATCACTTCAACAGCCTAAAACAAGTTTCAAGGACGAAAAGATATTTATTATCTACCACCAAATTACGGAGCTTTACTTCAAATTGATTCTTTCTGAAATGGAACAATTGGCTGATCAGAACTCTTTGAATGAGGATTTTTTTAAGATTAGGCTAGAACGTATCCTGATGTATTTTGATCACTTGATCAGTTCCTTTGCGATGATGTGGAAGGGGATGGAGAAAGAACAGTTTCTTAAGTTTCGAATGTCTCTGCTGCCTTCTTCTGGTTTTCAAAGTGCTCAATTTCGAGAGATAGAATTGATGGCCACAGAGGTATGGCAGCTAGTCGCTGTAGAGAAGAGAGCCTTATTTGATGCGGACTCCGATGCCATTTCTTTGTTTGAAAACCTGTATTGGCAACAAGGCGCTATAGAATTGGCTACGGGTCAAAAAACACTGACTTTGAAAACATTTGAAGGGAAATACCGAAAAAGTTTGGTCGAATTAATTGAAAACTACAGAAGTAAAAATCTTTGGAAAAGGTATTCTGAGTTAGCCAATCCTTCTGAGGAGTTGCGTGAATTGATGCGTCAATTGGATTTGAAGGCAAATGTTTTTTGGCCCTTGGCGCATTATAAATCAGCGGTTCGCTACCTACAGCGTGATCCGGTGGACATAGCAGCCACAGGAGGAACCAACTGGCAGAAGTACTTACCGCCTCGTTTTCAAAAAGTCATCTTTTTTCCAGACCTCTGGACCCAAGAAGAAAAAGCCGAATGGGGTAAGGGCTGGGTGGTAAAAGAGATTTTTGGAGAGGAGATTCAAAAGGAATCTAATGAATTTAAGATATGATTTTTGGCAATCTATCCAAAGCTTAAATTTTTTTTGATTTAATACTAATAAGCCTCGAATGACGGTCAATCCTAGCTTCTGTTACCCGGTTTTAATTGAGTTTGAAAACTTATTTTCTTTGAGTAGTTGTTGCAAAACAGATAATCAGGAAATAATAAATTCTTAACAGGATAACCCTCACCTTATTGTCTGATTTTGTTAGATTTAAATGCGCTAACAAAGCATTTAATGAAGCATAATTCTCTTTTCCTTGTAATTGGATTTTTATTTTTGATCCAGGTGACTTCAAGCCTTGGCCAAAATAAAAAGCTTGACCGAATCGCCTTTGGCTCCTGCAATCGCCAAGATGCACCTCAGCCCCTTTGGAAACCCATTCTGGCAGATCATCCAGACCTTTGGGTATGGATGGGTGATAATATCTATGGAGATTCCCCAATAATGGACACCCTTCGTGCCAAGTATGGACGGCAAAATGCCCAGGTGGAATACCAGCTACTAAAAGAAAGTACCCCAATCATTGGTATTTGGGATGATCACGATTATGGCATCAATGATGGAGGCAAGAACTACGCTCAGAAAAAGGCATCTAGAGACTTGATGTTCGATTTTTTGAGTGTTCCCTTGGATGCTTCTGAACGGAAGCGGGAGGGAGGCTATGCTGCATATACCTATGGAGAAGGCAATCAACAAGTAAAAGTGATTTTGTTAGATGGTCGCTACTTTAGAGATACGCTTGAGCGAATAGATCGCATCTATCAAATTAATCCTACAGGACAGATTTTGGGTGATGCGCAATGGAAATGGCTTGAAAATGAATTAAAAACTAGTACTGCTCGGGTCAACTTTATTGTTTCTGGAATACAAATCTTACCAACCGAACATGCCTATGAAAAATGGGCCAATTTTCCTCAGGAGCGCGAAAAATTATTGAACCTACTATCCAATTCCGGTGTCCAGAATCCAATCCTTTTAAGCGGAGATCGCCATATAGCAGAGATCATGAAGTTAGTGGATTCCCGGTTTCCAAAAGGTATTTACGAGGTAACTTCCAGTGGACTAACCCATACCTGGTCTGGAATAGCCGAAGAGAAAAATAGCTTAAGAATTAGTGAACTGATTGCCAAACTTAATTATGGGTTGGCATCGTTTGATTGGAATTTGAATCAGCTAACCCTTGAAATCAAAGGAAAAGAAGGCATTGTATTGGCTTCTCAACTTATTCCCTTGACCACAAACCAATAATCAGTAATTGTATGTCTACTAGAAGAGATTTTATCAAGAGTATCGGTTTTTCAACCGCAGCATACCTAGCCCTTGGAGATGATGCCATAGGGCAAATAAATTCATCAAAAAGTATAGGTCCCCTTAGTAGCTTTTATCCTATTCGAATCAAAGGAAAGGTGTCTGCAGCAGGAAAAGGTATTTCTGGGGTAGTACTTTCGGATGGACGTGTAGTCGTACAAACCAATAGAGAAGGAGAATATGAATTCATTTCGGGTTCTGACCGAGAATTTGTTTTTGTTTCTCAGCCCAGTGGTTTTGAAATTAAGAAGCTTCCAAATGGTTCCTCTTCTATTTTCAAGCTAATTGACAAATCATCTAAAGAGCAAGTTTTAAATTTTGAATTAAAACCAACTGTTGCGACGGATGAAAATCATCATTTCTTGCTACTTTCAGATACACAAATCCAGAACGAATACGAGGCCAATCAATTATTAACTGTATCCGTTCCGGATGTGATGGAGTCTATAAAAAATCTCAATGATCCCAATGCCTTTGGGATTGGTTGTGGGGATTTGGTATACGATAATTTAGAACTTTTTAAAGAATACAATCAATCCATTGAATCCTATGGAATCCCATTTTTTCAAGTAATTGGTAACCATGATATGGACTTTAAGGTGCGTTCAGATGCCTGGACTGCGCAAACATTTAAAGGGCATTTTGGACCAACCTATTATTCGTGGAATAAAGGGGAAATCCATTATGTGGTTTTGGATGATGTTTTTTATTTGGGCACAGGCACGAAATACATCGGTCATTTGCCAGAGGAGCAGTTAGCCTGGTTAGAACAGGATCTTTCTTTTGTGGAAAAGGGTCGAACGGTGGTTATTTCCTTGCACATCCCTACCTATACAGGAGCCGTGACTCGATATCCTACCAATGATACGCTCGGAGGCACGGTAAGTAATCGTGAACATTTGTACCATCTACTAGAAGGTTACCAGGTGCATATACTTTCAGGGCATACCCATTTCAATGACAATATGATCCAAGGAAATATCTTTGAGCATTGTCATGGCACTGTATGCGGTGCTTGGTGGTCCGGTCCAATTTGCTACGATGGTACCCCTTCAGGTTATGCAATCTATGAAGCGAATGGGTCAGAATTAAAGTGGAAATACAAAGGAACGGGCATACCCATAGAAGAGCAATTCCGAGTTTACTCCAAAGGATATCAAAAAGATTTCCCAGACCATTTCTCCCTAAATTGTTGGAATTACGATCCAAAATGGGATATTTCCTGGTATGAAAACGGAATAAAAGTAGGTTCGCCCAAAAAAATAACAGCATTAGATCCTTGGAGTGTGGAACTTCACGCTGGGCCTAGTCTTCCTGCACGAAGAACTTGGGTGGAACCACAACTTACAGATCACTTATTTTTCTTTCAGCCCAATTCTACCGAAAACTTGGTGGTTGAAGTGATTGATCGATTTGGAAATAAATTCACGAAGCAGGTTTAACCTACTTCGTGAATTTATTTTACCAGGCTATACCATAGTCATCGCCGTAATTACTTGCACCTCCCCAGAAACTCCCGTGTTTCCAGTCGATCCAAATAGCAGTGAGAGGGCCAGATGTTTTGTTCCAAAACTCTAAGGAATAGCCACGCTTAAGTAGATCTCGGCGAATCCAATCAGGGGTGTCTTCCCGAAGGGTAATTGCTCCAGGACGAATTTCATGATTTCCAAAACTACTTTGCATCTGGTAAGAATTGAAGTTGGGAGCTTCAACTGCTTCTTGCACATTCATGTCAAACTCAACTATATTCAAAAAGAATTGAAGTAGGTTTTGATCTTGTGAATCACCTCCCTGCACTGCAAAGGCAAGGTAAGGTTTTCCGTCTTTCAAAGCCATGCTTGGGGTAAGGGTAACCCTCGGTCTTTTTCCTGGTTCAGGTAAGTTGTAGGGATTGAGCTTTTCATCCAATACGAAGCTTTGCATACGTTGGGAAAGCCCTACGCCTGTATTTCCTGCAATTACTGCAGGTATCCATCCTCCTGATGGAGTGACAGAAACTACCCATCCTTCTGCGTCTGCAGCTTCTACCGAGGTAGTTCCACTCTGAAAATCAGCCAAAAACTTGGCGTCCACTTGGCTTGAAATTTCATTTGTATGGAGTGCTGCTACTTTTTCCTTGTTTTTGTTTAACAAGTGCAGGTATGGGTTACTTTCCCCTTGAAATGGATAAGGATCACCTGCGCCGAATGTAGGATTGTTGATAGATCCGATCAATTTGGCTCTTTCTTTCGCATATTCCTTAGAAAGGAGCCCTTTCATAGGGGACTTGACAAACGCTGGATCTCCGTAATAAAAATCGCGGTCAGCAAAAGCCAAACTCATGGCTTGGTATACCGTATGAATGTAAGGAGTGGAGTTGTAGCCCATAGATTTGAGGTCAAAATTCTCCAGAATATTAAGAGACTGGAGAAGTGCAGGCCCTTGGGTCCATTCCTGCATTTTATACACATCAATTCCCCGGTAGTTGACTTGAAGGGGCTCTTCGATTTTTACCTTCCAGTTGGCTAAATCCGACTCGGTAAACAAGCCTCCTTGCTCTCGTGTACCACGTACAATTTCTTTGGCAATATCTCCCTTGTAAAAGCGATCATAGGCAGCGTAGATAGCCTCCTTTCTTGATTTCTTCGCTTTCAACGCGGCTCTTTCCGCTTCTACTAATTTGAGTAGAGTTTGATACAAATCTTCTTGAACAAAGATTTCTCCAGCCACAGGAGCTTCTCTTGATTCACCTAAATGAGGTAGAAAAACTTTTTTGGAATAGGGCCAGTCTTTTATTTTGGATTTGTTGTTCTCAATGGCATTAGCAGTTTGTGCTTCGATGGGGTAGCCCTTGGCCAAGTCCATGGCCGGCTTAAGTACTTGTTCCAAACTCAGTTTGCCAAATTCAGCAAGCATAGTAAGGATTCCCCCTGGTGTACCAGGTGTAGTAGCGGCAAGAGGGCCATATTGAGGGGGGTAGTCCATGCCTTCCCCTTTGTAAAATTCAACAGTGGCTCCAGTAGGGGCTATACCCATGGCATTGATAGCCACTACTTTTTTGGTGTTGGGGTTGTAAATTAGTGCCTGAGTTTCTCCACCCCAGGAAAGTACATCCCACATGGTTGAAGTGGCTGCAATCATTGCGCAAGCTGCATCCACGGCATTACCCCCTTGTTGGAATACAAGTGCTCCAGCTGTTGCTGCTAAAGGTTTACCTGTGATGGCTACCCAGTTCTTTCCATGCAAAATGGGACGGTTATTGGGTGTAGTGCCTGCTCCAAGGCCGGGCAGACCTTGGGCAAATCCTTCCCAAGAACATAAGAAGGAAAGTAATAGTAAGATTTTTTTCATATCGAAATGGATAAAACCAGATGGTTACACTTAAATCATTCCCAAACTCGGAAAAATGAAGTTATCGACCAAGGAATTGGGGAGTAATGGCACTATTTTTTTATAGATATCGAGTTATGTTGAATTAAGTCATAGAGTTAATTTTAGTGGTTTCTTGACGAAAAAAATCCAAATCAATTTTAATTTCTCAAGTGCCAGTTAGTGAATTGAAAATGACAAGGAATTGGAAGTGGGTAGATCGTCACTCTCATTTAACAAGCATTGAAGGTATCAACTTGTCCCAAATTCCCGTATCTTTGACTATTCGGTCGTTTTTATGGCCTTTTAATTTCTCAAAAATTATCTCAATTTGAATTTTCTTACTTTCAATTTTGAGACCTCTTTACAAGAAGGTCTTGACTCTATGGGTTTTGATAAACCCACCCCAATTCAGGAAAAAGCAATTCCTGTAATTCTAGCGGGGAAAGACCTGATTGCCTGCGCGCAAACAGGAACAGGAAAAACTGCAGCTTTTGTATTGCCAATTCTTAATAAAATTTCGAAATCAGGAACTACTTCCTTGAACACCTTAATTTTGGCACCTACTCGAGAATTGGCTATTCAGATAGATCAACAAATACAAGGGTTCTCTTATTTTTTGGGTGTAAGTTCGGTGCCTATCTATGGGGGAGGTGATGGAATTGTGTGGGAGCAGCAAAAAAAAGCTCTAGAAACTGGTGCTGAGATTGTAGTCGCTACACCAGGCCGTTTGATTGCGCTACTGGCAGGAGGAAAAATCGATTTGAGCACCCTTGAACACTTGGTATTGGATGAGGCAGATCGCATGATGGACATGGGGTTTTCGGACGATATCTTGAAAATCGTCAATTACCTACCACAAAATCGACAAACCATTCTTTTTTCGGCTACCATGCCACCAAAAATCCGTCAGTTCAGCATGAAAATTCTGAATAAGCCGGAGGAGATTTCCATCGCTATTGGCAAAACAGCCTCTGGAGTTACCCAGGCCATGTATTCCGTCTATGATACCCAAAAAGAGGAGCTGGTTCGTCATATCCTTACCCAACGAAATTACGAGGCAGTCATCATTTTTTGTTCTACCAAAGATAAAGTAAAGGCTTTGTACAAGACCTTAAGAAAAAGCTTTGACATCGAAGCTTTCCACTCCGATTTGGAGCAGTTGGAACGCGAAAAAATTATGTCTGCTTTTAAAAATAGGAAAGTTAAAATTCTGATTGGAACAGATATCATATCCAGAGGAATCGATGTGGTAGGTATTGAGCTGGTCATCAATTACGATACTCCTGGTGATCCTGAAGATTACGTGCATCGCGTAGGCCGAACCGCACGAGCAGACGCCAAAGGGGAAGCCATCACCTTTGTTAACCCCAAGGATCAACCCAAGTTTGTCCGTATTGAAAAGTTGATAGGAATGGCAGTTACCCAAAACCCACTTCCTGCACACCTCGAAAAAGGACCTTCCTACAGTGGAGGAGAAGCATCCAAAGCGAATCCTTTCCCCACATCAACTGCTACAGATCCTTCCTTTAAAAAGAAAAAGAAGAAGAAAAAGAAACCAAGTCAAACTTCAGGGTCGGGACCCAAATCCTATCCTTCGACTACTACAACCGAGGCTTCGAATGTGACTAAGCCAGCATCTGAGCTTGCTCCAAGTAAATATGGTCAGCGTAGGAATGTCATTGATTCCAATTCCTCAAACTAATCATTCTCTTCAATTTTAAATCCATGAAAAGAAAGGATTAGATCTACTTTTCAATCATTCATTTCCCCATTCTTTACTATATCATGAATACCAAAGAACTTAACCTGTTGTTTCAGCGAGATTTGGCACAGCTGAAAGAGGAACTTCAGGCTTATAATCAGGAAGAAAAACTATGGGTATTGGAAAAGCAAATCGCGAATTCTGGAGGTAATTTGGCGCTCCACCTGATTGGGAATTTGAGAAAGTTTATTGCTGCCGATCTTGGTGGATTTGCTTACGAGCGTGATCGAGAGCAGGAATTTGGTTCAACGGGAAAACCTAGAGTTATGCTTTTGGAGGAACTCGAATTGGTGAAAGATCAGGTAGAAAAATCCTTAGTTTCACTTGATCCAAATAAGTTAGGAGATCAATCTATTCATTCTTTTTTTGGACATCCAATGACCATAGGATACTTTTTAATTCATCTTTATGGACATTTTAATTACCATTTGGGTCAAATCAATTACCATCGCCGCTTATTGGATTGTTGACCTAGAATTAGTGTTACTTAACTTTTTTATCCAAGGCATAAACAGCCCAGCCCAAAGCAAGTATTCCAAGACCTGCCAAACTTTCCTTGGGTCGATCTACGAGCAGGTATCCCATTAGAGCGATACTAAAGCAGATGTAAATGAGTTGAGGAATGGGCTTGAATGGTGTTTTGAATCCTTCTTGTTTTTTGATTTTGAGAGAAGAGTAGACCGTAACTGTACTCATGAGTTGCAGGATAAATCCAGCATAAAGCATGATTTGTTCAAAGGATCCCGATAAAAATAGAATCAAACTTATCGCAGTATTCAAAATTATTGCCCGAACAGGGATTTGATTTGCATTGACCTTTGCCAGCGGCTTCCATAAGTGGTAGTCTTTGGCCATCGCATAGGTCACTCGAGGCCCCACCCAAGCATAGCCTGAGATGGTTGCAATCAATTGAATCCCAATGAAAAGGCTGACCCAAATCGCACCAGTGGGACCAAAAAGATTTCCGAAAGCAATATCTGCTACTTGAACCTGTCCCGCCAATTGGGCTACTGATGCGTGTTTGAGCACTACGAGCTGCAATGCAATGTAAACGACCATCACCAGTAGGGTAGCACCAATCATGGCCTTGGGTAGGTTTTTCTTGGGCTGGTCTACTTCCTCAATGATGTAGGCGGCAGAATTCCATCCAGTATATGCATAAAACACATAAATCAAGGAAACTGCAAATCCAGGTAAGCACAATTCATCTTTCCAGGTGCTAGTAAAATTGGTTGCAGGGTATTCAGAAGTACTGTTGAACCCAAGTCCCAAAGCAATCAGAGCGAGGACAAATCCAATTTTCAGTAGAGTCATCCCGTTTTGGAATTTGGCTGAGCGACTTACTGAAAAAATATGGACAGCAGGTATAAGTACCAAAAAAATCAGTCCAGGAAGTTGTGTTTCCCCTAAAATGGGTTTGAGGTAATTGTTCATTGCCATCGCAGCAATCGCAATGGGGGCAGAAAAACCTACTACCAAGGATATCCAAGCATAGAGGTACCCAACCAAAGGGTCAATGGTTTCGGAAAGAAAAATATAATCCCCGCCAGTTCGTCGAAAATGAGTACCCAACTCCGCATACACCAAGGCTCCAATCAAAGCCATCATGCCTCCTAGGGTCCAAAGCAATATTATGGTCCAGGTATTTTGAACTGCCTCCAGTTGGAATCCAAGGCTGGTAAATACCCCAGTTCCAATCATGTTAGCGATAACTATTCCAGAAGCGGTCTTCCAGGATATTTTTTGGCTTGTAGATTTCAAAATAGGTTCAGGATAAGATTTTCTAATCTACATGCTGAAATTCGATTAGTTGTAATGCAAATGAAAAAGTTTTTGAAAATTTATTTAAAGTAAAACTAGGTATGATTATCGCGAATTTATCTTTTTACTTCGGTTCTTTCCCGTCTGAAATAGAGATACATACACAAGCTGCTCGTTGCTGTTAGAAAATGCCAAAGCGCATGTCCTTGCCAAATAGACATGGGGTCACAATTGATTTTGGCTACATCCATGGCTCGAATTTGGAGGGCAATTGCGAGTAATCCAAAACTCAATAGGCCTAGTAGGGGGATTCGCTGGGAAGGGTATTGAAAATAATGGATGCTGCTAATTACCAAAAGGATAAAAAACAGGGAGGGCAGAAGAATGGAACTTGAAATTTGAAGCGCCAATGGAAGGAATCCAGCAATGAGAAAAAGCATTGCAGTTACTAGGCGAATCTGAATTTGATTGGAAAGCTCTGATTTTACCAGTACCTGAACCAATCCAATACAAATTAAGCTGAGTGTAAGCCCATAGGTGGCATTCATATCAATCCGTTGTCCAATCCAGGTTAATGAAGAATGGAAAAATCCAGAGCCAAAACTTAAGTATATAAAGTTGACAGCAAGCAGTATGGTAAGAAAAGGGAATTTTCTAATTGTGCTGGCTTTGGGATTTGAAAATCCTTTCCAGTCCTTCCAGCCTAATTGAATTAACACTAATCCATAGAAAAAGTAAATCAAATTAGAATAGGTATTTATGGGTTGGTGAAAAAGTCGTTCGGGATGGTTAAACTCGCAATATTCCACTGTTAATGCGGATTTACTGACCACCATTCCCTCCCAGACACGGCTATCCAAAGTATTGTCTAATGTCAAAGCAATTCCAAATAAAATCCCAGTGCCAAATAAGGAATTTTTTAGTAGCAAACTATTTTTCATATAGAAGGAAAAAAAGCATCCCGATGAGTCAGGATGCTTTTTTTAGTTAAAGTATATTTAAACTTTATTTTTTGATATTCCCAAACAAATCGATTGGAGTAGTCTTTACTTTCTCCTCGAATGCTTTCCATTCCCCTTGAATGAAGGCTTCTACTTTGGCAATCGCTTCTGAAGCGGCATCTTTAGCCTGTTCAAGTAAGCGTTCCTCTGTAGCTCCAGGTGCCGCATAACTTGAATTGGCATAACTTCTTGGGGCAAACAATTTGGTCATGGTGGTCGGGAACAAATTCCGAACAATCCCTTGCCCTTCGTATCGAGGTCCAGTGAATGCTTCGCGGGCTGTATCTAATTTCTTTTTGATCTCCTTTGCTGCACTTTCCAAGGCTTTTGCCTCCTCTGTCTTCAAATCTTTGACCATGGAGTTGACCTTATCAATAACTTTTTGTGCTTCATCCAATTTCTTGGTGGTGGCAGTCACCTCAGAAGAAAGTGCCTCCACTTTTTTCAAGAAGCTGTCTTTGGCTTCCAGATTGGAAATGGTAGGCTTGATTCTTGGGTCAGCATGTACTGTGATGGATGTTTCGGAAGTCTCTCCTCCATATTCCATGACTACTTTATAGGTGCCAGGAAGGGCATCTCCACCACTTGGTTCAAAGAAGCCTCTACTTCTTCCTCCTCCTCCTTGACCACCTCCCCATCCACCGGTCATCTCAGCCGTAGATTTGCGATCAAGGTTCCAAATGATTCGATTGACTCCAGTAGATGGAAGTGTCTTTAAGGTTCTAATTTGTTCCCCAGAGGCAGTGTAAATTTTTACAGTTAAAGAATCTAATTTTTCTTTTTCATCTTGGATTAAGTAGCTCAATCGGCCTCCAAAAGATCTATTTTCACCAGCATACTTGGCTGATGCCATGAAGCGTTCGCCATGCGGCTGCTGGATTTCTGCTTGGTAACCGTCAGGAGCAGGGAAGGCTGTGATTTTTCCAACGGGAGCTTTTCCACCATTTTTGGCAAATGCTCGAAGAGGACGTATATCGTCTAAAACATAGATGGCACGTCCAAAGGTACCAATTACCAAATCCGCTTCTCGCTCTTGGATAGTCATGTCATAAGTAGACACTGCTTTCGGATAGCCATGTTCCCATTTATTCCAAGTTTTAGCTTTATCAAATGAAACGTATAAGCCAAATTCTGTCCCCAAGAATACTAGGTTTGGTTCGGTAGGATCTTGTTTGATGGATAGGGTAAAGCCCCAGACTTTCGAATCATCAGCGATGCGGGTGAAAGTTTTTCCATAATCTGAGCTATGGTACGCATAGGCAGCAAAGTCATTGTTGCGGTAATTGTTTGCAATTACCCATACTTCCCCTGCATTGTATTTAGATGCCTGTACTTGTGGAATCCAAGAAGCCTTAGGTAAGCCAGTTAATTTGCCTGCTACATTGACCCAGTTTTTTCCGCCATCTTGCGTTACTTGAAGGTTTCCGTCATCGGTACCCACCCAAATGACATTTTTGTCTACTGGGGAAGGGGCAATTGCGATAATGGTGGTGTGATTTTCTGCGCCAGTAATATCGAAGGTTAATCCACCTGTTTTCTGTTGACGCTGCTTAGTTGAATCGTTGGTGGTTAGGTCTGGAGAAATGATTTCCCAAGTTTCACCCGAGTCGGTAGACTTGTGTAAAAACTGAGAAGCATAATATACGGTATTGACATCATGAGGATCCTGCGCAATTGCTGCATTCCAGTTATAGCGAAGAAATACATCTTTGTCTGGGTGTGTGGGTCGGATGGTCCGGTTGTGACCTGTAAGCTTATCAAATCGGCTCACATTTCCTCCTTGAGACATAGTGTAGCCATATCTAGAGTTGGCAGGGTGAGAAACCACATCAAATCCATCTCCGAAGGAAACTTCTTGCCAATAGGTATTTCGGATTCCATCACCTCTCCAAATATATGCTGGGCCGGTCCAAGA
>Ga0181558_10001020_pt1 | contig 26676 bp, 23 predicted proteins | sample 011ome_22_FD_133754 | JGI IMG/M metagenome (GOLD analysis project Ga0181558, IMG submission 133754) | Coastal salt marsh microbial communities from the Groves Creek Marsh, Skidaway Island, Georgia - 011507BT metaG (megahit assembly) | ecosystem: Environmental > Aquatic > Marine > Intertidal...
GACGGGAATAAATGGCGGACCGGACGGGACTCGAACCCGCGACCTCCGGCGTGACAGGCCGGCATTCTAACCAGCTGAACTACCGGTCCTTAGAATGATGCAAATTAGGCTGTTTGCAAAGCGAAAGCACTTTGGTGGGTGAAGAGGGACTTGAACCCCCGACATTCGCCTTGTAAGGGCGACGCTCTCCCAGCTGAGCTATTCACCCAAAGCGCTAAGGGTGCGCATTTTACCTGCTTATGGGGTCATGTCAATAAATCCTGACACCTCTGTATGCCGCGCATTTACTACTTACTGGTATGCCTGAAAGTACCGTCCCAATCAGCTTTGAGGGCCTGTGTGCGCAGGGCCGGAATACGCTCTAGATAGACATCGTAAAGGGCCGTTTCAGGATCGCTTTCCTTGAGTTTACTGAACATTCTTTCAGCTTCATCCCAGTCCTGGCGCACATAATAGTTATGGGCGCGGTGATACTCATTCACCAGGCCCACCAGTTCTTCGGAAGCCTCTTTTTCCAGACACAAGGGCTGGTAAATACGTATCGCCTGTTCCTTGCCTTTAACCTGCACCTTGTCCACCAGGCGGCACAGGTAACCCTCGATATGATCATAGGTTTGCTCGCCGATCAGCAACTTCACGCCATAAACCTTAGTAATGCCCTCGAGGCGGGAACCAAGGTTTACTGCATCCCCGAGCACCGTGTAGGAGCGCCGGTACGTGGATCCCATATCGCCCACGTTCATGTAGCCAGAGTTGATACCGATGCCGATATTGACCTCCGGGAAGCCGCGTTTGTCGAACTCCGGCTTTAACTCCTCTACTTTTTGCAGCATTTTCAGCGCTGCCGCGATGGCATGTTCGCGATGATTGGGGTCATCCAGCGGCGCGCCCCAGAAGGCTATGACCATGTCACCCACGTATTTGTCGATAGTGCCCTGGTAGTCAAAAATGATGCCGGTGATTGGCGTGAAGAAATCGTTCAGCATTGACTTCAGTTCGGTAGCGCTCAGGCTTTCGGAGATGGACGTGAAATTGCGGATATCGGAAAACAGCACGCTGAGTTCTTTGCTCTCGCCGTCAAAATTGTAATTGTCCGGATTGCTGAGCATGGCATCGATATGTGCCGGCGGCACGTACTGGTCAAACATGCCCTTGATAGCACGCCGGTTGACCCCTTCCTTAAGGTAGCCATAGGTCAGGTTGATCACGGTCAGCAGCAGGATCAGGAACAGGATGATGACCAGGGAAATATCCAGCTTGAAATCCGCCCATAGCTTGAAGTTCAGTGCGGTAATACCAAGCATGAACGTCAGGCTGGACATCATCAGCAGCGCCGGGCCAAGCAGCGGATACACGAAAGTCAGAAACAGGCCGGACACGATCAGGGTGAACAGCACCGCGCCTTCCTCCCAGTCAGGCTTGGACGGAAATGGATCCAGTTGTGATGCCGTCAGGTCGGCAATAAACGCATCAAGGCCGGTGCTGCGGGTCATGCGTTCCTCGATAGTCTCGACGGTGTAGGTCGGTGCCGAATTGAGAATGGCATTGAGGATGTTGGCGTGCACTTCCACCCCGGGATAGATATTTTCCATAGGTGTTGACCGCAAATCGAACAGGCCCGTCGCCGTCGAGCCGATAAAGACCAGACTGTTGAACAGGACCTTCTCTTCCTCCGGTTCCAGGGTGTCATTGAGGATATCGATTGCACTGATATACGGGTAGGTATTGCCCTGCCCCAGTCGCGACTCGCCGATATAGGGCACAATCACCTGCCCAAAGCGGTCCGTGGGAATGAAGACCTGGCCCATCTTGATGCCGGTGATTTCGCGCCTAGTGGCCCCGGGTACAGGCTCGGTCTCAAGACTGAAGTTGTCTTCGAAGAAGTACAAGCGTGCCATGTCTAGCGCGAGCGAAGGATAGAGGTTGTTCTGGTAACGCAGAATCAAGGGTGAGCGTCTGATGACGCCATCAATGTCGGGCAGGTAGTCGATAAATCCGGCCCCTGTGGCGGCATTCTGAAGAACATCGACATTGCCCTCATAGCCCTGCATGTTGGCAATAGCCAGGCTGTTGGAGAGTTCTTCATCAATTTCGATAATCGGATTGGGCAAGGTGCCATACCGCAGGAATTCGTTTGGTTTGAAAGAGAAGCCAAGGACCACGTCGCTGTATTCCATCCCTTCCGCGAAAGCCTTGTCACCATCGAGCAGGGTCTGCAGTTCAGTCAGTCTTGGCAGGATGTCCGCATAATCCGGGCCATCCCCGCTCTCGATGGCTCGTCTCAGATCGCCAGTGGCATTGCGTTCATACTCGGGGAAGAGAAAGTCCCAGCCGATGACCAGCGCGCCGTAGTGGGAGAGCTTTTCAATAAACGTACCCAGCAGGCGCCGCGACCAGGGCCACTGCCCGATTTCGGCCAGGCTGCGCTGATTGACATCGATGATGACAATGCTGTGTTCACTTTCGGGAGGTGGCTCGAGCATGAAGGTGAAACGCTGGTCATAGACCAGGTTGTCCATGCGCGCCAGAAAATTGCTGAGCATGGGCTGGTTGCTGACATAGAGCATGATCGTCAGCACGGTCCCGAGCAGACCGAGAAAAACCGGTAAGCGCGCCCCCTTGAGGAGTTCAACCTTGAGCCTTCTCAGGATTTTAAGAATGAAGATCACGCGCTGCCTATCGATCCCTTGCCCTGCTTGACCAAATCATTATAAGCGAAAGCACTGTACATGACAGTGTCCACTCCTTACCATTACGTCCGCTGAAAGAGCCGGAAAATCATGCAGATATACAAACGATTCACCTTTGAAGCCGCCCATCGCCTGCCTCACGTGCCCGAGGGGCACAAGTGTGCCCGCCTGCATGGTCACTCCTATAATGTCGAGGTCCACATCAGCGGTGAACCGGACGCCCACCTGGGCTGGATCATGGACTTTTCCGACCTGGCTGCCGCGGTCGACCCGGTCATCCGTCGCCTGGATCATTATTACCTGAATGACATCGATGGCCTGGACAACCCCACCAGTGAAAACATCGCCCGCTGGTTATGGCAAGAACTGAAACCGGCATTGCCACCCCTGGCGAAAATCGTGATCAGTGAAACTTGCACAAGCGGGTGTGTCTATAGCGGGGATTGATCGCCGACTTGGCTCTCCTGTAGGTCGGCATAGCGCAGCGTATGCCGACACTTCACGTTGAAACATACATGAGCAAGTGCTAAAACAACGCCGGCAAAGGCATTGTCGGCATACAGCCCTTTGGGCCTATGCCAAACTACGATGGATTTTCGATATCAGGCAGTGCCCAATCGATGGGTGTTTGTCCGGTTTCGGTGAGATAGGCATTGGTTTGCGAGAAATGCCGACAGCCCAGGAAGCCGCGGTGGGCTGACAGCGGAGACGGATGGGTGGACTGCAACACGAGATGCCGCTTGCAATCGATGATCTGGCCCTTCTTCTGGGCATAACTTCCCCAGAGCAGAAACACCAGGTTTTCCCGTTGCGCATTCAGTATTTCCACCACGTGATCGGTAAAACGTTCCCAGCCCTTGCCCTGGTGGGAGGCGGCCTTGAATTTTTCCACCGTCATTACGGCGTTAAGGAGCAGCACACCCTGCTCCGCCCAGCTTTGCAGACAGCCGTGCCTGGCCGGTGCGATACCAAGATCGGCCTGCAACTCCTTGTAGATATTAAGCAGTGACGGCGGCACCGGGACACCCGGCTGGACGGAGAAGCACAAGCCGTGGGCCTGTCTGGGACCGTGATAGGGATCCTGGCCGAAGATCACCACCTTGACCCGGTCCAGTGGCGTGGTATTGAGCGCGTTGAATATCTGGTCACCCGGCGGGTAAATGGTTTTACCCAGCCGTTTTTCCTGTTGCAGAAAAACCTTCAGGGCACGCATATAGTCCTGCTCGAACTCTGATTGCAGGTGCGCGAGCCAGGCCGGTGCGAGTTTGACCTCCCGGGAACTGCCTGCGCGGCTTTCAGTCATGGCAATCGATCAATCCTGTTGCGGTCGCATATGCGGGAACAGGAGCACATCGCGAATGGACGGTGAATCGGTAAACAGCATCACCAGGCGGTCGATGCCGATCCCTTCACCGGCCGTCGGGGGCATGCCGTATTCCAGCGCGGTGATGTAATCTTGGTCAAAGTGCATGGCTTCCTGGTCACCAGCATCCTTTTCGGCCACCTGCGCGCGAAAGCGTTCAGCCTGGTCTTCCGAGTCATTGAGCTCTGAGAAGCCATTGGCGATTTCCCGGCCACCGATAAATAGTTCAAAGCGATCGGTCAGTGTCGGGTCATCATCACTGCGCCGGGCAAGTGGTGAGACTTCCGTGGGGTATCCCGTAATGAATGTCGGCTGTTGCAGGGTTTCTTCCACGCGAGCCTCGAAAATTTCCAGCTGCAGTTTGCCAATGCCCCAGTTGTCCTTGACGGCCGCGCCCAGGGTCCTGGCCAGGGCCTTGGCGCTGTCGAGATCCTGGAGCTGCTCGCGGGTGACACCTTCAACATTGGCCAGAATCGCCTCAAGCAGCGTCATGCGGGTAAACGCCTTGTCGAAATCCAGCGTGATGTCCTGGTACGTCAGCGTGCCCTGCCCGAGCACGTCATGGGCGAGCATGCGCAGCATGTCTTCAGTCAGGTCCATCATGTCCGTGTAATCGGCATAGGCCTGGTAGAACTCTAGCATGGTAAATTCTGGATTATGGCGGGTTGACAGACCTTCATTGCGGAAATTGCGGTTAAGCTCATAGACCCGCTCGAAGCCACCGACAACCAGCCGTTTCAGGTACAGCTCCGGCGCGATGCGCAGGTACATGTCCTGGTCCAGGGAATTATGGTGTGTGATGAACGGACGCGCCACGGCACCGCCGGGAATGACCTGCATCATGGGGGTTTCCACTTCCATGTACTGGCGGGCATTCATGAACTGGCGAATGGCGCTGACGATGCGGGAGCGCAGGATGAAGGTCTGGCGCGATTCCTCGTTGGCAATCAGGTCGACATAACGCTGGCGATAACGCATTTCGGTGTCGGTCAGGCCCTTGTGCTTGTCCGGCAACGGGCGCAGCGACTTAGTCAGCAGGCGGATCTTTTCCACGCGCAGGCTCAGCTCACCCTTGTCGGTGCGCATTACACGACCTTCACAGCCGATGATGTCGCCCAGATCCCAGCTCTTGATCTCGGCCTTCTCCGCTTCAGGAAATTCCTTGATATTCAGGTACAGCTGAATCTGGTTGGTCATGTCCTGGATGACAATGAAAGGCCCGCGCTGGCGGATGATGCGACCGGCCACGATAGCGGCGCGGTTCAGTTCCGCCAGTTCTTCCTTGCTGTTCTCACCAAAGGCCGCATGCAGGTCGGCGGCAAAGTCTGTCGGGCGGAAGTCGTTGGGAAACGCATTGCGTTTGGCACGAATGGCATCCAGTTTTTCCCGGCGCTGGGCAATCAGGCGGTTTTCATCGGCGGCGTCGCTGCCCGGGGCAGTAGTCTGGTTCTTGTCGGTCATGTGTGTTTCCGTAGTGCGAGGAGGCATTACAGCCCCATTTTCAGGCTGGCTTCCATGAATTTGTCGAGATCACCGTCAAGCACGGCACCGGTGTTGCTGGTTTCCACGTTGGTGCGCAGGTCCTTGATACGGGAGGAGTCCAGGACATAGGAGCGGATCTGGCTGCCCCAGCCGATGTCGGCTTTTTCATCCTCGATTTCCTGCAGGCTTTCTTTCTTCTTCAGCTCTTCCAGTTCGTACAGCTTGGCCTTGAGCTGCTTAATCGCCATGTCCTTATTCTTGTGCTGCGAACGCTGGCTCTGGCACTGGACCACGATACCGGTAGGTTCGTGGGTTAGGCGGATCGCCGAGTCGGTCTTGTTGACGTGCTGGCCGCCGGCACCGCTGGCGCGGTAGGTATCGACACGCACGACATTCATGTCCAGTTCGATCTCGATATCGTCGTCCACTTCCGGGGAAACAAACACCGAGGCGAATGAGGTATGGCGGCGATTGCCGGAGTCGAACGGGGATTTGCGCACCAGTCGGTGTACACCGGTTTCCGTGCGCAGCCAGCCAAAGGCGAATTCGCCTTCAAAGTACAGCGTGGCGCTCTTGATGCCGGCCACTTCACCGGGAGACACCTCGACCAGCTCGGTCTTGAATTCGTGCGCCTCGCCCCAGCGCAGGTACATGCGCAGGATCATCTCGGCCCAGTCCTGGGCCTCGGTACCACCGGAACCGGCCTGGATGTCCAGGTAGGCATTGCTGGCATCCATTTCACCAGAAAACATCCGGCGGAATTCGAGTTTTTCGAGGGCACTTTCGGCACTTTCCAGGTCGCTGACGGCTTCGGCCAGCAAGCTCTCGTCATTTTCCTCCCGCGCCAGTTCGATCAGTTCCCGCGCATCGCTGAAGGACTGATCTAGACTGGTCATAGTATGGACGACTTTTTCCAGCTCCGACCTTTCCTTGCCCAGAGCCTGGGCATATTCGGGCTTGTCCCAGACAGAGGATTCACCGAGCTCGCGCTCTACTTCGGTGAGACGTTCCTGCTTCTGATCGAAGTCAAAGATACCCCCTCAGCACCGCTAGGCGCTCCAGGGATTCCTTGATGGTTTGCAGATAGTGATTGACTTCCAACATGCTTGCTCGACCTGAAAAAAAGGCGCTATTTTACTGGAACGCAGGTCAAAATACATCTCGCGCCTCAAGCGGCAGCGCTGCAGCCTGATAACCCGCCATGGCTCCCTCGGGACCACCCCTCCTGCATTGTCCGGGGATGCGAAAAGATTGTTGCTGTGTGATCGGAGTTTCAGTCGCGAGTGGATACATCTGCCGATCAGGTTTGAGACACCGCCGTCCTCCAGCGACCAGTCCGACACCGACATTACCGTGAAAACCGGCCACGCTTTATACTGTTGCCTTGTCGTTACAAGACAGGGCCGGGCCACACCTGGCCGATACGACCAACAGCGCTGTGACCAGCGCCCTGGACCACACACATCAGCACATCACTGCTACAGAACGCCGACATCATCTGGGACCGCAACGGCCTGCCCCGTTCACGCGCCTATGATGATATTTATTTTTCCGTCAACAACCCGCTGGATGAAAGTCGGCATGTCTTCATCAACGGCAATGGCCTGGCGGTACGTTTTCCTGAGGTCAATCGCCAGCCATTCATCATTGGCGAGTGCGGCTTTGGTTTTGGCCTGAATTTCCTGCTCACCGTGGAGCAGTTCAGTCGTACGGCACCGGCATCGGCACGCCTGCACTACATCAGCTGTGAGCTGCATCCAGTCCGGTTGCAAGACCTGAAACGCTATTACGCCAACCTGCCCTCTTCCCTGTTGACCCTGGCCGCCATGGTGCTGCGCCATTATCCGGAACAAGGCAAGGGCCTGCATCGGCTGCAGTTCAGTTACCGGCAACGCTTCTTCACGCTCGACCTGATGTATGACGAAGCCACTAGGGCCTTGCGCGCACTCAGCATGCCGGCACCAGCCGTGGATGCCTGGTATCTCGACGGTTTTGCCCCGTCGCGTAATGACGACATGTGGCAGCCGCGTCTGTTTCGGGAAATCGCCGGACTCAGCAAAACCGGCACGACCCTGGCCTCCTATTCCGTAGCCGGCGCTGTCCGCCGAAGCCTGGAAAGCGTGGGCTTCCACATCGAAAAGTCACCCGGCTATGGCAACAAACGTCATATGCTGTCAGGTTGCTTTGACACGCAACCGCTGCCGCTTGCTACCGGCTGGCAGTGTCCCTGGCCGGAGCCACAGCGACAAGCGGAAAACGTTGCCGTTATCGGGGCCGGCCTGGCCGGCTGCGCAACAGCCCAGGCCCTGGCCATCAGGGGACTTCGGGTCACCCTGATCGAAGCGCAGGACACCGTCGCAACAGGCAGTTCTGGCAATCCCCGCGGTATCGTGCATTTCAGCCCGGCCAGGCAGTTGACCCCCGCTGCACGCTTCCGGTTACAGGCCTACTGTCATGCCCTGCAGCATTACGCGGTGCTTGCCGGGAAACATGACATTGGCTGGCATGACAGTGGCGTCATCCAGCTGGCCATGCCCGGTAAGGAACAACGGCAATGGCAGGGGCTGGCAGACGCCGGCTGTTATGATTCCTCGCTCTTCAGGTGGGTCAGCAATCCGGAAGCACAGGCGCTTGCCGGGGTCCCCTTACCCGGCGGCGGACTGTTTTTCCCCCGCGCAGGCAGCCTGGATCCCGGCGCGTTGTGCCGGGTCCTCAGTCAGGCCAGGGGGATTGATCTGCGCACCCGAACCACGGTGACGGCGATGATGGCCGGACCCGAAGGCTGGACCCTTACCCTGAATGAGGCGAACGGCAGCACCGAGGCCCGCTTTGATACCGTGGTCATTTGCACCAATCCGTATGCACGAAACTTTCCGTTCCTCCCCGATTATCCCCTGGTAGCCAACCATGGCCAGACTGATACCTATACCTTCAGGTACACCGGGGCGACAGGGACTGATTCCCCTCCTGTGTTGCCAAAGACCGTGGTGTGTCACAAGGGGTATGCCGTGGCCTGGAAACAACAGGGCGATCATAGACTGATGACCGGCGGCAGTTTTGCCCAGGGACATCATGTTGACGCCGATACCGCCATGTTGGCTGATAAAAACCGCGCATTGCTGGCCAGCATGCTGCCTGACCTGGCGGCCGGATTAGCGCTTACCGGTCATGCCTGTGAGAGCCGGACAGGCACGCGTGTCACAACGCCGGATTACCTGCCCCTAATAGGGCCGGTTGAGGACCCTCAGGCATGCCGGCAGATTTTTGCCGGCCTCGCGCGCAATGCCAGGAAACCGGTGGACGCCCGCCCTGACTACCTGCCAGGGCTGTATATCAACGCTGCCCATGGCGCCAACGGTCTGGCTACTACGCCCCTGGCCGGGGAATACCTGGCCGCATTGATCTGCGGAGAACCGCTGCCCATGTTGCAGGAGGACATCCAGGCCTTCCATCCCCTGCGCTATCTGGTGCGTGAGCTGAAAAAACAACAGGCGTGAGTGGTGCCGGCAGCGAGCCGTATTGCTGTCTTGTGGCTGGGGGGATCAGCGGTTAAAAAAGGCGGTCAGGGCTGTCGCCAGGTAGGCAGCGTCCTGGCTGCCGGCGGTTTCGCGAATGGAATGCATGCCGAATGTGGGAACACCGAGATCAAGGGTTTTGACACCGAGTTCACCGGCGACGATCGGCCCTATGGTTGAACCGCACGCCATGTCATTGCGCACCACGAATGCCTGCACGGGTACGTTGTTAACCTCACACAACTGTCGAAACGCGGCCGAGGTTTGACTGCTGGTGGCATAACGCTGGTTACCGTTGATCTTGATGACCGGCCCCTGGTTCAGCAGGGGGCCGTGTTTGTCATCATGCTTGTCGGCAAAGTTCGGATGAATGCCATGAGAATTATCGACTGAATAGAACGTGGATCTGTCGAGCGTGCGGCGTTTCGCTTCAGCGCCGGCAGTCCCGAAGGCCTCGCCAATCCTGTCCAGCACCGCCTCCAGGAAAGGCCCCTTGGCGCCACTGGCCGACACACTGCCGACTTCCTCGTGATCGGTACATACCACCAGGCTGCCATGGTCTGCCGTGCAGTCGATGAGGCTCTGCATACCAACGTAGCAGCTCAGCAGGTTATCGAGTCGTGCACAGGCAATGAACTCGTCATGCAGTCCGACCAGGGCCGGCGGCTGCACGTCATAAAAACGCAGATCAAACGACAGCACCTTATCCACGGTCAGGCCCAGCTCCTCAGCCAGGTACTGCTGCAGGAAATCCTTGAACACGAACTTGCCTTCGCCACTCTGCGCGAGGATCGGCGGCAGATAGGTCTGGGCGTTGATGGCGCGGCGTTCGTTGGCTTCCCGGTCAAGGTGGATGGCCAGGCTGGGAATGATGGCAATGGCCTTCCTGAAATTAATCAGGGTGAAGCCCAGCTTGCCGTCCTTGTCGCAGTAATCCACCCGCCCTGCCAGGGACAGGTCACGATCGAACCAAGGATTCAGCAGCACGCCGCCATAGACTTCCACACCAAGCTGGATGTATTGCTGGCGCAGGATTTCCGGTTGCGGTTTAACCTTCAGACAGGGGCTGTCGGTATGGGCACCGACCATGTGAAAGCCTGACTCGGCCAGGTCATCCTGGCCGGTGCGAAAGGCAATGATGGAAGACTCGGCCCGAGTTACGTAATAGCTGCTGCTCCTGTCCAGCTGCCATTGCCCGCTTTCCTCAAGGCGCTCAAAACCTGCCGCAGCAAGCGCGGCAGCCAAATTGGCGACGGCGTGGTAAGGAGTGGGCGAGGCCTGAACAAACTGCATCAGGCCCGTGTTGAGTGCTTCCTGGTTCATACTACCCAAGCTGTTCTGACAGGGTCAGCGGCCGACTTACTGGATTTCCAGCAGTTCGACATCGAAGATCAGGGTGGCATTCGGCGGAATCGCACCACCGGCACCGGAAGCGCCGTAAGCCAGCTCTGACGGAATGGTAAACCGGAATTTGTCGCCAACACTCATCAGCTGTACACCTTCAGTCCAGCCGGGAATGACACCGTTGAGGGGGAAAGAGGCTGGCTGGCCACGCTCCACGGAGCTGTCAAAGACCGTGCCATCCATCAGGGTGCCATGGTAATGCACGGTGACTGTGCTGTTTTCACTCGGCTTCGGGCCGCCGGCACCTGATTCGAGCACTTCGTACTGCAGGCCGGAAGCGGTCGTGGTGACACTGTCCCGCTGACCGTTCTGGGTCAGGAAGTCCCTGCCCTGCTGGGCATCGGCTTCAGCCTGGGCGGCCATCTTGGCCTGTTGGGCCATGGCAAATGTCTGGATCGCTGCCATGAGTTCTTCTTCAGACATCTGCAGTTCGCCGCTGATGGCATCACGCAGACCCTGGATCAGTGAATCGACATTGAGTTCGTCCATCGGCATCTGGTTGACGATGTTCATGCCGATATTGGCACCAATACCGTAACCGGCTTTACCAGCTTCGGATTCCAGATCAACCTGGGCCAGCAGCGCTCCGCTCATCAGTACCGCGGGAACCACACTTGCCCTGGCTGCCAGTTTCATCAATTTCATAATACGTGTCCTATTGTTGAGGCCGGGGTACGGCCTTTACTCAGTGAATTTTTCCAATGACAATAGCGTCTTCAGGAATCGGCCATACTACCGGGACTACAGCGGAAATACTACCTCCGCCAATACAATTGCCGGGCGCTTACACTTCTGTTTTACAACGTTTTTATGCCTTTTGGGGCAGCCAATACACCGTTTACAACAGAGCAGTGAAGTGGGCCTTGAACGCGGTTTTACAGCCCCGATTCCGCGCCTTCAAATCCCTGCCAGTGCATCCTGTCAGGATGACCACCACACAGGGAAAGCCATGACCAAAACACTCGTAAGGGCCTTGCTGTTGCCCATGCTGGCGATATCCTTAGCGACGCTTTTGGGCGCCTGCAGCAGATACCAGTTTGTCCTGAACAATAATGTGCTCTACAGCCCGACCGGTGTGCCGGCAACGCCGGGAATTTTTGCTGATGCCAATCTGCAGGGTTGCCTGAACCAGCATTTCATCAACAATGGCAGCAACGATCCTGAAAGCATCAAGCTGCTCGCCTGCCCTTCCGCCGGCATCCAGAGTCTTGCCGGAATCAGTGCCCTGCCCAACCTGGAACAACTGGAACTGTCGGATAACACCATCATCGATATCCGCCCGCTGCAGAACCTGAAAAACCTGCGGGTGCTGAGCATGAGCAATAACCGCCTCAACAACATTGCCGTGCTGACTTCGCTGCCTATCCTGCGTTTCGTGGCATTGGCTGGCAACAGCAACATACCCTGCCGCCAGCTGGACGAGCTCGAGGAAAAAATCGGCAATACTCTGACCCGGCCGGCCAGTTGTGTGAACTGATCAGGCTTCTTGTCAGGCGGGAATGCCGCTGTGAAAGCGGAATTCCTGGTCAGGCGTGGTTACCAGCTCGGCTTCCTTTCTCGCAAAAAACGCAATCCGTTCATGCAGGTCTGACCCGTCGTATTGCCGCGCCAGCGCAATGTAGTCGGCAAAATGCCGGGATTCCGAGCGCAACAGCGACTGGTAAAAGCGCCCTGTCCGAGCATCAAGCTTCGGGGCAATAGCGGCAAAGCGCTCACAGGAGCGGGCCTCCACGAAGGCCCCGACAATCAGGGTATCAATAAGGCGGGCAGGTTCGTGCGTGCGCATGTGGGCGCGCAGCGATGAGGCGTAACGTGATGGTGACAGATGGGTGTACGGAATATCCCGTTCTGCCATCAGGGTCACCACCTGCTCGAAATGCAGCAGTTCCTCGCGGGCCAGCTGGGACATTTTCTGCAGCAAATCCGGTTTGTCCACGTAACGGTACATCAGGTTCATGGCACTGGCGGCGGCTTTCTTCTCGCAGTTGGCATGATCGATGAGCATCAGGGCCTCATTGGCCAGTGCCCAGTCCACCCATTCGGGCGGCGTCGGGCAAAGCAGAAAATCCTGAGCAGAAGAAATGTCAGTCATGGGTCTCTGGTTTGAGGTCTGGCGTGATGTCAGCGACTTCGTGCAAAGCCGGCTCAGACTTGCTGATTATCCGGTTCATCAAAGGCGTCATTGAACACCCTGTCTTAATCCAGGCGCGTCTCGCCACTGGCCTGCTCCGGTAAGGATTCACGGTCAAAGGATTCGTCCAGCATGTGCTCGGGCAGTGTTTTGCTGGCCTTGGCACCCAGAATACGCAGTTTTTCCACATTGGACACGAGGTTACCGTGGCCGGACACAAGCTTTTTATGGGCATTCTCGTAGGACGCCTGGGTCTGTCCGAGATGGGTGCCGATTTTTTCCAAATCCTCTGTAAAGCCGACAAACTTGTCGTAGAGCTTGCCGGCGCGGTTCGCAATGTCCATGGCATGCTTGTTCTGGTCTTCGTAACGCCAGATATTCTGGATAGTGCGCAGGGTGGCCATGAGGGTGGTCGGGCCAACCACGGCAATGTTGCGTTCAAAGGCTTCGGTGAACAGGCTCTGGTCATGTTCCACGGCAAGGGCGAATGCTGCCTCAACGGGCAGGAACATCATGATGAAATCGAGGGACCGCACGCCCTGGAGATTCTGGTAATTCTTGTCGGACAGTCCGCGAATATGCCCACGGATGGATTGGATGTGTTGCTTGAGGGCTTCGGCCCTGAGCGCCTCATCCGTCTCTGAATAGTACCGCTCATACGCGGTCAGGCTGACCTTGGAATCTATGATGACATCCTTGTTTTCCGGCAGGTGTACGATAACGTCAGGTTGCTGCTTGGTGCCTTCGGCAGATTTCAGGCTGACCTGGATTTCGTATTCACGGCCCTTGCGCAGACCCGACTGCTCCAGCAGTCTTTCCAGCACAAATTCGCCCCATGTACCCTGGGTCTTGTTTTCACCTTTCAGGGCATTCGTCAGGTTGACGGCATCCTCACTGATGCGTGCATTGAGCGCCTGCAGATTCTGTATTTCCCGGGCCAGGGAAAAACGCTCCTTGGATTCCTTGTCATAAGTGTCCTCGACCTTTTTTTCAAACTGCAAAATTTTCTCCCGCAGCGGCTTGAGGATGTTCTCAATATTCTCGCGGTTGCTTTCCGTAAAGTCCTTGCCCTTCTTCTCCAGGATTTCGTTGGCCAGGTTGCGGAATTCCATGCTCATCTTTTCCCTGGCATTTTCCAGCAACTGGAGTTTTTCCTGGTGCTGGCTTTGCTCTTCCTGCAGACGGGTTTCAAGACGGGATACGGTTTCACGCAGGGAGGCCATTTTTTCATTGGCCGCCAGCAGATCTCTCTGGCTAGCGTGGTACTGATCATGCAGTTTTTGGATTTCGAGCTGGCGGGATTGCAGTCGTTCCTTCAGCACATCGACGGATTCCCCGCCAACACTTTTGCCGGAGGCAGATCGCATCAGGAGAAAGCCAAGCCAGGCCGCCAGCATGACCAGGACAGACAGCAGTCCGATGATGACCAGTGTTTCAGTTGCCATCAGTGCCCTCCGTGACGGGCGGGCTGTTTTGGCATGGCTCGGGTTTCAGGCAACGCTTCAGCCAGCGCTTCAAGCAACATTGATACCCAGGCGTTCGGCGACTTCCTTATAGGTTTCAATAACATCTCCCAGGTCCTGGCGGAAACGGTCCTTGTCCATTTTCTTGCGGGTTTCCTTGTCCCAGATACGACATCCATCCGGGCTGAACTCATCACCTAACAACACTTCGCCGTCATGCAGGCCGAATTCAAGCTTGTAATCCACCAGCAACATGCCGGCTTCCAGGAACAGGCTCTTGAGCACTTCATTCACCTGGAAAGTCAGGGTTTTCATGATTTCGATGTGCTTTGGATCAGCCCAGCCAAAGGAAGCAATGTGGTAGTCGTTGATCATGGGGTCATGCAGTTCGTCATTCTTCAGGAAGAATTCAAACGTTGGCGGATTGATTTCGGTACCTTCCTTTATACCGTAGCGTTTGCAGATACTGCCGGCGGCCAGGTTGCGGACAACACATTCCACTGGAATCATGTCCAGGCGCCGCACCAGGGATTCGGTGTCCGACAGGGTCTTCACGAAATGGGTTTTGATGCCGACTGCTTCCAGTTTGCCCATGATGAAGGCATTGAAGAGATTGTTGACCTTACCCTTGTCGTCGAGCTTGGCCACCTTGGTGCCATCAAAGGCCGACGTGTCATTGCGGAATTGCATCACGTACAGATCCGGGTCGTCTGTTTTGTAGACAGACTTGGCTTTTCCCGAATACAACTCGTCATGTTTTTCCATCAAGCTCTCCAAAAAAGTTAATGCTGCCAGCCGGCAAGCGGCCTGGCTCAGGCAATGGTGTTTCTGATCAGGTTCAGCAGCGATTTCGCCGCTGCTCTCAGTTCGGCTTCGCGCTCGGGGTCGACGCTGCCATCAGTCAGCGGTTCCACGATGATTTCCGTGGCGTCATCTAGGTCCAGCACCAGGATGCGCAGGGGGTAATATGCCACCGCTTCCTTTTTGCTGAAGGCGCCGTTCAGGGTGACCACGCGCGTGAAGATACCGGGTTTCTCCTCTTCCTCGTTGCCGCCTATGACGTAATCCACTTCGACAATACCGGATTCCTGGCTATCCGCAACGACCTCGACACCTGCCCGGTCCAGGGCGCGGGTGACAGCCCCCCAGCTGCGCCGGAATGGCGCTTCCAGGTGAAGCACCTCACGACCACCGGGTGTGCTGATGATGGAAGCCTTGCCGCGGGAATTGATATTTTCCGCTAGGAAGGACACGGTGGACGCCTGGTAAAGTCCGGCAACATCCGCGAGATAGCTCGACATATCTGCCAGGAAATCATAGGCCACGTCAGCATCCGTGGACTCAACCGGCCAGTTGACCTGGTCCAGATCCGGCAGTGCCTGCGCTATCCCAAGATGCAGCAGGCGAATCTCGGCACTGTCATTCTGGAAGCCGGGTTCTACGGTCACCCGGATTTTTTCCTTGGTCAGCACGTTTCCTTCCAGTACGAACCAGCCGGTATCGAGAATACCGCGAGTGGGGTTTTCAAAAGCCACCGGGATGCTCTGGCTTGTCCAGTAATCCCGGATGCGTGGCCAAACCTCACTGGGGCTGACATCGACGACGATCCAGCTGTCCTCACTCATGCGCTGAATGATGACGCCACGCTCGGAGCGGCCGTTGAAAGATCGTGGTCTGGGAGCATCGAGAAAGGCTTCTGTGTTGGTTTCCGCGATCCGTGGAATCACCATCAGGTCGTCGATGATGTAGCTGTCATACTCATCGGGAATACGGGTCGGGGGCAGTACCTGGGCTTCCAGGTAATCACCCTGGCGGTCACGTAACAGTCCTTCCTCCCCGGCAATGTAATCCATGCCTGGGATCGGCACAGCATCCAGCATTGAACAGCCGGCAAGCAGCGTGGAGGCGACCACTGCAGCCAGGGCCGTCAGGCAGCGGGCTCTGATGGCAGCAGCGGAACGGAAACCTGGGTCACGGATCAACATCTGGCATTCATTACCGGTATTAGAGGGCACCAGACTGTTGCAGCGCTTCGCGCAACGGCTGGTGGTATTTCGGATCCAGTTCAACCAGGGGCAGCCGGATACCCGGGCTGATCATGCCCATTTCCTGCAGGGCCCATTTCACGGGAATCGGGTTGGCTTCCAGAAACAGCAGTTCATGCAAACTGGCAATCTTGTCGTTGACGGCAGCTGCCTTCTCGGCCTCCCCGGCCAGTGCCAGCCTGACCATCTCCGCGAGCTGGCCCGGCACCACGTTGGCTGTCACGGAGATCGTGCCCACCGCCCCGGCCAGGATCAGTTCGAGAGAAGTGGCATCGTCGCCGGAGTACACCGCAAAATCATCACTGCACAGGGACAGGATTTCCTGGCCTCGCGGGATGCTGCCGGTAGCTTCCTTGACCCCGACGATATTCGGCACTTCAGACAGGGTGTGCACGGTTTCCGGCAACATATCACAGGCAGTTCTGCCCGGAACGTTGTAGAGAATCTGGGGAATGTCGACACTGTCCGCAATCTTGCGATAGTGCTCAACCAGACCACGCTGGTTCGGCTTGTTGTAATACGGGGTCACCAGCAGGCAGGCATCGGCACCGGCTTTCTTGGCGGCCGCCGTCAGTTCAATGGCTTCAGAGGTGGAATTGGCACCCGTGCCGGCGATGACGGGGATACGTCCGCCAATTTCAGCCACCACGTGACTGATGACCTCACAATGCTCGTCCACATCCAGTGTCGCAGACTCACCGGTGGTACCAACGGCCACGATGGCATCTGTGCCCTGCTCCACATGCCACTTCAGCAATCTGGACATGGCAGGCATGTCCAAACTGCCGTCGGGATGCATGGGAGTCACAATTGCTACGATGCTGCCTTTGATCATAAGAAATATCTGACTTGTTTAAAGGTGAAACGTTCCCGGGAAGGCGGGTATTCCGCATGGTGCCGGTGTCGTCGGCTGGCCCGACAAAAATGCGATCCGTTTCGCTTTTTATGAAACGCGTAATTCTAGCCTAACCGGGGATAACTTAGTACTGCCTGAACGGCAGGAAATCAGGCGGGCGGCGGCACCCTGATAGCCTGACTGACCGGCCACGCCCGAATCACAGCCTTGATGAAAGTGGCCAACGGAATGGCAAAAAATATGCCCCAGAAGCCCCAAAGGCCGCCAAAAATCAGCACAGCCGTGATAATGGATATCGGGTGCAGATTGACCGTTTCGGAAAAAATCAAGGGCACCAGGATATTGCCATCAATGAGTTGCAGCACCGAATAGGCAATAACCACCTGTAACAGTTCACTGCTGAAACCCCACTGGAAGAAACCGACCATGAAGATCGGGATGGTCACCACGGTGGCACCGACAAACGGCACAATGACGGAAAGACCGACCAGGACAGCCAGCAGCACCGGATAGTTGATGCCAAGCAGTTCAAACAGGACAAAACTGGACACGCCGACAATCAGGATTTCAACCGCCTTACCGCGGATGTAGTTAGCCAGCTGATCATTCATCTCATGCCAGACCTGGGCCATGATGGGCCGCTTTTCCGGCAGCCAGCTCTCCAGGAAATTCAGCAGTTTGGTGGAGTCGCGAAGCATGAAAAACACCAGGATTGGGACCAGCACGGTATACACCGCCAAGGTCACCAGCCGGGTGATGCTTGACACCGAATAGGACAGCACATTTTGACCGAACTGGCCCAGCATGCCCTGGATGTTCTGTAACCATTCCTCCACCTGGGATTCGGTGAACATTTCGGGGTAATTTTCCGGCAACACCAGCAGCAGCGAGCGCATCTGGTCAATCATGGCCGGCAGTTCATTGACAAATAGGGCCAGCCGGCTCCAGCTGAAAGGCAGGAAAATCAGGAAGATGATCAGAGTCGTGCCCAGGAAGAGGATATAAACCAAATAGACAGCCATGCGATACGGCATGTTGAGCCTGTTCAGGGCGTTCACCAGCCCCTGCAGCATGAAGGTAATCACCATGCTCCAGAGCAGCGGCGCCATGACCCCGCCCATGGAGACCATCAGCACAACACCGGCAATCAGCAAAAGCGTAAAGATGATCGCCTCTTCTTCTGAGAAGTAGCGCTCATAAAAACCGTTAAACACTTTCAGCATACTGCGCTCTCGATGCTTGTCTTGTAAAAAATCATGTCACTCAAAAACGGTTACCCGGCAGCGTTGGCAGCGGTTTTTTTCTGCAGCCAGTACACAAAGCGGTCATCCTGTTTCTCGAACTGTAACAACAGGTTACCACTTTGTTGGGCAAACACCTGGAAATCACGCTCTGAACCCGGATCGGTCGCAACCACCCTGACCACTTGACCTGCAGCCATCTTGTTCAGTGACTGCTTGGTTTTCAGCAGTGGCAGCGGACAGATCAGGCCGCTCAGATCGAGTTCTATGTCAGGTGTCGGCAACATGGCGGCATTCTAGCAAAGCAGGCCGCAAAAATCCGAGATAAACCGGGCCAATGGGGACGGGATGCATTGCCGGTCGCGGCTGTGGGTCTTCCGGGGGAATAAAGTGTACTATTGCGGGTCTAAAGGGGAAGATATCTATTCTTTTTATGCAGTCTTTCAAGCCGTTTTCTATGCCGCGATCCCGACCAGCTTTTGGCCGTTTGAACGCCTCCTTTACTGCTCTTGTGACCAGTATTGCGCTGACCGCTTCCCTGCTGACGGCCCCGGCCCATTCACAGGTCAACCTGCCCGTGCTCGGCGATTCGGTCTCAGGCACCATCTCCACCCAGCAGGAATATGAATTCGGCCGAGAACTGCTCAGGCAGATACGCCGTGAAACCCCCATGCTCAATGACCCACTGGTCATGGAATATATTGTCAGCCTGACCTACAAGCTGGCAACCAATAGCGAAGTCACGGACCATCGCCTGGAATTCGTGCTCATCGACAGCGAAATTCTCAACGCCTTCGCTGCGCCTGGTGGCATCATCGGGGTCAATGGCGGCCTCTTCCTGCATGCAGAAAACGAAGGCCAGTTTGCCTCGGTGCTGTCCCATGAGCTGGCCCATATCAGCCAGCGCCACTATGCGCGCTCAGTCCAGCAGCAGCGCAACAACATGCTGCCCAATGTCGCCGGCCTGCTGGCCAGCCTCATCATTGCCTCGACGGTCGGCGGCGATGCCGGCCAGGCTGCCCTGATGACCACCCAGGCCGTCGGGCAGGAAAACCAGTTACGTTACAGCCGCAGCAATGAGCAGGAAGCGGACCGCGTGGGTATCCGCACGCTTTATAACTCCGGTTTCGACCCATACGACATGGCTGGCATGTTTGAAAACATGCTGCGAATGAAAAGCTTTTCCCGCCGCCTGCCAGAATTCCTGTCCACGCACCCGCTGGATGAAAACCGTATTGCCGACAGTAAGAACCGCGCCAACAGCCTGCCCGGTGTCGATCATGCCCAGAACGTGGAATTTCTGCTGATGAAACAGCGCGTCACCATGCACTACACGGAAAACATCGATGCGGAAATCCTTGCCCTGCAGCGCGCCCTGCCCCAGCTCAATGGTGCCGAGGCCGATGCCGCACGCTACGGCATAGCCCTGGGGATGATGGAAAGCGGGCGTTTTGCCGAGGCCACCCAGTCCCTGCAGACCCTGCTGGACAAGGAACCCACCCGAATTACTTATGTCATGCTGGAAGCCGATATTGCGCGCCAAGCGGGACAATATGCCAAGGCCCGGGAAATCCTCGAGCACAATCTGCGCATCAGCCCCAACAATCATCCGCTGACCATGGCACTGGCCATGACCCTGAACGAAAACGACGATCACGAACAGGCTGCTGCCGTGCTGGAAAAACAGTCACAGGTCAGGCCCAACGACCCGGAACTGTGGTTCCAGCTGGCCGAAATCCAAGGCCAAGCCGGCAATATCACCAAAGTCCACCTGGCACGCGGGGAATATTTCATCACGATCGGGGATTTCACCCGGGCCCGCAACCAGTTCAACCTGGCCATGGAGCAGGAAAGGGATCGCCTGGTCAGAGCAAGAATCCAGCAGCGGCTGGATTACATTCGCGACCTGCAGAATCGTTATTACCGGTAATTATTACAAGACCTGATGATGATCCTGAAGGATCGATCAGGAATGAGACTGGGACCGGCGAAAGTCCAGCATGCGTTGCAGGGGAATCATGGCCTGACGGCCCAGGGCCGGATCAACATGGACCTCGTTGCTGCCGTCACGCAGCGTTTCATAGAGATTTTTCAGGGTATTCATGCCCATCCAGGGACAATTCGCGCAACTGCGGCAGGTGGCTCCCTGCCCGGCCGTGGGTGCCAGGATGAATTCCTTGCCCGGTGCCAGTTGCTGCATCTTGTAGAAAATACCCGCATCGGTGGCCACGATGAACTTTTTCTCAGGCCGGTGACAAGCGGCCCTAATGATCTGGGTAGTGGAGCCAATCACATCCGCCAGTGCCAGGATTGACATCGGCGATTCCGGATGAGCCAGTATGGCGGCATCCGGATGCAAATGACGCATGTCTTCCAGCGCACGGGTTTTGAATTCTTCATGGACGATACAGGCGCCATCCCAGATCAGCATGTCTTCTGCACCGGTCTGCTGACGAATGTAATTACCCAGATGCTTGTCAGGCGCCCAGATCACGGACTTGCCCTCGCTGACCAGATGCTCAACCACATCCAGGGCAATGGCTGAGGTAACCACCCAGTCTGCCCGCGCTTTCACCTCGGCAGATGTGTTCGCATAAACCACCACCTGGTGGTTGGGGTGCTGATCGCAAAAGGCGGAAAATGTCTCCGCCGGACAACCAAGATCCAGCGAACAGGTCGCTTCGAGTGTCGGCATGAGGATGGTTTTTTCGGGATTCAGGATTTTGGCCGTCTCACCCATGAACTTGACCCCGGCGACAACAATGGTTTGCGCAACGGACTGGTTGCCAAAGCGGGCCATCTCCAGGGAGTCGGCAACAAAGCCGCCGGTTTCCTCGGCCAGTGCCTGCAGAGCGGCATCAGTGTAGTAATGCGCCACGAGGACGGCATTGCGTTCCAGCAGCAAGGCCTTGATGCGATCACGATAATCCTCGGCTACGGCCTCCGGAATGGCACAGGTCTGAGGCACTTTGTCGAGGTGAGACCTGACCAATGCGCGCTCAGCGGCAAATTCCGACTCTGTATTTTTGTTGAGGATTTTCATGAAGCGGAGGTGAACTGTACTTGGCAAGCTATACTACCATAAACTGCTGATTCTGCTTCATATATCCACAGAAAGGCTTGCTATTTTTTGCCAGATCAGTACCATGTGCGGCTTATTTTTGCTGCCCTTTCCAGGGGCTGTAAAGATCCTTTCAAAACGCAGTGTGTCTGCCTGAAAGATTTTCAGATTTCGGGGCGTTAGCTCAGCGGTAGAGCAGTTGGCTTTTAACCAATTGGTCGATGGTTCGATCCCATCACGCCCCACCACTACAACGAAAAGGCCGCTATCAGCGGCCTTTTTGCTTTCTGGCTTTCTGGCTTTCTGGCTTTTAGCTTTACTGCTCTCTTGCTTTGCGCAATCTTGCCACCGGACAGTGTTCGGCCAAATCCGCGATCAGACAGCCTGATAGTGGGTCGGGTCCGGTACACCGGCATCGGCAAAGCCCTTCTTGCGCAAGCGGCAGCTGTCGCAGCGGCCGCAGGCCTTGCCGGCAGCATCGGCTTGGTAGCAGGATACGTTGGCACTGTAGTCCACGCCCAGCGCAGTGCCCCGGGCAATGATCTCGGCCTTGGTCAGATCGATCAAGGGTGTCTCTATCCGGATGACATCGCCTTCGACGCCGCGTTTGGTCGCCAAATTGGCCAGGGTCTGAAAAGCCTCGATAAAAGCCGGCCGACAGTCGGGGTAGCCCGAGTAATCCAACGCATTCACCCCGATGAAGATGGCATCGGCATCCAGCACTTCTGCCCAGCCCAGAGCGTAGGACAGGAAAACGGTATTACGTGCCGGCACATAGGTGACCGGGATCCCTTCACTGGCTGCTTCAGGTACAGCAATACTGTCATCGGTCAGTGCCGAACCGCCTATGCCACGCATGTCGACCGGAATAACCTTGTACCCCGCCAGTCCTGCCGCGTCAGCAAGGCGGGCAGCGGCCGTCAGCTCAGCCCGATGGCGCTGACCATAGTCAAAACTGAGCCCATAGCAGGTGTATCCGGCATTTTTTGCAATAGCCAGGCAGGTCGCCGAATCTAGCCCACCGGAAAGCAGCACGACAGCCTGTTTTTGCCTCGTTTCAGCCACCATCAATGTCCCGGCTGGTTGTCCCAAAGGTATTTGTGCAACTGAACCTGGAAGCGTACATCAAGCTGGTCAGCCAGAATCCATTCCGCCAGTTCCCGGGCTTCCAGTTCCGCGTTACTTGGTGAAAAAAGGACATCTGACACCTTTTCGGTCAGCGCAAACTCCTTTACCTTGCCAACAGCCCATTCGTAATCTTCGCGATTGCATATGACGAATTTGACCTGATCATTGGTCGTGAGCCTGTCGATATTGCTTTCCAGATTTTTCGCCATCTCCAGTGAACCTGGTGTTTTTAGGTCCATGACTTTGACCACACGCGGATCGACCTTGCTGACATCCATGGCACCGGCTGTTTCCAAGGAAACTTCATACCCTTGCTCGCAAAACGCCGCCAGCAAAGGAAGGCAGTTTGGTTGCGCCAGGGGCTCCCCACCCGTCACCGTGACGTAGCGTGCTCGGTATTGCCCGACTTCCTGCAGAACCTGCTCTATGTCATAGATGACACCACCACTGAAAGCATAGGCTGTATCACAGTACTGGCAACGCAGGGGACAGCCGGTGAGGCGCACGAAAACCGTCGGTCGCCCCACGGTCCTGGCTTCTCCCTGAAGGGAGTGAAAAATTTCGGTAATACGCAGCGTCGCGCTCATCTGGAGTTTGCCACGGGCAGGAACTGGTTCAGAGCCCTGCGTCGTTCAGGTATTCGGTGGCCAGCTCAATTTCCGAGGTGCTGTTAGGATACACCTGGCTGATACGGCGCCAGAGATCAACAGCGCGCTGGGTATTACCCATTTCATTGTAGACAGTACCCAAGCGCAACATGGCTGTCGCCGCTTTCGGATCCTGAGGATACTCGTCCAGCAGACGTTGCAGGACTGATATGGACTGGGTGTAGTTTTCCAGCAGGTGCAAGGCTGCCCCCTGCCAGTAAAGGGAATTGGTCAGGTAACGTCCCTGCGGGTAAACATCGATATACTGCTGAAACAGGTTTACTGATTCCTGGAAGTTTTCTTCCTCCAGCAACTGGTTCAGGGCGAACCGATACAGTTCCTGCTCATTTCGTGGAGTACTGACTGCAGGCAGGTTTGTTGACACGATACCGGCTCCGGCATTGGCCCCGCCGACACCGGCGCCCGCAGTCATCGGCTGGGGCACAGCGGTGGCTGCAGCATTGCCTGCGGCAACCGGCGACTGACCATTATTGTTCAGCTCGGAGGGCGTAGCCGCATTACTTGGCGGCTGCTGGCCATTATGGAATGAAAACAGTTCTGTCAGACGTGAATCGGTGTCCAGGTAACGGTCCCGCGACTCGGTCTGCAAGCGGCGAATCTGGTAAGACTGCTCTTCAACCAGGCCACGCAGGTTCTGGATCTCGGTTTGCAGGGATTCCAGGCGCAGGTACATCTCAACCATGATGTCGTTCTGGTTGCCTGCACCCGCTGCCGGAGCAGCCTGAGCGGAAATGGCCTGCCCCCGGTCACTGGCGGCATCGACCACGCGCGCCTGGGCCAGTGCCTGGCTGCTGACGGCCATCGAGACTGTCATAGTCAAAGCTGGCAAAAAGATTCTGCTCAATCGTTCATGTCTGCTCATGTCGCTGTGCCTGTCGCTGAAAAAATTAAGCCGGGCGAACCCGGCTTAATCATATACTTTTACTGTAACCAGTGAATGGTCAGTGAATTTCTACCCGGCGGTTTCTCTGGTAGGCAGCTTCAGTAGTGCCTCGGTCAACCGGGTTTTCCTCTCCGTAGCTGATGGTTTCCAGCTGGTTGGAAGAAACACCCTGTACCTGTAGGTAACGCTCAACTGCCTGGGCGCGGCGCTCGCCGAGGGCCAGGTTGTATTCACGGGTACCGCGCTCGTCAGCGTGGCCTTCCAGACGATAGCGCAGAGAAGGATTGGCTTTCAGACGGTTGGCGTGATGCACCAGGGCAGCACGGGCTTCGGCGCTCAGGTCGGAGCGGTCGAATTCAAAGTAGAAGACGCTCATGGCCAGGGCGTTGTCACGTTCCATACGCTGGGCAGGTGTCAGGCCATCGTTGTCAGCACCGGAAGTGGTTGCTGAACCGGAGGAGCTGGTACTGGACATGGAGCCATCGCTCATGTCGTCATCAGCCATTTCCTCAGTATCGCTGGAAGCACAGGCCGCGAGGGTCAGTGACAACAGTACAGCCATACTGAGTTTGAATACGTTTTGGGTTTGCATAACTACTCCTTTTTTCACTATGCGTTCAACTGCGGGGTATAAAAATCTGACTTAATTTTCCAAGATTTTTCCCGTTATAACAACACCTATTGGGGATATTGTGCAATTAATCAAAGAACGGGGACCAGGCAGGCTCCCTGACATCACCTTGATCCGATGGTAGCTGGAACTTTACGCGACCGTCAATGGACACGGCGTTCAGAATCCCCCGGCTGCCGGCCTTGGAGGCGTATATGACCATACTGGCGTTTGGGGCAACGCTGGGCGACTCATCCAGGGATGTCTGGGTCAGCTCTCGGATGGTGCCGCGGTCGATGTTCTGGATCGCCAGGTGGTACTCGTCATAGGTATTTTCACGGTGCACCATGAGCAGATTTGAGCCATCGGGCAGCATCACACCCTTGGAATTGTAGGTGCCCTGGAAGGTCAGGCGCTCAACCCAGCCGCTATCGAGATCAACCTGGTAGATCTGCGGCCGGCTGTTGCCGCCCCGCTCCGAGGTAAAAATGAGCGATCTGCCGTCCGGCGTCCAGCTGGGTTCAGTGTCAATGGCAAAATGGTTGGTCACCCGCTTCAGGTCACGGGTACGCAGGTCCAGCACATAAATATCGGGATTGCCGTCTTTCGAAAGCACCATGGCCAGTTTTGTACCGTCAGGTGAAAAAACCGGGGAGCTATTGATGCCCGGATAATCAGTCATCTGTTCGCGATTGCCGGAACTGAGTTCCTGGATATAGATACGCGGACGCGTGGACTCAAAGGACACATAGGCTATCCGGCGACCATCATGCGCCCAGGACGGCGACATAATCGGCTCCCCGGATGTCAGTAGCACCTGCGGACGGCCACCATCGGCATCAGACATGTTCAGCCGGTAGGTCATCTGGTCGGGACCAGGTCCTTGCGACGTGATGTAGAGCAGCTTGGTCGAAAAGGCGCCGCGCACGCCGGTGACCGCCTGGAAAACCTTGTCGCTGATCTTGTGGGCAACATCGCGCAACTGCTGGGGGCTTGCCGTCAGCACTTCGCCGATCAGACGTTCTTCCCGCAGCACATCAAAAAACTCGTACTGTACCTGGAAGTTTCCGCCCGGACCTTCGGTGATCTTGCCCACCAGCAGGTACTGGGCGCTCAGGAAACGCCAGTCACGGAAAAAGACCTCGCTCTCCTCATGGGGCGTACTAAGCATGTTGGCCTCAGGAATGGCGGCAAACTCACCGCTGTTTTGCAGATTCGACGTGATAATGCCGGCCACATTATCGGGCAGCATGCCAAATCCGGTCCATTCAAAAGGCACAATGGCGATATCCACGGGATCATCCACCCCCTGGGTAATGACGATCTGCAGCTGGCCAAAGGCAAGTGACGAAATGAATACGGCTGTGAGAAGCAATGCACGAATCCATGTCATTAAAAATGTCGTCATGAACGTCGCCATGACTGGCCGTGCCAATATCCTCGCTCTGTTACTCATCGCAATAAATCCTCTGGTCTGAATACTAGGGTGAATGTCCTGAAATTCCGGTCAAACAGGCTGCGGTCCTGCTGGGCCAGGTCCTGCAGCTCGGTAAAGCTGCCGGCACGCTCCACTGCCTGCAGCACTGAACGGTCAAAAACCGGGTCGCCGCTCGCCTGTATGATGGTGGCGCCCACCACCTCGCCGGTTGGCACCAGGCGCAACTCCACAGTAGCCATCATGCCATTGCGAGCACTGGGTGGAATCTGCCAGTTTTGGCTGATCAGGCGTTTGATGATATTCGCATACTGGGCCACGATCAGGTTGTCACTGGCCTGCTGGCTGGCTTCGGCTTCACGGGCTGCCTGTTCCTGGGCCAGGCGTTGTTGTTCCTGCTGACGCTGCTGTTCTGCGGCGCGCTGCCGCGCCGCTTCGGCATCACGCTGCCGCTGGGCCTCCGCTTCTGCCTGGCGGCGGCGTTCTGCATCGGCCTGCGCCTGTTGCTGCCGCTCGGCTTCTGCCCGTTCCCGCGCCTGCTGAACCTCCCGCTCCTGCCTGGCACGCGCTTCTTGTGCCTGGCGCTGACGCTCCTGGTCCTGCTGGCGCTGGCGTGCCGCCGCGGCTTCTTCCTGTTGCAACCGTTCAATACGGCGCAGGCGTTGCGGATTCACATCGACAGCAGTAGCCGTAACGATTAC
>Ga0181558_10001023_pt1 | contig 26629 bp, 19 predicted proteins | sample 011ome_22_FD_133754 | JGI IMG/M metagenome (GOLD analysis project Ga0181558, IMG submission 133754) | Coastal salt marsh microbial communities from the Groves Creek Marsh, Skidaway Island, Georgia - 011507BT metaG (megahit assembly) | ecosystem: Environmental > Aquatic > Marine > Intertidal...
TGCTGATGAAATATCTGAACTTTCTGTGATTGTAAATCGCATTTGCCTGTTCATATACTAGGACACCATGGTCTAACATTTCACCCCTTTTTAATACTGAGCCAAATGGACCTCTTATATAGCCTTTGTCAGCCATTAAATCTCCAAGAGTAGTATCAACCCAACCTTCTGGTATGTTGTTTTCAACTCCCATAATTACAGATTCACTCCAATATTAGAAAGTTGCTCTTTAATTTCTTGGTTTAGCATTGCTTCTTTTTCCATTTGTTCTTTTAGAGTCACTGATAAATCAGCCATCTTTTCTTCAAATGGAATACCATTCTAAAAAACCCACCCCACCGCCAGACATTCAGACAAGTGGATAATTTTTGGGTTTAAAATATGATCGCCTTACAAATACCGTACATAAATAAAATAAAAAATCCCTAAAACATTGATTTAAAATGAATAGGGATTATACGAGCAGAGAGGAAGGGATTCGAACCCTCGATTCCGCGATAACGGAATACACACTTTCCAGGCGTGCGCCTTCGACCACTCGGCCACCTCTCTATTCTGTTCAAAACGACGGCAATTAACGAAAAAAATATTTTTATTTAAAATTTTAAATGGATAAGCTCAAGATAATACCCGTAATTATTTCAAAATGATTTCGTCTTTAAAAACTTCGATGGCATTTTTTGTGGTAATTTGAGCCATTTCCAATTGACTTTTTCCGAACAAATCCGCCAATTTTTGAAGTACAAAAATTAGATATTCACTTTGGTTGCGTTTGCCCCTAAAGGGCGCTGGAGCCATATAAGGCGCGTCGGTTTCTAAAACAATATGATCCAAAGATATTTGATCCAAAAACTGATCAATTTTTCCATTTTTAAAGGTCACCACCCCTCCTATGCCCAGTTTAAAATTTAAATTGATGGCCCTTTCTGCTTGTTCTTTGGTTCCCGTAAAACAGTGGAAAATCCCTGACAAACCCGCCCCCTTATGGCCCTCCAAAACCTCAAAAACCTCATCGAAAGCATCACGACAATGAATCACAATGGGCAATGCTTTCTCTTTCGCCCAACGAATTTGAGTGTCAAAAGCCTCTTGTTGTTGTTTGAGAAAGCTCTGATCCCAATACAGGTCAATGCCTATCTCCCCTACGGCAACAAAATCACGCTGGTTCAAATATTGGGCTACATGCTCGAGTTCTTCTTTGTAGTTTTCTTTGACATAAGTGGGATGCAGTCCCATCATCAACCTAATATATTCGGGATATTTCTTCTCCAAATCCAGCATCCTTGTAGTATAAGTACTGTCTATTGCAGGAAGATAAAAACGTTCTACTCCCACCGCTATTGCCTTAGCAATGACAGGATCACGATCTTCGTCAAAAGCCTCCACATAAAGATGGGTATGGGTGTCAATCAGTTTCACAAGCGGTAAAATTAAGGTTTCGTTTTTTTACTTTTGTAAAAAAATACGCTTTGTTTAAAAACATCTCCCTCAAGCAGATCAAACTAAGATTGACCAAAACCAGACATTTGGTCTGCCAATCTAGAATCAATGGGGTTAAAGCAATATTACTTGTTGATACAGGAGCCTCGAATAGCTGTATTGCACTGGCTGAAAAAGAAAGTTTCAAGATCGAGGAAAATGGGTCACCCTTTGAAGCTTCAGGGGCTGGAAAAGACAAGGTGAAAGCCGTATTGGGTCATGAGTGTGATCTGATCTTGGGAAGACATAGGGTAGGGAAACACGCCTTTGTTTTGTTGGACATGCAGCACATCAATGCCACCCTGGCACACGAAAAAGTGAAACCCATCAATGGTATACTGGGTGCGGATTTCTTAAAGAAAAATCAAGCCATAATTGACTACAAAAACAAAACTCTGAATTTATAATTCCAGTGCTTTTTTGATATCATTTTCCATCAAAAACTCCTCGGGGCTTTCTAATGCTTCTTTTATGGCTACCAAAAATCCTACGGACTCTTTTCCATCAATAATACGGTGATCGTAGGATAGGGCCAAATACATCATGGGACGAATTTCTACTTTTCCATCAATGGCCACGGGGCGTTCGATGATGTTGTGCATGCCCAAAATAGCAGACTGAGGGGGGTTGATGATGGGGGTGGACAACATGGAACCGAAAACCCCACCATTGGAAATGGTAAATGTTCCCCCAGTCATATCATCAACGGTGATTTGTCCGTCTCTTGCACGAATGGCCAGTCGTTTGATTTCTTGTTCAATGGCCCTGAAAGATAAATTTTCCGCACCTCTCACTACAGGTACCATCAATCCCTTTGGACCGGATACGGCTACACTGATGTCACAGTAATTGTAGGTGATTTTGTAATCCCCATCAATCATGGAATTGACATCTGGGTACATTTGCAATGCCCTTACCACAGCTTTGGTGAAGAAACTCATGAACCCAAGGCTGACGTCGTGTTTTTCGGCAAAGATTTCTTTGTACTTTTTTCGCAATGCAAAAATAGGAGCCATATCGGCTTCGTTAAAAGTGGTGAGCATGGCGGTTTCATTTTTGACTGCGACGAGTCTTTCGGCTACCTTTCTGCGGAGCATCGAAAGCTTTTCTCTTTCCTCACCTCTATTCCCTCCTAGGGGGGCTGTACCCATCGAAGGAACAGCCTTAACGGCATCCTCCTTGGTGATCCTCCCGTTTCTTCCAGTGCCAATAACACTCTCCAAATCCATTCCTTTTTCGGCTATGATTTTTTTGGCAGCAGGAGAGGGACTCCCAGCGGCATAATTTTGATTGGCTGACGGAGCCGTTACAGAAGCTGCAGTTGCAGGCGCTGCAGTTTCGGTTGAGGGGGACTGACTTTGCCCCTCTTTTGGTGCCCCTTCTGTATCGATTAGGCAAACGACCTGTCCTACCGCCACAGCATCTCCCTCTTCAGCTTTGAGGGTAATGGTTCCACTAACCTCAGCAGGTAATTCCAGTGTGGCCTTATCAGAGTCTACTTCTGCAATGGCCTGATCTTTCTCGACATAGTCCCCATCAGCAACGAGCCATTGGGCAATTTCTACCTCGGTTATGGACTCCCCAGGGGAGGGTACTTTCATCTCTAAAATCATAGTTTTTTATTTTTCAATGGAATCTCATTACAAACCACAATATCTCTCCAGGGACACTTTTTTCCTTTACAAAATTAAAATTTAAAGGGAATTTCCCGAAGCAATTAGACAACAAGTCAATCGATTTGGGACAGGTCTAGTTTTGTTGAGCCATTCATTAAAATTTAATTTATAGTTCTATTAGCGGTTCACTTATTTTAAAGTTTGGTTTTTTCTTCCTCTGGTCCTAAATCCTCTGATATACTGATCATCCTGACTTCTAAACTCGTGGGTTAATCCCCAACGTAAAATTTCCAATGGTGCTTTTTCGTGGTCTGCCGTTCGATTTAAACCTACCGCTTGAGGAGTTCCTTTAACAGCTCCCATTATTTCAAAATTAATACCATCAGGAGCCCATTGAATCGTATTTCTTTCGGGCCCATCGGTAGTAATCAGTGAAGCAATTCCACCATTATAGGGCCATACACATATTTCATGACCACTATTACTGATGGGGTTGTAGGGAGATTTGATATAGGGACCTCTGGGGTGATCAGCAATGGCAACACCATGACGAATTTGTCTTCCTCCAAAAGTAATCGCTTCTCCCATTTGTTCTCCTTTATAGTATAAGTAAAATTTACCTTTATAAGGTAAAATACAAGGGTCGTGTACCTTATGACTGTCAAAATCCCCTTTTTGAGTTACCGAAAACCGATCTTGTAAATCATCGCCTTTCCAAAGTCCATTATCGGCGGGGCTTAAAATAGGTTCTTTACTTTTGGTCCATGGCCCTTCAGGACTATCAGACCACGCCAAACCGATTTGATTTTTTACCCGCTTGTTGTAAAGACCTCCAACCGTTTGATAGCACAAATAATACATTCCATCGTGAACCATTATCTCAGTCGTGAATACAGACCTATCGTCATAAGAACCAGGAGTTCCTCTTGATACGGCAATGCCTTGCTCTTTCCAAGTGAGACCATCTGGAGAGGTAGCATACCATATGTCGGATCTGTCCCATGGAAAAACTTTGTCATTTTCTATATCACCTTCAAACCCAACGGTCTTTCCCACACTTTTGGTGTACCAAGTATAATATTTTCCCTTATACTTAATCAGGGCGCTGGGATCTCTTCGCACTACCCCTTCCTGAAAAGCCAAATCCCCTTTTAAGTCGAAAAGATTGTATTCGAAATACCAGTCGTTGTTGTACAACTGTTGATCGGTCCACTTTAATGCCCTTTTTGAAGCAGCACTGAGCTTATCACCATTGGTGATTCCCAAAAAATCAAGTTTTTCTTTGGAGATGGGGTTATCTATTCCTTTGTCATTTTGACTTTTGGTATCATTGATACAAGAAGTCATCAAGTGACAGATTAAAAAAAATATCAGGGCTTTATTGATGAAGTTCATCGAATGTGTTGAAAAGTTTTATGAGAAGATTAGATTTTATAGAAGTAAAATAATGGATCATATATGTAATTATAAATTAGGGCTATTTAAAGAAATTATCCTTGGTCGCATCAAAAACATATTCGATCACTTGTTGGTGTCTGTTTTTAAATCTTACGGCACTCCCCGCGGCAGGGGAACCATAAAACCTTCGGGTAGCGGGTCGCATTTGTTGGGCTTCGGGCAGATGGAGTAACAGATAGCCCCAGGCACCCATATTTCGGGGTTCCTCTTGTGCCCAAACCACTTCTTCCACATTGTTGTAGTCCTTGAGCTGGGCTTGAATTTCTTGTTGAGGTAGGGGAAACAATTGCTCCAATCGAACAATGGCTACGTCCATTCGTTCTCTCTCTGCTCTTGCATCGATCAAATCGTAGTAAAATTTTCCAGAGCAAAAAACGAGTTTTTTGGCTTGTTTGGGCTTGACTAAAGGATCTGGAATCAGTCTTTGAAAAGTTCCCTTGGTGAATTCCTCTACCTTTGACACTGCAAGGGGATGACGCAATAAGCTCTTGGGGGTAAATATGATGAGTGGTTTTCTAAAAGTCCCTTTCATCTGTCTTCTGATTAAATGGAAAAAATTAGCAGGAGTGGTACAATTGGCTACAAACATATTGTCTTTAGCACACAACTGTAAATAACGTTCCATTCGGGCAGAGGAATGTTCTGCGCCTTGTCCTTCATATCCATGAGGGAGGAGCATCACGATTCCATTTTGTGTTTTCCACTTGTCTTCGGCGGCCGAGATGTATTGATCAATCATGATCTGCGCACCATTGGAAAAATCACCAAACTGGGCTTCCCATATGGTCAAGGTTTTAGGGCTTGCCATAGCATATCCGTAATCAAATCCTAACACACCATATTCTGAAAGGAAAGAATTGTATACCGTGAATTTACCTTGTGCTGATGGGTCAATGTGGTTGAGCAGGATCACTTCTTCTTCTGAAGATTCGGCTTTGAGCACTGCATGACGATGGGAAAAGGTACCTCGTTCGACATCCTGTCCAGAAAGGCGCACGTTGAAACCTTCAATAAGTAAGGTGCCGTAGGCCAATAATTCACCCATGGCCCAATCCAGCCGATCGCTTTCAAAAAACATCTTGTTGCGATCCGCAATCAACCGTTCAATTTTTCTGAGGAACTTCTTGTCGGGGGGTAAATTGGAAATGGTCTTGGCCACCAGTGACAATGGCTCGAGACGAACAGCAGTTGCTAGCTCCGGGTGCATTCCTTTCTCATCTACTCTTTTATATCCCTCCCATTCGTCCTCCATAAATGGGGTGACCACAGTAGTCTCTTCGGTTCTAGATACTTGGAGGTTTTGCTCCAATTTGGATTTGTACTCTTCCTCCTGTTTTTTGACGTAATCAGCGTCTATAAGCCCCTGTGCCAAGAGCTTTTCGGCATAGATGTCTCGTGGATTTTTATGGGTGGCAATGGCCTTGTATAGTTTGGGCTGGGTAAACCTGGGCTCGTCTCCTTCGTTGTGGCCATATCTTCTGTAACCCAAAAGATCTATAAATACATCGGCATTGAAGTGCATCCTATAGTCCAGGGCAAACAATACGGAGTGGACGACTGCCTCCACATCGTCCGAATTGACATGGAGAACGGGGGATAATGTTACCTTACCCACATCGGTACAATAGGTACTGGAGCGCGCATCGAGGTAATTGGTGGTGAAACCTATTTGGTTGTTGACCACAATGTGAATGGTACCCCCAGTGGAGTAGCCTTTCAATCGGGCCATTTGAACAATTTCATAGGCAATCCCCTGTCCGGCAATGGCTGCATCACCGTGCACCACGATGGGCAACACTTTGGAGGGGTCCCCATTGAATTTGTTTTCCATTTTGGCTCGAGTAATTCCTTCCACCACAGCACCTACTGTTTCCAAGTGGGAAGGATTGGGTGCCAAATTGATATTGATTTTTTTTCCATTATTGTTGGGGTCAATCTTTGCAGTCCAACCCATATGGTATTTAACGTCACCGTCAAAAACCACCTCATCGTAGTCTTTTCCGTCAAACTCGCTAAAAATATCTTTTGGGGATTTTCCAAATATATTGGTCAGCGTATTGAGTCTTCCTCTATGCGCCATACCCATAATAAATTCTTCCACCCCTTTGGCCGCGGCAGCCAAAACCAATACATCCAGTGCTGGAATTAGCGACTCTCCCCCTTCTAAAGAAAATCGCTTTTGCCCTACGTATTTGGTATGTAAAAAAGTTTCAAAGCTAACCGCTTGATTCAATTTGTTGAGGATCTCTTTCTTTTGCTGTGTACTAAAGTTCGGATGATTTTGATTTTGGTGTAATCGATTTTTGATCCAATCTTTTTTCTCAACATTCCTTACATACATATATTCTACTCCAATGGAGTCACAATAGGTACGTTGAAGATGTTCGATGATGGTGGTTAAGGTACTGGGGCCAATACCCACAATGGATCCTGCATTGAAAACGGTGGACAAATCGTCTTGAGACAATCCAAAGTTTTCTACTGCTAAATCGGGACTGTAGGTTCTTCTGTTCCGAACGGGATTGGTTTTGGTAAACAGGTGACCCCGGGTGCGATAGCCTTCAATAAGCTTTACCACCTGAAATTCTTTTTTGACCGACTCGGGTACTTCTACCGCTGTAACCTCTGCGGGCCATTCTCCGTGCTCCATCCCAAAATCAAAGCCTTGAAAAAATGCTCTCCAACTGGGTTCTACAGCATCTGGATTTTGTAGGTATTGGTCGTATAATTCGGCAAAATAGGCGGTGTGAGCCGAATTTAAAAATGAAAATTTGTCCATTAAATCATACTTACTACTAATCCTTAAAACAAAATTACAATTTTTGCCCAAAGAGGTTCAATTTTGTCCGTAAAACAATCCAATTCTTATTAAATTTGTAATGGATGGGTGTTGATGACGGAGTTGTTTTTAGATTAAAAATACAGGCTGTTTGCATGGCCATCTCTTTCAAAGTTTGATTTTACAGATGTTTGCTTTAGTCGATTGCAATAATTTTTATGCTTCTTGCGAACGGGTTTTCCAACCTCAGTACGAGGGTAAGGCAGTGGTGATCCTTTCCAATAATGACGGTTGTGTGATTGCCAGGAGCAATGAAGCCAAAGCACTCGGGATTCCTATGGGAGCTCCTGCCTTTAAATTTCGAAACGAATTCAAAAAGCACAATATCAAGGTTTTTTCTTCCAACTACCCCCTTTATGGTGACATGAGCCATCGGGTGATGAAGATCTTGGAAACCTACACCCCCAATGTGGAAATATACAGCATAGACGAAGCCTTTTTAAAGTTTGAAGGTTTTGATCATTTTGACCTGATGGAAAGGGGGCTGAAAATGCGCAAGCAGGTGCGAAAATGGACTGGAATTCCCGTATCGATAGGATTGGCTCCTTCCAAAGCATTGGCCAAAATCGCCAACAAAATTGCTAAAAAATTTGATCAAAGAACCCAAGGGGTGTATTGCATCGACAATGATGAAAAACGATTAAAAGCATTGAAATGGACCGCCATAGAAGATGTTTGGGGCGTGGGCAGACAACACGCCAAACGACTTCAGGCCATGCAGATAAAAACGGCTTTGGATTTTGTGAATTTACCCGATGAATGGGTCAAAAAACACATGAGCATACTGGGACTACGGTTGAAAAGAGACTTAGAGGGCGTTCCTTCCATACAATTGGAGGAAGTGACCCCCGCCAAGCAATCCATCGCCACTACTCGGAGTTTTAAAAATTCACTAACTATATTTATTGATCTTGAGGAACGCATCACCACCTACACCCTTTTGGCGGCCGAAAAACTGAGAAAACAAAAAAGCTGTGCCACTGCCCTGCACATTTTTGTGAGAAGCAACCCCTTCGATCCCAACGCCACACAATACCGCAATGGCTGCACCCTGACTTTGCCCCATCCAACAGACTCCAATTTTGTTTTGAATCGTTATGCGCTGATGGGATTAAGAAACATCTTCAAACCGGGGATCGAATACAAAAAAGCAGGGGTCATACTGCTGGGAATTACGCCTTCTTCTTCCAGACAAATCACCTTGTTCGAACAGGATACGGCAAAACACACAGCACTGATGCAAACCCTAGACAAAATTCACCGTCGTCATGGCCCACACCGAATGAAATTGGCCAATCAGGATTTAAAACAAACTTGGAAGATGAAACGAGAACATCTTTCCAACCGATTTACCACAGAGATCAACGAAATCATCAAAGTCAAATGAGTGATAAAGGGGATAAGATTATTTTTTTTCAACCCGATCAAGAATTGGGAAAACTCTCCTTTTTGGCGCAAGAGGGTATTTCGGCCGGTTTCCCCTCCCCCGCCGATGATTTTAAAGAATTGCGCATCAGTATTGACCGCGAAGTGGTCAAGAATGAAGAGGCAACTTTCTACGCCCGGGTATCGGGGGAATCCATGCAAGGGGCGGGCTTGGACGACGGGGATCTTTTGGTTATCGACCGCAGTTTGGAACCCCAAGACAATAAAATCGCCGTGTGTTTTATCGACGGTGAATTCACCGTAAAACGCCTAAAAGTGGAACAAGACTGTGTTTATCTGATGCCCGAAAACCCCAAATACCAACCCATCAAGGTGACAGGGGACAATGAATTGATCATCTGGGGCGTGGTAACTTATGTGGTTAAAAAGGTTTAACCTATAGCCTTTCAAAGATTCCGGCAATCCCTTGACCTCCTCCTACACAGGCGGTAACCATACCATATTTTTGGTTGCGGCGTTGCATTTCGTTCAACAATTGAATGGTGAGCTTGGCTCCAGTACACCCCAGCGGGTGACCCATGGCCACGGCGCCTCCATTGACGTTGACGGTATCGGGATCCAGACCACTTTCTTGAATAACGGCCAGGGCTTGAGCGGCAAAGGCTTCGTTGAGCTCTGTTTGCTCAATATCAGACAATTTTAGCCCCGCTTGTTGCAATGCCTTGGGAATGGCTTCACAGGGTCCAATACCCATATAGAGTGGATCGACTCCTCCCACCGAACAGGCGACCATCCGGGCTTGTGGAGCCAATCCCAAGGCTTTGACTTTTTCTTCGCTCATCACCAAGGTAAAGGCTGCTCCATCCGAAGTTTGTGAAGCATTGCCAGCAGTGATGATACCTCCTTGTTTGAATACCGCCCTTAATTTGGACAGCCCTTCAATGGTGGTATCTCTTCTAACGCCTTCATCCACCGATACGGTGTGGGAACTGCTGACTTTTTTTCCGTCTTTAACATACACATCCTCCACCGTAATGGGTACAATTTCATATTCAAAATACCCCTGATCTATGGCGTTCGCCGCTTTTTGGTGGGATGCAAAAGAAAAAGCGTCGGCTGCCTCACGACTGATGTTGAATTTTTCGGCTACTGCTTCTGCAGTGGCTCCCATACTGACGTGGTAATTGATGTTTTCCATGTTGGCTTTGTAGCTGGGAGACAGCTTATATCCGGTCATGGGAATAAGACTCATGCTCTCCGTACCTCCAGCAATGTAGATATGTCCCATACCGGCTTTGATTTTGGCCACTGCCATTGCAATGGCTTCCAAACCGGAGGCACAATAGCGGTTGATGGTGATCCCCGGGACTTCGATGCCCAATGCTCTGGCGGAAATGAGCCGACCTACCTGAAGGCCTTGCTCTCCCTCAGGGTTGGCACAGCCAACAATCACGTCGTCCACTGTGGTGGGATCCAAAGCCGGTACTTGAGCGACCAAATGTTTTAAAACATCAACGGCCATATCATCGGAGCGGTAGTTTTTAAACCCACCTTTTTTGGCTTTTCCTACTGCAGTTCTGTATCCTTTTACAATGTATGCTTCCATATCTTTAGTTTCTTAGGGGCTTGTTGTTCATCAATAAGTATTGTATTCTGTCCAGGGTTTTTTGATTTCCCAATAGGCTCATGAAGGCTTCGCGTTCGATATCGAGCAAATATTGTTCACTCACTTTTTGCGGACTGGTCAAGTCACCTCCACACATTACGTAGGCCAATTTACGCGCAATTTCCTCATCGTACTCCGACATGAATTTCCCCAATCGGTATTCGTTGATGGCAGAGTAGAGCACTCCCAATCCAGCTCTCCCCAATACTTCAATGTCTTCTCTCGGAGAAGGGGGGATATAATCTTTGGCGAGCTCCAGTACTTTTTCTTTGGCCAAACCAATGTTTCTTTGAAGGTTGTAGGAAATGGCGTCACGGTTTTCCAAAAGGTAGTGCAGATCAAAAGCTTCAGAGGCCGAAGTGGAAACAGCTGCCGTTGCGATGGATTTAAAGTGGTCGATCAACATGGGCATTTGAACATCTCCTTCGTAAAAACCATCGGAGACCCTTAGGGCAAATTCTTTACTTCCCCCTCCTCCCGGGATCAAACCAACCCCAACTTCCACCAATCCAATGTAGGACTCTGCCGCTGCTATTGCAGCATCACAATGCATGGTGATTTCACAACCTCCACCAAAAACATAACCCTGAGTGGCAACCACCACTGGAATTTTTGAAGTTCGGATTCGCATGTTAACCGATTGGAAATCGGCAACCATTTGATCCAAGGTGTCAAATTGTTTTTGCATGGCGAGCATCCCGATGTTCATCAAATTTGCCCCTACACTGAATTGCTTGGCGTTGTTGCCAATCACTAAACCATTCCAGCCCTCATTTTCGGCTTTGTCAACGGCTTCGGCCATGGCCATACCAATCCCTTCGCCGATGGCGTTGCTCTTGCTTTGAAATTCCAAACACATCACGCCATCTCCAATGTCGTGAACCGTACATTCACTGTTTTTGATGAGGGGTGTGTTTTCGCGAAAGCTTTCCAAAATGACAAAGCCATTGGATCCGGGTACCGTTTTGTAGGCCTGATGGTCCAAATCAAAGTATTTTTTTTCTCCTTTTTCGAATTTGTAAAATTGTTCCGCTCCCGCTTTTTGCATTTGCAGAATCCAATCGGGAATTTCAGCTCCCGAAACTTCGATCATCTCTAACCCATTTTGGAACCCGATCAAATCCCAATATTCAAAAGGGCCGTAATCCCAGACATACCCAGCTCTCATGGCATCATCTACCGGATAGTATTGATCTGAAATTTCAGGCACGCGTTGGGCAGCGTAAGCAAAAATTGCTGCGAAATAATCCTTGAGAAAAAGACGCTCTTTCCCTTCATAATCCATCAAAAACTGCATGCGTTTCTGCATGTTTTCGATGGCTTTGGCCTCCTTAAGGATAGGGTTCTTAGGTCGGATACTGGGTTTGTATTTCAGTGTTTTGAGATCCAGAGCGTTGATGATGGTTTTGCCGTTTTGATCTTTTTGATCGGTCTTGTGGTAAAATCCTTTTCCTGTTTTGTTGCCCAAAAAATTGTTTTCCAAAAGAAAGGTCATGAATTTTGTTTCAGGGGCCTTGCCTAAGGATTCAAAAAAGGAATCGTTTTGGACATTATTAACGACAAATTGGGTGACTTTCTCCCCTGTATCCAAGCCAACTAGATCTTGCAATCGGTAAGTTCCTGTATTGGGTCTTCCTATGAGTGCCCCAGTCAAGGCATCGACCTCCTCAATGCTAAGGTCGTATTTTTGGGTCAAATCAAACACTTTCACCCCCGACATGACCCCAATTCGGTTGGCAATAAATGCAGGAGTATCTTTGCACAAGACGGTTTGTTTTCCCAAGTTGATTTCACCAAAGTGCATCAAGAAATCCACCAACTCGGGTTCGGTTTCAGCAATGGGTATAATTTCAAGTAACCTGAGGTACCTCGGTGGATTGAAAAAGTGGGTGCCACAAAAATGTTTTTTGAATTCCTCTGATCTGCCTTGAGACAATTGAGAGATAGGAATACTAGAGGTGTTGGAGCTTACAATACTAGCCGGTTTTCTATATTTTTCAACCTTTTCAAAAATTTGCTGCTTAATGTCCAGTCGCTCTACTACAACTTCAATGATCCAATCGGCATCTTTAATTTTTTCAAAATCGTCTTCTAGATTTCCTATGGTTATTCTACTGGCGTATTCTTTCCTGTAGAGCGGGGCAGGTTTGGATTTGATGGCTTTGTCCAGTGCATTTTGGGGGACACTGTTTCTGTTTGTTTTGGGGTCGGATGATCCCTGGGGTAAAATGTCCAGCATCAATACTTGGAGTCCTACATTGGCCAATTGGCACGCTATTCCGGATCCCATGACGCCTGAGCCCAATACGGCAACATTTTTTATTCTGTACTGCATGATTTGGTTTTTGACAAATCTATTAAAAAATACTATGCGTGCATAACAAAATGGGTAAAAAAACCAATAGTTTCCTCTCAACGAGTAAATTTTTTATGGTTGATGGAATGGGAATAGTAGTTTTAGATTTCATAATTAAATGATAGGGCATTTACAACCTTAAAATTGATTGGAAAAATGTCCTGTTGATTTATACCAATAGATTAAAATTGGGAGGGATACATTTTTTTATAAATTTGCTTCAAATATTATACAATGAGCCACGAAAAAGTTTTTGAACAGTTTGAAAAAAGGGCGGAAAATGCCTCTCCACTTGGAGGCACCCTGAAATTTATGGTTGATGGAAATGCTATATATATCGACGGTAATGGTGAACAAAATACCGTTACTGTGGATGACTTGGAAGCAGATTGCACCATAACCGTATCGACCGAGGTATTGGAAAAACTTAGGGATGGTTCACTCAACCCCATGATGGCAGTTATGGGGGGACAGATCAAGATTGATGGAGACATGGGATTGGCGATGAAAGTCCAATCTCTAATGGGATAGCCCGCTTGATTTTCAAATTACTTTTTGTCGGTTAGTTTAATTCCCATTTTTTTTTATATTTATATCGAAATGGGGCAACAAACCGAACACCATAAAGTCATCATCAAAGAGACTGACAAGCAAAAACTGCTGTATGCTATTTCCATTGCCGATAGCATCATCAAGTCCGAAGACTGTCACAAAATCAACAACGATTTGGATCGCATATGGAGAATTTGTGGCTATCCCTCCAAAGAAAAATTTGATAAGTTATTCAAGCGATATAAGGGGATGACCTTATATGAATATTGCAGAAAATCAAACACGGATTGCAAGTGTTGATTTTTGGCTGTATTTTGAATTAAGATCAATCGAATCTTCAATATCCCCTCACTAACTTTTGGTTGATCTAGTTCTTCAATTCCATTTAAGGCAGACCAAAAAAAACACTTTACTGATTAGACCAGCTTTTCAATTTCCAAATCAGATTGCCCTGCAATCATTTCTTAAAGTAGAAACCTTCATAAACCATAAGATTATCGACCGATTTAAGGTGGGCCAAGTATCACTGCTTATCCCCTTCTGATAAGAAAAAAGTATTAAATATTATTATGCACGCATAATATTTTTTAATAACTTCGTAACGATTAATTAATAAAATTTCTAATCCATTTTTTGTCTTTTAATTTTTAAATTTAGTAATACAATCGATTAAATGATTGCAATAAATATCCATTTATGAAAATATTGGTATGCATCAGTCATGTTCCTGACACCACCTCAAAAATAAATTTTGTAGGGGATGGAACTGCCTTTGACAAAGGCGGCGTGCAATTTATTATCAACCCCAACGACGAATTTGGACTGACTCGAGCGATTTGGTTTCAACAAAAACAACAAGCAGAGGTTACAGTCATTACTGTCGGGGATGCCAGTTGCGAACCTACCTTGAGGAAGTGCCTGGCCATTGGTGCCAACAGGGCCTTTAGGGTCGATCTCAACCCCACAGACGGCTATCAGGTAGCGCAACAATTAAGTGCCCACTGCAAGGAGGAAAACTATGATTTGATCATTGGAGGTAGAGAATCTATTGATTACAATGGAGCCATGGTGCCCGGTATGCTTTCTGCATTGATGGGGTATAATTTCGTTACCAATTGCATCGGACTTGAAGTAGAAGGCAATACCGCCAAAGCCCAACGCGAAATTGATGGAGGCATTGAATCGGTTAGCTGTCAGCTTCCTCTGGTAATTGGTGCTCAAAAAGGACTGGTGGAGGAAAAGGATCTGATTATCCCCAATATGAGAGGGATCATGCAAGCCCGACAAAAAAGTTTGACGGTTGTACCCGCCCTTGAAAGTGAAATTAGATCCTCCATTTCAAAATATGAAAAACCTGCTCCCAAAGGTGCTGTCAAAATGATCGATGCCAACAACATTGACCATCTCATCGATCTACTTCACAACGAAGCCAAAGTAATATAGAGACACAACAAATGAGTATTTTAGTTTATACAGAATCTGAAAACGGAAAATTTAAAAAATCTGCATTCGAGTTGGCCTCCTATGGCCGAGCCATTGCGGACAATCTCGGCGTTGAATTGATTGCCGTCAGTTTTAACCAACAAGACCCAAAACCCCTTGAAGCTTATGGAATCGATCGATTGATCCAAATTGACGATCCTTCAGTGGAGGATTTTACAGTCCTACAATATGCAGCAAACATCACCAAAATTGTGCAAGAAAAGAGCAGCAAATTAATTCTTTTAAGTTCTAGTGCCAATGCAAAATATTTGGCTCCTCAATTGGCAGTATCTTTGTCTGCTGGCTACGCCTCAAATGTAGTGGGACTTCCCCTCCAACTTGAACCCCTCACTGTAAAACGCTCATGTTTTACCAACAAAGCATTCAACACTTGTATGCTAGAAAATGAAATTAATATCATTGGATTGTCCAACAATTCTTTCGGAATTTTTGAGAATTCAAAACAGATGAGCATTGAGCATGGATCAGTTGTCGATACCGCTTTAAATTTGAAAGTGGAAAAGGTAGAAAAATCGACTGGTAAAGTGACCATTGCCGATGCCGATATCGTAGTCTCTGGGGGTCGGGGTTTGAAAGGTCCCGAAAATTGGCATCTGATTGAAGATTTGGCCGACACCCTAGGAGCAGCCACTGCATGCTCCAAACCCGTTTCTGATATGGGCTGGAGACCCCATAGCGAACATGTTGGGCAAACCGGAAAACCCGTTGCCTCTAACCTCTATATTGCAGTGGGGGTATCTGGAGCCATTCAGCACCTCGCTGGAATCAACTCCTCCAAAGTCAAAGTAGTCATCAATATTGACCCAGAAGCCCCTTTCTTTAAAGCTGCTGATTATGGAGTAGTAGGGGATGCTTTTGAGGTAGTGCCAGAACTGATCGAAAAATTAAAAGCATTTAAGAGCGCTTAAAGAAATAGCCCCCTTATCGATCTAAAGCAAATTCCCTAAATTTATAGGGTACTGGTTAACCCAACTGTTTTGAAATTGATCGCCCCAAAATCAATCCCCCATGCCCTTGGATTCAATACCAACTCATTTATAGGTAAACTCCTGACTTGGTTGATATACAAGTTGACCTGCCTAGAGGCAATCAATAAAATCATAAAAAAAAATTATTCCAAAGGCAAATTTGATTTTGTAGGAGGTGTCTTACATAGTTTCTCCATTCGATTTAAATTCAATGAAATTGATTTAAATAAAATTCCAAAAGAAGGGCCTTTCGTCGTCATTGCCAACCATCCTTTGGGACTGATCGATGGCCTGTTGCTATTGCACTTGATTGGTAAAAAACGCAATGACTTCAAGATTTTCGGGAATTTTATGCTCCATGAAGTCAACCCCCTACGTTCACTCATATTCCCTGTAAATCCTTTTAAAAACAAAAATCAATTCCAAAAAGGTAGGGCAGGAATTACAAATGCCATAGCGCACCTAAGATCAGGAGGATGCCTCGGAATTTTCCCCGCTGGTGAAGTCGCAACCAAAAAAGACCATCAAAACCAATTCCCCGTTGACCAACTCTGGAATCACAAGATGATAGCGTTGCTCAATCAAGAAAATGTACCCTTCCTACCCGTTTATTTTCATTCAAAAAACTCAAGATGGTTTTACTTTTTGGCTAAAATAAACCCCTTGATACAAACCTTAAGATTACCGGCTGAAGCACTATCGCAATCCAAAAGAAAAATCCAAATTAGAATTGGAAATCTTATTCGACCAAAAGAATTGGAAGCTTATCACGATAAAATATCACTTTGTAATTACCTCAGAGCGAAAACTTTTGTTTTATCAAAATCTTTAAGTCCAAAAAAGATTGATCTGAAAAGTCGCTTGCCCAAAATATCAAAACCCAAACCAATTATTGATCCCATTCAACCAAAATTATTGGAGGAAGATATCGAGAATATTAAACAAATGAATTGCAAATTCCTGGAGCGAAATGGGTTTGAAGTTTTCTTCTCTACCGCCGAATTGATCCCCAATATTCTGAAAGAAATTGACAGGCTTCGCGAAGTTTCATTTCGAGAAGTCGGTGAAGGAACCGATCAAGAAATAGACCTCGATCACTACGATGCCTTCTACCATCATCTGATATTGTGGAACACAACAAAGAAAAAAATTGCAGGGGCCTACAGATTGGGGTTAGGAAAAGAAATCATCGCTAGTGCTGGATTGAATGGATTCTATATCGCCAGTCTGTTCCAAATAGATTCTTCCATCAGTCCGTTAATGGAAAAAACAATAGAAATGGGAAGGGCTTTTATCATTAAAGAATTTCAGAATCATCCTTTGTCATTGCATTTACTGTGGAAAGGAATTGTCCATGTTACCCTAAGATACCCCTGTTATAAATATTTGGTTGGAGGGGTGAGTATAAGCAATGAATACTCTAATATGTCCAAGTCGTTGATCATAGATTATATGTCTTCAAATTTTTATGACCCGAAAATGGCACGTTTCTTTAAACCCAAGACTGCTTTTAAAATTGATATTTCTGACGAAGAAGTCAATTTGATTTACAAAGGTTGTAGGGAATATGAACAAAATTTTATTTCCATGGATAAATTGATCAACGACATTGAACCCAAAAATCTCAAAGTGCCCATACTGATTAAAAAATACCTCAAACAAAATGCAAAAGTAATTGGATTCAATCGGGATCGATCTTTCAACAACGTAATCGATGCCCTGCTTTTTATCGCCATTAAAGACCTGCCAGAAAGTACGGTAAAACCAGTTTTGGATGAATTCAGTTTAATGAGTCTGTCTCAATCTGATCCTGATTAAGCCATCATTTTTGAATTAATTCTGGTTTATTTGTTAATTTCATCAATATTAATGGCATTTCAATCATGAAAAAATATTTATTTCTACTGGTTTCCCTCTGGAGTATTTACATGGGCGGACAGGAAATCATCCACTTAGATTATGATAATACTGGACTTGACTATAGAGGAGAAGAGAAAAAAATCAAAGGTATTTCTCCCAGGGAGTACAAGTTCAATAACATTTCCATTCCCACCCTACAGGTTTTTTTACCTGAAGACACGGAAAAAACAACTACAGCTATGGTGGTATGTCCTGGTGGGGGGATGAGATCCAATGCGTTCTTCCATGAAGGCATTGATGTGGCTAAAGCACTAAATAAAAAAGGCATTGCGGCTTTTGTTTTGAAATACAGATTGGTACCCAGCCACCTTATCGAAAAAAACGAAGGATTAGACCCTCCATATGCCAAAGAGAAAAAACAATTGACCTATGGGCATCTGGATGCGCTGAACGCCATTGCTCATGTGAGGGAAAACGCAAAAAAATACAGTATTGATCCCAATAAAATAGGGATTATGGGATTCTCTGCAGGAGGGGCAGTTACCCTGGAGGCAACCTACAAATCCAATGAAAAAAATAGACCTGATTTTTTGGCTCCCATCTACCCTTGGACGGTCATTGTAGAAGATCAAGAGCCTCCTGCCTATGGCCCCCCACTCTTTGTTACCTGTACCACCGCCGATAAATTAGACCTCGCCATACCCAGTGCTCAACTCTATATCCATTGGGCAGAAAAAGGTTTTGTTTCCGAACTGCATAATTATCACCACGGAGATCACGGCTTTGGAATGAGAAAAACAGGGTATCCCGTGGACGGATGGTTTGAAGACATGATCAATTGGTTGGCCGTCATTGGCATGCTGTAGTGATCACTTCTTTTTTTCTTTGGCCTTGCCAGCAATAGCCTTGATATCATAGGTGATCTCAAATACGATATACCTTGGCTGAATAATGTAGGAATTGGTTGTAAAAGAAAACTGGTTAAAACTGTCCTGATTGATCTGCGTGTCATTGAATAAATTGGTCGCTCTGACTCCAAACTCCCACTGCGAACCCTCTGGCCTATAGGATAAATCTGCTTCTAAAAAACGATACTCATTTAAGGTCTGATCTTGATTGCGATAAACGTTGTAGGTGTATCTGGAATTAAAAACAAAACCTTTCAAGAAATAGGCATCAAGACGAACATAAGGAGCATCAGTAAAAAATTTGCTCTCTACCCCTCCGGTTTTATAATCTCTTATGCTGTAGCTGTACCCTATTTCTATATTGGGTTTGCTTCTAAAATTGGTAGCCAAGTTCAAACGGTATCTCTGGGTAAAGTTGCTTGAGGCCGTAGGACTTCCATTGATGACATTGTTAAAATCACTATAATTATAATTAATACTTATCCCTCCCTTAAAATTCTTTGATCTTTTGTCAATTCTACCTGAGGCTCCATAGGTTTCACGTGGGAAATTAGAGTTGGTGGCCGACCTCACACTATTGATTCCTTCAATTCGAGTAGTGTTTTCAATGGCACTATCTCTGATAGAATAACTCAAGTTGGCGAATATATTGGTGAAATTAAAGATGTTGATACTTTGATAATTCAGGTTAGCCACATTAAAAAATGCAGCCTCCAAATTGGGGTTTCCTTGAAAAAATGAATTGTAATTTCGAAAGATGTAACCCTCAGCAAGGTTGTTGATGTCTGTAAATTGTCGTGTTGATCGATAAAGAAGTCTTAATGTCTCAGAATCTTTAAATTTTAAAAGTACCCTAAAATCTGGTCGAAAAAAAGTAAAGTTATTGATCAAACTATTGCCCAACTGCCGGGTCTCGGTTTTGTAGGAATGAAGTGTAACCCCTGGATCAAACGTAAATATCCCGGAAATAAACCGATAATGCAGTGCCGCATATGCATCTTGAAAATGAAATAAGACATGATTGTTCAATCGACTTTCCAAAAAATCTTGACGACTGTTATTGTCTAAAATCTGGAAAATTGAGGAGTCAAAATCTTGTTTTACATCCGTTATCCCAAAGGTAAAATTCAAATTGGCTTTGGGGGAAAGCAGATAATAATAATCCAATTTGGCTTCTATCTTGTCGGTTTTGACCTGCCTTTCTTGATTGATATTAAAGTTGTTTTGATCCAAGTTTAAATCTAATAAATCACCAAAGGGCTGAAATTGTTTGATGGCCCTGTAAAACGGATCCTCCTCCTGTGTTAAATGCTGTGCCTCAAAAGAAAAGATATGATCTTCATTATGAGTATAGTACAACCGTAACTCCTGATTGAGAGAATAGGGCGTTTGATTCCTGAATTGGCCTATCTCCTCAGGCACCCGTTGACCTTGCCTTCCAGAAATTGTGGTCAAGTCAGAGATTTCATTCTGATTGGAAGTCTTGTAAAGGAGGTTGTATTCGGTCTGAAGATTTTCGTTCGGATTGTATTCCGTCGTGAATTTATAGAGTTGTTGTTCGTTTTCTTGGGCGGTGTACTCTGAAGTTTCCTCCAAGGCATTCGAAACAGTATACCTTCGGGTATTTTTTTCTTCCAATATATTCTCTGCCCTAGAATAAATGGCAAAACCGCTGAATTCAAGAGCCTCCGATGGAGCATAACTAAAGTTATAGGCACCAAACTGGGAATCAATGGATTTGGCCCTATTGTTCTGTAAATTAGTAATCCCAGCATCATCAGAACTGATGTCTATAGAGGTTCCTGTCCTGGCATTGAGATTGTTAAATCCGCCTCCAAAACGATAAAAATCTTGACGACTCAAAGGGGGCTCACCAATATTATTGCTATTCCCCAAAAGATTCATACTCAATTCTTTTGAATAGAAAAATATTTTAGGGTTGGCAATAAATCGATCTTCATTACCGACTCCCCCGCCCAACTCTCCAAACCAAAATTTATCCTTTCCACTTTTCAAACTAATGTTAATGGCTATGTTGTCTTCGTTGTTGGTAACACTTCTCAATTGATTGACTTCAGAAAAATTTCGCAATACCTCTACTTTGCCTACTACATTGGCTGGTAAATTTTGGGTGGCTAATTTGGAATCTCCGTCAAAAAAATCCTTTCCCTCTACGGTTATTTTGGTTATTTCTTTACCCTCAACCTCAATGCGCCCTTCCTCATTCACTTCAATTCCAGGCATATTTTTGAGGACATCTTCTAATTTTCTCTCAGAGCCGGTATTGAATGAGTCGGCATTGTAAATGATGGTATCCCCCTTGATGGTTACGGGCATCTCATAAACCAATTCAACCTCATCCAAAGACTCTGCCTGTTCTTCCAAAACAAAGTTTTTTTCAATATTTTTCTCTTCGTTGAAGACAAAAGCCACCTCTTTTAACCCGATAAAGGATATTTTAATATCATAATCCGTGCCTTTTTTTAGGGTCAACCTGAAATAGCCAGAGTCATTCGATATTCCAAAGCCATCCAGTATTTGAGTTTCTTTTTCAACGGCTACGATATTGGCCCCCATTATCGGGGTTCCACTTGTATCTTTTATGGTGCCCTCCAAATCTATATTTTGAGCCAAGCCAAAAAGCGTGGAGATCAGGAAACATCCCAATGAGTATATTTTTCTCATTTTTTTTATTTTAAATTAACGGGAGCGGAAGTTCCCTCTACTATTTCCTCCGTTTCTCCGATACATTTCACGCATTTCTGCAATTTTTTCTGTTCGAATTTTGTCGTACTCCTCCGTGTTTACGACAGTGCCTTTTTGGGGAGCTTTAATTTTCATTTTTTCCTTGGGATTAATCACCACTTTAGTGCACAGGACAGTGGTATTATCACTGTTAACTTCAAGAATAAGTCCCGGTAAACCTCCATATTTGTATGGACCTGTTGAAACTGGAATCTGAGGCGTAAACCATGCGGTGATGTTCACCGTTTTCATTTTGGGTTGATTTTCCTCTGAATTTTGCCTGCCAAACTGAAAAACCTCTTGGGGAACTTCCCTACTCATTGTCGCTTTGTAAACAGTATAGTTTCCAATTTGCTTCGATTCCCCTGAAAGTAGCCACTTGCTCTCGGGCAGACTGTCTTTTATCAAAAATATTTTTCCAAAAAGCTCCACACGATTGGTAAAGGTTTTTGAAGCAAACTCTTTGTGTAAAATCCCCTGAAAAGGGCTCATAAAAGACATAAAATTAAAACGCCCACTCCCTCCAGAATTGTCCAAACGCTCTTCGTTATAAAAGGTGGAAGCTGTGCTATTAAAATCCAATTCATAGTTCTTTTCCAAATTGGACTTCATACGGTCCATCAACCTTTGCCTTCTTTCCGGTGGGATATTGGCACCAAAATTGGGATCCATTGTGGTCTTAGAAATATAATAGGCTTTCCCCTGGAACTCTTGGGCAGATGTCACTGTCAATGTAAGCATGAGAAGTGACCGCAAAATGAAATTTTTCATCAAATTTTTTATTATCATACCTCTTCGACTGTTTTTTTAGGCTTGGGTTTAATCGGATGTTTTTTTAAATATTAATATATTACGAATCAATAATCATCAAAGCAAGCTCATTTGGACTATAATTGATAATCTTATGAAAAAAACAAATCACCCTCTTGGCATGAAGCGGAGAGGTTTCATTAAAAAAGCTGTTTCTGTTGGATCATTGATGATCCTTCCCAGCCATATCCTTTTTGCCAAAAAAGAGGTAAAAGATGCTTCAGGTAAAATCCTTCAAAAAGCGGTGGTTCTCCCCAACGACAAGGTGAATTTGGCCTGTTGTGGTATTGGGAATAGAGGAGCAACTGTGGTGAGAGACCTCCATGCAACAGGAGTTGCCAATGTAGTAGCACTCTGTGATATTAATATGGGAGGTGAAAAGACCCTCAAAACCATGGACATTCATAATACAGCAAAACAATATCAAGATTTTAGAATGCTGTTCGATGAGATGGGCGATAAGATTGATGCGGTTAGTGTGGCCACTCCAGATTTCTCTCACTTTCCGATCACCATTCTGGCCATGTCTTTAGGCAAACATGTCTATGTAGAAAAACCTTTGACCAGAACTTTTCAAGAATCTGAAATGTTGATTAGAGCAGCCAAAAAGTTTAAAGTCGCCACTCAAATGGGGAATCAAGGTCATTGTCAAGACAACTATTATCAATTCAAAACCTGGGTTGAAAAGGGAATCATTAATGACGTAAAGGAAATTACGGCACATATGAATGGAAAACGTCGCTGGCATGGTTGGGATACCAAGATGAGCAAATTCCCTGTCGGAGGGAAAATCCCCAAAACCCTAGACTGGGACAATTGGCATGTAGCATACCCCTATCACGATTTTCACAAAGATTTTATTGATGGTCAATGGAGATGCTGGTACGCATTCGGAAACGGAGCTTTGGGCGACTGGGGGGCCCACATTATGGATGGTTTTCATCAGTTTTTGGACCTAGGATTACCCCAAAAAATCGAACCCAAAAAATTAACAGGTCATAACGATCTGTTTTATCCTCAATCCTCAACTTTAGCATTTCATTTTCCAAAGCGGGGGGATATGCCTAAAGTAAAAGTCACATGGTATGATGGAGTGGATAATATTCCAGAAGTTCCCCAAAATTATGGAGACATAGAATTAGATACTACTGCCAAAACTAATAAAGGAATGGTAAAACCCAAAAAGCTCAGCCCTGGAAAAGTAATCTATGGTAAAGAACATACCTTCAAGGGAGGATCTCATCATAGAACACTAAAAATACTTCCCAATGAAAATGCAAAAGACATTCAAAACAGCCTTCCCGAATATTATAAAAGTGAAACCAACCACTTTTTGAATTTTCTTAATGCTTCTAGAGGATTAGAAAAAACATTATCTCCCTTTGAGGTTGCTGCTCCTTTAAGTCAAGTTTTTTGCTTGGGAACAATTGCTCAACAACTCAACCAAACCATTTTATTTGATAGAAAAACAAAAACCATCACCAATAACCCCAAAGCCAATCAACTTCTAAAAGGTTATCCCCCGAGAAAGGCTTGGGAGGAGTTTTATAAATTGGCTTGATGCAATCAAAACAATATTTAAAAAATCTAATTCAGCTCAATTTTGCTGTACTAATCATTAGTACATCAGGCACCCTTGGGCGGTATATCGATCTTCCCGTTCCAATGATCATTTTTTTAAGGGCGATCATAGGAGGGGTTTTTTTATTTCTCTTTTGCAGGTGGAAAAAACTCAGTTTTACCATTCAAAAAAAAGACCGCAAGACTATTTTTTTTAGCGGGGTATTGATGGGGTCACATTGGATCACCTATTTTATTGCGCTAAAAATGTCGAGCGTGGCCATTGGAATGCTTTCTGTATTTACTTATCCCATAATTACTACTTTACTAGAACCCATTATGCTCAATAGTAAATTCAAAAAATCAAATCTCCTTTTGGGCTTGATGGTTTTAATGGGGATTTATTTTTTGACCCCAGAAATCAGTTTGGAAAACGATCAATTCAAAGCCATCGGTTTTGGCGTTTTTTCAGCCTTGTGTTATTCCATTCGAAACATCTATATGAAATCTAAGTCGACAGAATACGAAGGATCCATTTTAATGGTTTACCAGCTGATCATTGTTTCGCTATTGCTCTCCCCTGCATTATTTGTTTATGAGACCACTGGCTTGGAATCTTCACTTCCTGCAATTTTAATTCTTGCAATACTTACAACCGCAGTGGGTCACACTTTGTTCATCTACAGTTTTAGAAACTTTACCATTAGCACTGCCAGTATCATAAGTAGTGTCCAACCGGTTTATGGAATCATCATAGGAATGATCGTACTGGCAGAATATCCTGCTTTGAGCACCGTCTTTGGTGGGATGCTTATTTTGGGTACCGTCATTATCGAAAGTATTCGTAATTTTAAATAATAATATAATCATGAAATTAATCACTATTGTTCTTTTTCTGTTTACAGTCTGGAGTTGCGAAAAAGCAGCTTCCCCCCCAAATTTTTTGTTTATCGTGGTAGATGATTTAGGCCACAAAGACCTCAGTGTCACAGGAAGTGATTTTTATGAAACGCCCAACATAGATAGAATTGCCAAGGAAGGGACCATTTTCACCCAAGGACATGCCAATGCCTCTGTTTGCAGTCCTTCAAGAGCTAGCCTGCTCACAGGAGTTTACCCTACTGTACATGGAATTACCGATTGGATTGGTGCAAAATACGGAACAGATTGGAGAACAGTAGGGCGTAAAACCAAATTGTTGCCAAGCGACTATGTAAAGCACCTGCCCTTTGAAATGACAACACTCGCTGAAGTATTTAAATCAGAGCAGTACAAAACTTTTTTTGCCGGTAAATGGCATCTGGGATCGGAGGAGCAAAAATCCCTTCCCACCGACCACGGTTTTGAGATCAATAAAGGGGGATATCATAGAGGAGGACCCTATTCTGGAGGGTATTTTTCACCTTTCAACAACCCCTTTTTGGAGGACAAAATAGAAGAAAAAGGGATGACACTCTCCTTGAAGTTGGCACATGAAACTGCAGCCTTTATTACAGCAAATAACGACAAACCTTTCTTTGCTTATTTGTGTTTTTATGCCGTTCACGCCCCCATTCAAACCTCGCAAGAAAAATGGCTCAAATACCAAAAAAAGGCGGTGGATCAAGGAATCTTGGAAGAGGGTTTTAAAATGGAAAAAAGATTGCCCATCAGAATCAAACAAGACAATCCTGTTTATGCAGGTCTGGTGGAGCAAACCGACGAAGCTGTGGGACATGTCTTGAATACCTTGGAAGCATTGAACTTGGATAAAAATACAGTCGTTGTTTTTGTATCCGACAATGGTGGTGTCTCTGCAGGTGATGATTTTGCAACCAGTAATCTTCCATTACGAGGAGGTAAAGGCTATCAGTGGGAGGCAGGAACCCGTATCCCCTTTTTTATCAAAGCTCCCCAAATTCAAAATGCTGTCAAAAAAGTTGATACGCCCGTTACAGGAGCCGATTTGTTCCCCACCCTTTTAGAGTTGGCAGGGATAGAAAATTCCATCCGCGTGGATGGAAAAAGCTTGGTGCCATTGTTAGAGAATAAAGACTTTGAGGCACGCTCACTTTATTGGCACTATCCTCATTATGGAAATCAGGGAGGAGACCCAAGTGCCATCATCCGAAAAGGAGACTGGAAACTCATCCACTATTTTGAAGATGGAAAAAACGAATTATATCACTTGGGAAAAGACATGGGGGAAACCAATAATGTTTTTGACCAGTATCCCAAGAAGGGAATGGCCTTAAAAAATGAATTGGAAAACTGGCTCAACGCAACCGGAGCAAAAATTCCTGAAATAGACCCCTTGCACAATGAAGAGCAAGAAAAAGAATGGCTTGCCCAACACAAAAAGAATATGAAAGAAAGGGTTGAAAAAAGAAGGGCTTTTCAACTTAATCCCGATTATCTTCCCAATAAAGATTGGTGGGGAAGCACCGTTGACTAATTGTTTCCAAAGTGCTGATTTGCTAACTTAATTTTTTGCTCCCAATCATAATCCGATATCCTGTTTGCCTTATCTAAAATGCTATCCTATCGTTTTATGAAATTATTATTTTTATCTCTGTTTTTATCCTTATATTAAAATTCTAAAACCTTAAAAAACTAGATCATGACAATTCGATGGCTTTTGATTATGCTTGTTGGAATTCTCCAACCCTTTGAGTCCCTCACTGTGATATCCTATAATATTCGATACAATAACCCCAAGGACGGCATGAATATTTGGGAAAATCGGAAAGCTACGGTCGCCTTGTTGCTGAATGAGCAAAAAGCCGATTTTGTTGGATTACAGGAGGTCGTTCATGCCCAACTGCTCGATTTGATTCCCGAACTGGATTCATACAACTACATTGGTATTGGAAGGGAAGACGGGAAAACCAAAGGAGAATACAGTCCCATTTTTTATAAAAAAGAAATGTACAAAGTCCTGAAA
>Ga0181558_10001024_pt1 | contig 26619 bp, 25 predicted proteins | sample 011ome_22_FD_133754 | JGI IMG/M metagenome (GOLD analysis project Ga0181558, IMG submission 133754) | Coastal salt marsh microbial communities from the Groves Creek Marsh, Skidaway Island, Georgia - 011507BT metaG (megahit assembly) | ecosystem: Environmental > Aquatic > Marine > Intertidal...
GTGAGATGTGCGCCGACATCGACGAACTCGTCGACGAGGTCACCGTCACCGTGATTCACGAACTCGCCCACGCTGCCGGCATCGACGACGAGCAACTGCACGACCTCGGCTGGGGGTGAACCCCGCCGCCACCGGCTAGCGTCGCCGCGGGGCGCCACCACCGGCCCTGAGTACCGCCATGCCGATCTATCTCGTCCGACACGCCAAGGCCGGCGAACGCCGCACATGGGACGGCGATGACATCGACCGGCCTCTATCGAGCGCGGGATGGCGCCAGTCGGCAGCGCTCGCGGAGCGCCTGGCCCGCAAAGACCCCAGCGTGTTGCTGTCGAGCCCGTATGTGCGGTGCGTGCAAACCTTGGAACCACTCGGCCTCGCCATCGATGTGCCGGTCACCATCGAGCAACGCCTCTGCGAAGACGAACCCTTCGAACCGGTGCTCGACCTGCTGGGGGAGGTACCCGACCGGGCGGTGTTGTGCTCCCACGGCGACATCATCCCGGCAACGATTCGCGCGCTGGTCCGACGTGGAATGGATGTGGTCTCCGAACCAGAGTGGCGCAAGGCCTCGGTGTGGGTGGTTAAACGATCGGCGCGCGGACGTTTCTCACGGGCAAAAGCCTGGCCTCCGCCGGGAGCGTCCTGAGCGCAGCCAGCACGCGTTGTGTCACTCCTGAGCAGCAGCGATGTCGGTGGCGAGAGCTTGCACCAGATCGCGAACCTCCGCTGGCGGATTAGACGCCAGACAGCCATCGACGAGAGGTGCTGCACCATTGGCATCGCCCGCAAAACGAAACTGCACGATGCCAAGAAAGCAGTACGGGTCGGCATAGGTCGGGTCGGTCTCGATCGCCGAGATCAACAAGTCGACGGCGGTATCGAGTTGGCGCGAAGCTGCGGTCGCATCAGACATCCGCACTGCAGCGAGAGCCAAGGTCCAGCCCCGATAAGTCAACGCCTCCACATTGTCGGGATCAAGCTCAAGGACCAACCCGTAGAGCGCCGCAGCCTCCTCGGGTGAGGCCAGCGATACCGCCCGTGCCTGGGCCAGCAACCGCGTGGATTCATCGCGTGGATCGAATCCGGTCATCTCTTGACCGGGTAACCGCTGGCCCGATGACGCGGACACGATCCAGCCCAGCCCGACCGCCACGGCCAGCACCGCTGTGATGGCTACAACCTTGCGGCGCAGTCCACCGGGCTGCCGAACGCGGCGCTGTGCCGGCGCATCCGCCTCGAGCACACGGATGATCTGCGCCGCACGGGCGGTGTACCCGTCGACGAGCACCCGATGATCCTCTGAGGTGAGATCTCCCGCAGCGAGTTCACGATCGAGATCGTCTATCGACGCCAGCAAGAACTCGAGTTCGTCACCGAGGGCGTCGCGATCGGGTTCAGGCATCGGAATCGTCTCCGGACGACGCATCGGTGCGCTCTCGACGACGAGCCACCAGCCGACGATCATCGTCGGATACCGGGCCATCGAGCAGCGCAGCATCACGCCACCGGCGGAACGCCACCGCCAGACCGAACACGGCAATCACCCCGGCAGCCACCGGCAACGCCCACGCGAGAGCGTCAAGTCCATCGGTACGAGGTACCAGCAGCACTTGCGCGCCATAGGCGTCGGCAACCGCAGCGATGATGCCGTCATCGTCGAGACGACCCTCTTCAACTGCAGTCACCACGGCAGCTCTGATACCTTCAGACGCTGGGTTACGTGACTCGAAGACGCTCTCGCCATCACATACCGGGCAGGCGATCCGCCGCGAGATCGCATCGATGCGATCGCCCTCGTCGAGCGGTCCACGATCAGCGCTGGCTGCCACCGCGAACACGACGACGAGCGCCGCTGTAATCAGCGCCCAACCTGGCCATGACTTCAACCGTCGGTTCAATGCGCGACTCATGAGGGTTCACGCAAGCGCTGGATACTGGTTGCCAGAAATTCGGCCGTCACCTCTGAGATGATCCGACCGCGCACAATGCCATTCGGATCGATAATCCATGTCTCGGGCACTTGAGCCACCCCGAACCCATTCTGAAACTCGTATTCCTCGTCGTACACCACCGGCCAATCGCCACCATTCTCGGCAAAGAACGCCTCCACCGCCTCCGGTTCGTCATGCTGCACGATCGTGTAGAACTCGGCGCCGTCAACACCGAGATCACGCTGCAGATCGACAAATGCGATCAGTTCAGGGTGTTCACGCTGGCACGGAATGCAGTTCGACGTGAAGAAGTTGAGCACGACCCACGAGCCCTTCCGGCGCGACAATTCGAACACCCGCCCATCGCCATAGGTCCCGGTGGCTGCAGGCGCGGGTCGATCGAGCAACGTCGTGGCCGCGGATGACCCGGTCTCGGGTTCTGCACGCACCAACACCCACATGAACGCCGCCATCACCACCGCGACTACACCGACGATGAGAGGCGCGATGCGTCGACGTGCGGGTGCGGCGTCGGAGTCGAGATCCACCTCAGACACGAATCGTCTCTCCCACCGGGGCCGAGGTCGGGTCCGTCGGGCGACGCTGACGCGTGGGCGGCACCGCCGCCAACACCGTGCCCACCGCCATCAGAGCACCACCGATCCATAGCCACAAGATGAGCGGCTTGACGAACACGCGGATGGCCACTTCGTCCGCACCGACGTCAGGTGGGTTGGTGCCGTCGATGGTCAGGTAGAGATCTTTGCCGAACATTGTGTGCACACTTGGCGTGCCAACGGTCATGCCCTGCGCGAGGTAGGTCGTGACCGCGGGGGCGTACACCTGTTCGCCGTCGATCAACACGTCGGCACGCGTGGCGTCCACACGCTCATCGATCTCGTTGACGACGTCGATTAATCGGAAGGTATGCCCCGCCCATTCCACATCGGTGTCGCGATCGATCACCAACGTGGCCGAGTGGGTGTAGGCATTCGACGCAGCGAGCGCCACCGCGATCAGGATCACGCCGAGATGCACAAACATGCCTCCGTTAGCACGACCAACCAATCCACGCCAGCCCTGCCGGCGGGTGGCGAGCACGATCTGGCGACCGGCAGCTCCGCCGGCGAAGCCACCCAGCACAAATGCGGCAAGCGGGGCCCACCCGCGCGCGCCCACCAGCAGCGACACGACGCCGGCGCCCACACCACACCACGCCGGCCAGAACAGTCGGTCCGCGAGAACCTCGCCCGCGGCTTTGCGCCACGGCAGAACCGGGGCCACCGCCATCAAGAACAGCAGCGTCAGCCCGATCGGCATCGACAGCCGATCGAAATAGGGCGCGCCAACCACGGTCTGACGGTCCTGTACGGCCTCGATCAGCAAGGGGAAGACCGTGCCGAGCAGCACGACGAACGCGAACAGTGTGAACACCACATTGTTCGCAAGGAAGGCACCCTCGCGAGATACCGGCGAATCGATCGCACCTGGAGCGCGCAGCAGGTCGCCGCGCCATGCGATCAGCGCCAACGACACCACGACCACCACCGCGAAGAACCCCAGCAGGTATCCCCCGACGCTGCCCGCCGAAAACGCGTGCACGCTCGAGATCACGCCAGATCGGGTCAAGAAGGTGCCCAGGATTGTGAGCGAGAACGTCGCCACGAGCAGGCTCAGGTTCCACACGCGCAGCATGCCCCGTCGCTGCTGCACCAAGACGGAGTGAATGTATGCCGTGCCGGTCAGCCACGGCAGCAAACTGGCGTTCTCGACCGGGTCCCATCCCCAGACACCGCCCCACGACAGCACCTCATATGCCCACCATCCCCCGAGAAGGATGCCGATCGTGAGGAAGCCCCACGAGAACAGTGCCCAACGCCGGGTCTCGAGAAGCCATCCCTCGCCGACACGACCGGTGATCAATGCGGCGATCGCAAAGGCGAAGGGCACGGTGAAACCCACGTAGCCGAGATACAGGATCGGCGGGTGGAACAGGGTGAGAATGTGGTTCTGCAGCAGTGGGTTCGGGCCCGGCCCGTCGAAACCGACCGGCACTGTTGCTCCCGAGGCAAAGGGCGACGCCGGGCCGAATCCGAGTAGCGCAAAGAACGTGACCACGGTGTACAGCACCACCATGGCCCAGCCGACCAACGGGTCAGCGCTGCGGCGCCTGAAGCGCGCCGACACCGCCGCGGTGAACCCCGCGAGCACCAGTAGCCACAGCAGGATCGACCCCTCGAGCGCAGACCACATCGCAGCAATGTTGTAGAGCAGAGGTGTGGCCGACGACCCCACCTCCTGGATGTACGCAATGGAGTAGTCACGCCGGAACAGCGCAATCTGCATCATCACCGTCGCAAGAACTGCTCCGCCGAGGATCACCCATGCGTACACGTTGCCGCGTCGAAGGATGCGCTGATCACCTCCAACGATCGCCACCCCGGTGGCCAATGCGCCAACCGCACCACCGACGAGCATCACCAGCAGCCCGGCACTGCCGAGCGCTGCGGTCACGCCGACGGCGAGCACGCCGACTCCTCGGCGGCGGTGAGACGTTCATCGTTCACGCTCACGTACTCGTCAGAGTGTTTGACCTCCACCCGATCGCCGAGGAACAGCTCCGTATCGGAGTCAAACACGCCATGCACAACCACCGGGATGCACTCGTTGAAGATCCCTCCAGGCTCACCCGCGTACCGCACGGCAACCGACACGCCATCAAACTCGATGTCGAACTCGGTTCGTGTGGTCGATGCGACCACCGATCCTTCCGCCACGGTGCCTTGGAGGCGCAGTCGACGATCCGTATCACACCCATCGCGCACGCCCACCTCGTCGACATTGCAGTAGTAGTCGACTGCGGTACGCAGGTTGGTGAGCACCCACCCGCCAAAACCAACAACGGCAACAAGGACCAGAATTGGCCCAATCCGCCGGCGACGACGCGACGGCGTCGGATCAGCCGGACGTGGCGTGAGATCGGGCATGTCGGTCGTCACAACCAGTACTTCTCCTCGTCGGGGACCCGGTGCGACAGCGAACGGGCGCGGCGCAACATACGCGCGGCAACCACCGCGATCGCCCCGAAGGTCAACAGATACGACCCGATGATGAACTCGATGCTCTCCATCAGTTCTGACCACCCGCTGGTACTTCAGTAGCACGCTCAGCGAGCGCCTCGTCCAAAGAGCGCTCCTCGACCAGGGCTGCGAGCGCCATCACCCGGGCACGATGGAGCACAAACCACACGAACCACAGCGTGAACGCGATGACCCCGACAAACAGTGTGAACAACATCAAGCCGTCGATGTCGACATCAAGGTCGGTGTCGAGCACCGTTGCCTCTTGATGCAAACTCCGCCAGAGACGGACACTCCAGTGCACCAGCGGGATCTCCGCCACGGCGACCACGCCTACTACCGCAGACCGGCGGGCACGCTGTTCAGGCGACCCATCGAGCCCGCGCACCGCCAGGTACCCGATGTAGGTGATGAACAACAGCGCGGTCGTGGTGAGCCGTGCATCCCACTGCCAATAGACACCCCACGTGATCCGCCCCCACAACATGCCACTCACCAAAGTGACAGCCATGAATACGACGCCGATTTCTGCCGATGCCCCGGCGACCCGGTCCACTCCGGGCACCCGGCCACGTGCCACCAGCACCCACACCGAGCAGATGGCCGTGACGATGAACGCGAGGTACGCGAGCCACACCGACGGCACGTGGACGTACATGATGCGCACGGCGTCACCTTGGGCAACATCGGCTGGCGACAGCACCAGGCCGAACAGGGTCAGCCACGCCGACATCACGATGGCGGCGATGCCGATCACCCGTGTGGCGCGGGTGCCGGTGCTGCGAGGGGTGGTGGGGGTCGTCATGTCGTGCACATCGCTCAGTCCCTGATCGCCGACCCGAACGTCAGCGCACCAACGACAGCCGACGCGACGGCAACCACAGCCAGCAGACCCACCCAGGGCCAGCCGTCTGCAACCGCCGTCCCACCGGTGCCGAGAGCCGCTTCTACGGCTCGGGTGGCCCCGATCAGGACCGGCGACACCACCGGAACGACGAGCAGTGGGAGCAATGTCTCCCGACCCGACACACCGGCGGCGAGGCCTGCGTAGATGGTACCTGTGGCAGCGAGCGCGCACGTTGCGCAGATCGCAGATGTGACGAGGAGCACGACACCGCCTGCGGGTGGGTCAAGGTCATACAAAATCAATGCGGCCAGCACCATGACCACGGCAAGAGCAAGCAATTGCACCGCGAGAGCGGCGGCCTTCCCCAAGAAAATTCCCACCGGGTCGACACCGGCCACCCGCAGCGCCTCAAGAGCGCCATCGGCTGACTCGATTGCAAAGGCACGTTGGGCGCACAGCAGGAGCGAGAACATCACGGTGAGCCACACCAATCCGGGAGCGAGACGGCCCAGCGCTCCGGTGTCGTCAACGGCGAAGGCGAACAGCACCATGGTGACCGCAGCGAACGGAATGACCTGGTTCATCACCACGCGGGCACGCCACTCGATACGCAGATCGCGCGCGGCGATCATGCGAGCGGTGGCGACAACGCCCGGAGGGGTACTCATCGCCGCACCTCGCGCGATACGCGGCCCGCGACAAGGTCCACACCGTGGTCGACCATGGCGTCGACCCGATCCAGGTCATGGCTCGACAACATGACCGTGGCTCCCGCATCGGCTCCGGCCCGCAACAGGCGATCGAGTTGGTCGCGGGCATCGACATCAAGGCCGGTATGCGGCTCGTCAAGCAGCCAGAGTTCACACCGCCGTGCGACAAGGCCAGCGAGCGCCACACGGCGACGCTGACCAGCCGATAGGTGCCGCACCCGTACATCACGCAGCCGATCGCTGATTTCCATGGCCGCCATCGCCGCGTCGACATCACCACGGTCCGCTCCCACCGTGGACGCCCAGAAGGTGACATTTTCCAGAGCGGTCAAATCGTCGTAGAGGCCATTCGAATGACCGAGATAGCCAACACGCCACCGCAATGGTGCGGGGTCATCAGCGACATCGACATTCAACACGCGCGCCGTACCGCGATCGGGTCGCAGCAGCCCGGCGCAGAGGCGCAGCACGGTTGTTTTGCCCGCCCCATTGGGCCCACGCAGCCCCACCAACGTGCCGCGGCGTACTCGTAGATCCACCCCGGCAAGTGCCGGAAAGGCGCCCATGACCACGACCGCAGCCTCGAGGACGACGGCCGCATCGGTCGATCCGTGGTCACGGTCGGGTGTCGTCGGACGATCAGCGGACATGAACGGCGTCACGCTAACGGCGTCGGTAGCGTGACGTCGTGCCATCCGTCGACAATGAACACCCCGTCGATGGTCCCGAGAACCACCAGCGATCGCGGTTGCGCGAACAGTTGTCGTACATGCATCGCACCGGGCCGACCCGGCGATGGGCCCGCTGGTGGCGCCACCGCATCAATACCGCGCGACAGCATCGCCGTGCCCGATGGGACCGGCCGCCCGAACCCCACGACTGGCGATGGGGTATCGGCCTACTCGGGCGTGGGCTTGTTGTGGCCGGCCTCGCCATGCTCGGTTTCGTTGCCTACCAACTGTGGGGCACCGGGCTGCAGACGGCGGCCGCCCAACGTGATCTCGATGCGCGCTTCAGCGCACTCATCGCCGAGACGCCTGCAATGTCAATTGCCGACACTCCCACCACCACCACTGCTGTTTCGCCCACGACGACCGTCGCCAGTCCGGCGTCCACAACCACCGTTGTCGAGAACTCCACCACCACGACCACCACCGTTGCCCCAGCCATATGGCCCGCCGACGCGGGTATCGCAATCGGCGACCCCATCGCACGGATCGAGATGCCCGCGATCGGCACCGACCACATCGTGGTCGCTGGCGTCGGTGTCGACGAGTTGCAACAGGGCCCAGGGCATTTTCCTGATACGCCACTGCCTGGCCAGCTCGGCAATGCAGCAATTGCCGGGCATCGCACCACATACGGTCAGCCATTCCACGACGTCGATCGCCTCGCCGAAGGTGACGACATCGTGATCACGACGCCGGCCGGGCGATTTGTATACCGCGTGACCGGCACCGGCATCGTCGAACCCACCGACTACTACGTGGTGACAACAGATGATCCCACCACCGCCGTGCTCACGCTGACCTCGTGTCACCCCAAATGGTCAGCCGCTCAGCGCATCATCGTGAGCGCAACCCTCGACCCGACCCGCTCCGACACCCCGTCATCGCCGACCGGATATGCGGCCGCGCCAGAGGCAACACCAGCGATACTCACGGCTGCAGACATCACCACAACGGTTGCCACCACCGATGCCGCCAGCGAAACCACCGCGGTGTCCGGCGCGGCGGTGTCAACGCCAACCACTATCACCCCAACCACTGTCACCCCAGCCACCACGGCCGTCACCGTGCCTGAACAACCACTCGCCAGCGACGCCGCATTCTCACGAGGTTGGTTTCACGACCCCGACGCCATCGGTTCGGTGGCGATCTGGGCGGCTGTGCTGATCGCGATCGCTGTCGTCGCCTCGCGCCTGAACCGACGGTTTCGCACGCTCGCCGCAGGCACCCTGCCAGCGCTGATCCCCTTCGCCTTCGCGCTGTACCGGTTCTACGCCGAGGTCAACCGGCTGCTGCCACCAAACCTGTGACCCGTCCTCACCGCCCGGTGAAACGGGCTGGTCGCTTCTCGAGGAAGGCTGCGCGTCCCTCGTCAGCATCGGCCGAGGCCCATACTTCGTCGCGCAGTGCCGCGGTATCGACGTCCGTGGTACTTCCACGAGTAGTCGCCCGAAGCATCTCGCGATGAGTTCGAATGGACAGCGGCGCCAACTGCGCAATCTCCTCGGCCCATACATGGGCATCATGCACGATTGCTCCCGATTCGCCGAGCCGATGCACGACCCCCGCGGAATACGCCACGGTGGCGTCAACCTGCTCTGCAGCGATCAGCATCGAGCGAGCCAAACCCATCCCGAATTCGTCGACCACACGATCGACCGTCCACTGGTCGACGGCGAGGCCGAGACGCGCAGCGGGTATTCCGAACACCGACGAACGAGAGGCAATCCGCAGGTCACACACCGCTACGAGTTGAGTTCCCGCTCCGAGAGCCGGCCCATCGACGGCGGCAATGATCGGAATGGACGCACCGGCCATGGCCCGCAGAACCCGTGAGAGGTGGTCGTGGAATTCCTCCGATGTCACACCGGTGAGATCGGCCCCCGCGCAAAATGCCGGTGGGGACCCGCTCAGCACGACCACACGGTCGGTCGTCGGATCAAGCGCATCGATCGTCTCGCTGAGGGCGGCCAAAGTGGGCACGTCGACCGCGTTGCGGCGTTGCGGTCGGTCGATAGTGATCGACACCACCGAGGGCGTGTGCCGTTCCACGCGTAACATGCGGGCACCCTATGGCCTCTGACCCCCACGCCAACGATCCCGTTCGCGCGCGACGAGCTGTCGTGGCGCGGTGGACACTGCTGGCGAACCGCGTCGGTTACCTGCTGCTTGCTGCCGCTGTCGCCGTGTTCGTCATCGGCGTGGCGGTCGGCTTCTCCTCTGGGGTTGCGACCACGGTAATCATCTTGCTGGTCGCGTCGTCGGTTCTACTGGCTCCGTCGATCGTGCTCGGCTACGCGGTGAAAGCCGCCGAGCGCGACGACCGTGAAGCCGGGCGCTGAGCATCACCAGGCTGACGTATTTCGCCTGCGCCGCGGCCGCGACACCTCGCGAAGGGGTCTCGATCTAACGTCGGCAGCAATCGCGACGTAGCATCATCGGACGTGAGTACCACGCGACTCCCCGCGGATGAACGACGCGACCAACTGCTCGACATCGCCCTTGAGGTGTTCGCCACCGCTGGTTTCCACGGCGCATCCATGAACGACGTTGCCGAAGCAGCCGGCGTCACCAAACCGGTGCTCTACCAGCATTTTGATTCGAAAAATGATCTCTTCGCGGCGCTCCTCGACGAGGTCGGTCGACGTATGCGCACCGCCATCGACAAGGCGACCGCCGATGCCACCGATGGCAAGGACGCCACCATTCGGGGGTTCCGCGCCTATTTCCGGTGGGTTGCTGCCGACCTCGACGGGTTCCGACTGCTGTTCGGCGGCGCCGCGCGCCACGATGCAGCGTTCGCCGAGCAGGTGCGCGCCATCACCTCCGATGCCGCGACGGCCATCGCACCATTGATTGCCGCCGATGTCGATGACGACACGCGACGCCTCATCGCTCACGGCCTTGTCGGCCTCGCCGAGGGGTCCAGCAGGCGACTTCTCGCTCATGGCCAACCCTTCGACCCCGATTCTGTCGCTGAAACTGTGGCGGGGCTCGCCTGGGCCGGTCTTCGCTCACTTGACGCCGCGAACTGACCCTTCCGGCCGCCACTTCATCGACCGATAGGTATCGACGAAGCCGCAACTAAGAAGTTCGGTGCGGAGCCCCTCGTCGAAGTTCCCCACCGCGCCACCGTCGTGACGTCGAATCTCCAATGCCGCCGAACGCCCCGCGCCAGCGCGCGTGCCACTCAGGTAGTCCGCAAGGGCGGTCGCCCAGGCCTGTGCCGGCGTCGACGCATCGAGACGGATGAGATGTCGGGACCGTCTGTCGAACCACCCCACCGGCATGCCATCGACGAGAACCACGAGTGCCGACGGCAACCGAGTGGCGCGGCCGCTGTGGTTGGGCCACGCCAGTGCCGCCCCGAACGGCTGCGCCGGATCGACCGCACTGAGCACGACGACGACCCCACCCTCGCCCGGTGGTTCGCGTAGCCGGTCGACGGCGTCACGTACGGCGAACTGCGCCGCTCCAAGGCCATCGACGAAGTATCCACGCCGCACTTCTCCACGATCTTCCAACTCGCACAGCAGTGGATACACCGCGGCGTAGCCCCCTGGCACCTGCTCAGCAAGAACCGCCTCGCGCGTCACCACACCGTGACGCCACAACAGATCGACCGCGCGCTGATGCAACACCTCGGTCGGAGCCACCGTTGCCTCGCCGGGCCGACGCAACAGCGACCACCGCCCTGCCGCCGCCGGCGGGCCCTGACGGTTGATCGCTCCCGGACGTGGCCGCAACGAACGTGAACGCGGTCCGCTGCGCCGCGCCGCGCCACGACTGGCCGCGGCGGTCCATGCGCGCACCACAGCGATGGAGTCATTGGTGACCTCCCCTGCCCACACCAGATCCCACAACGCGGCTAACAATGCATCGTCATCGACCGTGGGTGCTGCCGACCGCAACGACCACCAGAAACTCGCCCCATTCGCATCGAGATGCGCCCGGATCGCGTGATGCATCTCGCCGTCGGGGGTCTCTGGCCAATCCCAACCCGCTGCGGCGACCGCAAACTGATCTGGGGTGCAGAGTCGAATCCGGCCGCCATGAGGCCCCACAGCGCCAGCCCCCACCCACATCAGCACTCCCGATGCAACCCACCGTTCGATGACTGCCAGGCCCGCGGGTCCCGTCCGCACCGGAATGATGTCGTCGAAGAGCGCCGATGCATGAACCGCAACCGAACTCAGTCGTTCCACCATGTCGCCGATCGCGGTCTCGATGACCTCGTCGGATGGGGCCACGTGCGGTGTTGGCCCGATCCCGTGCCAATCCAGCCCGAAGCGGACAAACGCATCATGAGTGACCGGTTCGATCTCGGCGCGCAGCGCCGCAATCGAACGACGCCGGATGAGCCGCAACACATCGGCCGAGCACCACTCTGATTCGGTGCCCGCAGGACGGTACGCGCCCTCGATCACCTGCCCCTCGGCGGCGAGCGCCTGCAGCGCGCCCATCACCCGCTCCGCTGACAGAGCGAACTCCTCGGCGACCTCAGCCACCGTGAATGGAGCGTGCGTGCGCGCATAACGACCGATGAGGTCCTCCAAGGGACGCGGCACGGGGTCGGTCATCGAACTGGGCAGACCAGGAGGTAACTGGCAGCCGAGAGCATCGCGGAACCGCGCAGCATCCACCGTGGCCACGAGGCGCCGACGCGACGCCCAGGTGACCTCGACCACTCGCCGCTGCGCTATCAGGTCCGCTATCCGTGCCGCGACCTCGTCGACTGATGCATCCACACGATCGGCCACACCCTCGGGTGTGCACGCACCGACAGCGGCCAGCATGTCAACGATCGCATCGGTGTCGCGAGCCCGTCGATGCGGCGACAGCCACTGCAGGTCGGCCTCCACCGCGGCGACAGCCGCAGGGTCGAGGAGATCGCGCAGATCTTCGGTGCCCAATAGGTCACGCAGCAGCCCGCGGTCGAGGCTGAGCGCGGCAGCTCGACGCTCCGCCAGGGGTGCATCGCCGTCGTACATATGGGTTGCCACCCAGGTGAACAGCAGCGATGTCGCCATCGGCGAGGCCCGCGGAGTGGTCACCTCCACCACGGTGATACGGCGATCACCCACCCGGGTGAGCACGTCGATGAACGACTCGAGGTCGATCACGTCGCGCACGACCTCACGGGTGGTCTCGAGCAAAATGGGGAACTCGGGGTGTCGCGATGCCACCGACAGCAGATCGGCAGCACGCTGGCGCTGCTGCCACAGCGGCGTGCGCCGATCGGGTCGCCGACGCGGCAGCAACAGCGCGCGCGCCGCACATTCGCGGAAGCGTGCCGCGAACATGGCGGTGCCAGGCACTGCATCGAGCACGAGTTCCTCGGCGTCGGCCGCATCGATTGCCCACAGGTCAGGGCCGAGATCATCGATCGACTCCGGCAATCTCACAACGATGCCGTCGTCGGCCCACATCGCATCGATCTCAATTCCCCACTGGTCGGCTGCACGACGACTCATCGCCATGGCCCACGGGGCGTGCACCCCTGCACCCCACGGTGTCAGGATGCACAACCGCCAATCACCGATCTCATCTCGGAACCGCTCCACGACGATGGTCCGATCATCGGGCACTGCCCCGGTCGCCGCGCGTTGCTCCGCCAAGTAGTCACACAGGTTCGATGCGGCGAGGGCGTCGAGGTGGTGCACCTCGGTGAGCAAAGCACGTGCACTATCGGGGGTGCGTTGGCCGATCTCGCGGGTCAGCGCTCCAACGGCCGCGCCAACCTCGGCAGGCCGAGACGGACGATCACCGTGCCAGAACGGCATCTTCGCCGGTACACCTGGCGCCGGCGTGACCACGACTCGGTCAAAGGTGATCTCTTCGATACGCCATGTAGTCGCGCCCAGTCCGAACGTCTCGCCGACGCGCGACTCGTAGACCATCTCCTCATCGAGTTCACCCACCCTCGTCCCGTCGGGAAGAAACACCCCGTACAAACCACGATCGGGGATGGTGCCGGCATTGGTCACCGCAAGCCGCAGCGCACCGGACCGTGCCGTCAGGCGATCGGCATCGCGATCCCACACCACCCGAGGTCGCAGACCGGTGAATTCGGTCGACGGATATCGGCCGTCGAGCAGATCGAGTACCGCATCGATGAGGTCATCAGATGTGTCGCGATATGCCGCAGTGCGCCGAGCAGTAGCACGCACACGACCTGCGGTGATCCCGTCATCACCCGCTGCAGCCACCATCGCCACAACCTGTTGCGCCAGCACATCGAGTGCCGAACGCTGCACGCTGATCGTCTCGATATCGCCAGCGACCATGGCACGGGCCACCGCTGCCGCTTCGAGCAGATCACCGCGATGTTTGGGGTACACCGTGCCCGCAGAGGTGCGGTCGACCGAATGCCCGGCCCGGCCGATGCGCTGCAGGCCACGTGCGACCGACCCTGGGGACTCCACCTGTATGACGCGATCGACCGCACCCATGTCGATACCCAGTTCGAGAGATGAGGTGGCAACGATGGCACGGAGTTCACCGCGCTTCAGTCGGTCTTCGATCTCGAGCCGTTGCTGTCGAGCGATGGAGCCGTGATGAGCACGCACGATGTCATGGGTGACCTCACCCGTGACCGGATCAACTCCCACACCGGCATCAGCAGCGGCGGCGTTCAACCGCGCGGCTAGGCGCTCCGCGCTGCGTCGGGCATTACAGAACACGATCGTGGACCGGTGAGCAAGAATTTCGGTGAGGATTTCCGGAACCAAACTCGGCCAGATCGAGCGTCGCGCTTCTGGATCGCCGCTGGCCGCAGCCGGTGACGTCGATGGATCGGCCATGTCCTCGATCGGCACGCTGACCCGCACATCGATCGTGCGTGCAGAACCAAGATCGACAACCTCCACCGGCCGTGCGCTACCGGCATCATCGAATCCGCCGAGGAATGCCGCGGTCTCCGACAGCGGTCGTTGGGTGGCCGACAATCCAATCCGTTGCACATCGTGCCCGCACAGCTCGACAAGCCGTTCGATCGACATCGCGAGGTGTGCACCTCGTTTGGTCGGGGCGAGCGAATGGATCTCGTCGATGATCACCGTGTCAACGTTGGCCAGAGTGCGCGACGCCGACGAGGTCAACATGAGGTACAGCGACTCGGGCGTGGTGATCAAAATGTCGGGAGGGTGTCGCTGCAGGCGTCGTCGTTCGGATTGATCGGTGTCGCCCGAGCGCACACCGACCGTCGGGATGCGCACCGACATCCCGAGGCGTTCCGCTTGGTGAGCGACTCCGTTCAGCGGCGCACGCAAATTCCGTTCAACGTCCACAGCCAAGGCGCGCAGTGGCGAGATGTAGACGACCCGGGTGCCGGTGCCACCACTGTCGGTGGCACCGGCGAGTGGTGTGTTGACGAGACGATCGATAGCGGCGAGGAATGCAGCGAGGGTCTTGCCGGTACCTGTAGGGGCCGACACCAGCGTGTGGGCACCGCCGACGATCAATGGCCACGCCGCTTCCTGAGGGGGAGTCGGTGCGCCGAATGTTGACGTGAACCACGCCCGAACCGGCTCGCTGAACAACTGCACTGACCCGTCGATGGGCGCAGGGTAGACCGATGAGCGCATCGTTGTCCCCACGTCCTCCACCACGCTGGGCGACGCGACACCACCGGGATCACCCTACGATGACGGCATGCCAGCGCCCGGTGAGCACCACCCCGCGTTCGAGGAGTACTGCGAGTGCATCTTCGAACTCGCCGAGGACGAGGTTGATGTGATCCAGGCACGTATCGCGGAGCGTCTCGATGTGAGCCGGCCGGCGGTCAGCGAAATGGTGCGGCGCATGGAGTCCGAGGGGTTGATCACCACCGACAACGGCATCGCGCTCACGGCGGAGGGCGCCGAACTAGCCCAGCGTGTTGTTCGCCGTCATCGCCTCGCTGAGCGTTTCCTCACCGACGTCCTCCAGCTGTCATGGGCAGAAGCACATCATGAGGCCGGCAAGTGGGAACACATCATGAGCGATGCGGTCGAAGCTGCCTTCGACCGCCTTCTCGACTCGCCCACCACCTGTCCCCACGGCAATCCCATTCCGGGTTCGGATTACGTCGACTCGCCTGCTCACCCCCTCGCTGCTCATTCAGTCGGGAACGACTTCACCGTGCGCCGGATACCCGAGGAACTCGAATTCGCACCGGGCCTGCTCGAATTCCTTGAGGATTCTGACATGGTGCCCGGGTCGGTGGGGCGGGTCACAGCCGCGTCGCCGGACGGCACGATCACGGTCGAAATCGGCGGTCGTTATGTTGGTGTGGGCGCCTTCGCCAGTGAGCGCATCCTGGTCGTGTGATGCAGCGCACCCACCAAGATGCCGCACGTTTTTTGCGTGTGGCCGCCACCGTTGTCGCAGTGCTGACGATCAGCGCCTGCGGCAGCACCTATGTCGACGATGAACTGCTGGCAGAGTCCGCCGCTGCAACCAGCACCACGTCGACCCCGCCTGCCGACACCACCACATCAGCGCCCATCGGTGCCCCCACCGGTGATGTCGCTGCTGCGGTGACCCAGTTGCGCTCGCTGCTCGATGCACTGAGCGATGCCGTTGTCGATGACGACGACGATGCCGCTGCTCTGCTCGCCAATGTTGACCAGCTATGGGCCGAGATTGAACCGACGTTGCGCGCGGACCACCCCGAAGCGCTGTTCCCGGTGGAACAGGCCGTGCTGCTGGCGACCACATCGGTGGAACGTCGACGTCCTGCCGATGCGTCGAAGGGGGCGCTGATACTGCGCGACCTCGCAGCAACCCTCATCAACTGAGTGCTGCTGTATCGGCCTGCATGGCCGGTGGCAGACCATGGGAATGCACCACGGTGAGTGCTCGGGTGGCACGGGTCAGTGCCACGTACAACGACCGCAGACCCTGCGCAGCGTCTGCGGCGATAGCCGCCGGTTCCACAACGACAATGCCGTCAAGTTCAAGTCCCTTCACGACGCTGATCGGCACGATGGTGACGTCTGAGCCCAGACCTGCCGTGGTGGCAACGACAACCGAGTGACCGGCATCGGCGAGAGTTGCACCGAGATGGGGGCACAGATCATCTGGGGCCACAACACCGATAGCCGCACGACCGAGAACACTGCGCAGGTGCTCGACTTCGGCCACCACTACATCGCCGAGATTCTCACCGGTATCTACGGCGCACAGACGCGGGGCATGTTCGCCATCTCGCACCGACGTCGGGGCGCGAAGCCCCGGCGCGGCAGCAGCCATCACCTGATCGGCGATCGCCATGATCTGCGCGGGGATTCGATACCCCACCGAGAGCCCGACGACGGTCGCGCCACGACGAGACGGCAGATGCGCCACGATCTCCTCCCACGATGCGGGAACCCAGGTGCCTGTGGCCTGCGCGAGGTCGCCGACGATCGTCATCGATCCGTTCAACGATCGCCGTGAGATCATCGCCAGTTCCATCGGGGTGAGATCTTGAGCTTCATCGACGACGATATGTCCGTAGGTGCGGATCTCGTCGACGAGGGCGCCACCGCGGCGACCAGTGGGGCCGAGCACTTCGCGCGCATCGTCGAGAAGGGCGACATCAGACGATGTCCACACCACGTCACCAACCGTTGCCGATCGCTCGCGAAAGAGCGTGAGCGCGGTTGCCTCGTCGAGAACTCCATGCGCTGCCGACTTCAGCAGAGCACGTGAGCCGAACAGATCGTGCAGCAGTTCCGCCGGGGTCAACACTGGCCACATCCGCTCGAGAGCCGCACGGATATCAGGGTGCCCTCGAAGGTCATCGCGCACGTCCGCCGGATCGGTATCGGGTCCGAAATCCATGGCGAGAGAGGTCCAGAACTCGCTCTCGAAGAGTCGACGTGCCGGATTGTGTCGACGCTGCCGTCGACGCATCGCCCCGACGAGACGGCGTGACTCCTCGACACGCATCCGCACATACCCCGAGCGGTATGGGACGACGAGGTCGGCACGTAGCGGACGCTCGCGGTCACGAATGGCACGGTCGATGAGTGCCGACATCGCCAGCCGGCCCTTCACTTCAGCAATCGCGCGTCGATCACGCCCGGAGACCCGCACCTCGGGCACGAGGTCGGCCAGCACCACCTGATCGATACCTGACTCGCCAAGCGATGGCAGAACCTGCTCGATGTACCGCAAGAACACCCGGTTCGGCCCGACGACGAGCACTCCTTGATCCTCGAGGGGGAATCGGTAGGTGTACAGCAGATAGGCCGCACGATGCAGCGCAACGACGGTCTTGCCCGTGCCGGGACCACCTTGAACCACCAATACTCCAGCTTGCGGAGCTCGAATGATCTCGTCTTGTTCGGCCTGAATGGTGGCGACGATGTCGCCGAGGGCACCAGTACGGCCCCGCTCAAGCGCAGCCATCAGCGTGGAGTGCCCGCGAATGGTGCTGTCACCAGCGGACATGGTCAACGTGCCGTCACTGCCAAGGCCGACATGGCCCTCGCCGAACAATTCATCTTCAAGCCCAAGAACGGTGCGTCCCTCGACAGAGAAATGCCGTCGTCGCACCAACCCCATCGGGTCACGCCCGGTGGCGCGGTAGAAGGGTTCGGCCACGGGCGCTCGCCAATCGATCACCACGGGTTCGCGTTCATCGTCGGCAACGGCCAAACGTCCGATATGGAACGCTTCATTTGGTTCACCGTTGACATCGGCGGTGTCGATTCGTCCGAAAACCAGTGCCGCGTTACCAAGGTCGAGTTCGACCAGCCGGCGCACCAACGCCTCGTCGACAGCGTTACGTTCGAAACGCGCCTGAAAGGTGCCGCCCAGATCCGCCTCGTGCATGTCGCGCATGCGCCATGCCGCAGCACGCGACACCTCTAAACAACGGTACGCGTGGTCGACATAGGCCTGTTCGGCTGGGAGATCGGGGTGTTGGGAAGACATCCGGCGAGCGGTTGGTGAACGTGATGAGCGAGCGACGACGGCCCCTCAGGGGACCGTCGATCCTACCGGCCGATAGCGTCGGCACCCCATGGCCGAATCTCTCCCATCGCCGTTCCTGCTTGCGGCACATGGCCGACCCGCGCCGCACACCCCGGTGTGGTTCATGCGCCAGGCAGGCCGCAGCCTGCCCGAGTATCGCGCTGTACGAGGTGAGGGATCGATACTCGACGCCATTGCCCAACCCGAATTGGCCACTGAGATCACCATCCAGCCGGTGCGACGCCACGGTGTCGATGCCGCCGTGTTGTACAGCGACATCGTGGTACCGGTGCATGCCGTCGGGTTCGGAATCGATGTCGCGCCGGGCACAGGACCAGTTGCTGAGCATCCCCTGCGATCGCACGATGACCTACGGCGGCTGCGCCCACTGACACCCGACGACATCACCCATGTCGCCTCCACCGTCGATCTGGTGGTGGCCGAACTGGGCCCGACGACGCCGGTACTCGCCTTCGCCGGTGCACCGTTCACCGTGGCGAGCTACCTCATCGAAGGACGACCAAGCCGCGACTACCGGCATACCAAAGCCATGATGCACGCCGAACCGGCGTTGTGGCACGAGGTGATGTCCCGCCTGTCCGATATGGCGGTGAGCTTCATTAGCACGCAGCTCGCGCACGGTGCCGCCGCGTTCCAGCTGTTTGATTCATGGGCTGGTTCGCTCTCCGAAGCCGATTACCGACACTTTGTCCTGCCGTACAGCACCTCGGTGTTCAACCGCCTGGCGACGGCGCATCCCGATGCCCCGGGCATCCATTTCGGAATCGGATGCGATCACCTGCTCGGGGCCATGCACGATGCTGGGCCGAGCGTTATGGGTCTCGATTGGCGCACGCCAATCCGCGTGGCTCGTGAACGACTGGGCGCAGATCTCGTCGTACAGGGAAATCTTGATCCGGCACTGGCGATGGCCGGTGTTGACACCGCGATTGCCGGCGCCGACCGGGTACTGGCCGACAACGCCGGGCATGCCGGGCATGTGTTCAACCTGGGACACGGCGTGCACCCCGATACCGATCCCGAGGTCCTCAGCGCACTCGTGGCCCATGTGCACGCGTCGACGGCTCGACCCGACCACACCGATGACACCGGTGCCACGATGACGTCGTGAGCCAGTCCATGCCCTCCACCGCCGTGCTGTTGATGGCCTACGGCACCCCCCGACACCCCGATGAGATCGAGGCGTACTACACCGACATTCGCCGCGGACGTCCTCCCACACCTGAGGCTCTGGCCGATCTGGTTGCGCGCTATGACGCCATCGGGGGCATCTCGCCACTCGCCGAACTCACCGAGGCCCAACGCGATGCCCTTCAGGCCGCGCTCGACGAGCGGTCGCCCGGGGCGTATCGGGTGGAACTGGGCTTGAAGCATGCCGATCCGAAAATCGAGCAGACGGCCAGCGAACTGGTGGCGGCAGGGGTGAGCCGCATCGTCGGGCTAGTCCTCGCCCCGCACTATTCGTCGTATTCGATTGGCCAGTACCTCGACCGAACGCGGTCGGTGGCCGATCCGGCCGGTGTCGAGGTCCTCGCCGTCGATTCCTGGGCCACCGAAGAAGCATTCGTTGACTTCATCGCCAATGACCTCGCGCAGCGCCGCGCAGCGATGCCCGACGGCGCCCATGTGTGGTTCACCGCCCATTCGCTGCCCCAACGCATCATCGATGCCGGCGACCCATACCCCGACGAGCTGACGTCAACAGCCGACGCGGTGGCCGCCCGAGTGGGTCTCAGCCCCGATGAGTACTCCATCGCCTGGCAAAGCGCCGGGCGAACTCCTGAGCCATGGCTCGGGCCCGATGTGCTCGACGTCATCGACGATGCCGCCACACGCGGCGTCCCCGGCGTCATCATCAGCTCGGTCGGGTTCGTCGCTGACCACCTTGAGGTGCTCTATGACCTCGATATCGAGGCACGAGCGCGCACCGAAGGCCATGGACTTGCCTTTGCTCGAACGGCATGCGTGAACGCCGACCCGGCCGTGATGGGGGCGCTCGCTCAACGCGTCATCGATCTCTGTGGGGATGCTGCGACCCCATGACACGGGTTGTTGTCGTCGGAGCGGGTATCACCGGCGCGGCAGCAGCGTATGAATTGACCCGCCATCACGGCGTCGATGTCGAGATCCGTGAGGCCTCCGCACGGGTGGGAGGGGTGATCACAACCTCACCGTTCGCGGGCCTCGACGCCGTGGACGAAGGAGCCGATGCATTTCTTCTCCGCTCCCCCGCCGCCGCCGAACTTGCTGCCGCGGTCGGCCTCGGCACCGCCGGCGAGGGACTGGTATCGCCGACTGGGGCCTCGGCCGCAATCTGGGTCAACGGTTTACACCCATTGCCGGCGGGGTTGATGCTGGGCGTGCCGACCGCTCCGGTGGCGTTGGCCCGCACTGGCCTCTTCGGTCCGCGCGGCATCGTGCGCGCCGCGGGCGATCTGGTGCGCCGCCACGAGCCACGCGACCATGATTCGATTGGGCGCTGGGCGCGACACCGTTTCGGCAATCAAGTCCATGACCGTCTTGTCGATGCTCTCGTCGGAAGCATCTATGCCGCCGACTGTGACCGTTTCTCGTTGGCCGCAGTTCCACAGTTGGCCGATCTCGCCGGCGCTGGGCGGTCGGCAACGCTGACAGCGCGTCGCCGTCGTCGAGGGGCAGCGCCGGCCGAGGGACCCATCTTTGCCGCACCCCGCACCGGTATGCGCAGCCTCGTCGACGCCACCATCGCTGCCGCGACGGCGCAAGGTGCACAGTTGACGACATCGGCGCCCGTCAGTTCTCTTGAGAGGTCGGCCCGCGGCGGCTACCTCATCGATGGGGAGCCGGTTGATGCTGTGGTGCTTGCCACTCCCGCACGCGTCGCGGCTGGCATCGTGGCGGGTGTGGCTGCAGAGCCAGCACAACTGCTGTCGAGCGTGGCCACCGCTGATGTCATCATGGTGACCCTGGCGTTACCCGCGGGTTCTCTGCCCGCCGCCTGCCATGGCCGCAGCGGCTACCTCGTGCCGAAGTCGGTGCAAGGACGCGTGACCGCAGTGTCGTTTGCATCACACAAATGGGCGCACTGGCAGCCATGCGACGGTTCCGAGATCTTGAGGGTGTCGATAGGTCGCGACGGCGCCCCCGTCGATGATCTCGACGATGCCACCGCCACCGACGTGGTGCTGGCTGAAGTGGGCGCCCACCTCGGGTTCAACCCCGCCCCGACCGAGGTGCGGGTCACTCGTTGGATGGGGGCATTTCCCCAATACCGACCGCATCATCACCAACTGGTCGACGCGGTGCAGCGCGGCTGTCCCACCGGCATCGCCGTGGCTGGGTCGTCCTACAACGGGATCGGGATCCCTGCATGCGTCGCCGATGGCCGCCGTGCCGCTCGTGAGGTGCTCTCGGCCTGCGGGGTGGTCCCGGTGCCATGATGGAGCGGTGACGATGCTCTCCCCCCGCCTCGTACCTATCGGCATGCTCGCTGCACTGGCTGTGGTAGGTGTCGCGTGTTCAGGCGACGACGACGCCACAGCGCCAACCACGACGGCTGCACCCGTGCCAACGACTGCGGCAACCACGACCACCACGATGCCGGCGACAACCACCACCACAACGACGTCGACGACCACCACGCCGCCAACCACGAACACCACCACGATGCCCACCCCCATCGCACCGCCAGCCGACACCCGCAGCGAAGAACCCATCGCCGAGCTCTCACTGCTGGAGATTCCTGCCATCGACGTGTCGATGACCATGTACGAAGGCATCCGACTCACCACGCTGGACCGCGGCCCGGGCCACTGGCCCGGCACAGCGGTGCCGGGAGGTCCCGGCAATGTCGTTGTTGCCGGTCACCGCACCAGCGGCCACCAGGTGTTCCGCAATGTCGACCAACTCGTTCCGGGTGACGAGATCGTGTTCACCGACACCGTTGGTCGCCACGTGTACCGCGTGACCGACACCGAGGTCGTCAAGCCCACGGCGCTGTGGATCGTGGACCAAACACCGACGCCGACCGCCACCTTGTTCGCTTGCCACCCACCCGGGTCGACGGCCGAACGCATCGTGGTATTCGCTGAACTGGTGACGTGAACGATCGGCCGGCCACCACGGCATACCCCATCGCGGTGCTGGCGGGTATCGCCACGGCCGCATCACTACCTCCATGGGGATGGTGGCCGTTGGCCATCGCCGGCGCTGCTGGTCTTGCGTATGTGGGCCGTGCCACCTCCCGTCGGCGGCGTGCAGGTCTCACCGCGGCGTGGGCTGTCGCGTGGTTCGCGCCGGCGTGCGCATGGATGGTGATGCTCACCGCCGCTGGCTACCCGGTGGCGATTGGCCTGTTCGCCCTCTTGCACGTTGCGGCGGCTGTTGCCGTACCCCCGAGTGCACCAGTGTGGTCATGGGCCGCGGCGCATACCGCGGTGGAAGCCCTGCGCCTGTCGTGGCCTTTCGGCGGGGTACCTCTTGCCAGTCTCGGTATCGCCCAGGCATCGGGACCATTGCTCGGCGTGGCTCGGATCGGTGGTGTGCTGGCGATCACGTGGTGCGTCTTCGCCGTCGGCGGGGTGATTGCATCAACGGTCTCTGGATCGTCGCCGACACGACGGCCAATGACGGCGCTGACCGCGACCGTCGTCGGCGCCTTGGTCGTATCGGCATCGGCCGCGCCTCGCGGTACCGATACCGGCGATGTGGTGCAGGTGGCCGTCGTACAAGGAGGCGGGGCACAGGGCACCACCGCTCTTGACGTCCCCGCATCCGAGGTCACGGCTGCACACCTCGATGCCACCGCCACCGTCGACCCCGGTGTGGACCTGGTGGTGTGGCCGGAGAACACCATCGACGTCGACGACTTTGCGTTATCTGCAGTGCGCGCCGCCATCGCTTCGGAGGCGGCACGCATCGGTGCACCGATCACCGTTGGGGTCACCGAGGAGGCAGCCGCTCATTTCGGTGACCCCACCCTGAACGGTTTCGTCAACGCCCAATACGTGGTCGCGCCCGATGGGTCGCTGACCACCCCCTACGTGAAAGTCGTCAGGGTGCCCTTCGGCGAATATGTCCCGCTACGTGACACGTTGTCGTCGATCGGAGTGGAGGTGCCGCTGATTCCTCGTGATGCGGTCGCGGGCCGCGGCCCCGCTGTCATCGACATCGAAGGTGTTGGCACCGCGGCCGTGGCGATCAGTTGGGAGATCTTCTTCGGGCGGCGCGCCCGCAATGGCGTGCTCGCCGGCGGCGAGGTACTGGTGAACCCAACAAATGGATCGAGTTACACGTGGACGATCCTGCAGACCCAACAGGTGGCGTCGAGCCGGCTACGGGCCGTGGAGACCGGCCGGTGGGTGCTGCAGGCGGCACCCACCGGTTTCTCCGCCATCATCGACAACGACGGACAGGTGCTGGCCCGCACTGGCATATCGGAGACCGCCGTTCTGCGTGACGACATCGAATTGCGCCGCGGTCACACCTTGTACACACGGTTGGGTGACGGGCCGATCGTGGCCATCATCGTGCTCGCTGCGCTCGCACCAGCGATTGCAGCGGCGGTTCGGGCTGCGGTGGCGCTCAGAGTTCGAGGATCACGGTCGCCGGCCCGTCGTTGATCAGGCCCACAGCCATATCGGTGCGGAACGCGCCAGTGGCCACCGATAGATCACGGCGACGCAACCCTGCGGCCACGGCATCCACGAGCGGCTCGGCATGTTCTGGACGCGCCGCTGCGATCCATGACGGACGCCTACCACGTGTGGTGTCGCCGTAGAGAGTGAACTGCGATACCACCAGCACCTCACCGGCCACATCGACCACCGAACGGTTCATCACCCCCGCATCGTCGGCCATGATGCGCAACCCGGCGATCCGGTTAGCCATGCGCTCGGCAACAGCAGCATCGTCATCGTGGGTCACGCCGACGAGCACGCAGAGCCCCGGCCCGATGTCGGCCACTCGGGTGGTGACACCGTCGACTGTGGAGTCGACATGAGCCGTCAGCACCCGTTGCACCACCGCACGCACGACGCCAACATGGCACACCGGCGACATCGTTGTGGCGCATCGCCCACAACAGCCCTGCCGGTGCGCGCCACGGTCCCATGAACCGGCTGGTGGAAAGAATCAGCAAGAATTGCGAGATCCACCGCCGCTGTCCCTCTAGACCACAGAGGCTCTCGACCGCCGAGAGCATGAGGGACGAACATGGATGGCCAACATGACGGACACGACAGCGACAACCGGAGCACCGCATCCCGATGCGGTAGCGGTCGCGGACTGGCTTGCCGGCGACCGTTCTGCGCTGGCCGTGATCTACGACCGGTACGGGCAGTCGCTCTTCGATACTGCCGCCGCGATGACCGGCGACCGCAACGATGCATCCGACATGGTGCAAGACGTCTTCGTTCTGGCTGCGGAACGTCTCGCCCAGCTCCGCGACCCGTCGCGTCTGAAACCGTGGCTGTTCGCCATTTTGCGCAACGAGGTCTACCGGCGATCACGACGACGATCACGCACGACCACGACGGATTTCGGCGACCCGGAGCGTGATGTGATGCTTCCCCCCACCGCCGACCACACCGCGGCCGTCGACGACCAGATCGCCCACGATGACCTTGCCGAACTTGTCCGCGGAGCCGCACGCGGCCTCGATCAGCGCGACCAGCTCGTCTTGGAATTGAGTATGCGCCAGGGGCTATCTGGTGATGATCTTGCCGATGCACTCGGTGTGACCGCTCAGCAGAGCTACGGCCTAGTGCACCGTATGCGTGAACGAACCGAGCGCAGTTTGGGTGCGTTCTGTGTGGCACGACGGGGCCGGCGCGACTGCACCGAGTTGGCCTCGATCCTTGGGAACTGGGACGGCGAATTCAGCGTGCTGTTGCGCAAGCGTGTGGCCCGCCACATCGACGCATGCTCCACCTGCGAACGAAGCCGCAAGAAGTACGCCCCGTTGGCGCTCATCGGCGCCGCACCCGCTTTTGCTGCCCCGTTGGAGTTGCGCGATCTCATCGTGTCGTCGACGCCCGCCCCCACGCCCGGAGGGGGTGGAGGCACGGGGCTGGATACCTCCACCGGTTTCCCGCGGCTGTCGGGCTCGGCCGCGCGGGCCGTTCGCACCGGCATCATGATCACCATCGGCACGGCCGCGGGCTTTGCTGCGGTCATCGGCGGTGGGTCGATCCTGCTCGACGACGGGCCCGAGGAGACCACTGACGCCGGAGCACGACTCGTGGTGGTGGACACGCCAGAGTCAGCCGATCAGCCTGGCGAGCAGCGTGTGGAGATGGTGGTCATCGATCCGACGACGACCACCATCGACGCGGCCACAACGGTGCCAGCACCCGTCGCGACCACCCCGGCAGTCGCCACCGCCCCGCCGGTGGTGGTCGTGCCCGCCGACGGGCCGGCAACCCCGACCACGCTCGCATCGCCGGCGACGACCACGCCACCTGCAACCACCACGCCACCCGCAACCACCACGCCACCCGCAACCACCACGCCACCCGCATCGACCGTTCCCGCCACCACGACACCGGCGGACACCACAGCGCCGCCAGCAGAGACTCCACCAACCCCAGCAACATTCTCCAGCAACGTCAGCAGCCTCGACCTCGGGATCGACATGAGCGCCATATCGATCACGATCCGCAACATCGGCGATGAGCCAGGTGCGGCAACAACGTCCCTCACCGGTGATGCCGACAACGTCTTCAGTCTCGATGGCACCGCCACAGTTCTCGAGCCGGGCGAGACCCAAGTGCTCACCATCAATTTTGATCGTTCTCAAGATGTGGGTCGATCACACACTGCAGAGCTCATCATTGACGGGCCAACCCAGACCCTTACAATTCCGGTCACCGGTGACATCGCATCGCCGGTCGTGTCATTCGACTCGTGCCGTTACGACACCGGCGCATTTGTGGCGACATTCAGCGTGACGGGATACCCAGAACGGGCGAAGTACATCTTCAATGGCAACTACCTCGAGCAAGAAGGCCCAACCAACGGCCGGAGCAACGTGGTGAACGGTGCGCTCACGACCTCGTTTTATGACTTCCAGTTCTCGGTCAATTCCACAAAGGCCACCGTTGGGGCGACGGATCTCAGCGGTGATGGCTTCAACGGAACTTCTCCATCGATTGCACTCGTGAACGAGGACTGCGCCACCAGTTAATCGACAGTGCATGTCACATGTGACCGTCGGCACGGCGGCCACTACCGAACGGTAACCTTCACCGGATGCCGGCGCCCCCCGCCGATGACGCTCCTCTGCGCATCGCCTACCTGACCTACCGCGGAAAGCCGCATGTAGGCGGGCAAGGTATCTACACCCGCCATCTCACCAAAGCCCTCGTCGACCTCGGCCAC
>Ga0181558_10001027_pt1 | contig 26585 bp, 26 predicted proteins | sample 011ome_22_FD_133754 | JGI IMG/M metagenome (GOLD analysis project Ga0181558, IMG submission 133754) | Coastal salt marsh microbial communities from the Groves Creek Marsh, Skidaway Island, Georgia - 011507BT metaG (megahit assembly) | ecosystem: Environmental > Aquatic > Marine > Intertidal...
CCGATGTAAATGGCTGTTTTTTGCTTGAAAAGGATTTGAAACTACTTTTTGGATACAAATAAGAAAAAATAAAACCCTTTGATTCTCTGATAAAAATCGTTGATTCTCAAATTCAAAACGACCTTGAAAAAATTAGTCATACATAAAAATCATAACTAATTATTATTCAATTTTATAAAATATGTTAATTAGATATCAAAATAAATTAAAAAAAAAAATTGAGGTTGTCTTTCATGTTCTTGTTCAAACGAAATAGTAACAGCGTAAACACACGGCATTTCCTTAATTAGTTTGTACATCCTTCAAAGAAAGCTTATTTTAGCGATTCAAATATGATGCATTTACTATGAAAGGAATAATTTTGGCAGGAGGTTCAGGAACCAGATTGCACCCATTAACACTTGCTGTTAGCAAGCAATTGATGCCTGTTTACAACAAGCCTATGATATATTATCCCTTGGCGACCCTTATGAGTTCGGGGATACGAGAAATCTTAATTATCTCCACTCCCCAAGATTTGCCAAATTTTGAAAAACTATTAGGTGATGGAAGTCAAATTGGGTGTTCTTTTTCCTACAAAGTTCAAGAAGTTCCTAATGGTCTGGCTCAAGCATTTGTACTGGGCGAAGAATTTATTGGAAACGACAGTGTGGCTCTTATTTTGGGAGATAATATTTTTTATGGAGGTGATTTATCAAAAAACTTACAAGAACAAGTAAATCCTGATGGTGGCGTAGTGTTCGCCTACCACGTATCCGATCCAGAAAGATATGGAGTTGTAGAGTTTGATTCAGATATGAATGCAATTTCTATCGAAGAAAAACCCACCAAGCCCAAATCAAATTATGCTGTTCCAGGATTATATTTTTACGATAATTCGGTAGTAGAAATCGCTAAAAAAATTAAGCCAAGTGCACGAGGCGAATACGAAATAACAGACGTAAACAACGAGTATCTCAAACAAGGAAAACTAAGTGTTTCGATTCTAGACAGGGGAACCGCATGGCTGGATACCGGAACCTTTCATTCATTGATTCAGGCAAGTCAGTTTGTGCAAGTGGTAGAGGAAAGACAAGGGCTCAAAATTGGATGCATTGAGGCTGTTGCCTATGCAAGGGGATTTATTGACAAGGAACAACTAAGAAAAATTGCAACACCTTTATTAAAAAGTGGTTACGGTGATTTTTTGATGACATTAATCAAAGAAGAAGAGGAAAACTAAATGGAAGGAAAGGCACTCATTGAAAAGGAATTAACTGAGTATTTAAAGCAGTTTGAACACCATGGTTTGTACGAGCCTATCTCTTATTTACTGAATCTTGGAGGGAAACGAATTCGGCCCATTATTTTGTTGGATTCCGTGGAGCTTTTTGGAGGAGACAAAAAAGCAGCAATACCGCTAGCTCTTGCAGTAGAGGTATTTCACAACTTTACATTGATGCACGATGACATCATGGACAATTCTTCACTCAGACGAGGAAAGCCAACGGTTCACGAAAAGTGGAACGTAAACAATGCCATTCTTTCGGGCGATGCCATGATGATACAAGCCTATCAATTGATAGAAAAAATTCCTGTTGAGTATCAACCAGCCATTTACAAAGCCTTCAATAAAATGGCCTTGTGGTTGTGCGAAGGTCAGCAAGACGACATGGATTTTGAGGAAAGAGAAGAGGTCACAATACCCGAATACCTAGAAATGATTAAAAACAAAACCTCGGTGTTAATAGGATTTTGTTTTGAAGCAGGAGCAATTTTGGGAAAAGCTGATACTCACACTCAACAAAAGATTTACGATTTTGGAATCAATCTTGGTCTTGCTTTTCAGTTGCAGGACGATTATTTGGATTTATATCCAAAAAGTACCAAAATGGGGAAAACTGTAGGGGGTGATTTATTAAATAAAAAGAAAGCGATTCCATATTTAATAGCATTGAATGAGTCAAATGAGGTTCAGAAAGAAAAGATACATTCACTTATAAACTCTACCGATACAAATAGGGTTGAAAAACTAAAGGAACTATTTGAAGAGATTGGAGTTCAAGAAAAAACCGAAGCAATGATTGCCGACTATTTTCAATTATCTTCTGACAGTTTATCTGGTATCGAAGGAGTTGATCTTACTCGAATCAAATTATTTGCTAAAAACCTTATGGCAAGAGAGCAATAAAAGTGACTTCATAGAATTCGATGGACTTTGAATGAGGCCTCTTAATTAGCAAATCACAGCGAAAATACCTATATTTGCAATCCCAAAAACCCTATCCCATGGATGTGCAATTCAAAATTACCAAAGAATTTATTGAGGAAATTCAGGAGTTTGTAGCTGCTGGAAATAGGGAGTCTATTGTTCAATCTCTTGCAGATCTCCACGAGGCAGATATTGCGGAAATACTAGACGTAATTTCTATGGACGAAGCAAAGTTTATCTTCCGACTTTTGGATGATGAAATGGCTTCGAATGTATTGGTGGAACTGGACGAAGACGTGCGTCTGGAGTTCCTTGAAGCACTTTCTGCCAAAGAAATTGCCGAGCAAATGGACAACATGGATTCAGATGATGCGGCCGATATAATGGCAGAAATGTCTGAAGAAAAACAGGAGGCTGTTATCCAACAAATTGAAGATCCTCAGCAAGCCATAGATATTGCTTCGCTCATGCAGTACGAAGAAGATACGGCAGGAGCAATTATGGGTACAGAGCTTATTTGTGTGAATGAAAACTGGACAACTGACCAGTGTATAGAAGAAATGAGAATTCAAGCAGAGGACGTTCAATACATCTATACTGTGTATGTTGTAGACAATGACAAACGGCTCACAGGAATGCTTTCGTTAAAAAGTTTACTTTTTGCAAAGAAAGGGACTTTAGTGAAAGACATCTATATCGAAAATGTGCGCTATGTTAACTCAGATGAAAGTACCGAAGAAGTTGCTTCCATGATGAAGAAATACGATTTTGTAGCCTTGCCTGTTCTCAATCCAGACAATATATTAATTGGAAGAATTACCATTGACGATGTGGTTGATATTATTCAGGAAGAGGCAGAAAAAGATTACCAAATGGCCAGTGGTATTTCAGAAAATGTAGAGTCGAGCGATAGCGTTTTGGCATTAACTCGAGCACGTCTTCCTTGGCTTATTGTAGGGTTGGTTGGAGGAGTATTGGGCGCAGAGGTAATAGGATTATTTGAAAAGCAATTAGGTGATTTTCCACAAATGGCGATGTTCATCCCTTTGATTGCCGCCATGGCCGGAAATGTGGGAGTGCAGTCCTCGGCTATTGTAGTTCAAGGAATCGCAAGTAACAACATAGATTTAAGTGGAATTTTTGGCAAATTATTCAAGGAATTTCGAGTAGCTCTTCTCAATGGAATCGTATGCTCCTTGCTTATTCTTGGCTTCGTTTTCGCTGTGAAAAAAGACTTAACCCTGGGTTTAACTGTGAGTATTTCTCTGATGGCTGTAATTATTTTTGCCGGAATTTTTGGGACTTTAGTTCCGCTTTTACTGCACAAAAGAAAAATTGACCCAGCGCTTGCTACTGGTCCATTTATTACTACTACAAATGATGTAATTGGTCTCTTTCTTTATTTGTATATCGGGTACTTATTTTATTTTTAAACTCATTGTAACTCCCAAAAAAAAAGCCGAATTGACAAAATCAATTCGGCTTTTTACCTTGTAGTGAGTTGTTTATTTTTTTACAGGAATATTCTTTAATACCTCCATTGTAAATTTCCAATATTTTTGGACCGAAGAAATACTTGCTCTTTCATCGGGTGAGTGAGCTCCTTTAATGGTTGGTCCAAAAGAAATCATATCCATATGTGGATAATTCGTTCCCAAAATACCACATTCTAATCCAGCATGGCAAGCCATAACTCGTGGCTTTTCATTGAACAAAGACTCATATTTTTCTTCCAATACGGTCAGAATTTCCGAATCTCTATTTGGTTTCCAACCCGGATAAGAACCGCTGGTTGTCACCTCAAAACCTGCTAACTCAAAGGCCGAGGTAAGGTTGTTTGCCAAGTCCCATTTTCCCGATTCTACCGAAGAACGAGTTAAACACAAGACTTCTATTTTTCCCTTTTTCACCTCCACTCTCGCCACGTTATTAGAAGTTTCTACCAAGTCTTCGATGTCCGGACTCATGCGATAAACACCGTTGTGAGCAGCATAAATTGCTCGAATAAAAGCAGATTGACTATCAGCAGACATTCTGGTTTTGGCGTCTTCTGCTTGACTTACCGTAATGACCATGTCTGGTTCGATTGTTTTGTATTCCTCAACCAATTCGCTCTTTACAGTTTCGAATGCTTTGTTAAACTCCTCGATGTCTTCGGTCACTACAATTGCATTACTCTCTCTCGGAATTGCATTTCTCAATCCACCTCCCATCACCTCAGAAATATGCATGTAAGAACTAGTAGAATGTAATATCCTATTCATGAGTTTATTGGCATTCCCGAGTCCTTCATGAATTTGCATTCCTGAATGTCCACCTTGTAGCCCTTTGACAGAGATTTTTAACGAAACACCTCTTGCTTCCTCTTCTGGATAGGATCTAGTGGCAGTTAAATCAACACCTCCTGCACATCCAATGCTAAACTCATCGTCATCTTCCGTGTCGAGGTTTAGCAAAATTTCGCCTGTCAAATAACCTCCCTGCAATCCCAAAGCTCCGGTCATTCCCGTTTCTTCATCAATCGTGAACAAAGCTTCTATTGCCGGATGAGGAATATCAGTTGATTCCAAAATTGCCATAATCGTAGCAACTCCCAAACCATTATCAGCCCCTAAGGTTGTTCCCTCTGCTTTTACCCAATCTCCTTCTGTTTTCATTTTGATTCCTTCAGATTCAAAATCAAATACAGTGTCGTTATTCTTTTGATGAACCATGTCCAAGTGCGATTGCATAACAATGGTTTTTCTATCCTCCATTCCTGCAGTAGCTGGTTTTTTTATAATTACATTCATCACATCATCTACCACTACGTCTAATCCAAGGTTTTTACCAAAATCAACCATAAACTCCACCACTCTTTCTTCCTTTTTTGAAGGTCTTGGTACCGTATTCAAATCCGCAAACTTGTTCCACAATGGTTTTGGCTCTAAATTTCTTACTTCTTGACTCATTTTTTGCTGTTTAATTTTGAAAGATAAAGGTAAAGTTAATTAGCCGATATGCCAATAAATAAAATAACCAATTAGAAGTTTATAGAATTAGCTAATTACTGTTTAATATAAATTCGATGTTGCTTTTTTGTTCGCTTTTCATTGGTAATTTGCGAATTCTCTGATTTACTAATTATTTTTTATCAACCTACTATTTAAAAACAAATTAAACTAAATACCGTAACTTTGTCCCATGAAAAAGAAAAGAACAACCAATAATCCTAAGAGCAAAAACAGACATGTTGCTGAGGACAGATCGAAGAAGAGTGGATTTAAAAGCGCTGGGAGCTACTACAAAAGTAGTGGAAAGCCAGGTGCAAATGGTTCTGGAGCAAGACCAGGAACCAGCAAGCCCTTTTCTGAAAAACCAAAAACAAGAAGTGGAAATACTGCCGCAAAACGTTCGATGGACGGCAAAATTAGGTTGAATAGATTTTTGGCTCAAGCCGGAATTTGCTCAAGAAGAGAGGCTGACACTCTAATCGAAACAGGCGTGATAGAGGTCAATAACAAGATAGTTACTGAGCTAGGAATAAGAATTGACCCTCAAAAAGATGTTGTTCATTACGGAGGAGAAAAAATAAAAGTGGAAAAATATCAATACGTATTATTGAACAAACCAAAAGATTTTATCACCACTTCTAAAGACCCTCAAAATAGGAAGACTGTGTTGGAACTAGTGAGCAATGCTTGTATCGAACGAATTTACCCAGTTGGTAGGTTAGACAGAAACACATTAGGATTGCTCTTGTTTACCAACGATGGAATGCTGGCAGAAAAACTTACTCACCCTCGAAACGAAATAGGAAAGACCTACCAAATAGAAGTGGACAAAACAATCCAAAGCGGACACATGAAAATGATGTTGGAAGGAATTGAATTAGAGGATGGTTTTGCAAAAGTAGATGACATTCAATATTCTGATAACGGAACCAACAAAAGCGGTGCGGTAATAAACCTTCATTCTGGCAGAAACAGAATTGTCCGAAGAATTTTTGAACACTTTGATTATAAAGTAAAAAAACTAGACAGAATTCAATTTGCTACCCTTGATAAAAAAGGACTTCCGAGAGGAAAATGGAGGCATTTGACCCCCGAGGAAGTAGGATTTTTGAAGACACTTTAAACTCTTTTTATTGTCATTCCGGCCTCCGAGCAGGAATCTGGCAAAGAATATTTCACGTTTTATTTCAATCTTAAGAGGAAAAAGAATGGAAAAAGAAATCATCAATAAAGTAGCCAATAGCGGATTAATCAATCTGGATCTGGCAGAATTCTACCCAAAAGGTGAGCGAGCGGTTTATGACATCAAGCAAAACTTGTGGCAAGAGTTTGTCCTCAAAGAAAAGGAGTTCAGGCAGTTTGTAAAAGAAAATGATTGGTCGGTATATCAAGATAAATATGTGGCTTTGCTCAATTCTGCAGATGCCATTGTGCCTTCTTGGGCATTCATGATTTTGACAGAGGCACTTGAACCTTTTGCCAAAGAGGTGGTAAAAGGAAATTTAGAAACTCTAGAAACTGTTATCTTCCTCAACTCTATGGAAAAAAATCTGCACCCAGAAGATTACACAGATCAACGAGTAATTATAAAAGGTTGTGGAGAAATTCCCATTCCAGATTCTGCCTATGTAAAAGCCGTAAATTTACTGAAACCTGTGGTGAAGAGTTTGATGTACGGTGAGGCTTGTTCGGCTGTGCCGGTTTATAAGAAAAGAAAATGAGTTAAGAGTTATAAATGATTAATTATGAGTAAAAATAGAGGGGCGATTCAAAATCAAAGCTATGCTTTTGCAGTAAGAATAATTAATCTCTATAAGTTTTTAGTTGAAGACAAACGAGAGTTTGTAATGAGTAAACAATTACTCCGAAGCGGTACTGCTGTTGGAGCTCTTGTAAGAGAGGGTCAAAATGCGGAAAGTAAAAAAGATTTCATTCATAAATTAGCAATCGCTCAAAAGGAATGTGATGAGTCGATTTATTGGATTGAATTATTGGTTGAAACCGATTACTTAACAATAGAAATGTCAGAATCGCTATTAGATGATGCTAATTCTATACTTAAAATGATAAAGAGTGCTATCCTGACAACCAAAAATAGTTTGAAGAAAAAATAATACATCTAAAAACTCATCACTCAAAATTCAAAACTCCTCACTATCTTTACCTATGATTACAATCGAAAATTACATAAACGGTGAGCTAGTTGCTCCTACCGATGGACAATACATAGACAATTACAATCCCTCAAAAGGAGAAGTATATAGCCACATCCCCAATTCACAAGTAAATGACGTGGAGAGTGCGGTAAAAGCTGCTTCGGAAGCCTTCCCTGGGTGGAGTACCATGCCAAAGATTGACCGTTCAAAAATATTAGTTCGGTTGGCCGATTTGATTGACGAAAATCTAGAAGAATTGGCCAGAGCAGAAGCACTGGACAACGGAAAACCGTTTTCGCTAGCAACCCGAGTAGATATTCCTCGAGCCAGCGCCAACATTCGATTTTTTGCTACGGCCATTTTGCACGATGTTTCCGATTCGCACCACATGGAAGAAGGAGTTGTAAACTACACCCTCAATCATCCGCTTGGTGTGGTAGGTTGTATTTCGCCTTGGAACTTGCCTTTGTATTTGTTTACTTGGAAAATAGCTCCAGCCATTGCCTCGGGTTGTACCGTGGTGGCAAAACCGTCAGAAGTTACTCCCATGACGGCCTATTTGTTTTCTAAACTCTGTATAGAAGCAGGAGTTCCAAAAGGAGTATTAAATATCGTTCATGGATTGGGAGCTCATGCCGGAGACGCCATCGTTTCGCACCCAAAAGTAAAAGCCATTTCGTTTACAGGCGGAACTGCCACAGGGAAAATTATTGGACGAAAAGCGGCAGAATCATTCAAAAAAACCTCGCTGGAATTGGGAGGAAAAAACCCAAACATCATTTTTGCAGATTGCGATTTTGACAAAATGCTCAGCACCACTATGCATTCTTCTTTTGCCAATCAAGGTCAAATTTGCTTGTGTGGCAGCCGAATTTTTATCGAAAAACCCATTTACGAAAAGTTTAAAAACGCCCTCATCGAAAAACTAAAAACACACACCGTGGGCGATCCATTTGACAAAGAAACCCGAATGGGAGCCATCGTATCCGAGGAACACCTCAACAAAGTTCTGGGCTACGTAAAACTAGCTGAAGAAGAAGGCGGAAAAATTCTATTTGGTGGAAACCGTCTTACAATTGAAGGAAGCGAAAACGGCTACTACATGGAACCCACCGTAATCGAAGGATTGGAGTACACTTGCCGAACGAATCAGGAAGAAATTTTTGGCCCAGTGGTGACTCTTACTCCTTTTGAAACCGAAGAAGAAGTGCTAGAAATGGCAAACTCTACCCAATACGGATTGGCTGCCACTGTGTGGACCGAAAACCTGTCGCGAGCGCACCGAATATCCCACGAATTGGAATCGGGAATTGTGTGGGTAAACTGCTGGCTAGTGCGTGATTTACGAACTCCATTTGGTGGTGTAAAAAACTCAGGACTCGGCCGCGAAGGTGGTTTTAGAGCTTTGGAGTTTTTTACCGAGCCCAAGAATGTGTGTATTAAGTATTGATTCTTTTACAGTTTTAAAACTGTGACCGAGCAAATTCCTCCAGGAGGGAATCCCAATGAAGAACAACATCTTCAGCATCTTTCAGAAATGAAAATATCACACCCCAAACTGTCCCAGATGGTGATCGGCATGTTTGTAAAACATATTGCTCCATTCTGTTTTGGTTAAAGCACCAAAACTATGAGATTCTTTGCCGTCAAATTTTGCTTCGCCATCGGCTACTACTTTGTTCATAAACTCAATTAGCCTTGCTTTTTCGGTGGCAAATTCTCTCTCATCAGTGATTAAAAACTGAGGAGCAGTTCGTCCGTTTTTGGGGTAAGGTTTGTCTCCACACACAGTGTTTTTTGCCAACAGTTTCAAGATAAATTTCTTAAAACCTTTTGCTTTCGTTGCTTCGTGTTTGTCGGTATACACAAACTCATACGTAACACACAAATGTGCCAACATTTGACCTACATTCATTTTTCCCCAAGTGGGTTGAGTGTCGGGAGTTAGTTTTTCTATTCTGGCAACTAACTCCTCTGTGACTGATTGTTCAAAAACGTTTTTCATCTTTGATATCATTTTTGGATTTTTCTCAAGAGCTCCTTCAAATTCAACTCTTTGGATTCATTAATGTCTATTTTCTTACCCAGCACTCCGTACACTTTGCAATGCGCTTTCCCTTTGATAGTCAGCTTGATGGTTTTTTTGAACAAGGCTTTTCCGAGCAATGGCAGGGCCGCTTTGGCAATGTCCTTGTCGTTTAGCAATAAATCGAGGGTGTAAGTGTCTTCCTTTTTTTTGGAAACAAACACTTCCTCGGCCATGGCTGCATCCCCCAATTTGTTGTCATCTAGATACACTTCCACCGTAGATTTTTTGAGCTTTATGGAATAGAAATTTGGGTTATTTATTCTAAAATCGATGCTCGCCATCGACTGATTACCCTCTAGTTTTTCGAACCGGTAGCCTTCCACTCCTAGCATTTCTACTTCTTCGTAAATCGTACAAGAAGTTACAGAAAACAACACCAGCATCACTGGCAACAAATACCACTTTTTTAACATCTTAAATAGTAGATTTGAATTGATTCAAAAATCGTATGTCATTCTCAAAAAACATCCGTAAATCATTGATTTGATATTTTAGCATAGCTATTCGCTCCACTCCCATTCCAAAAGCAAATCCAGTATAAACTTTAGAATCTATTCCGCAGTTTTCTAGTACATTAGGATCCACCATTCCGCAGCCCAAAATCTCCAAAAACCCTGTATGTTTACACACATTACACCCTTTCCCCGAACATATATTACAACTTACATCTACCTCAGCGCTTGGCTCAGTAAATGGAAAATAAGAAGGACGTAGCCTGATTTCGGTTTTCTCCCCAAACATTTCTTTGGCAAAGTAAAGCAAGGTTTGTTTGAGGTCGGCAAACGACACATTTTTGTCGATATACAACCCTTCTACCTGATGAAATATGCAGTGAGCTCTGGCAGAAATGGCTTCGTTACGGAAAACTCTTCCTGGCGATATAGTTCTGATTGGCGGAGTAGAATTTTCCATCACACGCACTTGCACACTCGAAGTGTGTGTTCGGAGGGCATGCTCTTTGTCTATAAAAAAAGTATCCTGCATGTCTCGTGCTGGGTGTTCTTTGGGGAAATTCAATGCCGAAAAGTTGTGCCAGTCGTCCTCAATTTCTGGTCCTTCAGAAATAGAATATCCAATGCGCGAAAAGATATCGATAATCTCGTTTTTGACAATAGACAGCGGGTGTCGAGACCCTAGGTTATCGTCCGAGATGGGTAAAGACAAGTCCAAGAAATTATCTCCTTTCTCCTCTTTTTGGGCCAATGATGAAGATAATTCCACAATTCTCTCTTGAGTTTTTACCTTCAGTTGATTCAAAAGTTGACCTACCTCCTTTTTTTGATCATTTGCTACTTCTTTGAAAGAAGCAAACAACTCATTCAGCTCCCCTTTCTTACCCAATATTTTTATTCTTAACTGTTCAACCTCTTCAATTTTCTCTGCTTTAAATGCCTCTACATCAGCTAATAACTTTTCTATTCTCTCTTTCATTTATTGTTCCTGTTTGTTCAGTAATTTTGCTTTCTCTTCTTTGTTTAAGTATATCAGTTCCATTTTCATTCGAACATCTTTTACTGGCCTGTTTCCATTTGCTTTGTTCACTTTTACACTCGCTATTTTGTCAATTACTTCCATCCCTCTTACTATCTGTCCAAATACGGTATAGCTTTGGTCTAAGAACGGAATTCCACCAACGGTGGTATATGATTCAATTTGTTTTTTCGTAAAACCAAACTCCGGAATTTCTTCCATGTTCATTTCGGGAGTTGTTTTTTGTTTACTACGCTCAATTCGCTCCAATTGTTCTGGGGAATATACTTTCCCCTGTGCTATGTAAAATTGAGATCCAGAAGACTCTTTCTTTGGATTTTGACCATCTCCCAATCGGGCCGTAGCCAACGCTCCTTTTTGATGATACAAAGTGGTGTCAAACTCTGCTGGAATTGTATAGCCTGGCCCTCCATTTCCCAATTGAGCGTCTTGCTTGGCATTTTTTGATTCTGGATCTCCTCCTTGAATCATAAACCCATTTATCACTCTATGAAACATTAAACTATCGTAAAACCCTTGGCTTACCAGTTTTACAAAATTTGCCTTATGCTTGGGCGTTTTATCAGAGAGTTCTGCATACATATCACCCATTGGCGTTGTAATTTTTACCAAAAGTTCTAAGTCATTATTCTGCTTTTTTCGCAACCCTGAACACTGAATCAACGTACTAACAGCACAAAACAAAGCGATATTTCTGAGAAATCTCATATTTATTCTTATTTTTGAAAGTATAAAACTACTAAAATTAGAGTTACCTTCTTTCAATAGCAGTAAAAAACAAGTAACATGAAACAAATATTTTCTATCCTTTTGGTTACACTCGTAGCCATTTCTTTTTACAGTTGTAGAAAGGAAAAAGACACAACTGCCACTGTAATCGTTGTAAATTCTGCTCAAGAACCCGTAGCTGGAGTTTCTGTAAGAGTGTATTGTCCTTCTTCCACTTGTGCCACAGGTTCTCTTAATGAAAACATGGATCGAGAAGAGGTAACGAACAGCAGCGGAAAAGTGAAATTCAATTACACCGAAGACTATCAACTTGGACAAGCTGGTTTTGCAGTATTAGATGTAGAGGTTACTCAGGTAGGGTCTACCTCTCCCGATGCCACTGGTGTGATAAAAATTGAAGAAGAAAAGGAAAATGAGCAAACTATAGTTTGCCAAACGTGTCCTTAAGGGCGCCAAGTTGGAAGCCAGAAGTAAATAGTTCCAATGAATTAAATCAAAATTTTTAAAATCCTGAATCTTTCGATTCAGGATTTTCTTTCTTAATTTTTTAGTGCAAAATGACAAATTTAAGGAGATAGTATTCTTGAACTTTTTGTGCTGTTTTTTAGAAAAATCTACCTCAATTAGCAATTAAACACCAAATCTCCTACTTCCAGCTTTGGGCTTCGTGCTTCAAACTTTACGCTACAATCTTCTTACTTTTCCTTGTCAAAATATTCCAAGATCGCTTTTTTCATAAATGTTTCCTGCTCATCTGGCTTCAATACAGGCAACTCTTTTACCAGTTTAAAATGTGGCCAGCCATCGTCATCGTGGCCCGTGTATTCATAAAATCCATAAGGTTCCATAAGTGTACAGATAGCTATATGCATCACATCCAATTTCTGGTCTTTAGATAATTTTACAAAACCTTGGTTGAGTTCCTGCACTCCTATCATAAAAATTAGCGACTGCATATCCAGCGGTTCATCCATGTTTTTGGAAACCTCTGTGAGCAAATCACGCCATTTTTTTTCAAATTCAAAATCCATACCCCAAAAGTAGGTTTTTCTTCACTAGAATAAAACAAAAAATAACAAGCTAATTATGAATTTCGCAATTTTCTCTGCGGGTAAAAAATCGGTGTCTGTTTCGGGCGATCAAGTCATACAGCCAGTTTCGAATTGGGCGAGGAAAGAGCCAGAAAATCAGATAAAAATTCCACCGACCACCCAAAATTTTTACAACTTTTAGCGCAGCACTTGACTTAACAAAAAAGTTGCCTTTGTGCACAACCACAATCGAGTCAGTAGATTCATCCACTTCATATTGACGGAGTAATTCCACGCCTTCTTTGGATTGAAGGGCAAAATATCGAAATTTTTGTTGTGCTTTTTGTCGCTGAATCAATGCTACCCAAAAGTTACAGAACTTGCACTCCCCATCATACAACAGAATCGGATTATTTATTTGGCTTGGTGAGTTCACAGTTTCCGAACTTTTTACTTAACCAGTTTTGACAATACTTTTAAAAACCAGTTTTGATCAGATTTGGCTGCCATATCTATGAATCCATCGAATTTACTGATGATAGAATCTATGTCTTTGGTTACTTTTTTAAACTCTTTCCCCTCGGGAGAATTTCCCAATTCAGCTTCAGAAACCTCTGCAAGTACGTCCCTTATTGGAACAATTTCCCTTTTTCTTCTCTCCTTGGCAATTTGCTTCATCACATTCCACAAATCTTTCTCTGCATAAAAATATTCTTTCCGCTCTCCAGGTTTATATTCTTTAAATACTAGTCCCCAATCAATCAGTGCCCGCATATTCATATTGGCATTTCCTCTAGAAATTTTGAGCTCTTCCATCACCTCGTCTGTAGTTTTACTTTCAGGAGCCAACATCAAAAGAGCATGAATTTGAGCCATTGCCCTATTTATTCCCCAGGAACTTCCCAGAACTCCCCACTCTTGAATAAACTTATATTTTGCTTCTTGTAAATCCACTGTTTTTGTTTTGTACACTAAATTAATTTTATTTTTAATATTTTCAAAACTTTTTGAAAGTAAAATAACTGAGTTTCCAAATTCTTATCTACCTATTGATTATTCAACAAATAATTGTAGTTTTACTACGAAATCTAACTACCTATGAAAAATTTACTTCTAATTCTAACTTTTGGATTGTTTTTGGCCTCTTGTGGCTCGGAAACAAAAGCAGATAATATCATTGCCGACACGCATTCGACTTTCGTAATTGAGGGAATGACGTGTGCCGAAATGTGCGCAAAAAGAATAGAAGATAAAATAGCAAGGACGGAGGGTGTACAAACTTGCACGGTAGATTTTGAGAAGAAATTAGCGTCTTTGAACTACGACAGTAAACTCACAGAATTAGAAACAATCGTCTCTTTAGTTGAAGAAATGTCGGATAAAAAGTATAGCGTAAGTGATGTAAAAACTGAGAAAACAAGTAGCTCTCAATCCACTATCACTTCGAGTAAAGAAAATGAGACTGGTCAGTTATTATCAACTCCTAGTTTTGAAATTCCAAATTTGTTGGAATATTTAAGAAATATAATTTAAGTCCTTACTTACAGGACAAACTTATAAAGAAAGGTGGAGGGAAAAGGCCCTGCGAAACCTTAGCAACCGTTCCGATATTTCGGGAAAAGGTGCTAAATCCTTCTCTAGAAATAGGGAAATATAAGTTGCACAAAAGGAAATTGAAAAAACCTCTTTGCAGCTTGCAAAGAGGTTTTTTTATGGACCAAAACGAAAAAAAAGAATAACAGTGAGTACGATTAAAGAAGAATTAAAAAAACGAATATTAGTCCTTGATGGAGCCATGGGAACCATGATTCAGCAATATAAACTGGGTGAAGAAGATTTCAGAAAAGGATGGTTTGAAGGGCACGATTCTCCATTGAAGGGAAATAACGATTTGTTGTCGTTAACTCGTCCAGACATCATCCAAGCAATCCATGCGAAGTACTTGGAGGCTGGAGCAGACATTGTGGAAACCAACACATTTAGCGGAACCACCATCGCTCAAGAAGATTACAACACACAAGATAAAGTGTATGAAATCAATTATCACTCGGCAAAAATTGCCCGAGAGGTAGCCGATAAGTTTTCTGCTAGTGAACCCAATAAGCCAAGATTTGTGGCAGGTTCTATTGGCCCTACAAACAAAACAGCCTCTATTTCGCCTGTGATAAACGATCCGGGATTTAGAGCCATTTCTTTTGATGAATTGGCAGTCGCATTTTCTCAACAAGTAGAGGCTTTGATTGATGGAGGTGTGGATATGTTATTGGTGGAAACGGTGATTGACACACTGAACGCAAAAGCTGCTTTATTTGCCATAGAACTTGTGTTTGAAAAGAAAGGTGTGGAATTGCCTATCATGGTTTCAGGAACGATTACCGACAAAAGTGGACGAACTTTGTCCGGGCAAACCACCGAGGCATTTATTATTTCGACCGAGCATGCGCCCATTACAAGTATTGGACTTAATTGTGCTTTGGGAGCAAAGGAACTAAGGCCCTATCTGCAAGTGATGGCAAAAAAATCGCCTTTTTTGGTAAGTGCTCACCCCAATGCCGGATTGCCCAACGAGTTTGGAGAATATGACGAAACTCCCGAAATGATGGCAGACCAAATAAAAGTATTCTTGGATGAAGGATTACTCAATATTGTAGGCGGATGTTGCGGAACAACGCCAGCACACATAAAAGCAATAGCTGAGTTGGCAAAAGATTATAAACCGAGAGAAATTAAACAGAAGAAAATATAAAATAACAACAATATCATTCCTGCGAAGGCAGCAATCTTATTCATCAAGCTGATTCTCGCATTTAGACCCCTGCCTTCGCAGGAATGACAAAGAAAAAATGATTAAATAAAAACCTGTTTTTAGTCAAAAAACCCTATAACTACTGACTCTTGACTAAAGACTAAAGACTAAAAAAAATGGCTGCACCAAAACTTTACAGCGAAATAGACAAAACCATCCTGGAAGCAATTCCAAACCCTTCGAAAGAGGCGTATGAGATTAAAATCAAAATTCCAGAGTTTACATTCTTAGGAGTGAAAGAACAACCCGATTTTGCTACGGTATTTCTTACCATGTACCCCGGCAAAAAAATAATTGAACTCAAGTCATTGAAACATTATGCGTTTCACTTGCGTGACATCGTGGTTTCGTACGAAAGACTTATCAACATATTTTACGATCACCTGATGGAAGTGTACGAGCCAGACAGATTGAGAATTGAGATGATTTGTAACCCAAGAGGAGGAATATCTGCAAAACTTGCTATAGATTCTGATTGGAGCGCTCGAGGTGGAGAAGAGAAATACAAAGACTGGATGAATACTCCTGGAACAGATAATTGGAGCGTGGTGATGTAGGACGTTAGCTCGAATTAGAGATTTTCAGACTTTGGATGCTCGTTTTAGTTTAAAAAACTATCCTCGCATTCAAAAAAACAACCAGTCATTCCGTTCTTGACACGGAATCTGCAATTTGATTCCTTTACCGTTAAAAATCAAGGCTAATTCAAGTTCTGGGTAAGAGGCAAAATATTGAAGTTACAACTAAGGACTAACGACAAAGAACTTAAGACTAAAAAAGAAAATGAAAGATTACACCTTAAAACTAAGCGGATTGGAACCGTTACTCATAACGCCAGAAACCAATTTTGTGAACATTGGAGAACGGACGAATGTGACGGGTTCACGGAAGTTTTTGCGACTTATCAAAGAAGAAAAATTTGACGAAGCCCTCGATGTGGCGCGCGACCAAGTGGAAGGTGGTGCCCAAATTCTGGATGTGAATATGGACGAAGGTATGCTGGATGGAAAAGAAGCGATGGTGAAGTTTCTGAACTTAATTGCTTCGGAACCAGATATTGCACGAATTCCAGTAATGATTGATTCCAGTAAATGGGAAATCATTGAAGCGGGACTTAAATGTATTCAAGGAAAAGGAGTGGTAAACTCCATTAGCTTGAAAGAAGGCGAAGAACAATTTATTGCCCAAGCCAAAAAAGTAAAAATGTACGGAGCTGCTACTATTGTCATGGCTTTTGATGAAGATGGACAAGCAGATACTTACGAACGAAGAATTGAAATTTGCAAACGCTCGTACGATATTTTGGTGGACAAGGTAAAGTTTCCACCCCAAGACATTATTTTTGACCCCAATATTTTCCCTGTGGCAACAGGAATTCCTGCCCACAATAATTATGTAGTTGATTTTTTTAAAGCCACCAAATGGATCAAAGAAAACCTACCTGGAGCAAGAATTAGCGGGGGTGTGAGTAATGTTTCTTTTTCGTTTAGAGGAAATAATTCGGTGAGAGAAGCCATGCACTCGGCATTTTTGTATCACGCCATTCAGCACGGAATGGACATGGGGATTGTCAACCCAACCATGTTGGAGATTTATGACGAAATACCCAAGGAACTACTCGACAAAGTAGAGGACGTGTTGCTAAACAGAAACGAAAACGCCACCGAAGTGTTGTTGGATTATGCCGAAAGCGTAAAAGGCGATGGCAAGAAAAAAGAAAGAGATTTGTCTTGGAGAGAACAAGACGTGAAGGGAAGAATTACTCATTCTTTGGTAAAAGGAATCACCGAATTTATAGAAGAAGACACCGAAGAATGTCGACAATTGTATCCTGAACCAATCCAAGTAATTGAAGGGCCTTTGATGGACGGAATGAATGTGGTGGGAGATTTATTTGGGTCGGGAAAAATGTTTTTGCCTCAGGTAGTAAAATCTGCCAGAGTGATGAAACAAGCCGTAGCTTACCTCAATCCATTTATAGAAGCTGCCAAAAATGGAGCAGTTCAACCCAACGGAAAAGTTCTGATGGCTACCGTAAAAGGGGATGTTCATGACATTGGAAAAAACATTGTAGGAGTAGTATTGGGATGCAACAATTACGATATTGTGGACATGGGTGTGATGGTTCCTACCCAAGATATTATCAAAAAAGCCATCGAAGAAAACGTGGATGTGATTGGACTAAGCGGATTGATTACTCCTTCTTTGGATGAAATGGTTTTGGTAGCTGAGGAAATGGAGAAAGCAGGGTTAAGGATTCCACTTTTGATTGGTGGAGCAACTACCTCTAGAGTACACACGGCTGTAAAAATAGAACAAAGCTACACCAAAGGTCAAACGATTCATGTGTTGGATGCTTCGCGATCGGTGACTGTGGTAGAAAAATTATTAGGAAACACTTCCGAGGAGTTTGTAGCCGACATCAAAAAAGAATACGAAAAAGTAAGGCAACACCATTCGAATAAAAAAGCACAAAAAAGACTGCTTCCATATGATGTGGCGCTTGAAAATAAATTTAAAATTGACTGGAAGGCAGAAGATATTTACACCCCAAATTTTGTTGGAAACAAAACCTACGACAACTTTCCTTTGTCGGAGTTAATTCCGTTTATCGATTGGACTCCTTTTTTCCAGACTTGGCAATTGGCTGGGCGATTCCCAAGAATATTAACCGATGAAGTGGTTGGCGAACAAGCCACTAGTTTGTATGCCGATGCTCAAGAAATGCTCGCCAAAATCGAAAAAGAAAAATGGTTGACCGCAAAAGCGGTCATTGGAATTTGGCCGGCCAACTCCAATGGAAAAGACGATGTGTTTACCTACACAGACGAATCCAGAACGGAAGTTGCTGACACCTTATTTTCATTGAGACAACAAACCCAAAAAGCTCGAGATTTGCCTAATTTTTCTTTGGCAGATTACATTTCACCTGCCGACACCGGCTTGCAAGATTATTTGGGTGGATTTGTGGTAACTGCAGGCCTTGGAATTGAACCACACGTGAAAAAATACCAAGAAGATAATGACGATTACAATGCCATTTTGCTTAAGGCCCTGGCAGATAGACTGGCAGAGGCTTTTGCCGAACTCATGCACAAAAAAGTACGAGAAGAATTGTGGGGATATGCACCAAATGAAAATTTAGAAAACGAAGAGTTGATAGACGAAAAATACCAAGGAATTCGACCTGCTCCAGGGTATCCAGCATGCCCAGACCATACTGAGAAAATCACGTTGTTCAAAAAACTAAATGCCACCCAAGAAATTGGGGTAGAATTAACTGAATCTATGGCAATGTATCCAGCAGCATCAGTGAGCGGATTTTATTATGCACACCCTCAAGCCAAGTATTTTGGACTAGGAAAAATAGACCTAGACCAAGTAAAAAGTTTAGCCGAACGCAAAGGAATGGGCCAAGAAGTGATGAAGAAATGGTTGAATCCGGTCGTGAATTAGTAGTGTTAATAAATGATAAAGTCCACATGCGCTAGTTACCATAATGTATGAATTCAATAAAAAATGATAATTAATATGCTACCCAAAATACCCGAAGGAAAAAAATCAGGAATAATTAATCTTTTATTCATAATCGCAATCTGTGTTGTTCTTTATTTTTATCGAGATCAGGATAAAATTTCTTTTGTTATTGCCCTGTGCCTCTTGATTGTTCAGATAATATTCAACAGGATGTATTATCAAAAGCATAAAATTTAGGGTTGCTTCGTAATAAAAACCCACCAAATCACTTGCTATTAATAAAAATTACTTATTTTTGCAGTCCAAATTAATAACCAGGGGTTTCGACCCTCTAAAATTTAAAACAAATGCCAGTAAAAATTAGACTGAGAAGACTAGGAAGAAAAGGAAGACCTTTTTACCACATCGTAGCTGCAGACAGCAGAGCGCCAAGAGATGGAAAATTTCTTGAAAAAATTGGAACATACAACCCAATTACCAACCCAGCAACCATCGACCTTGATGTGGATGCTGCATTAAAATGGTTAGCCAACGGTGCTCAACCAACAGATACAGCCAAAAACATACTTTCTTACAAAGGTGTAATGTACAAAAAACACTTGATGAGAGGTGTTGCCAAAGGAGCAATGACTGCAGAAGAAGCAGAAGTTAAATTTGCTGCTTGGTTGGAAGAAAAAGAAGTGAAAATTTCTAAAAAAGCGGAAGGATTATCTGCGAAGGCTAAAAAAGAAGCTGCAGAAAGACTGAAAGCTGAAACTGCTGCAAAAGAAGCTCAAGCTGCCGCAATCGCTGCTGCAAATACACCAGTAGAAGAAGAGGCTCCAGCTGAAGAAGCTCCAGCAAAAGACGAAGAAGAATAAATTTCAGTTATGAAATTTGAAGAATATTTTAACCTTGGAGTCATCTCCAAGGTTTTTTCATTTAAGGGAGAAATTGTTGCTCGCCTAGATGTGACTGTTCCCAATTTATTCGAAAACTTGACAGCCTTGTTTGTCGAAGAAAAAGGAAATCTCGTTCCATACTTTGTTGAAAAAGTAGAACCACAACTCAACAACTTTGCTCGAATTAAGTTTAAAGGAATAGACACGCAAGAACAAGCCAAAAAGCTATTGAAATGCGAATTGTATCTTCCCGATAATTTATTACCCAAGCTATGCGAAGACGAATTTTATTTTCATGAAATAGTTGGTTTCACAGCTTTTGATGAAGAAGACAAAGAGGTGGGTAAAATTATGGAAGTGTATGATCTGCCCAATAACCCTGTAGCTGAGATTTTAATCAACGGAAAAGAAGTGCTTGTTCCTCTTAATCTGATGATTGAACTAGACAAAACGAACAAAAAAATCTGCATCGAGATTCCTGAAGGATTGGTCGATTTGTAGTTTCAATTAATCCGCTATTTATTTTCATTTGTCATGCTGAATTTATTTCAGATCTTTATTCATTGAAATAATTCTTGAAGTAACTTTGCTCCTTGAAGAGGATTGAGGGAGGTGACTTTTGCTATCAACCACCTAACCTCACTCAAGGGAGGAAAAACTAAAACAAAATGTCAACCTTCCATTTCAAACAATTTTCTTTACAAAACGAAAAGAGCGCCATGAAAGTGAATACCGATTCTGTATTACTTGGAGCTTGGGCCAAAATACCCCCGGGGGCAAAAACAGGATTGGATATTGGTTCTGGAACAGGAATCTTATCCTTAATGTTGGCTCAACGAAACTCAAACTTATCTGTATTGGGCATCGAAATTGAAAAAAATGCTTTTGAAGAAACGAAATTAAACTTTGAAAACTCTCCGTACTCAACAAGGCTTAGAGCCGTAAATTTACCAATCCAAAAATTCGTTCCTGAGCATGAACTAGATTGCATTATCTCCAATCCTCCTTATTTTGTGGATGATTTAAAAAATCAAGACGCGAACAAATCTACAGCCAGACATACCGATTCGTTATCGTTCGAAGATCTCATTACTTTTACAACTACTTATTTATCCGCAACGGGAACAGTTAATTTAATTCTACCAAAAACCGAAAGTGAGGGTTTTAGAAAGTTAATATCAATGAGTGACCTTCACCTTCAACACATATCATTTATAAAACCTAATTCAACAAAAGAAGTAAATAGAGTATTGATGTGTTTTGGGAAAGAAAAAAAGCAATTGGAAGAAGAAACATTTTGTATCTATCAATCACATCAAGTCTATTCACCAAGACACCATGAATTAACGAAGGAGTTTTATCTAGATAAAAATTAATTAGGACTTACTAATTAGTATTTGGTTCAATTCCAAGTCAGTTTTTGTTGTATTCCACCCGTTTTGTCACCTAAAGTGATTGTTCGCTGGGTAGCGAAGAATTATTGGATCGAAATGAGTCGAAACTAACTGAGAAATTAACTAACAAAGCGGAGCATAGCGGATTTACCCATAGCTATTTTGAGTTTCGTTTCACTCACAAAAAATATGCTTCGGCATAAACTTCTCATCCACAAGGAGATTGGTGGTGAAAAAATAAGTGGAGCATAGCGGATTCGAACCGCTGACCCTCACGCTGCCAGCGTGATGCTCTAGCCAACTGAGCTAATGCCCCAATCAATTATCTAAAGTAATACTTTCTATTCTCTTTTAAATTTTTTTATGGTTAATTTTTTCTGTGACAAAATGACACGATAAAGAAAAAATTTCAGAGTCGCTTTGCTTATTTTGGTCAAATGCAAAGTTGGCACAAAAAGTGCATAGCCACAATCAGTATTTTTAATTAAGTATTAACCTAAATTCAAAAAATTATGTCAGTAAAAATTAAACCACTATCGGACAGAGTCGTGATAGAACCAGTACCGGTAGAAGAGAAAACCGCTTCTGGAATCATTATACCAGATGCATCTAAAGAAAAACCTTTGAAAGGAAATGTTGTAGCAGCAGGGCCAGGAAAAGCAGACGAACCCATGACAGTGAAGTCTGGTGACACTGTACTTTACGGGCAATATTCTGGAACAGAGGTAAAATTAGATGGAACGACTTACCTTATTATGAGAGAAGCAGACATCTTTGGAATTTTAAACTAACAGAAAACCAAAAGACTAAACCCTGAGAGTACTGTCCTGAAAAATTGGGATAAAATGTCGCGAAGGGTGGATTCTTAAAATTTAACTAACTTTTAAAAAAATTATAAAAAATGGCAAAACAAATCACCTTTGATTTAGAAGCTAGAGAAAGCCTCAAGAGAGGAATCGATAAACTAGCTAATGCAGTAAAAGTGACTCTAGGACCTAGAGGAAGAAACGTAGTAATTGACAAAAAATTTGGAGCACCTCACATCACCAAAGATGGAGTTTCTGTAGCTAAAGAAATAGAACTTTCGGATGCGGTAGAAAATATGGGAGCACAAATGGTGAAAGAAGTGGCATCTAGAACGGCTGAATTAGCTGGAGATGGAACCACAACTGCTACCGTCCTTGCTCAATCTATTATCAATACTGGACTCAAGAGTCTTGTAGCTGGTGCTAACCCTATGGACCTGAAAAAAGGAATAGACAAAGGAGTAGAAGCAATCATAAAAGAAATGGCTGGATTCTCTGAGGCAGTTGGAGCAGATAACAAAAAGATTGAGCAGGTGGCTACCGTTTCTGCCAACAACGACAAAGAAATTGGTGCTTTGATAGCGGAAGCAATGAAAAAAGTAACCAAGGAAGGAGTAATCACCGTGGAGGAAGCAAAAGGAACTGAAACGTATGTTGAAGTAGTAGAAGGAATGCAATTCGACAGAGGATATCTTTCTCCGTATTTTGTTACTGATGCTGAGAAAATGATAACAGAATACGATAACCCGTATATCCTTATTTACGACAAGAAGATTTCTAATATCCAAGACATCGTGCCTATCTTAGAAGCAGTGGTAGGAACAGGAAGACCTCTTATTATTATCGCGGAAGATATAGAATCACAAGCACTAGGATTGCTTGTAGTGAACAGATTGAGAGGACAAATGAAAGTGGCTGCTGTAAAAGCTCCAGGATTTGGAGACAGAAGAAAAGCAATGTTGGATGATATAGCTATCCTTACAGGAGGAACCGTAATCTCAGAAGAAACAGGATTAACTCTTGCCAATACTACACTAGAAATGCTTGGTTCTGCCGATAAAATTGAAATCGACAAGGACAACACTACTATTGTAAATGGAGCAGGAAAAAAAGACGACATCAAAGCAAGAGTTGGGCAAATTAAAGCTCAAATTGAAAGCACAACATCTGATTACGACAGAGAAAAACTACAAGAAAGACTAGCTAAATTAGCTGGTGGAGTTGCCGTACTATATGTAGGAGCAACAACCGAAGTAGAAATGAAAGAGAAAAAAGACAGAGTAGATGATGCCTTGCATGCAACGAGAGCGGCTGTAGAAGAAGGAATTGTTCCAGGAGGAGGAGTTGCCTACATCCGAGCAAGCTCAGCATTGGATGCTGTAAAAGCAGATAACGATGATGAAGCTACTGGAATTGCAATTATCCGAAGAGCTATCGAAGAGCCATTGAGACAAATCGTATCCAATGCTGGAGGAGAAGGTTCTGTAGTAGTACAAAAAGTAAAAGAAGGAAAAAAAGACTTTGGATACAACGCACGTGCAGACAAATACGAAAACTTATTGAAGTCTGGAGTAATTGATCCAGCAAAAGTAAGTAGAGTAGCTCTAGAAAACGCTGCCTCAATTGCAAGCATGCTATTGACAACGGAATGCGTTATCACAGATATTCCAGAAAAAGAAGAAGATCATCATCATGCAACTCCACCAATGGGAGGAATGCCAGGGATGATGTAAGTCGAGCTGGTAGTTAGGAGTCAGACATTATAGACTCTTGATGAGAAAGACAACAATAGTTTAAAACCCGAATTTCAGTCATGAGATTCGGGTTTTTTATTAAATTATAAAAGCCTCGCAACTATTTTGTTTCTAAAAACAAATTATCACCCCACTTATAAATTATTACACAGTGAAGAACTAGGAAATTACTTTCAGAAGAAAGAAAATCTATCTGGAGCAGGAGTATTCCTTACTGAGCTTGGGGACAAGTTTATACTCATAAAATAGGAGCGATTTAAGGAATAACTTTAATAATTAACAATAGTTCTTTTGAAGACGTTTTGTTAATAGTTTTATTCTGCAAAAAAGACCAAAATCATTTTTTTATGAATTTTATCAAAGCGAAAATCAAAACACACTAAAACCAAGTGGTGGCAGATTAGGACTAGTAATATTCCATCAAATAATACAAAAGCAAGACGGGTGAAATATGGGTCAAAAAATCAAATGAACAAGACTCTGCTTTTGTATTTTCGCTTCCTTTTAATTAACTTGTAGTACTTATAGAGATGAAGAAATTTTAATTGTAGATGACGAGCCAAATATAGAAATGTCCTTGGAATATACTTTCAAAAAACAAGGGTATGACGTGTTTATCGTGAGAGATGGTAGTGAGGCGCTGGAAAATTGAAGAAAGCAACATTCCTGATAGAATTATTCTGGAAGTTATTATGCCAAAATTGGATGGGTATCAAACAATTAAAGTTAATAAAGAAAATGAAAAATTAATCGATGCGCAAGTTGCATTTTTATCGGCCAAAAACAAAGCTTCATACATACAACAAGGATTGAATCTTGGAGCAGATAAATACATTTTTAACCCTTTGTCTTTAAAAAAGTTAGTTTCGGAAGTAAGTAAACTTTCAGGTTAATACCTTGGTCTTGTGTGCAAACAAACCTAGTTATAATCTTTAAGAAAAATGAAAAAAAAATTATCCTTACCCCCTCTGATGTATGATATTATTATCAGCTCTCCCCTCCTTATTACCTTATTTTGCCGGTTTCAACTCGAGAATTCAATCTCTCTCAGCACCCTGCACTCTCTATTTCTAGGGCTCAGTTTTGTTGTGATTCTTTGGGCTCTTATTAAACTAAAAATACTTAATCCTAACCGGTTTGGTATGTTCAACAACTCAAAAAAAATACTATTCACTAATTCATAATATAATTCACAATGAGTAATTATCACATAAAACACCTAGAAGAATATTACAAAGTATACAGAAAATCAGTTCGAGAACCCGAATTGTTTTGGGAAGAAATAGCGGAAGAGCATTTTAGCTGGAGAAAAAGATGGGACAATGTATTGAGTTGGGATTTTTCAAAGCCAGAAATCAAATGGTTTGAAGGAGCCAAATTAAATATTACAGAAAATTGTATTGACAGGCACTTGAGAACCAAGGGAGATCAAACGGCTATTTTGTTTGAACCCAACAATCCAGAAGAAGAGGCAGAGCATATAACCTACCGAGAGTTGCACAAACGAGTAAATAAATTCGCGAATGTGCTAAAATCACAAGGAGTAAAAAAGGGGGATCGAGTGTGTATCTACCTCCCGATGATCCCAGAATTGGCTATCTCACTTCTGGCTTGCGCCCGGATTGGTGCCATTCACTCGGTGGTCTTTGCCGGATTTAGTTCATCGGCATTAGCCTCTCGAATCAATGACAGTGAATGCAAAATGGTTATTACTTCCGATGGATCCTATCGAGGTGCAAAAACCATTGATTTAAAGGAAATAGTGGATGAAGCAGTAGAAACCTGCGACTGCACAACCTCTGTATTGGTCGTAAAAAGAATCCACTCAGACATTACAATGAAAGAAGGAAGAGACCAATGGTTGGCTCCCTTGCTAGAAAAGGCCTCATCGGAATGCGAACCAGAATTAATGGACGCAGAGGATCCATTATTCATCTTATACACTTCTGGCTCCACAGGATCTCCAAAAGGAATGGTTCACACGACTGCAGGGTACATGGTTTATACTGCTTACACTTTTAAGAATGTATTTCAATACAGGCCAGGAGATGTGTATTGGTGTACAGCTGATATCGGTTGGATTACGGGGCATAGTTACATCGTGTACGGACCATTAGCCAATGGAGCTACTACTGTGATGTTTGAGGGTGTTCCTAGCTATCCAGATTATAGCAGATTTTGGGAGATTGTAGAAAAACACAAGGTTACTCAATTTTATACTGCACCTACCGCGATTAGAGCTCTAGGAAAAGAAAGTTTAGATTTTGTAAATAAGCACGATTTATCTTCTCTAAAAGTATTAGGCTCTGTAGGTGAACCTATTAATGAAGAGGCTTGGCATTGGTACAACGACAATATTGGCAAGAAACAAAGTCCAATTGTTGATTCTTGGTGGCAAACCGAAACCGGAGGAATCATGATTTCACCTCTTCCTTACGTTACTCCCACTATTCCAACCTATGCTACACTTCCCTTTCCAGGAATACAACCAGGTTTGATGGATGAAAATGGGCAAGAATTAAAAGGTAATCAAGTAGAAGGAAGGCTGTGTATTAAGTTTCCTTGGCCGAGTATCGCTCGAACCATTTGGGGCAATCATGAGCGGTATAAGGATACCTATTTCTCTGCTTTTCCGAATAACTACTTTACAGGTGATGGAGCGCTAAGAGATGCCGTAGGTTACTACCGAATTACGGGAAGAGTGGATGATGTAATTATTGTTTCGGGACACAATTTGGGAACTGCTCCTATCGAAGATGCCATCAATGAGCACCCAGCCGTGGCAGA
>Ga0181558_10001028_pt1 | contig 26559 bp, 21 predicted proteins | sample 011ome_22_FD_133754 | JGI IMG/M metagenome (GOLD analysis project Ga0181558, IMG submission 133754) | Coastal salt marsh microbial communities from the Groves Creek Marsh, Skidaway Island, Georgia - 011507BT metaG (megahit assembly) | ecosystem: Environmental > Aquatic > Marine > Intertidal...
AGAGGTGGGAATAAGTTGTCAACGGGTGAAATGGAGCATATGATCGATTCGCTTTTTGCATCCTCATCACCGCAATTATCGCCCCATGGTAAAAAGATTATTGAAACATTTACATTAGAAGAAATAACCAAACGCTTTAGCTAATGCTACAAAACATTTTTAGAAATATGCAACCTGTGGTCAAAAACCTTTTGATCATAAACGGCCTGTTCTTTTTGGCAACTTTCATTTTTCAAAAGCAAGGTATTTCCTTGATTCATGAATTGGGATTGTATTATATCGATTCAGCTACTTTCCAGCCTTACCAATTAGCGACACATTTCTTCATGCATGCGGGACTAGGACATATCTTTTTTAATATGTTCGGTTTAGTGATTTTTGGTAATGTCTTAGAACAAATGTGGGGGCCAAAACGGTTTTTGATTTTCTATTTTGTAACGGCCCTGGGTGCTGCTTTTCTGCATCAATTGGTTCAAGGCTTTGAAATTTATCAAGCTACTGGTTCTTTCTTTCCGCTATATGATGGCACATTTACGATAGTAGGTGATATGGTGGAATTTCCTAAAACGGTAACAAACTTTAGGTCAGCTTGGCGAAGTATGCATACACCAACCGTTGGTGCCTCAGGTGCTATCTACGGTTTACTTGGAGCTGTTGCTTACCTTTTTCCAAATACAACGGTTTACCTCTATTTCGCCATTCCAATCAAAATGAAATGGTTAGCATTAATCCTTGGAGGATTTGCTTTATTGATGGGGATCCAAAACAACGCAGGTGACTCTGTAGCTCACTTTGCACATCTTGGAGGAATGTTAGTAGGGTTATTATTGGTTAAAATTTGGCAAAAAGATACTTCACACTTTTATTAATCATGGAACGAGAATCGATTACGACATATATCAGAAGGATTATTCGTCAATCAGGTATGATGGGACGATTAATCGCGATTAATACCGCTGTTTTTTTGATCATAATCATCATTAAGTTGATTTCTAAATTATATGTCTATGATGAGCTGTTTGCAGTCGTGCTCAATAATTTGGGAGCGCTCGGTGATCCTGCATTAATGATCCGTAAGCCTTGGACATTAATTACTTATTTCTTCACGCATTACGAGTTTTTGCACTTCCTGTTTAATATGATTATCTTCTATTTTTCAGGCCGTATTTTCTTGACCTTCTTTAGTCAGCGCCGATTATTGATGACGTATTTATTGGGAGGTATTTTTGCTTATTTTATTCATGTAGGTGCTTATTATGCATTTCCGCTGCTGAATCAAGGTGGACCAACAATATTATTTGGTGCTTCAGCTTCGGTAATGGCTGTCTTTTTTGCAGCAGCAGTGCACAAGCCGAATATGCCCGTGATGTTATTTGGCATTATTAAATTACCTTTAATCGGAATTGCCGGTCTTTACTTATTGAGTGATTTAATGGGAGTAGGTTCAGGTGATCAAGTGGCGCATTTTGCGCATATTGGTGGAGCTATTTTCGGTGCCTTATCGGTTATCAATGCTTATTCACCCAAAAATATCATGAACCGGATTGATCGATTGATCTTTAAGGTGAAAGGAGGAGGTTTTAAATGGCCGCGACGCTCGAAATTAAAAACAGCCTATAAATCGAAAAAGCCCGTTAAAGAGATGACTGACGAAGAGTATAATGCGAGTAAGAAGGTCAAAGAAGAGCGCATTAATGCCATTTTAGATAAAATCTCAAAAAAGGGATACGACGGTTTAACCAAAGCGGAGAAAGATATTCTCTTTAATGAAAGTAAAAAAGCTGGAAAAAAGTGACATCCAAGACTCCCATGAAAGGTTGGTTGCGGTTTATGCTGTTCATAAACGTATTGAATACGTTGGCGCTTTTTGCGGCTTACTTGGGTACACATCTCCCTCCTACGAAATTTGCCTATTTCGCCTTTTTCGGATTAACCTTCCCGGTATGGCTGGTGATCGCTATTGGGTTTATCGTTTTCTGGTTGTTCTTTAAAAGGAAATACAGCTGGATCTCCATTATTACCCTGTTCATTGGTTTTAATCATGTAAGACATTTCTATACGATGAATTGGAATCAGGAATCATTAGAACGTCCTTTAAAGATCGTTTCCTATAACGTTCACATTTTTAATTTATATGATCGGGATAATCGCGTTCAGAATCGCAATCAAATTTTTGACTTTTTGAAAGAACAAAATGGCGATATCTATTGCTTTCAGGAGTTTTATCATCAGGATAGTAAAGATTTTGAAACCAAAGATTCCTTAATCGAATTGCTAAATACACCACACTATCAAGAACGCTATACCCATGAGCTCACCAATAAACGCTATTTTGGCGTAGCTACTTTTTCGAAATACCCTATTCTAGAAAAAGGTGAGATATCTTTTGATAATGATCCCAATAACTTCTGCATCTATTCAGATATATTAAGAGGTCAAGATACCATCCGTGTTTTTAATGCGCATATAGGTTCAATCAGGTTTCAAGATGATGACTATCGCTTTTTTGATCCTGAAGCACCGGATGATCTGTATCGCAATAATGAAGCAGGACAGCGCATTTTGCAACGTTTAAAAACGGGGTTTGAAAAACGAACATCTCAAGCAGAGAAAGTAGCCACATATATAGAGGATTCACCTCACCCAGTTATCCTTTGTGGCGACCTAAATGATACTCCCGTTTCGTATTGCTACCGTCAGTTTAATCGTCTTTTATCAGATGCTTTCGTGACGTCTGGAAATGGGGTAGGGACAACGTATATCGGCAAGATTCCTTCTAACCGTATCGATTATATTTTTTATAGCGAATCACTGAAGGCAGCCGATTTTCAGACCCATGATTTGGATTGTTCGGATCATCGTCCGATATCAACTACAATAGGGTATTAAAAAAAGCCCCGATCCTTAAATTTACTAGAAGGCGGGGCTTTTTTCTATTGTTGTAAATCCAACCTAAGCTGGCGGATTGTATTGCTCTACATCTTGGTTGATCAATCCGAAAATAGAATTTCCGTTTTCATCTTCCATCCAGATTTTTACATTGTCACCGAATTGCATAAATGGCGTACGTGGTTTTCCTTCTAAAATAGTTTCAACCATACGCTCCTCTGCTAGGCATGAATATCCTAATCCTCCCTCGTCAATTGGCTTACCTGGTCCACCGTCTTTACCTTTATTTGAAATAGTACCTGAACCAATTATAGTTCCAGCACATAAAGGTCTAGTTTTAGCTGCATGCTCAATTAACTTCCCAAAGTTAAAAGTCATGTCAATTCCAGCATTGGCACGCCCTAGCGGCTTCTCATTTAAATCAACATTGATTGGTAAAGTTACTTTTCCATTATTCCAATTATCACCCAATTCATCTGGTGTAACGGCAACTGGAGAAAATGAACTCGATGGTTTCGATTGTAAGAATCCAAATCCTTTACCTAATTCTTGTGGAATTAATCCTCTTAATGAAACATCGTTCACTAACATGATCAAACGAACATAATCCAAGGTTCTTTCTTTTTTAAGTCCCATTGGAACATCATCTAAAATGACAGCGGTTTCCGCTTCCATATCAATCCCCCAATCGGTGGTTTCCATGTGAATTGGCTCATGTGGTCTTAAGAAAGTGTCAGATCCTCCTTGGTACATCAAAGGATCTTCCCAAAAACTTGGTGGCATCTCCGCATTTCTTGCTTTACGCACCAACTCAACGTGGTTGACGTAAGCAGAACCATCTAACCATTGTGGTGAACGCGGAAGTGGAGAGGTACATGCTGATTCATCAAAATCAAAACCAGCAGAATCATCTGCATTTAATGCGTCATATTCAGCAATCAATTTTGGCGAAAGGGTTGTCCATTCATCCATCGCTGCTTGCAAAGTAGTCGCAGCCTGAGCCTCTGTGGCTCTCTTTAAATCTCTTGAAACAATCAATAATTGACCGTCTCTTGTATTGTTATTTCTCGTAGCTAGTTTCATGAGCGTAATCTTTTTTTAATAAATACTCGGGTATTTCTCTGGGTTGGCTTCATGCATTAATGCATATACACCATCAAAAATGGTTTCAGCATTTGGTTTGCTGAAATAATCTCCATCAGTACCGTAAGCAGGACGATGGTCTTGTGCAGCTATAGTTACTGGCTCAGAGTCTAAGTGGTAATATCCTTTTTGTTTCACCAGTATTTGATCCAATAAAAAGGCCGTTGCTCCACTTGAAACATCTTCGTCAACAATCACAAGACGATTTGTCTTTTGCAGCGATTCCACTGTTTCGTGGTTGCGATCAAATGGAATCAAACATTGAGCGTCGATCAATTCAACGGAAATATCAAATTCAGCCAATTGCTGCGCAACGTCTTGACAGATATTGAAAGTTGATCCATAAGAAACCAAGGTCACATCTGATCCTTCTTTTACAATATCCACTTTACCGATTTCAGTAGTAAACTCCGTTAAGTTAGTCGGTAGAATTTCTTTCGAACGGTATCCGTTTAATGGCTCAATCACCAATGCAGGTTCGTCTGACTGAATCAATGTATTATAGAAGCCTGCCGCTTTTGTCATGTTTCGCGGAACACAAATATACATGCCTCTCAATGCATTTAAGATCATTCCCATCGGCGAACCTGAATGCCAGATTCCCTCCAAGCGGTGTCCTCTGGTTCGAATGATCAGCGGAGCCTTTTGGCCACCTTTGGTGCGGTATTGAACCGTAGCCAAATCATCAGACATAATCTGAATAGCGTATAGTAAATAATCTAAGTATTGAATTTCTGCAATTGGGCGTAAACCACGCATCGCCATTCCAATACCTTGACCAATGATTGTACATTCGCGAATGCCGGTATCAGAGACTCTTAGGTTGCCAAATTTCTCCTGCATCCCTTCCATACTCTGATTAACTCCACCAATTTTACCAACATCTTCTCCGAAAGTGATGATTTCAGCATGTTTATTAAATAAAGCCTCAAAATTGTCTCTCAAGACAATACGTCCATCTACTTTTTCTTCTGCTCCAAATTCAGGATCTATGGTCGGTACTTTTAGTGCCGACTGTTCAGACTGAGAATAGAGGTAGGAAGAATATTTGTCAAAATTATCTTCAACGCCGTTCTCAAGCCAATTTATCAAAGCTGTCTTTCCTGGAGAATTTTCTCCGCGCATATAACGCAAACCTTTTCTCGCAGCGGAATAAACATCTTTTTTGATAGGCCCCATGGTGTTCTTCAAATCCTCGGCAATTTTCTTGATGAAAACACCATTGGCACTTTCTCCTCCCATTTGATTCAATAGGCCAAAAACATCATTTAAATCGTCATTAATAAGTTCATTGAAAGCTTTCCAAGCTATTCCTTTTTCCTCGCGGACGTATTTCTTTGCTTCTTTATCTATTGCATCTAATTCCTCAGCCTTTCCGATTCCAGTTTCTAAAATAAATTTGCGGAATTGCTCAATACAATCCATATCCGACTCCCACTGCAAACGCTCTTCACTTTTATACCGTTCATGTGAGCCTGAAGTTGAATGACCTTGTGGTTGATTCACTTCCTCAACATGGATGAGTACAGGAACGTGCTCATCACGACAAATAGCGATCGCTTTTTCATATGTTTCACAAAGATGAGGATAATCCCAGCCCTTTGTTTTGAATATCTCATATCCTGTTCCACCTTTTTTACGCTGCATTCCAGATAGCGCCTCAGAGATGCTACCTTTTGTGGTTTGGTATTCTTTTGGTACAGAAATTCCGTATCCATCGTCCCATACAGATATGGCAAATGGAACCTGTAAAACGCCAGCTGCGTTTATAGCTTCCCAAAAAGGTCCTTCTGAAGTACTCGCGTCACCAATGGTTCCGAAAGCCACCTCGTTCCCTTTATTGGTAAACATGGTCATGTTATGCAGATTTTTATCTTGACGATAAATCTTCGAAGCTAAAGCCAAACCAACTAAACGTGGCATTTGACCAGCAGTCGGTGAGATATCTGCAGAGCTATTTTTTTGCTCCATCAAGTTTTTCCAACTCCCATCGTCATTTAAACTACGTGTGGAGAAATGTCCACCCATTTGACGACCACCTGATGCAGGTTCCTGCGCAATGTCAGTATGAGCGTACAGAGCAGCGAAATATTCTTTCACCGTCAATGCGCCAATCGCCATCATGAATGTCTGGTCACGGTAATAACCTGAGCGGAAATCACCATTATTAAATTGCTTCGCCATTGCGATTTGTGCAATCTCTTTTCCGTCTCCAAAAATACCAAACTTGGCTTTGCCGCCTAATACCTCGCGTCTCCCTAAAAGCGAAGTTTCACGACTGATTCGTGCAAGCTTATAGTCTTCTAAAACAGTTGTAATATATTTTTTATCCAAGGAATTTATTGCTTCTTTTTGATCTGGCATGACTCTCTCAATTAGTGGTGCAAAGGTAGTGTTTTTTTCGTAAAAATAGGCTGTTTAGTCCGACTGAGACAGAGATTTTTTGTAAAACGGAATTAGCATCTCGCTTCTACGAATGTTATTAAACTATGCTTCACGAGAGGGGGTAAATTTTGCATCCTTGATTAAAAAGACGTTTGAGGCGTAATAATATTTTAAATGACGCCTAATAACAAAGGTATAATTAAGAAATCGGGTTTTGCAGTTCCCCAAAATTTCGTTTTTACTTCGATTGCCCGTAGGCAGGCGCTTATCCTTAACAACTAAACACTAACTTTACAAAAAAAAAACAACACGAAACATGAATTTAAAAGATAAGACATACATCGTTACTGGAGGAAGCTCAGGTTTAGGGAAAGCTATGGCTGTTAGTTTGAAAAATGAAGGAGCGAAAGTCGTAATCACAGGACGAGATCAATCAAAACTAGATACTGTGGCTTCTGAAATAGGGGTGCAAGGTTTTCATGCAGATGTAAATAACGATGCGGATATTGAAGCGTTATACGGTTGGGTTAAAGATAATTTTGGAAAATTAGACGGATTGATCAATAATGCAGGAATAGGAGATTGGGCGGAATTGGATCAAATGTCACGTGAGAAAATGAAAAATGTCTTTGAAACCAATGTGTTTGGAGCAACGATGATGGCTTCACATGCCGCAAGAATCTTCAAAGATCAAAAATATGGAGATATCGTTAATATAGCCTCAACGGCTTCATTAAAAGGATATAAAATGGGAAGTATTTACGCAGCTTCTAAATTTGCTTTGCGCGGTTTAAGTCAATGTTGGCAAGCAGAATTAAGACCGTATAATGTTCGTGTTATACAAATTAATCCGTCAGAAGTACCAACGGCTTTTGCGAAAGTAGACCGAGTTGAAAAACCATTGGAAGATAATAAGCTCACACCCAAAGAAATTGCAGACACGATGGTTGCTGCTCTAATAATGGATCGTCGCGGATTTATTCCGGAAGTATCCGTATTTGCTACGAACCCTTTTTAATGGTTGCTAATCTCAATTTCGGCCCCAGTTTGATTAAACTTTTGTCCAATACGCTTAATTCCGCTTTGCGCTTTTTTTTCGGTATGTGGAGTGGTAGGTGTAACATATAAACAATTTTTTAAGGTTTCTGGCGTATAGCCATAACAAGTTAATGCAAAGAACATACCTAAATGAGAGAAAGTGTTAAAGTGTAAACAATATCTCTTTTAAAGTAGGTTAGAAGAAACGAATGGGAATGCGAAGTATAAGAAATACAATTGGGGTCTTTTCCTGTTTGGTTTTTTTATCCTGTCAGAATGATATCAAAACGGAGGAGCAGCCAAAAGATGATTCGGGTCAAATTAGTGAGGTTGGAATGGATACAAATGAGATATCTCTAGTTGAGTTGAAAGAGAATTACTCATTAGATACTGAACTTGATGATTGTCTGACAATTGATATCAGTGATTTTAACAGCTTTTTAGGATTAGAATATGGTATACAAGAACATGAGGTTTTGCAAGATAAACGATTAGGAGATTTTAGTGGAGGAGCTTATGGGGATGATGAAAAAGTCTTTATCTATCAGTATAATACAATACCCACGGCTCCAATCGAACTTTGGATTGATACAGAGTCGGGGAAAGTAATTACGGTCTTTTTAGAACTGCTTTCCAAAGATAAAGGGTATAAAAAAGACTTAGAATTAGTAGCTGAGAACTATGCATTAGAAAGGTGTTTTAAACCCTTGTTTGGACTAACAGCTGATGGGATTCAACAAAAGCTAGGTGAGCCAGCAGAAGATGCTGTTTCGAAGGATGGCGTGCGCTTATTGGCCTATGATTCAAACTTAAATGACATCTCTGTTTCTTTCAAAATATATCCTGATCAGGACAACACCTGTACATCCATAGCGGTGCACTGGTTTTATCCAGAAGATTAACACCTCAAACTCCGATTGATCAATATAATTTCATTAACGTTTTTGAATACGTCTTGAAATGCTTAAATTTGTGACCCTTAATTCAATTTAATCTAATACAAATAGTATATGGCATTCGACATTGACATGATCAAAGCGGTTTACGAGAGATACCCTGAGCGCATTGCAAAAGCGCGCGAGGTTGTTGGTAAACCATTAACCCTTGCGGAAAAAATTCTTTATGCTCACTTATGGGATAACCCGGCAAATGGATCATTTGAACGAGGTAACTCTTACGTTGACTTCAAACCAGATCGTGTTGCTATGCAGGATGCTACAGCACAAATGGCATTGCTTCAGTTTATGCAAGCAGGAAAGCCACAAGTAGCTGTACCTTCAACGGCTCATGCAGATCACTTGATCTTGGCAAAAGAAGGCGCAGCAAAAGATTTAGAGCGATCAAGCCATACCAATGGTGAAGTATTTGATTTCTTAAGTTCTGTTTGTGATAAGTATGGCATTGGTTTCTGGAAACCGGGTGCTGGTATTATTCACCAAGTTGTTCTTGAAAATTATGCTTTCCCAGGTGGAATGATGATTGGTACCGATTCACATACCGTAAATGCTGGTGGATTAGGAATGGTGGCAATTGGTGTTGGTGGCGCTGATGCTGTTGACGTAATGGCCGGTATGCCTTGGGAATTAAAATTCCCTAAACTTATCGGTGTTAAATTGACAGGTAAATTAAGCGGATGGACTGCCCCTAAAGATATTATCTTGAAAGTGGCTGGAATCCTGACGGTAAAAGGTGGAACAGGATGTATCGTTGAGTATTTTGGAGACGGTGCGAAATCTCTTTCTGCAACGGGGAAAGGTACCATCTGTAATATGGGTGCTGAAATCGGTGCAACAACTTCTACATTTGGTTATGACGAGTCAATGCGTCGTTATTTGGCTGCTACGGGTCGACAAGATGTCGTGGATGCTGCAGATGTTGTTGCTGATCACTTAACAGGAGATGATGAGGTATACAGTAATCCTGAAAAATATTTCGACCAAGTAATCGAAATCAACTTAGATGAATTAACACCGCATTTAAATGGACCGTTTACGCCAGATTTGGCAACGCCAGTGGCAGAAATGAAAAAAGCGGCTGCTGAAAATGGATGGCCAACAGATATAGAATGGGCCTTGATTGGTTCTTGTACAAACTCTTCTTATGAAGATTTAACGCGTGCAGCTTCTATTGTAAAAGATGCTATTGATAAAGGTTTAACGGCTAAGGCAAAACTGGGTATTAATCCAGGTTCTGAGCAAGTAAGATATACAGCAGATCGTGACGGTTTGATTGACATCTTTAATTCGTTGAACGGAACGACAATCTTTACAAATGCTTGCGGACCTTGTATCGGACAATGGGATAGAGTTGGAGCTGAAAAAGAAGAAGTGAATTCAATTGTTCACTCATTCAACCGTAACTTTAGAAAGCGTGCGGATGGAAATCCAAACACAATGGCATTTGTAACTTCTCCCGAAATGGTTGCTGCGGTAGCTATTTCAGGTAAATTGGATTTTAATCCAATGGTTGATACTTTGACAAATGAAAATGGAGAAGAGGTTAAATTAAGTGATCCTACAGGTATTGAATTACCTCCTAAAGGTTTTGCGGTTGAAGATAATGGATACCAAGCGCCAGCAGAAGATGGTTCAGGTATTGAGGTTGTTGTTGATCCAAATTCAGATCGCCTTCAATTATTAACTCCTTTTGAGCCTTGGAATGGACAAAATATTACAGGAGCTAAATTATTGATTAAAGCACATGGTAAATGTACAACGGATCATATCTCAATGGCAGGACCGTGGTTGAAGTATCGTGGTCACTTGGATAATATCTCAAATAACTGTTTAATTGGTGCAATCAATGCTTACAATATGGAAGCAAATAAGGTTAAAAACCAATTGACTGGAGAATATGGAGAAGTTCCTGCAACGCAACGTAACTACAATGCGGAAGGAATTCCAACTGTTGTTGTCGGTGATCATAACTACGGCGAAGGTTCTTCAAGAGAGCACGCTGCAATGGAGCCTAGACATTTAGGTGTTAAGGCGGTAATTGTTAAATCATTTGCGCGTATCCATGAAACAAACCTGAAGAAACAAGGTATGTTAGGATTGACTTTTGATAATGAAAGCGATTATGACAAAATCCAAGAGGATGATACGTTCAACTTTGTTGATTTGACGGATTTTGCACCAGGTAAGCAATTGACATTAGAGGTTGTCCATGCTGATGGTTCACAAGATATAATCAAGTTAAATCATACCTATAATGATTCGCAAATAGATTGGTTCAAGGCTGGTTCAGCATTGAACTTCTTGAAATTAGAGTAGGCATAGTCTGACGCTAACTCTAAATAAGTTTTAAAAGCCCCAGTTCCTTGAGCGAAATCGAAAGGTGGGGCTTTTTTTAGGGGATTTATTAACTTGTAGGCATGAATCGATTATTATTGTTTGAGGCGGGATCAACGAAAACAACCTTGTCTATTATTCCTGACCTGAATAAAGGAAACGTCGAAACTTTTATGATGGCTGGCTTTAACCCAAATCGTCCAGATGATCGTTTTCTAGATGAGGTTGAGTTTATTGATCTCGATAAGGGTGATTCCGTTGTTTTTTACGGCAGCGGTTTGGCAGGAGATAAAGGACAAAATCGTCTCAAAAAATTCTTTCAAAATAAAGGGATTCAACATATCGAAATTAATAATGATATGTTGGGAGCTGCTCGCGCTCTTTTTGAAACAAATCCAGGGATATTTGTCATCATGGGAACGGGTGCCGTTGCCGGCTATTACAATGGTCAGGAAATAATGAATCGCCAAGGTGGTTTTGGATACCTCATAGACGATTTTGGAGGAGGGTATGAACTCGGTAAACGATTTGTAGCGGCTTGGTTAAATGGTAAGCTTGCAGAACAAGTGAGTCAAGAAATTGAAAACCATTTTGAGGTGCCCAAAAAAGAATTTATTGAGACCTATTATCAAGCATTTAAAGACGATCCAAAAACCGCACTTTCATCAATGGCGAAACTTGTTGAAGTTTGCAATGCATATCGTCATGAAGAAATAATTCAACAAACTGTTCAGCTCTATTTTGAGCGATTTATCGAGGATACCATACTCCCGTTAACAATAGAGCAGAAGCTGGATTCATTTGCTGCCGTGGGTTCTATCGCCTATCATTTTCATCAAGAAATTGAAACCGCAGCCAAAAAACACCGTTTAACCTTAGAGAAGGTCATTCAATATCCTGCTTCAAACTTGATTCAGTATCATTTGAAAAGGATCATGTAATGATCATTAATATCGGATTAGAAAATGGTCTATTAAACAAGTGTTGGTCTATGAATATAAATCATTCGTAGAATTGACGTCGAGTGAACGAGAAAAATGACCATCTTTTTGCTGTTAATTAGTTTGCTACCATGGAACCACTATACAGAACCCCTACGTTAAAAACTCCTGAGGTAATTTTCAACCCGGAAGAAGGTGTGTTTTCTATCAAAGGAAAATCAGTGCCAGAGGATGCAGCTGCTTTTTATGACGACCTATTGACTTGGTTTGAAAATTATGCAGTTTCTCCTAATGCAGAAACGGTTCTAACAGTGGATTTAGAGTATTTTAATATCTCCTCATCAAAGCGCATTTTGTTTATTTTGTATAAACTAAACGACATGCTCGTGTCGGGTAAAAATGTACGAATCAAATGGATGTACAATGAAATAGATGAAGATATGTTCGAGGTCGGGCAGGACTATGCATTTATGGTTAAAATCCCTTTCGATTTTCTTAGCTATCGTTTGGATCATCTAGAAATGGCGGTTTAGTACCGACAAATCTCCTTTATTTTTTTGTTAAAAAAGTATAAGAAATCTTCTTCCCTTTGATTTCTTAGCTAATTCTCTGCAACATTTTAAGATATTGTTATTACTTTCGCGCTTCAATTGATACAAGTATGGAAAATAAAGGAAATTCTCTAGCAAAAATAGCCATCGGCCTTAACGTCGCACTCATCCTTGCGGTAATTATTTTATTCGTTAAAATGCCTTCTAGTAATGAAGAAACAGCAGATGTTGATACAACAGATAATGATTCGACTGAAACTGTGCAGCTCGTTGATGACGGAAAGCTGACCATCGGTTTTTTCTATGCGGATAGTTTAAATAGTAAATTGTTGTTAATGAAAGACATCGAAAAAGAGATGTCGGATGCTCAAGCAAGCATGCAGAGTCGTATGCAAGGTAAGCAACGTGAATTAGATAACTGGCAAAAGAAATGGCAAGATAGAGGACCATTATTATCTACTGAACAAGAACAATATGCGATGGAAGCGCAACAAAAGCAACAAGATGCAATGATGTTTGAGCAAAATTTGCAGATGGAATTAGCCCAAAAACAAGAGCAATTAATGATGAGTTATATCACACGTGTTTCAGCTACTTCGAAGAGGTTAGCGGAAGACAAGGGATATGATTTTATTCTTTCGTATCAGATTGGACAAAACGTATTTTATGCGTCTCCTTTAATGGATGTAACAAACGATATAGTTGAGCTAATGAATGCCGATTATCGCGAGTCAACAGGAGTCTCTGATTCGGCAGATGGAGGTCCAATCACGAATATCGAGAATGCCACAGAAAACGAGTAATGTTAATCGCTCAAAGAACGAAAGAAACAAATATTGCTGAGCATGTTGTTTACATGTTTCAGGTAGAAGATATGATCCGCGCGAATGAGTTAAATCTAGAACTCATCATTGAACGTGTCATTCGTCCGCAAATTCAAGATGAAACGCTGGTAGAACGTTATATTGATTGGTATAAAGGGTTGATTAAGCAAATGAAGGATGAACGACTTCACGAACGTGGACATCTTTATGAAATCAATGAAATCTTAACGGAACTATTATTATTGCATAATACCTTGATTAATATTTCCAAGGATAAAAAATACTTGCAAGTTTTTGAAGAAGCCCTACCTGTTCTGAAAGATTTCCAACAAAAAAGCCAGTCGGGTGATCTTAACTTGATTGAGGTTGGGTTTAATGCGCTTTATGGCAAAATGATCTTAAAATTAAAAAAGCAGGAGATTAGCCCAGCTTCTGAAGAAGGCTTTCAGCGAATTTCTAGATTACTAGGTACCCTGGCCGTTTTCTACAAAAAAATGAAAACTGGCGATATGAACTTCATGAATAATTAAGGATTAAAGGATTAAACCTGAACTTTGATTGTTCAATAGATAGAAACAGAACAAAACTTTCATTTTCACGTTTCATTGGTAGGTAGAAATAGTATTTCAACCTTATTATTACGTAATCAACAGATATTTGATAACTTCGTGATAATAACTTCGTTAACGAAGCCCGAATAAGTAGTAATAAATTGATAAACCGGATTTTATATTATGGCATTGTACGCCCCATGTCTTTGTTGCCATTGGGGGTAATCTATGGAATAGGACATTTTTTCTATTTCATGATGCTATACGTATTTCCATATCGACGTAAAGTTGTTTCAAAGAATATTACCCGATCATTTCCGAATATGCCAAAAAAAGAAAGGGTAAAAATTGTAAAAGCCTTTTATCGCTATCTAACTTATCTGCTCGCTGAATCCGTTAAAAACCTGACGATAAAAGAAGAGAATCTTCGTAAAAGGGTAGTGGTGAAAAATCCAGAATTAATGGATCGACTATACGCAGAGAAAAGAGATGTTCTCTTATTATCTTCTCATTATAATAATTGGGAATTACTGATTACCGCACAAAACCTTGTTTTCCAGCATCAAGCAGTAGGAATTGGAATGCCGCTTTCGAATAAATTCTGGGATAATAAAATCAACGAAAGACGCGAAAGATTTGGTATGAAGGTAGTCAACGCCAATAACTATAAAGAGGTTTTAAAGCATTATGAAGAAAAACCGACGGCTACGTTGATTCTAGGCGATCAATCGCCTGGTAAAGATGAGAATTGTTATTGGACGAAATTTTTAAATCAAGAAACAGCTTTCTTTTTTGGAGCAGAGATTCTTGCCAACCAGCTGGATGCAGCGGTCGTGTATGGAGTATTGCATCAAGTGAAAAGAGGATATTATGTTCTTGAATTACGTCTGATAACAGAAGATCCAAAAGGTGAAACTTATGGTAAGATCACTGGAGATTATATCAGCATGTTGGAAAAGGATATTCAAACGAATCCTTCATCATGGTTATGGTCACACAAACGATGGAAAAAAGCAATTCCAACAGATCTAACACAATTAAAAACAAATCACCAGCAAAGATTTGAAGAACGTTTCAAAAAAGAAGACAAGAAGATTGGTGCTAAGCAGAAGGAAATCCAGCTTGACGCATAACGCGCTTCATTTGTTCAATGTGCCGTTCATTGTGATAAGCCGTAAAGATAAAGGCATCGCCTAAATTTAGTTTCACAACTGGTCGGATAGCAAGTGGACATTTTGTTTTACGCAAATTGATAGCTTCACCTTCTTTCAGTACCTCTTTAAATTCTGCAACATGCCCCATATACTCTTCGACGACATCTTCGGTTAGTAAGGATGTGTTGACGATCGGATTATATTCTTTCATTGACTTAAGCTTTCGCTTAATATTTTTGACTTTACCTAATTTAACAGATCGATAGGCGGCAACACCCAGCGGACTACTTGTGAACTGATCTGTTGGTTCCTGAAATCGTGTATTTGAAATTTTCCCTCTAAATACGGGGATATAATATCGGTAATACGCATTGAGATGAGCTAAGCATTGCGCTACACTCCATGTACGATCATTTGGCTGCCAATTCAATTGCTCAGCTGTTAGCGGCTTTATTTCTTGGTCAACATCTTGAGAACACGTATCAAAAATCGTGTTTAATCGTCTCATTAATATGTCAACGGGTATTCTTTTCATATCTCTTGTAAATTCAAGTCACGAAACAAAGATTATGCCTCGAATTTCATTACAAAGATAAAAATACCCTTTAATTCTCATCACACCAATATTTCTTTTATTTTTAGAACACAAAATTTAAGATGGATTGTTTTGTTTTATGTGGTTTACGCAAACCATGGATAGTTTTATATCCTTTACAAAAAAGCTGAACATTTTTAATCTTTTTACGTAAGCTATTGAACCGGATTTTCCGGACCTATATAAATATGGCAGCAGGCAAGAAGTTTGGTACATTTGGCGGGGTATTTACACCGTCTATATTGACGATTCTTGGGGTAATCATGTACCTCAGGATGGGTTGGATTGTGGGTAATTTTGATACCATCTGGGGTTTAATTGCCATAATCTTATTGGCTCATGTCATTTCCGTTACCACCGGACTCAGTATTTCTTCAATTGCCACGGATAAGAAGGTCGGAGCGGGTGGCGTTTATTACGTTTTATCCAGAAGTTTAGGTTTGCCCATTGGTGGAGCCTTAGGTTTAACGCTTTTTGTCGCTACTGCTCTTAGTATATCACTATATCTTGTCGGATTCGCAGAAATTTTTAATGAATTTATCGGATATGGTTATGAGTTAAATGCCTCAGGTGAACTGGTTCAATCGCCTGATATCATTAACACTTACCGAATTACAGCCAGTTTGGGCTTATTAGTATTAACAATCATTGCTTTCATTAGCACATCCATTGCAATTAAATCGCAGTACATTATTCTAACTTTTATTGTCCTATCACTAGGAGTAATCTTCATGGGCGATGGATTGACACTTGGTAAAGTAGCATTGTCTGAACCACAAATAGTGGAAAAAGTCGGCTTCTTTGCTTTGTTTGCCGTCTTTTTCCCAGCCGTTACTGGTTTTACCGCTGGCGTGGCCATGTCGGGTGACTTGAAAGATCCGAAAAAAGCCATTCCAATCGGAACGATGGGCTCAATCGCTGTTGGTTTAGTCGTATACATGTCCTTGGCGATTTTCCTATTTTATTCCGTTGACGGCCATAACTTGGTGACGAATCCTAAAGCACTGTTTAATTTAGCTGCGGTTGGTTTGCTGGTTTATTTTGGTGTATGGGGAGCGACACTATCTTCCGCTTTAGGAGGAATCTTGGGAGGACCGAGAATCTTACAAGCCATGTCGGTAGATAAGATTACGCCGAAGGTTTTTGCTAAAGGAGTTGGGAAAGCTAGTGAACCAAGAAATGCATTGATCTTAACAGTCATAATTTCCGAGGCTGGTATTCTAATTGGTGAATTGAATCTTATAGCAGAGGTTGTTTCCATGTTCTATTTAGCCGCTTACGGTTTTATTAACCTTTCATTTTTCTTGGAAAGCTGGGCATCATCTGATTTTAACCCAACATTTAAGGTGAAAAAATGGGTCGGGTTAATAGGGTTTATAGCAACGTTTACAGTGATGTCTCAATTGAACTTGCTCGCAATGGTTGCAGCTTTTGTCATTATTGGTGGGATATATTTCTACTTATCACGTAAACAAATTGCCCTAGGAACAGGAGATATATGGCAATCGGTCTGGTCTACCATCGTTAAAAAAGGTCTCAAGCGTATGGAGGCGGGGAGTGATCATAAGCGAAACTGGAAACCAAATACACTCTTATTTAGCATTGATCAAGGCAAGCGAACTAAACTCATTGAATTCAGTAAAGCGGTATCGGGTCAAGGTGGTATTATTACCAATTTTGATCTACATGAAAATCCAGAGGCTAAGGTGCTTTTCCCAAAAAGTAAGGAGACGGTTAAAGATGATGAGCTTGAGAAATATGGGGTTTTTGGCAGACAGCTCGAAGTACAAAATGTCTTTAAAGGAATTGAAAGTATTGCCTGTACATTTGGATTTTCAGGAATTGAACCGAATACCGTGCTGATGGACTGGCCGGGTAAGACCAAGGATCCAATATGGTTTACCCAAATGACCGAGAAACTTTTCGCTCTGGATTATAACGTACTTTACTTAGATTATGATGAGCGTTGGGGATTTCGAAAAAAAGAACAAATCGATCTTTGGTGGCGTGGAGTGGGGAACAATGCCGAACTCATGTTGTCCTTGGCAAAATTCATAAACAGTTCACCCGATTGGTCGCAAGCTAATATTCGCATTCTCTTGGTGAATGATACTAATGTCAACTTTAAAGTCGTTGAAAATAGAATTAGTGCCGTTGTAGAGCAATTTCGAGTAAAGGCAGAGATCAAGGTCATCAATAATGAAGTAGATCAAAAACCGATCTATGAATTGATGAAAATGCACTCTGGAGAGGCTGACTTAGTATTTGTTGGTATTCCTGAAATTGATGAAGATAACCAGAAGAAATTTGTTGAAGAGACCAATAGCCTCGTAAGTACAATTGGAACGACATTGCTGGTTAAAGCTTCTTCAAAATTCGACGAGACGGATCTTAAACTAGAGCAAATTGCCTTAAAAACAGAGTCGATTGAGTTGGCGGATGCTGAAATAATGCCCTTATTACCGGCTAAAGACGCTGCATTAAATGAGTCACTTGAATTACTCGATCAAAAAAGGAATGCATTAATTAGTGAATTTATTGAGGAGGGTGTAAAGCCAATTGAGCATTATCATCATACGATTTTTTCTAAGATAACGATGCGCATGAAATCCTTCTTAGATCCCACACGTGAAGGGATAGAAGTGGACAAAGTAGTTGAAGAACTACAAGCCGTATTAGAAGAGGTCAGAACAATCTATCAAGATGCGCTTGAAAACGAATTGCCACCAATCCATGAGCGTTTTGATGCAGCAATGACCTTGTTCTTTGATAAAACAGAATCACTCATTACGTATCTGCCAAAGCGTTTAGAAATAGACACCACGATTGATAGCAAAGGCCATTCGGCGCAAGGAAAGAAAAGACGAGTGGTGTACAATGATAATTTGCGAAGAGCCTGGTATTCGAAAGGTATCAAGTCTTACCACAATGCCATGTTAGAGTTTGGTTATAATAACTTACTCTTATTGCATCGTAGTAAAAATGTTCTGCATGATGTTATTTGGCAATTAATTGATGAGTTGTATAATGAATCTGCGTTAACACGTGCATTTGAGAATTGTCAATCAAAAATAGAAGCGTTATTGAAAGAGGCTGATCAAGATGCTTTGCATTTGGCAACGATCTTGTATGAACAATTACGTTCAGCTGGTAGAGAAACTCAAAATGAAATTGGTCAATTATTATGTCGCAAGGATTATAAAAAAGCGATTGAGCAAGCGTTTCCTGCAATGGATGCAAAGGTTTATAAAGCGACCAGGAGCGGATTGGTATCCTTTCCTACTTATTGGTACCGTAACCTCATTCTGTTCACATATCACCTTGAAGCAGATATCTATTTAATTGATTATGCCACTGCTATTCAACAATTGAATATTGAGATACAAGACTATACGCAGCGTAATTACTTAAATAAAATTGCGACGAATATAGAAACCGTTAATGCACAGTTGGGTGTTCTGATAGCGGATCGTGAAGAAGGGAATGATGAAGCAATTTTAGGAGCAGCCATCCGCGTGTCAGAAGAATTATTTTTCAATTCAGAATATCTTGTCAGTCGATTATTCGAGGTCACGAGTAACTTAGAAGAAGAGATTCCGGAAGAAATAGAGTTAATGACGGCTCGATCTATTAATAGCATCCGAGAGGTTCAAGGAAGCGAAATTAAGACCGAAAAAATTGCCTTAAGAGATATAGCTGGATATTTGGCTAGAACACGTTTTACGGACCCTATTCACGAGCGTATTCAACTCTTTTATGGTCAATTAAAACGAATGACTGGTCGACTTCTTAATATTACAGTAAAAATGCAAGCCGGAATAGATGGTTATGCCTTAAACAGTAAAACGAGCAATTTAAAAGAAATTTTAGAGCAAGCTAAAGAAGAATTAACCAATTTAAAGGCAGATTATGAAGCAGCTGCTAAGTCATTTTCTTCAGAATTATTGGATCGTCAGAGTATTCTGCGAGAGGAGTTAGATGTCAATCAAATTATCGAGCAAGTTGAGACCTTGAGACAATACGTTAAGGAACAAAAGCGTCGAAATGTATTGCTAGATGGATTCAAGAAAATCAATCAAAAAACAAATGACCGACTCGGTGGTATTGTAGATTATCTAGCACAAAAGAAACAGGATCTTTCCGCAGAGGAATATCGAAATAAATTTGAACACGTCGTCAGCGAACAAGGAATGTTGGCAGATTTTGTTGATCGCTTAACACCGCACGTTGATGTACCTTTCTTTTATGAACAACTCTATACGGGTTCTCATTATTCCGACAGTAAGACAATTGAGAATAGGGCACCGCAAGTAGCTGCGATTCAGTTGGCCATTCAAGGAATCAAGCAAGGACGCACAGGGGCTATCGCCATACTTGGTGCAGCGGGCAGTGGTAAATCCTTTTTAGCGACACATGTATCCAGTCATGTGCTTGAAGGAAGTGTTTATAAAGTGCTTCCGCCCGTTCAGCGCAGTTGGGATAAAAATGATATTCAACATGGATTTCAACGTGCTACAGGTATGCAAGATACTTTATCACGTTTGTTCAAAAAGCTACCAGCAGGATCGATCTTTATTTTTGAAAATATAGAGCAATGGTGGTTGAAGGCAGCTGACGGAGGTTCGGTTGTAAATGAATTGGCGGCAATCATCAATAAACAAGGACAACGTCACTATTTCTTCTTGACAGGAAATATTAGCTCGTTTGGATTGATGACAAAATCAACCAATATCCAAAATGCGATTATTAAGACGGTGCTTTTACCGCCTTTGGATGCAGGTCAAATTAAAGATGCAATTTGGTCACGTCATCAAAATAGTGGGCTAAATATTAGTCTAAACGGTCAAAAGGAACAGCATTTACAAATTAAAAAACTCAATAAATACCTGGCAAAGTATCATGCAAGTTCAGGGGGTAACGTGGGGATGGCATTGCAACAATGGATAGCGGCAATTGATAAGCTGGAGGAGAATGAATTAATCATGTCCGACCCGCAACGCATTCAAATGCCAAAAATGGAAAATGAACATTGGAAGAATTTGATCTATCAGTTCTTTATTCATTATTCATTATCTAGAACAGCACTTTATCAAATCTATGGTGAGTCTGAAAAGGCATGGGTAAATCGTATATTACAATCACTTAGAAACGCAGGAATTGTCGAGCAAAATGAAAGAGGTGAATTTGTAATACGCAAAATTGTTAAACCTTACATTGAAAAATGGTTAAATGAAATCGGTTTTATCAAATAACATATTAGGTTCAAATTTTGAAGCCATTTCGGGGTCAACCATATTGGGACTGATCATTCTTTTTGTGTTCTTATTTGCCTTGCTTTATGTCTTGAAAAAGTACGTTGTACCTTTGTTCTTTCGATTTAAAGATAAACGCCAGAATCGTTTATTAATATTGCGTTTAGAGGTTGTTGTATGGTTAGTATTTGCGATGATAGGATTGATCTTATTATTCTCAGAAAGCTTTTCAGTTACATTCGGATTATTAGTAGTAATTGGCTTGGCGGGCTTGCCATTTTGGCGCAATTTCTTTCCTGGATTATTGATCAGAGTGATGGACAAATTCAAAGAAAATGACCTAGTTCGACATATGAACTATGAAGGGAAATTGATGAAACTCGGTATTACAACGATGCATATCCGAACATCAGAAGAAGAAGAGGTATACCTTCCGTATAAAGACATTATCAACACAGCTTTTATTAAACGGCAAGAAACTGGAAAGTTGATGTCATCTAAGGTGGTGTTTCATTTGGCGGGAAAAAACGTTGATCAGGTCCTAAATGCCGTTCCACAATGGCTCTTTGAATGTCCTTGGTCAATCCCACAAAACGAAAATCAGGTAGAACTGCACCGAGATGGTGTTCTACACGTTACAATTTATGCGACTGATCATCAGTCACTCTCGCGAGTAGAACGATTTATAGAGAAATCAATCGAAGATCTTAACTAAGTTTTTTACAGTTTATTTTTATATTGTCAGTGATGTAAGTATGTTCACTTTCGTCCGACTGAGTGAGAACATTTTATATTTTGCTCTAAACCAACTAAAAATCAATGATTCAAAAAGTCGTCATTATCGGAAATGGTATTGCAGGTGTCACAGCCGCGAGGCATATACGCAAGAATAGCGATGACGAAATCCTCATTATTTCAGCTGAAACAGAATTTTTCTTCTCCAGAACAGCATTGATGTATGTCTATATGGGGCATATGCGTTTTGAGGATATTAAGCCATATGAGGATTGGTTTTGGAAAAAAAACAGAATTGATTTGATGTTCGATTATGTGCAATCAATTGATTTTGAGCAAAAACAATTGGATTTGAAAAAAGGACAGTCGGTGAGCTATGATAAATTAATTCTAGCTGTTGGTTCGAAGCCAAACAAGTTCGGTTGGCCAGGGCAGGACTTAAAAGGTGTACAAGGATTATATACTTATCAAGATTTAGAAGAAGTAGAAGAGAATTCAAAAAATGCTAGGAATGCTGTCATTGTTGGAGGAGGATTAATTGGAGTTGAATTGGCCGAAATGTTCATTTCAAGAGGTATCGCTGTTACATTTTTGGTTAGAGAAGGGCGTTTTTGGGGCAATGTTTTGCCAAAAGAAGAAGGCGAACTCATTACGCGCCATATTCGGGAGCACCACGTTGACTTGCGACTAAACACCGAGCTAGACGAAATTATTGACGACGGAAATGGTCAAGTCAAAGAGATTAGAACAAAAGATGGTGAGGTGATTCCTTGTCAGATAGTCGGACTCACAGCAGGTGTTTCGCCTAATGTAGAATTTTTAAGAGGTTCGAACCTAAAGGTTGATCGTGGCATTGTAGTGAATGCTTATATGGAAACGAATATGCCGGATGTATATGCTATTGGTGATTGTGCCCAGTTTGATAATCCAGTTGATGGACGACGCCCTGTTGAGCAGGTTTGGTATACAGGACGAATAATGGGAGAGACGGTCGCACAAAACATTGCAGGAAATCGAAAAGCCTATGAACCCGGGCCATGGTTTAATTCCGCCAAGTTTTTTGATATAGAATATCAAACTTACGGTTGGGTCTTTGCTCAACTCCAAGAAAATGAAACCGATTTTTATTGGGAACATGAGAATGGTAAGATTGCTTTGCATGTAGTCTGGGATCAAACAACAAAAGAATTCAAAGGTGTTAATGTATTCGGTATTCGCTTGCGACATGAATTATTTGATAACTGGTTAAAAAATAGAGCCTCTATCGAAGAGATATTGGCTAATTTGAAAACAGCCAATTTTGATCCAGAATTTTATACGCATTATGAGGAAGCTATTTTGAATCAGTTTAATGAAAAATCAGGATTAAATATCAGCTTCAAAAAGAGGAGCTGGTGGAGAAACCTTTTAACAAAACAAGTCGGATGAAGCAGCTCAAAACGATACGTTATACGGGCATGGGCATCTTCCTACTTGGATTGCTCATCTTTACGATCACTCCTTTTCTGGGAGAGATTCAAGTTACAGATGAAATTATTAATGCTAATCTTTCAGAAAATGAATATGCAAACCTAAAGGAACCATTAGCGGAAATATCAAAACAAACCTATAACACAGGCGCTGGATTTGGATCAGATTTTAAACGCGTTTTTAATGAAGTTAACGAGCGCTTAAAAGCGAATGAAGAATGGGGCAAGGTAATGTGGACACCGTCCTCAGACACAGCCTTAAAATTGGTGATGTCTGCAAATAAGGGAGTTGTAGCTAGCAATCAACTCTTGTTTTTCTTATTGACTTTTGGTCTTTGTATTCTGGGATCCCTCGTTTACATCTTAACCGATTTAAAAATAAAAGGCCCTCCCGGTATTAAAAATGATGGGATCTATCATGATTCAGCGACGAATCGAGGATGGGTTGGAATGCTAGCTTTTGGTTGGTTGTTCTTCTTTTATATTATACTCTATTTCTATCCATATATCATCGCCGACACGATCACCTTGACACAGCCAATTAAGAGTTGGTTTGTTGAAGACGAAGTGCCTTCAAAATGGTTTTTATATGGATTAATGTATACCGTGACCATGCTCGTCATGGGGGTTCGGATGATTATCAAATACCGTCATAATAAATATCAAATTGTTCGGACAATTACGGTTGTTTTATTTCAGCTAATATTTGCTTTTTTATTGGTTGAGATCCTTCCAACCTTTGGTTTGCCTGGAAAAGATTTGAAAAATGCCTGGCCATTAGATTATCAATTCCTTTTTGATTGGAATGTTCAGGATCTTTTAGCCAACGGACAATTTGGTAAGTTTGTTTTTGTTTGGGGAATTTCCCTTTCGGTTATAGTGGTGCCGGTAATGGTTTATTTTTATGGTAAGCGCTGGTATTGCTCATGGGTATGTGGATGTGGAGGGTTAGCAGAAACACTCGGTGATCCGTATCGCCAATTATCCAGCAAAAAAATGTGGTCATGGAAGTTGGAGCGCTGGATGATTCACTTAGTATTGGTTTTCGCCGTTTTGATGACCGTTTTTGTCGGATATCATACCTGGAATGTTTTTCAGAATCCCGAAATGGAAAATAAAGAAATTCTATTTGGATTTTCTGCATACGATATTCGCAACTATTACAGCTTTTTAATCGGTTCTGTTTTTGCTGGAGTAATCGGAACAGGTTTTTATCCGATTTTGGGTAATAGAGCTTGGTGTCGTTTTGGTTGTCCTTTAGCAGCTTATATGGGCATTGTGCAGCGTTTTAAATCTCGTTTTAGAATTACCACAAATGGAGGCCAATGTATATCATGTGGAAACTGTTCAACCTATTGCGAGCAAGGTATCGATGTTAGAGCTTATGCTCAAAAAGGGCAAAATATAGTGCGTGCTTCATGTGTTGGCTGTGGCGTATGTTCAGCTGTTTGCCCACGCGGCGTTTTAAAACTTGAAAACGGACCAGAAGATGGACGTTTTGGAAATGAAGGTCCAATTGTATTGGGTAACCAAGGGTTCGAATTAAAAGACAATTAAATTATTGCAAATTGAAAAATCCCCCTAAAGTTGTCGTTATAATCCCAGCGGTTAACGAAGAAGAATCTATAGGAAAAGTAGTAGAAGCAATTCCTAGACCACTGGTAGATACCATAATCGTTGGTAATAATGGCTCTAAAGATAATACGGCCGAAGTAGCTAAGAAAGCTGGAGCGGTAGTGGTTGATGAGTCCCGTCCTGGATATGGCTGGGCCTGTTTAAAGGGAATGGAGTATGCCTCCCAAATGGATGAGAAACCAGACATCATCGTTTTTATTGATGGAGACTTTTCTGATTATCCAGAAGAAATGCCAAATGTTGTAGCTCCCATCATAGAGAACGACATTGACCTCGTCATTGGATCACGGGCTTTAGGAGCTAAGGAAAAAGGCTCGATGACTTTTCCGCAGCGTTTTGGTAATTGGTTAGCAACGCGTTTGATGCGACTGTTTTATCCGGTAAGGTACACTGATTTAGGTCCGTTTAGAGCCATTAAATATGATGCCTTGATGAACTTAGGGATGAGCGATAAAACCTATGGATGGACTATCGAAATGCAGTTGCGTGCCGCCAAACATAAATTAACCTATACCGAGGTTCCAGTAAATTATAAAAGAAGAATTGGAAAATCTAAAGTTTCAGGTACGATTAAAGGTACTATCTTAGCAGGCTACAAAATTATTTTTGCCATTTTTAAGTATCTGTAGCATGTGGCCATGGCTTCTCGCGTTAATCTATTTAATCTGTTTACTCATCATATTTGGGTATGCATTGGTGCAGGGAACATTAGCCGTATTATACCTCAAAGCAAAAAAGAAAAATGCTGAAAAGCCAAAAGCATTAATCGATTTCCCAATTGTCACTATTCAATTACCTGTTTTTAATGAAAAGTATGTGGTGGATCGATTGATCAAAACCGTCGTTCAAATGGATTATCCAAAAGACAAGTTGGAGATTCAGATTTTAGACGATAGTACTGATGAAACCTCAGAAATCATTGCGAAACGAGTTCAAGAATATGCAAAATTAGGTTTTTTAATAACGCATGTTCAACGGACGAATCGAGTCGGGTTTAAAGCAGGTGCATTAGCTGAAGGGTTAACCAGAGTAAAAGGAGAATTTATAGCGATTTTTGATGCTGATTTTATTCCAGACAAAGATTTTCTAAAAAAGACTTTGCCCCACTTTTCCGACTTGAAAGTGGGCGTAGTTCAAACCAGATGGGAACATTTGAATAGGAATAGCTCACTCTTGACAAAATTACAAGCCTTTGCCCTAGATGCACACTTTAGTGTCGAACAAACTGGACGAAATTCCCATCATCATTTTATCAATTTTAATGGCACCGCAGGGATTTGGAGGAGAGAAACTATAGTTGAGGCAGGAGGATGGGAGAACGACACCTTAACCGAAGATCTCGATCTGAGTTATCGTGCGCAAATGATCGGATGGCGTTTTGTATACCTAGAAGACGTGCATTCACCGGCCGAACTTCCAATTGCTATTTCAGCACTTAAAAATCAACAGTTTAGGTGGGTGAAAGGTGGAGCTGAAAATGTTGTGAAAAACGGAAAAAGACTCTTATTTCAAAAAGGATTAAGATTCTCCGATCGCCTCCATGGAATCACACATTTATTTAATAGCAGCGTCTACCTCTTTATTTTTATCATGGCGCTAATTACGGTACCGCTGACATATGCAGGAGTTTCCAATCCCAATGTGGCTATTGCCTTGAATTGGATGGCACTGTTTTTTCTAAGCACCCTTTTACTGATCTTTTATTATGGGGTTTCATATCGTGAAAAAACACGACCAGGAATGAAGTGGTTCTTATTTATTTGGCGTTTTATACAGTTTCTAACCGTCAGTCTAGGCTTATCGTATTATAATGCAAAAGGTGTTATGCAAGCCTATATGGGGAAAAAAACAGCTTTTGTAAGAACGCCCAAATTTAATACAGATCAGAAAGAAAACTGGTTAAAAAACGCCTATCTAAACAAAAAATGGCGACCTGAAACGTTGATAGAACTGATACTTTTTTTGTATTTCCTCTCGGGCATAGTATTCAGTTATGACTATGGATATTACGGAATGGTACCATTTCAATCGATGCTAACCACTGGATATGGCGCAGTCCTTTGGTATAGCTTTAAAGAGCGCAATGCGGCTTAAGAGGTGAGAATCT
>Ga0181558_10001032_pt1 | contig 26446 bp, 28 predicted proteins | sample 011ome_22_FD_133754 | JGI IMG/M metagenome (GOLD analysis project Ga0181558, IMG submission 133754) | Coastal salt marsh microbial communities from the Groves Creek Marsh, Skidaway Island, Georgia - 011507BT metaG (megahit assembly) | ecosystem: Environmental > Aquatic > Marine > Intertidal...
ACTGTCGAGTAGGTCGACACTGCGGCTGATACCAGCTTTCTCGCTGAGTTGGTGATAGAGCGCGGCATTTTCGCGGCGCTGCTCGTGCCAGCTGTTGAGGTGCTTGAGTTTGACGTCGAGCACCGCGGCTTGCAGGGCATCGAGGCGGAAGTTGCCACCGATGCGTGAATGGAAGTATTTCGGCTCCATGCCGTGGTTGCGCAATTGGCGAATGATATCTGCGTATTCGGCGTCGTCACAGACCACCATGCCACCGTCGCCGAAACCGCCGAGATTTTTGGTGGGGAAGAAGGACAAACAGCCCATGTGCCCGAAGGAGCAGGCGGGGTGACCGTGTTGCTTGGCACCGATCGCTTGCGCGGCGTCTTCGATCACCAGCAGGTCGTGCTCGCGAGCGAGTCGATTGATGGCGCGCATGTCGGCCATTTGCCCAAACAAATGCACGGGTGCGATCGCGCGAGTTTTGTCGGTGATCACGGCTTCGATCTTGGCGACGTCAATGTTGAAGGTCCCGGGCTCGATGTCGACAAACACTGGCGTTGCACCGAGGCGCACGATCGAGCCGACGGTGCCGAAGAACGTGTATGGGGAGGTGATGACTTCATCACCTTCGCCAATGCCCATCGCCATCATGGCGACGATCAGAGCGTCGGTACCAGAGGAGACGCCAATCGCGTGCGCGGTATTGCAGTACTCAGCGCAGGCGGTTTCGAACTTTTCAACCGTCGGTCCGAGGATGAAATATTGGGACGCAATGACGTCGGCCACCGCCGCATCTAGCTCGGGCTTGAGTGCAAGGTATTGTGGCTTTAGGTCGAGAAGTGGGACTGCAATTGGATCTGACATATGAATGTAGGTTAGTCTTACGTGGGGCTGCGCGTCGAGCAACTCTTTGCGCTGAATGAGTTCATTTCAAGAACAGTTGATCCCGGATGAAAAACCTTTGGTGATTTGATGTTTTATTGATGGAAAAGCAGGCACGAGGCGCAGACTTTTTTTGGTGCAGCGCTGGAGCCGAACAGGCAGTCAAGTCTATGGTGGATTGTCACTTTCAGGGAAAGGCACTGGTTGAGACTTAGTTGGAGGTAAAAGTCAGCAGACCTGGAAGTCTGGTGCAGAGCATTCGGAGTCGAGTTAACCGGGAGGGACGACCTCTGTGTCGTCCGCATTAGCCGATACCGCCGCAGTCCCCACGGAGGCGGACTCTCCTGTTGTTTTACAGAAGAGTTTTATGGTCATCGCTGATGGACCTTTTTTTTAGGTTTCGAACCCGCGTATCGTTGATATGTGATTCGCGTTTGCCTTGCCTAAGTCATTACCGGATTATTTCAGTTTCTCAACTGTACAGCAACAGTCACGTTCGTGAATGACCGATCTTAACGCGAATTGGTCGCAGCTTTTATGAATGGCTGCACGCTTAAGGTTGCGCTGTGGGCGGTGGGCTTATCTATTCGATTGCATTCATGAAAAAGAAGCAACGCAGTGAAGCAGATCGATTTAAAGGGCCAGGGAAATGGTGTGGGTATCTCTTGGTGCGCGGATTAGCCGGGTTAATTCAGCGTTTACCCTTGTCTGTGGCTTTTAGGCTCGGGCGTGGCGTCGGTTGGCTGGGGTGGAAATTACTGAAGCGTCGGCGCGCGATCGTGCGTAAGAATCTGAAAATCGTGAATGCCTGGATGGAGGAGAGTGGGAAAGTTGAAAGTGGAAAAGTTGAATCGCTGGACGAGCAAGTTCGCGAGGTCTTTCAGCGTAGCGGGGCCAACTTGTTGGCGGGTTTTCCGCTGTCGCGCCTTCGACCGGAGCAGATGGAGGCGCACCTTGAAATTGAAGGCATGGAGCATGCGCGCGAAGTGCTGGCTCAGGGAAAGGGAGCGATCGTGCTCCTCGCCCACATGGGGCCATGGGAAGCGTTGGCGCAGTTGCCTGGCTTTGCTTCGCGTCATGGTATCGAGGCACCTTTCGGAGCCATGTATCGCCCGCTCAATAACACCTATCTCGACGACTGGTTCAAGCGACAACGTGAGGCCAGTGGCACTCGTCTATTCAGCCGCCGCGATGGTTTTCATAAGCCCGTTGATTTCATTCGAGGCGGTGGGATGTTGGGGATTTTGGCCGATCAAAAGATGCGCGAAGGCGTAGTGGTTCCTTATTTTGGTTGTGAGGCTAAAACGAGTCCGATCCCGGGGCTTTTTTTACGTCGCAGTCAGGCTCCGCTGCTAGCAGTCTCGATTGAGACATTGGCTCCTGCTCGTTGGAAGATACGAGTCCGCCAAGTCGAACTTCCTAAAGGCTTAGACTACTCTAAACGAACGATTCTCGCGGAGCAATGCAATCAGGCCCTAGAATTAAGCTTAGCTCAAAGTGTTTGTGATGGCTTTTGGCTGAGTAGCCGTTTTAAGAAAGTCGACGGCGTTCTCCTGTAGAGGAGGCTCTTGAATTTAGACAGCGCATGACGAAAAAACCTTCAGTATCGAATCCCCTGATCTATTGCATTGGTGATAGTCATGCGTCTTTTTTCGCGGGAGCCGATCGTATACAGCCCAACTGGCCTACTGCAGCAGATTGTTACCTCCCGCTGTTTAAAGTGTTAAAAATCGGCTCTTCGCTGGCCTATAGCTTATCTGTGGAAGGCAGTCGCACACGAGGTCGCGAGCAATTGTTTGAAGTGTTGGAAACGTCCGTTCCTCAGGGAGCGCACGTAATGTTGATTTTCGGAGAAATCGATTGCCGAGCACATGTTTTGAAGCAAGCTGCGCGTCGATCCGTGCCTGTTTCTGTCGTGGTTGAGGAGTTAGTCCAAAACTATTTCTCTGTGGTCGAGGAAGTTGTTGCTTTGGGGTATGAGGTGATCGTTTACAATGCCATCCCTTCTAGGATCAAGGCACCGACTAAATCTAGGCAGGACCCCGATTACATTGCGATCGGGAGCTGTTTAGAGAGGAACGCCGCCGCGAAACTTTTTAACCAACGATTAGCTGAGCATTGCTCGGAAAAGGGGATTCGTTTTTTAGACATTTTCGACGCATTGGTTCATCGAAATGGAATCACCAACACCTGGTATTATTTTGATACGATACACCTTTCACAGCGCGCCATGCCGATTTTGCTCAATCGCTTGCCTGAGATACTTTCAGAATTGGAGCTGCCTAAGCAAAAGGTTCTTGTGCCCTCGCCATATCGGCGCTTGGCTGATCGCCTTTGTAAGCGAATTCGAAGACTTCTAAAAATCAAGCCGCCACTTCGAGTATATCGACATTCGATTTAAAGAAGTGTGGCTACTTATTTACCTTAATACGATGGCAATTATTAAACGACTTCTTCCATATTATAAATACCTTAAACCAGTTTGGTTTAAATTTCTTTTGGGGATTTTATTTGGTGTGCTCTTCTCGCTGTCCAGTGGTTTAGGATTGCCCGTAATGGCAGAAACGATCTTTCCGATTCTTTTTGGTAATGCATCGGAGTCCCCTGAATGGTTGCGTCTATTTGTAGAGCGCTGGTTTGGGGATGACATTGAAAATGGCTTCCTAATTCTTTGCTGTCTAGCCCTGCCGGGGGTTATGTTTCTACGGATGGTGGGTTCTGTCGGGAACGGCTATTATATGACTTATTCGGGCATTTCTGTGGTGCAGGCCATTCAGATCGACATGTTTAAGAAGGTGCAGGCTCTGCCGCTAGCCTTCTTTCAAAATTATAAAACCGGCGAGTTGAATGCGGGTGTCATGGGATACCCAAATCAAATCAAGTCAGTGATTGTGGATACAAGTAACGACCTCGTTAAGCAGCCGCTTACTCTGATGTCAGCAGTTGGCTTTTTAGTTTACAAGTCCTCCACCAGTGAAAGTTTTTTTATCGCCATTATTGGGGTTATTAGCGTGCCCTTTGTGGTCTTTGTCATTCGTAGAGTGGGCATATATTTGGCTAAGCGCTCAAAGCAACTGGTAACTCTAGGGGAGTCCCTTGGTTCTTGGGTGCTTGAGTGCTTTCAGTCACCAGTCGAAATTCGTGCCTATAATTTACAGGAGCGACAAGTGAATCGTTTTGTTGAATATTTGAAATCCATTTTTCGACTGAGCATGAAAAGCACGCGCTCCAGTCTGCTGGTCTCACCCAGTATTGAGGTGGTGGCAGGTAGTGGCTTGGCGCTCTCGCTTTACCTGGGAGTTAAAAGCGGCATGAATCAAGGGGAATTCCTAGCTTTAGGCATCGCCCTCTATATGGCCTATTCTCCAGTCAAACGGATCGGTGCCATTCAGAATCAATTAAAGATGCTAGAAGCCCCCCTGGAGCGACTTGAGGCGATCCTCTATGCCGAAGAAAGCGTGGCTTCGCCAGCGAATCCAACTCCCATGCCTCAGCCCTTGCGTGGGCAAATCACCTTCGAAAATGTGGATTTTGCCTATCTCGCCGATAAGCCCGTCCTGTCGAATATCAATGTCCGAATCAATGCCGGGCAGAGCGTTGGCCTAGTCGGCCAGAGTGGTGCAGGCAAATCCACCTTTGTGAATCTTGTTCTTCGGCTTTACGATCCGGTGCAGGGACGAATCCTCCTTGACGGTATCGACGTGCGCGAACTCGATATTAACGAGTTGCGTGAGCAGATTGCTTATGTTCCGCAAATGCCGCTCTTGTTTAATACTTCGGTTGCTGAAAACATTAGGATAGGGAAGCCAGAGGCCAGCGAGGAAGAGATTCTAGAGGCGGCTCGCCAGGCGAACGCCCTCGACTTTATCGACTCGCTCCCGAATGGATTGGAAACAGTTCTCAGCGAGCGTGGTAATTCACTTTCCGGCGGACAACGCCAGCGCATTGCCATCGCGCGTGCTTTCCTCAAAAACGCGCCTATTCTGGTTCTAGACGAGGCCACCTCTGCCTTAGATAATACCAGCGACCAGCTCATCCAGGAGGCTCTGACCCGCCTGGCTAAGGATCGCACAACGCTCATCATTGCGCATCGAATGGGCACGCTGAAGGATGTTGAGAGGCGTTTGTATTTTCAGGAGGGTGAGATTGCGGGTGATGGTGGTCATGAGGGTTTGTTGGGTTCAGTGCGTGGGTATGAACGATTGGTGGGTTCTGAGATCTCCTCTACGTAAAGATGTAAATTATAAGTAAACGTTAGATGATGGTATTTACAAAAATCAAAAAATATCTGTACCGTATTGGTTCCAAGATTGCTCTTACCTCAGCGAGTCGTAAGAAATTCCGATTGAAGATCAAACGGTCTGATCGCTTCCGATGCGGGAAGGTTTATGACTGCTTTACCTTTTTTAATGAATTAGACTTACTGGAAATTCGGCTCAATGTTTTGAACGATGTCGTTGACTACTTTGTAATCGTCGAGGGTAATCGGACTCATACGGGCAACGTGAAAGACTTTCTGTTTGAGTCGAATCGTGGCCGTTTCAAGGAATTCGAATCTAAAATTATTTATGTTAAAGTTGACGATTTCCCGTCGATTGAAGCAATCGCTCATGACGAATTTGGTCGTTCTCCTGCTTGGATTCTTGAGCGTATGCAGCGTAACGCAATTGATCGAGGCTTGAAGTCTGCGAGCGAAAATGACGTTATTTTGGTTTCCGATTTAGACGAAATACCACGTCCTGAATATGTTGAAAGGTATAAAGACATCCCTGGCGTTAAGGTTTTTGTGCAGGAGAATTATAGCGCTTACTTAAATCGACGTAACACTTCTGAGCCTCACTGGTTTAATGGCACAAGGATGGCTTCGTTGCGAGAATTGAGGGAGCTTAGCTCAGACTCCGTAAATATGGAGTGGGTGACTCAAGACTGTATTGGTAAGCCACAGGCTTTGCGCTTTGCCTCTGGAGAGGTGATTGAGGCTGCTGGCTGGCATTTTACAAGTTTGGGCGGAGTGGATCTTATTTGCCAAAAGTTAGCAGCTTTTAGTCACCAAGAGCTTATCAATGAGGATATGAAAAAGCCCGAAGAGGTTGAGCGACGGGTAGCTGCAGGTGAAGATATTTATGGGAGAGATGTGAAGCTCGAATTTGTTGAGCTAGATAACTCATTCCCCAGTTACCTAATGAACCAGCAAGACCGCTATAAGCACCTTATCTATGAAATTAAGGGAGCCTTTAAATATGGTTTAGAATATAAGCGGGTCAAAGAGCGTATTGAAGCCACCGAGGCAAATAGCAGTTGGGCATTTTTATGTGACAAGATATCTGAAAGCAGTGATGTTCTTGAGTTTGGACCTTCTTATGGTTACATGACGAGATACCTTAAAGAGGAAAAAATGGGTCGTGTAACGATTGTAGAGTATGATGCCGAGTGTGCAAATATTGCTAGTGAATTTGCTGAGAAAACGATCGTTGCAGATATTGAACGTTCCAGTGAGTGGGTCAGCCCTTTGGCGGATGATCGTTTTGATTTTATCGTGTTTGGAGATGTCCTTGAGCATTTACGTGACCCTAAGGCTACCATTCTAGAGGCAATGAAGTTTTTACGCCCTAGAGGATATTTACTAATCTCTCTGCCTAATGTCGGGCACAATTCTGTGTTGATTGATTTATTTAATGGCAAATTTGAATACAGAAAGATTGGCATTATGGATGAGACGCATCTTCGCTTCTTTACCCTTGATTCTGCTAAGAAGCTTATCGAAAGCACGGGCATGCGTTTAGAGCATGTTGATAAAGTGTTGGTGCCAGAGGCGGAGACCTTCATGCGTTCCACAGTCGATGATTTGCCGGCCAAGATAAGGCCCTTCGTTCGTGATCGTCAAGATGGGCAAGTATTCCAATATGTGTTGGCAGCAACATTAAGAGGCTGAAACATGCTTGTCTGTATATTTTTAGTATTTCTAATTAACTTTAATGAAAAAATCATTTCATCATATCATGGTAAGTAAATTGTATAGTTCTATTGTGGAGACATTCCAGCAGTCGTGTTCGTTCGTCAAATTGAAAAAGAGAACAGGACAAGTCAGGCAGGGTAGCGCCTCCGAATTGAATATTGACGATGCTAAGTTGAGAGCATGGGATATCAAAATCACTCAAGAGTCGAGTGGCGTAGCAAAACTTATACTTAAGTACCTTCCTGAAGGAGGTTGTTTTATTGATATTGGTGCAAATGTGGGAGCATGTTCAGCGCAAGTAATAAAGGCAAGAAAAGCAGAGGCTTATTTGTTTGAACCCGTCGTGTATTATTATGATTTTTGTTGTAACAGATTTCGTGAGAATTCAAAAGTTAGAGTTGAAAATCTTGCATTGAGCAATGAAACAGGAACATGTGACTTACATTTAGATCGCGAGAATTTAGGGTGGAATACATCAATTGTTGAAAAAGTTGTAGGTGATATGGTTAAAACACAGGTCAGATCATGCACATTTGACGAATTCATGATCTCAAGCAAGATCAAGGAAATTGATGTGATTAAGATAGATGTGGAGGGGAATGAATTTCGGGTTTTAGAGGGGATGAAAGGAACGATTAAAAACCTTTGTCGTAAGCCAGTTATCATTTGCGAGGTTGGTTGGGGTGTAGATTCGCATCCCTATTGGGACAGGGAAGTCGCTGCATTTGAATGGTTATTCTCTAATGGATACGAGCGAATTAACTATGATATAAAGAGCACTCAAGATTTGATCTTTTTGCCAATAGATCAATAAACAACACCAGTATCTTATGAAAGCACCCATTATCAGTTTTTGCTATAATCGTTATGATCATCTGCAGAAGAGTTTAGCATCTTTGTTGGCTAACCCGGAAGCTTCTGAGACTGATTTGATCGTATTTAGTGATGGCGCGCGGGGTCCGCATGATGTTGATGACGTCAGGCGCGTTAGAGAGAAGTTGAAAAAATATCAGGTTTTAAAAGTGTTCGGATTGTGGAGCGTAAAATCAACTATGGGGTCAATGTCAATATAGTTGATGGGATCACCCGTGTGATGGATGAGTTCGGCTTTGGAATCATCGTTGAAGATGACATTGTTGTCTCAGAGAATTTTTTAAATTATATGAATTCTGCGCTTTTGAATTATCAGGATGAGAAATCGGTCTATGCCATTTCTGGATATAGCTACCCTTTTGAAATGTCTGATGAAGCACCGGATGTTTTTTTATTGAGACACCCTAGTGGTTGGGGCTGGGCTACATGGTCCGATAGGTGGGCTGACTATTCACACCGCTTAGAAATGGTCGATGAATTTTCTGAATCAGAATTGAGTTATTTTAATTATGATGACACTGCACCTGTTTTTGAAGAAACCCTCAGGGGGAATGTGTGGGATATTTATTGGAACGCAGCGATATGCAAGGCCCGCGGCTTATGTTTAGTCCCGAAAGAGCAGCTGTCTTACACCATAGGTCTAGATGGATCAGGGCAAATGGAAGAGGTATTTTCCAACCCCTATCTTGAGATGCCTTTCCAGGCATGCCAGGGTTGGGATTTCCCATCAGAAATTGAGGAGCATAAGGATGCACTCGCTGAAATTAAAAGCTACTTAGATGCTGAAGCAAGCGGTCAAATGAAGGAGCCTACCCCTAAGCGTTTTGAAGAATTAAAAAGAAAAACAGGCCTCCTAAAAATCAAAAGAGAAATGATACGAGCGTTTAAAGATGTCTGCCCCCCCTTCATTGTTAGGATGTTTGGAGTAAAATAAGTCATTAAGAATGAAAATCCCCGTATTACATCAGATAGAAAGAAAGGTCAGAGGCCACTTAAAGAGGAGTAAGAAAAAAGGAAATGTCTTTCTCTGCGGAAAGGGGAATAGGGTGATATCTACTGTTTCAGGAAAGGAGTTACGCGGTATTCCTGGATTGAGTATCCGTGTGAAGGGGGACAACAATACTCTTAGGATTGATGAGTCGAAGTTTTCGGGAGAGTCCGGTGTCATCATATTTGGTAATAGTAATTCAGTTCTATTCGATGGGTGCCGTGGAAATTACAATATTAGCTTTGGTTTCGAGTCAGCCCGCACAACCACTAATCACTGCTCTTTGAGTATTGGAGATAGGACTGATGCTGTGGGTGTTGAGATCAGTTTGAGAGATGATGGGTCTTTTGTTGAAATAGGGAAAGACTGCATGCTATCTGCGAACATTAATCTGATGTGCACGGACAACCACGCGATCACTGACCTTGAGACGGGAGAGATCCTCAATAAAGCATCATCCATTATTATTGGTGATCATGTTTGGGTTGGCCTCAATGCTGTTATTTTGAAAGATACTAAAATTTCTGATGGTAGTGTAGTCGGCATTAACAGTGTCGTTACGAAGGCTTTTGTAGAGGAGAATGTAATCATTGGGGGCGTGCCAGCAAAAATACTCAAGCGAGGTATCCAATGGCACCGAGCTTTGATTAACGAACTGGAAAAGAACCTATGAAAAATACTATAAGAGTTGCCTGTATTAAACGAGAAGGTATGGGGGCTGGAGGATCTGAACGAGTCCTTCAGTTTATGGCACAAGCTCTGGCGTCAGCTGGATATGGGGTTGATTATTTCTACTCTGACTCAAATGTAGACAGCACTCGACTTCAGGCGATGGAGAACGCGCAACTTAAGTTAAATGAGTTCCATATTGATTCTGTTCTGGATGACGAATACAGCACGTGGGAAGGTTCTAATTTCTGGGATATGTTTGATGAAGAAAGCTATGATATCATCATCAATTCAATTTTTTGTGGAGCGGAATATCCTTACCATCTTTTTAAGACACCTGTTATTGAGTTTATTAATTTTGGAGTTGCCGTTAATCAGAGCGAAAATGTAGTTCATACCTTTCTACCGAGTGTATTCTTACGTGAAAAATGGATAGGGAACGGAGGGTTGATCTCAACGAGTAGCGTCATGCCTGTGCCTGTTGAGACGGGGTGCTCAGAGGAGCATTTACGTGAAGAGCTCGCTATTCCTGAATCAGCGATCGTTGCAGGGTTTCATGGGCGCGTCTCTGATTATACGTATTCAGACATACCTCTTGCCGCTTTTGCTCTGGTGACTCATCCCGATGTCTATTTTGTGATAATGGGGTTGAGTGAAAAGTATAAGGAGCAGGCAAAAACCTTAGGCCTGCAGAATGTCCGATTTGTCGAACACTCGGCGGATCCTACCCGTATCTCTTCCTTTTTAAGAACACTGGATGTATTTGCACATGGTCGATATGATGGGGAAACGTACGGGTCAATTTTCGCTGAAGCGCTGATGCATAACTTGCCGTGTATCTCTCACTCGAGTTCCTTTGATAATGCTCAGCAAGAAACGATGGGGCCACATGGTCGCTTCGTGGATGGAGTCGATGAGTATGCTGAGGTATTAGGGGAGTTACTTGGGAGTGAAGATGCTCGCAATGCATTGTCCCGTGGGGCAGTCGACTTTGCGAAAGCCAATTATTCGCTCGAAAGTGTCTCGAAAGACTTCTTGGCAGCCTTTGATCGTATCGTAATAAGGAGTTTTACCTTCCGTGAGGGGCGTTTCCTTAGAAAGGATTCTTTCTTGAAGCGCTTATTATTTCGATTTTTTAACCGTATTTAATTTTCTAAATAATTTACGGAGCCCCCTTAATTTCGATTTCGGGGGGGTGACTACTTCGTTTAATACGAAGTGGGAGAGGAGCGTATGCCAGTTTGTCTGGTTTCCTACCCAGGCGTCTGATGGGTCGCTTTGATCAGGTGTGTTATCAAACTCAGCAAAAAAGACTCGAGAGGATATGCGCTTCATGCTGACTTGTTTAATCTCTGAGTTATACTGAATGTGAAGAAGGTTAATGCATTTCCCGGGGAAGCGTGCATTAAGTTGGTCCAGAAACGTGTGAAAATCAGTGCTTTGAAATTTCTGATGAGGGTCCTCGTAGACGATGAGTATTTTCTCGTATGATTCAATTTTACGGATCAGCCGCAGGGAGCGCCTTTTTTGCTTGGATGTAAACCGCTCAGCTTCGGCTAAGAAATCACCATCTGGCGTGAAGTCGTGTACTGAGACAATACTGGTCTGGGTGTCTACATATTGGCAGGAGGTTTTTGGGCAATTATAGCTATCTACTTTCTCTAAATTTGAGTAGCAGAAGTTTTTTTTGAAATTAGTGAAGAATGGTATAGCCATCTCTTCAATGCTTTGATTGTTTAAGACCCAATCGTAAGGGTATGAGCGGTTTTGTAGATTCGATTTCCTGAGGTGGTGTGAGCAAGAACACCCATAGCCTAGACTAAAGATGAAGTCGTAGGTTGTCGTACCTGGAAGAGGTGTTTTTTTAAGTCGGTTAACGCTTCCACTTTCCGCAAGTGGATGGTGCATGAACAAACCAGAACTTTGAGCCACAACGAGGTCTTCACTTTCCCAGGAGTTTTGAATGATGGATTCAAAATTAACCTGTTCTGTTGTCAGCCCTCGGCTATTAGCATAATCAGACAAAACTTTCTTATCATCAGGGCCTAGCTCGCAAGTATGGTTGCCTGAGATGAGGTTTTTCAGGAAACTTGTTTTATAAAGACAGGGATTGTTCGTGTAACTTGCATTTTGTGAAGATGCAAAAAAACAATTCTCATCGTTGATCGTTTCTTTTTGAATATAGTCAGGTAGCGATTGAGAAGGGTCTGGGAGATAATGCACACTGTCTAAGAGGTGCCTTGGAGATTTGAGTGGCGAATCCTTAAACTGAAGTGTGTGCAAAGGAGAGCCAAAGGATCTAGCGTGTCGCAGTCTAATACAGTTGGCCTTCTCGTCTTTCAGTAAACTGGCAGCTGCATGGAGACGGCTTCGAGTTACTTCTTTTTGCTCGACGAGTCCCCAATCATTCTCGAGGAGGAGGAAGTAATCACCAGAGGCTTCATTGATCAATGATTGGATCCCTGCAGAAATTCCCAGATTATTTGCAGATCCAAGGCACTTAAGGTGATGTTTTTTTGCGAATACTTTGTCTTGCTTGGATAGAGCATTGAAATAAATGATGATTTCGTGGGCTTCATCCAAAAGGCCGCCCTCTATCCATGAGTGAACTGAGTTTTCCAGAGTTGCCAGATTTCCATAGCTAAGAATTCCAATACTTAAGTTAGGAGTTTTAGAGGGCGCTTCTTTTTCCATAGATCATTTGATTTAAGCTCTTAACTGAAGATGGCTTTTAGGGCTTTGCGAGCTGTCTTTTCTGTGAAGTGGGCTTCGATTGTTTTTTTACAGGCAGCTACTTCAGCGTCTTGATGTGTGGGGTTGTCAAGGATGGCACAGACTTCAGTTGCAAAATCGGAAGGGCTGTCTGCCGATTTTTTGGCAGATTCAATGTCCGGGATACCTTCAAGGCCGATAGATGTAGAAACGAAAGGGGCGTTGTAATACATCGCCTCCAGAACTTTTCCTTTTACGCCCGCCCCATACCTGAGGGGGATGACAGGAATACATGAGAGGTAACGCTTTTCGAGTTCTTCAGCTGAAACTCTACCTAAGAGCTTCACATTAGTCTGATCACCCATCTTGAACTCAGAAGCGCCAATGATATTGAGGATGGTATGCGGATGTTTCGCTCTTATTTCCTGAAAGATCTCACGTAGAAACCATTCTATACCGTCACGGCTGGCGCCATGATTGCTACCAACATACAAGAGTTCTGTTCTTGGTCGGTGATTGGCTTCTTGATTTGAATTTGGGAAGAAATAGCATGGGATAATGACGCCGTTTTCGATGCCATGATCTTTTTTTAATAAGTCGTTCTCGTAGGTGCTGACGTGTAAAACTTGTTTTGCATTTCTTAGCATGGAGAGCTCTTGTGTTTTTTCTTTGAGCTCTTTTTTAGTTAAGCCTTTTTTTTCTTTCTTGCCGCTTTTTGAAAGTGCTTGAGCTCTTTCAGCTCTTAGAAAATGAATGTCTGCAGGGTGGTAATAATATTTTGCATTAGGTTGATATTGCTTGATCACCTTAAGGTAATTAGCTGACGCGGGTCGTGCTAGGAGGTAGAAGTCGAAACTTCCCAGCCTTTCGCGAAACCATTGTGGGAAATGAGTCGGATTTTCTGGATTTAGTGCGTGGGCCCTCTCGCGCTTATCTAATTTATAACAACACTCAATCCCTTTGGCTTGAAGTTCCTTAATGTAGACTGCATTGGATTGATTGATGTGCATAGGGAGGAATTTGACCGTACAGCCCATTTTGGAGAGTAAATCACAATAAATCTTAGAAAGCTTTGACCCCGCTTGATAGTCATTGGGTGGTTCATTATCAATGTAGAGTATGGTGGGTTTATTTGCTGTGCGCTCATGATTTTTGGGTTCTGACTTTTCTTTTGTGACATGGTTCTTGTTCATCTCTTCTTTCCATCTGTTCACAAAGATGATTTGATTTTTATCCATCTGGGCTTGCTTGCTAAATGTAAGATTCTTTCCATATGATATGCTTTCAAAATGGATGATATTTGAAAAGGGTGTGTAAAAGACCCGGTGACCTTTTTCTCTCACACGCATGCATAGGTCTGTATCTTCAAAGTATGCAGGCAGGTAAATTTCATCAAAACCTTCAAGCTCTCTCCAAAGGTCAGACTTTATCATCAGGGAAGCTCCGCTTACGTAGTCGACCTCTCTTGTGTAATTAAAACGAGGATCAAAAATGCTTTGGAACTTTCCGTAATTACCGAAGTGTTCGTCTTTAGTTACAAATCCGCCTGCTTCTTGGAGCATTCCATTCGGGAAAATCAATTTAGAACCTACCACCCCGACATCATCAAAATTTTCAAAGACCTCGATCATGGAAGAAAGCCATTTTTTAAGAACAATGGTATCATTGTTGAGCAGCAGTAGGTATTTGCCTTTTGCCTTTTGTGCTGCGTGATTGACGTTTCTCAAGAATCCCTTGTTTATTTTATTATGGATTACCTTGATCTCGGGGAACTGAGTTTCAATTTCTTTAGTTTTGTCGCTTGAGCAGTCATCTATTATAATTATTTCATAAGTCGTCGTCGAATCGGTGTTATGATAGATTGAGTTGATACATTTCAATGTGTATTCAAATTGATTAAAGCACGGGATTATGATGGATACCTGGGGCGAATCTGAGGAATCTCGGAGCTGCTGACGCTTGTCGTGAGTCGGTTGAAGCTCCTCGTGATAGTTATGATCTGAGAGGAAGCTATTGAAATTAACGCGATACTGCTTTGAACTCACAGCAGCATTGCTCCCCCTATATAGAGCTCTGATTTTTTTCTCTATTAGATGTAAGATTGGTATTTTCATGGTTTGTGATAATCACGCGGATTGACTTGCTAAGGATGTGTTATTACGCCTCAAAGAGTATTTAGTCTTTGCTAAAAAATCTTCAATCCTCTGAAGCACGGATTTTTGCGAGATAGGCGCCGTAACCTGACTTTCCGAGCTTAGCAATTTGTTGTTCAAGCTGTGCTTGACTGATCCATCCTTGCATGTGGCTGATTTCCTCTAAGCAGGCGATTTTTAGGCCTTGCCTCGATTCAATCACTTTTACGAATTCGGATGCTTCCAGTAGTGAGTCGTGTGTGCCGGTGTCGAGCCAAGCAGTACCGCGGCTCAGGAGTTCCACATTCAGGTCGCCACGTTCCAAATAAAGGCGGTTCAGATCTGTGATTTCTAGTTCGCCTCTTGGGCTGGGGGCTAGACTTTTGGCTAGTTTGACCACATCGGCGTCGTAGAAATAAATCCCAGGGATGGCGTAGTTGGACTTAGGTTGCTCAGGCTTCTCCTCGAGGGAAATTGCTTTCCCTGTCTCATCAAACTCGACTACGCCGTAGTCAACTGGATTGGCTACGCGGTAGCCGAAAATGGTGGCGCCTGTCTCGCGCGCGACTGCTGCGCGCAGTGCTTCCGGAAAGTTGTGCCCGTAAAATAGATTGTCGCCTAATATCAGAGCGGCAGGTTCGTCTTTTAGGAATCCAACGTCGTCTGCGATGATGAACGCTTGAGCTAGGCCATCGGGGGAGGGCTGTTCGGCGTAGCTAAACGTCACGCCAAATTGCTTGCCATCGCCGAGTAGCCTTTCGAACAGGGGGAGATCTTCTGGAGTCGAAATGATCAGGATATCTCTTATGCCTGCCAGCATGAGTGCGGAGATCGGGTAGTAGATCATCGGCTTATCGTAAACAGGCATGAGCTGCTTCGATACGGCAATGGTCAAAGGGTAGAGGCGTGTGCCTGAGCCGCCAGCTAAAATGATGCCCTTCCGCGAAGCGGAAGTGGGTGATGGGTGATTGGTCATGGGTTATTGGAAATGGAAGTTTGGTTCGGGGTAATCGGCGATTGGTGATGGGTTAGGGGCGTCTGGCTTTGATGAGTCCACCTAGCATTTTACCGATCTTTTGGCAGTTTTGTTCTAGTTCTTCCTGTCGTTGCGTTGGGATGAGCCCGACTTCAGCAGCGATTTCTAGTTGAGTCTGTAGTTCTGCGAGGGAACCTTTTGCTATAAAGAAAAAACGTACGCTGTCTTTGTTCGTGTCACGTTCATCGCCTTCTGCGATGTTCGAGGGGATGCTTACTGCCGCGCGGGACATTTGATCTTTTAGGCCAAAGTCTTTCGCCAATTCGGTTGTTCTGCAGAGGTGATAAACATCAACCGCCAGTTGTTTGGCCTCTTGCCAAACTTTAAGACTTTTAAATCCATTCGTCATAATAATACCTCTTACCTCGATCCCATAACCTCTAACCAGCTTGAGAGCCCAGCCTCTCAAGTTGGTAGCTGCCGTCTAGAATTTGTTGGGTCCACTCCTTATTCGCTAAATACCATTCGACGGTCTTTCTGAAGCCTGAGGTGTGATCTTGTTTGGGAGTCCAGCCCAACTCTGCTTTGATCTTGGATGCATCGATGGCATAGCGGAGGTCGTGCCCAGGGCGATCTGTGACAAAAGTAATTTGCTCTCGATAGCTCTTGCTATCTTCACGCGGTTTCAGCTCGTCCAGTAGCTCACAAAGAAGTTCAACGATATCGATATTCTTGCGTTCGTTGTAGCCGCCGATATTGTAGGTTTCGCCTGGCTTCCCCTTAAAAATTACAGTGTAGAGTGCATCTGCGTGGTCTTCAACGTAGAGCCAGTCCCGAATGTTGATGCCCTCACCGTATACTGGTATGTCTTCGCCTCTGAGCGCTTTTAGGATGACTACAGGTATTAGTTTTTCGGGGAATTGGAAGGGGCCGTAGTTATTCGAACAGTTGGTGATTAAGACGGGAAGTTGGTAGGTGTCCGCCCATGCGCGAGCGAGGTGATCGGATGATGCTTTCGATGCAGAGTAGGGGGAGTGTGGATCATATGCAGTGGTCTCTGTAAAGAGACCGGTTTCTCCGAGCGATCCGTATACTTCATCGGTTGAGACATGCAGAAACCTGAACTTGGGTTTGGAGTCTCCTTCCAAGGCTTCATAGTGCGAACGAGCGGATTGGAGTAGATTGAACGTGCCAATTACGTTTGTTTGGATGAAGGCGCCTGGCCCGTCAATGGAGCGATCGACGTGGCTCTCCGCTGCAAGGTGCATAATCCAGTCTGGCTGGAATGCTTGTATCGTTTGCTCAACCAGTGCGGCATCGCAGATGTCGACTTCTGCAAACGCGTAGCGAGAGTGGTCTTCGATGTCGCTGAGCGAGTGCAGGTTGCCTGCGTAAGTGAGGGCATCTACATTCAATACGGAATGTTCAGTGGTCTCAATAATGTGCCGAACTAAATTGCTGCCGATAAAGCCGGCACCTCCTGTGATTAGTATTTTCATCCTGTGAGTGTATTGCTTGCTTTAGCTCTGTGAGGTCCAGTTAGATAGGGCTTGGCGGATGGCTTCTTTGACAGGAGTCATTTGGATTCCAGCAGCTGCTAGCTTGGCGGATGACATGATGCAGTTACTGCGAGGTGTCTGCGCAGCCTTTTCCATGAAATCGCTTTCGTTTTTGAAGAATTTGAATTCTTTGCTACAGACGCCGCTCGCTTTAATCAGCTCGACGACCTCTCTGGTGGTGACATAGCCGGGGTTGGTGACATTGTAGGTGCCGAAAGGAATGTGTTTTTCCCAGCAAGCGAAGGTTGCAGCTACGAATTCGTTGAGTTCTGAGATACTGTTGCTCGCTTCGAGTAGATTCTCATAGCGTATCAATTTTGTCAGGTAGTTGCGCGGGCTTTCAATATTATTGAAGGGAATTCTTAGGCGCCAAAGATATACATTGGCAGCGTCTTTGAGGATTTCCTCTCCAAGGGCTTTGGTTCCGGAATAAAACGAGCAATTGTTTTGACGGAAGGTGAAGTTGGGTGCGTCCGCTTCAGTGAATTCAGTGCCGTTTTCACGTGTGCCAGTGTAAATGCAGCCAGACGACACATGGCCCCACGGCGTGTTTGTGATCTCACAGGCTTCAGCGATACGTCCAGGCAGCATCGCATTGCCAAATAGGCAGTTCGCTTTATCAACCTCGCAAGCATCTACGTTTGGTTTACCAGTGTAGCCAGCAGCATTAATTAGGAAGTCGGGCTTATCGCTTCTGAGGGCTTCGACCAAAGTCGCAACATCTGTGTAATCAAGATCCTTGCGCTGTAGGTTTTTGAACGCGATGCGTTTTGATGTGAGTAATTTTTGGTAGGCTTGTCCGACGTAGCCAGAGCCGCCGAGTAAATAAATCATGTGTTTTTAATAAGATTTTTTGCGCTGATTCAAATTTAATGATGTATACATACTACTTTCAGTGTATATATCCAAATGTTTTGTTAACATCTTTAAGCATTTAATGTGTTGGGGTCGTGTAATAGTCTAGTATAATTTTGAGTATTGTGTTTTATCGTGTTGTACTATAATTGGGGTATTACAAAATCATGCCGAAAATTTCAGTTGTTATTCCCGTTTATGGCCACGCCGACTATGTGCTCGATGCATTAGATTCAGTCTTTGCTCAGTCGTATGATGATTTTGAGATCATTGTGATTAATGATGGTAGTCCTGATGCATCTGAGTCTGTTTTGGAACCCTATATTCGGTCAGGCAAGATTAGGTATGTTTGCCAAGAGAACAAGGGCGTTGCCGCTGCCCGTAATCATGGGCTCGCTTTGGCTTCAGGAGAATTTATTGCTTTTCTCGACGATGACGATCTTTGGCCGATCAAAAATTTGGAGGTGCAAGTTGATGCAATAGACAAATGTGACGCTGTAATGGTTGGAGGCTCTAGTCATGGTTTCATTGATATTGAGAATGCTGATGAAGTCTCATGTGCCGGCACTAAATTTAAACTATTGAATACTATTGATTTTTTTCTCGGTAACCCTTTTACGTCACCTGGCCAAGTTATCATTCGAAAATCCGCTTTGGATGCGGTTGGTGGCTACGATGAGGCTATTTGGGGGGTTGATGATTTGGATTTGTGGATCCGTTTGTCTCGTATTGGAGAAATCCGTCAGTACGAATACATGGCACTGTATTATAGAGTTCATGATGCCAATGCCTCACTTGATTTGGAGAAAATGGCAAGGAATACTGAACTGGTGATTCGTAAAAATTTGCTATTATCGGCTGAGGAGGATAAAGTAAAATTCGAGCGGTCAGGTTACCGCTTCTTATTTCGTTGCGCGGGGAAAAAGCTTCTTTGGAAAGGTGCCAAGTTAATTAAGCTGGGCCACAAAGAAGAGGGGTGGCAAATGATTCAGCAATCTATATCAATGTTTAGGCCACGTTTCAAATCAGATGCTGTGCTCGTATTGCAGTTTTTTTTAGCGACACTTAAAATTCCATTCAGAATGGGAAGGATACGTTAGCTAATTTTTAGCTTAAATGCCTAATACCCATTCAACCTTTTGCTGACGGAGCGCAAGAAGTCATAGGCTAAGAGCATTCGATTCTTTAAGTTCTTTAGGTGCAAATGCCAGGCGAAGAGTGAGTTGGGTGTGTATGGGCCAGAGATACTGGTAATGCACGCCTCGTCTTCTAGGGATTTATTTCGACACTCGATATCGGAAAATCCATAAGATTGTGTAAAGAGCGATTGGCTTATCGCGGTAACAATGAAGCGCCTGCTTAGGTTCCTGCGATACCAACGGTCGATTGCTCGGTATTTTGATGTCCACTGCCATATTTTCTCAGGTTCTGGAAGCTTTCGTGCAATCCAATCCCTTGTATTGGCTCTTAGTAAATAAGCATGAGTGGCGTTGCAACCTGAGAACTGTACGAGTTTGCAAGAAGGGCTATGAGCGGCTATCCTATAGGGTATTTGAGGCTCCGTGTAGCCTAGGTAGCAGATGTCCCAAATGCATTCCGGTTCCCATAAAACTTTTTGAATGCTGTCTATTATATCTGTTGCGTTCGTTGCTAGCTCCACGTCATCTTCGAGAATCAGAATGGTTTCCCAGTTATTTTCTTGTGCTACCATACAAGCCGATCGGTGCGAGAGTGTGCAACCTGCTCGGGCTGCCCAAGTGAGGTCTCGCTTTTTACCACGAAACCATGGGTGTTTACCATATCCCCGGATTTGTCTACCTAATGTCGCTGAGACTCTGTGGATCTTATCACCCGGAATGTAGTCGCTGGTTTCTTTTTGAAATGCATCCCAGCGATCTTTCCGATCATCGAGGTTGATGACTAGAATCGCGTCAATATTGTCCCAGAATATGGAGTTTTTCATGACTTTTTCAAAAACTTCTTGTATGTGGTTTGTGCAAAATTCCACAGAGGGCGAAAGGCCATATTGTAGATACGTTTGTCATGTTTTATTCCCCAGCGACTCCGGTTTCTTCTATATGCCTGCTCGTGAGGTTGGTCGAAAATGTTGCAAAGGAAGCGAATGAAGGTCTCGTCTTTGAGGGCTTCAGGTTCCTGGCCATTGATAAACCAGGGCTCTGCGAGCATATTTAAGTAGAGCGCCTCATTTTCGTCGATTTCGCGTACCCGATCGGCGACAGCGGCAAAAGAGTCAAAGTCGTGGCAATTGATGAATGCCCTGGGATTGAATGTCTTGGCGATGTCGGGATCTCCCCAGTAAATAGGAATCACATTGGATTGAGCGGCCTGAGCGAACTTTTCAGTGAGGTAGCCGGGCGCTGAGTGGTTCTCAATCGCAAGGGCAAATTTGTAGTGTGACTGAAAGGCGATTTTGTCCGCGACCGGGCCGCCTACATTATTGCGCCATTTGCCTCCGGAGTGGACGGGTTTATAATTGCTGAGGAGGTCGAAGATGTCAGTTCGTTCAGCGGCACTATTGGTCATGTTGGACATGACATAGGCACAGAAGCCATCCTTTTGCGCCAGAATGGTTTTGGGATCCGCTCGGGGCGCACAGAGTGCGGCATAAGCCTCGCGGTACATTTTGAGTAGCGGTAGTTGGCAGTAGCGGTCACCAAATGAAATCGGATCAAAGGCCAGCGCGTAATCGCTAAGGTTGAAATTGGGCGAGACATACTCGCCGGTAACGAAAATGCGAACACCGTGGTATTTGAGTACGTCGTAGCCCAAGCAGGAGTGGAAGACGTAGTCGGCGTCAGTGTCGCGGGTAATTTCGAAATCATAACGATCTTTGATAAAGTCAAGGAGCAGATGGATGATTTCTGGTCGCTTGCCGGCATCGACGAGAGCGATGCGTTTGATGGGTTTGGCAATCATTTGGATATGGTTTGTAATTTAAATGCGAGGAATTCAGTGTGCTCTGTGTCACTTGAACTGAATGCGAGGCGCTCATTGCACCGAAAGTGGACATGGTAGACCTCCTCTTTGCAGGCCTTATAATCACCACTGGTTTGATGTGGGCTTTTAAGGAATCGGGTGCGTTTGTGTTTTTTAGCTCCAGATCGCTTGCTGTTCCGCCAAGTCATTTGCCGTGCGATGTCATGCACGGGGAACGCGTAGGTGTAGTGTCCGTTCTCACTAAAGCCGAGATGAACTTTCTGATCCATCGTGTCGAACTTGGCACCATCTTTATTGTAGTGGAAATTACATGCGTGGACAATGCGCAGGCTGGAAGACGTCATTTTCATAATTCATTGCGGCCGTTTTTTGCGAGGTGCATTTCATACATTTTAACGTCTTTGAGCCAGCGACTCAAGGCGATGACTGCGGCACAAGCAAACCCATAGATGCCGCCTCTATACATTTTTGCGAGGACTAGTTTTTTGGCGAAGTAGATGGGGAATCCGAATAGTATGCGGAGCTGTAGGAGCCCTTTGGATTTTAGTTTTGATTCGCGCGCAGAGTCAGAGCTGTAGCTGTTCATCTTCCCCATTTGATAAGCGATATCTGGAAAGGAGTAGTGCTCGAGTGCGCCGCTTAGCTTGATTGGTTTGATTTCTTTGGGGACTTTAAATTGATCCCAAACGGCATGCGCCGGCATACGTATTAAAGATTTTGGGTAGAGCTTATTTCGCCAAGCGACATTGCAATCGCTCCAAATGGCCCCTTTGGGGAAGGGGGGGACGGTGACTAGTTTTAAGCTATAAATCGCAGGTGCGGGCGCACCGTGTTGGAAGAGGGCTTTAATCTGCTTGTGGAGCTGATCGCTTATAATTTCATCGGCATCTAGATCGAGGACCCAGTCATGGCTTGCGGCGTCTTCGCCGTAGCGTTTTTGAAGGCCTTGCCCCGCCCAGTCTTTGACGATAACGGTGGCGCCTGCATCTTCTGCGATCTGGCGGGTGGCATCGGTCGAATTTGAATCGATGACAATGATCTCAGCGCCCAACTTCTGCACTTCTTGGATGACCGCTCCAATCCGAGCAGCTTCGTTGAGTGTGCGAATGTAGCAGGTCAGAGGGATTTGTTTGTGTGTCGTGGATTCTGGCATCTTGAACGATTTGGCTGTGTTGTTATTGAATCCAATCGTCGTAGTCAACGCCGTGGCAAGAGTGATCGGGCATGCGCAGTCGAAGGAAGGTCGCGATGCTTGAAGTGTAAGTGCCGATAAAATGCTCGGCTTGAGCGCTGGCTTCGATGCCTGCTAGGAATTTGATATAGTCGGCGCGTTTCTCAGTTTTGGAATGTCGTTTATTTACGCGGTGTTGGTAGCCTGTTTGTTGCGGGCTTTCTAGAGTGTAGAAATGTAGCTCTGGGTAATTTTCGACGAGACGCTTGTAATTCGAATAATCATCGGTCAGGACGAGCACATTTGAGGTTTGGCTTAGGCTCTTTAACTTTTCAATGTAGCTTTCGAGAGGATAGAAGCGCGCTTCTTTGATTTTGTCACCGCTACGGATGTGGAGTGCGAGGTAGTGTTCGGGCAGCTTGTGTGCTTGAAAAATTGCTTGAATATCATGCTGGATTTTAGGCTGGAGCCTCCAAGTCATTTGGACGAGTTCGCGGTATATTTCTAGTAGGCTGCCTTCGCGTTGGAGTGCTTTAAGTTGAATCTCTTGATCACGTTTGGGGATCGGGGGAAGTTGATCCCACACTTCGTAAGTTAAATAATCGGATCGGCTGATGAACTTGAGAGCGGGGGCGCAGGCTTTACGTAATTTGAATCGGAATTTAGGTGTCGGGAAGCGGGGGTTGAGGCACCGGTGCAGGGGGGAGGTTTGTTCCTTACAAAAGGGTTGGAAGAACTCCTCCCAGCCGCGACCCGTTGAGAAGTTTGTATCTTTTGAATAGAGCTGGAACTCAATGCCGTTGATTAGGCAAAAGAGAATGCCTTGGAGCATGTTTACATATTCTGCAAAAAAACCTGAACGTGAACCTAGGTGATAGGCCAACTTTTGAGAATGTCCTGTGTTTAATTTTAGGTATGTTTCGGGCGTGATTCGCATTTGAAGTCGAGGTAAGTGAAGTCTGTTAAGCTTGGTTAGCTTTTTTATACGAATGCAGGGTCATTTCAAGCATGGCTTTTCGGGTGAAAGGGTTCTGTTTGAGGGGGAATGAAGGATTGGTGTGCCATTCGTTCAACCGCTCTTCCAGTTGCTGGATATAGTGGGGAGGGATTTTTCCTTCGGGCAAGAGCGCGTCGAGTTGTTCGTGGACGCCGCCGTGGTCGTAGCCAGCGACGGGTTTGCCGATGGCAAGGGCTTCGAGGGTGACGCGGCCGAAGGCTTCGGGGTCGGTCGAGCAGGAGACGACGACGTCGGAGACCGCCATGACCTCGCGCAGGTCGCTGCGGTGGCCGACGAGGGTCATGTCGTGTTCGAGTCCGGCGGATTGAATCGCGGCTTTTACTTCTCCAAGGAACTCCAGCTTTTTTGGGTGGGGCTCGCCGACTAGGAGGCCGTGTGCGGGTAGGCCTCGGGCTTTGAGGGCTGCGATGACTTGGATGAAATCAAGTTGCCCCTTCCAGCGAGTGATGCGGCCTGGCAGGGTGATGACGTATTTGCCTTCGAGTTGCGGGTAGTCGGCCTGCCATTTTTTCAACCAGCCTGCTGGTGGTTGGAAGCCATAGGGGAATTGATCCGGATCGACACCCCGGTGAATGACGGTCAGTTTGTTTGCTGGCACGTCGGGGTAGTTTTTTAGGACGTAGTCTTTGACGCTGTTAGAGACGCAGATCACGGCCTCGCCTCGGGTCATGATTTTCGAGTAGAAATTCACGGAATACATCCCGTGCACCGTAGTGATCAGCTTGGGGCGAGTGGCTGGGTTCATCTTTCGCCAGGCCAGCCAAGCCAGCCATGCGGGGAGACGCGAACGGAGGTGTAGAATGTCCGGGCGTTCCTTTTCGAAAAGTTCCCTGAGCACTTTGACCTGTTTGAGCGAGCGGAGGCGTTTTTTATGAACGGGTAGTGTAATGTGGCGACTGCCTTCGGCTTCGAGTTGGGCGACTTGGCGTCCACCGTTGGAAATGACGAGCGATTCGTGGCCTTGTTCGACCAGATATTTGCCGACCTCCAACGTGCCGCGTTCGACGCCGCCTGCGTTCAGTTCGGGGAGGATTTGGATGACTTTCATGGGATGCAGGCTAGGACTCGTTTTTAAACCACGGATTTCGCGAATGGGCACGGATATTTTGATGGCTGTCGCGTGTTTTCAGAAGCGATTATATGAGAGGATTGCGGGTTTTTAATGGACCGAAGCGGGAGAAATCGCGATCGGCGGTCCAGAGTTCCTGAATGCCATTATCTAGGCAGATGGCGGCGATCCGTGCGTCGTGAATCATGGGGCCTCGAACCTTTCCGCTGAGTGCGAGATTTTTGAGTCTTTTAAAATAATCGAAGCCTTCTCCTAGTGGAATGCAGTGGGGACTTTCGAGCCATGTCTCAAGTGCATCTAGCGCAATCTCTATCGGACTAGGTGGATCGTAAATTCGTGGATGTGTTGTGATTGAAATGAATTCATGAGCACAGGGCCAGGGGATGGTCCAGCGACTGCCTTTTTGCGCTAACTGGGAGAGCGCCTGTAGTGCGCTTTCATGAAATTCAGCATCAGTGCGATGGGCGTAGATCAGTAAATTGGTGTCGACGGCAATCATGAGGCATGTTCCTCGTAGGCCGCATCGCGTATGGCTTGCCAAGAGGCGTCTTTGAATTCTGCTTTGAGGCCATTGCCAGCAAATACAACTGGCTGGATTGGCTTAGTTGAGCGCTGCGAGCGCTCTTGTAGTGTTTTGACGAGGCTTTCTTCAACAATGCTGCGAAGCGTCACCTTCTCTTCATGCGCAAGCTGCTTTGCTTGGATCAGCAGATTATCTGAAATTTCTATGGTAGTTTTCATGGGTTTATTTATGAATACATCTAGCCATATTGTCAAGTATGGGTATATGGCTGCATGCTACCAGGCGCGTTCGACCGAATAGGCATCGAACTTTTCATCCTTTGAAATGATGGTTAGATTTCTTCGGGTGGCTTGGGCGATGAGCATTCGGTCAAAGGGGTCTTTGTGATATTGCGGAAGATGCGATACCTGCAAGCAGTCTTTTGCTTCAATATCAAGGCGTTCAAAGCCGAGGCGGGTGAGCTCGTTGGGAATCTGTTGCTCCCATCCCAAGCTGAGTTCGAAATCTAGTCGACGGAGTCCTAATTTGATTCCGATTTCCCAAAGAGTCACTACGCTGAAGTGGCCTTTTTCTGCTGATTCGTAACTCTGGGCCGCGCGCTTGGAGAGGCGCGGATCACTGGAGAGCGCCCAAAGAACCGTATGCGTGTCGAGTAAATAAGCCATTGCTAATCACGCGAGTGTTTCTTCCCAATCGTCGAAACTGTCGTTGAAATCGTCGGGCATCCGCTTGAGTAGGCTAGGCAGTGAGCCAATTTTACGCGAGGTTCCGGTTTGCTGAATGGCTTGTAAGCGCACTACGGGCTGCCCCCTACGCGCAATAATGACTTCCTCGCCGGCAAGCGCATTTTCAACCAGTGATGACAGTTGCGTCTTGGCTGTGTGCATATTTGCAATCTTCATAAAGTTAGCTAAGTCTACATAGTCTAGTCTGTCAAGGGCTGCTTCATTTTGATTGGGTATATCGTACCAGTGTGAACTGCGGTTCTCATAGTTTGCATGGTGACTGTGTTTCGGCGGTTTTTTAACCGCGGCTTGCACAGCTGGGCACAGATCTTTTTGGGTTTATGAGGCGATATGCATCTGGTCACCAGATCACTGGAACTGGATATTTATGGATTTCCGGATCGGGTGAAACGAGTGTCATGCCTTCGCAGAGCGCTGACGCAATGATAATACGATCGAAGGGATCTTTGTGGAGCAGGGGAAGCTTCTGCAGCTGCCAAATCGCTGTGCTCGCAAGGCTTTGGTAGTCTACATCGTGACGTTCCATCCCCAGCTCAATCGTCACTTTGGGGGTATGGGTGAGTGTGAGCTTCCCTAACTGATACTTGATCTGTATTTCCCATGTTGAAGCTTGGCTGAGCGAAAGGCGATTATTTCCGTCCTCAAGTGCTTGCCTCGCTGCCTGACTGAGTTGATCCGGGGCACTAATGGCCCAAAGAAAGGTGCAGGTGTCCAACAGTAGATTCATTCCGACTTATCTGCTACATCTGGGAAGAGCACGCCGCCTAGAAATTGTTCTTCGATCTCCTTGTCCGCATCGAAGAAGTCAGGGGCGAAATTCACGCTGCCCTTCATTTGGCCAAGCTTACGTGTGCGGCTAGATTTTGTTTTTGGGATAGGGCGAATCTCCGCGAAAGGTTTGTTGCGGTCGCATAAGATGATCGTTTCGCCAGCTTTGACGCGCTTTGCATAGCGGGAGAGGTGAGTCTTCGCTTCGTTAATATTAATTGTGGTCATGTTCAAGTCAACATAGTCTTATAGATGACTAGGTCAAGCCGAACTCTGGCTCGCGATTACACCGATAATAGACGCTCGGCAACGATCTTGGCGACGCGCTCGGCTTCGTTTAGCTTAGGACGAGCTGAAAAGTTGGCGAGGTCGCAGTCGTTTGGATCAAAGGGTAAGATTGCTTTTTCGGACTTCAGCTGATCGACGCCCTTTAACACTCGTGAAGTCTGCTTTTTTCTAGGAACTGGGAGTAGGCCTACTTTGGCTCCTGAGCTGAGCGCCTCGTAGATCATAGAAACGCTGTCTTCGGTCACCCATGCGCAGGCGGCACTAGATAGTTGGACGGGTAACCAGTCGGCATCAGTGTCTTCGCAGGGGACGAGCTTAAAT
>Ga0181558_10001038_pt1 | contig 26334 bp, 12 predicted proteins | sample 011ome_22_FD_133754 | JGI IMG/M metagenome (GOLD analysis project Ga0181558, IMG submission 133754) | Coastal salt marsh microbial communities from the Groves Creek Marsh, Skidaway Island, Georgia - 011507BT metaG (megahit assembly) | ecosystem: Environmental > Aquatic > Marine > Intertidal...
GCGTCGGCGGTTGCTTCGGGGGGGACGGCCGGCGAGGCACGGGCACGACGTACCGTCGTGAGGTCTCGCGCGGTCTGCGTTCAGGGTGGATATCCCGAACGCGTGGAGCGTGAAACAGTTTCGCATAGCTGAGCCTGGGATGCAGTATTTATATAGCAAAGCGACTCCGGCGAGAATCTCGGCGCGAAAGGAACAACCTTCTCCGCACCTACGTGTACGAAAATGTCAAAAAAGGGACGCCCTGGCGAGCACGCGTCAGTCTCGGCGACGGTGGTACGGCTGGACCATGATGGAGCGGTTCACCAGACTCGACCCCGCGCCGGAGGTGAAGATCGACAAGGAGAAGTATGTCAAGACGTTGAAGCTCCTGGCTCTGCGCGTTCCCAAGGTGCGTCATCCGACGAAGCGCGCTGCGCTTTTTCTCGAGCGTCGTACCGCCGCCGCCGCCGCGCGCTTCCCTCTCGTACCACGCTCGCGACTGACGCGCTCGAACGTCGCCGCTCCGCAGGCTAAGTGCAACGTAGTCATGAAGGCTCTACGGTCGGTGGCGCTCGATCTCCCGAGGCAGCGGTGCATCATGCCGGACCCCGACGACTCCGACACGCGACTCTTTTTGCTCCGGGAGAGCGTGAAGGATCGCGAACTCCCCACCGTCACCCCCGAGCAGCGCGAGACCGCCGGCCTGAGCGAGCTGGCGTGGACGACGCACGAGCTACGTCTGGAGTACGACTACTTCAACGCGGACGAGATCCTGCGACAGATTTTGCCTGAGGGGTGCGAGGTCCCCGGGTCGTTCGAGACCGTGGGGCACATCGCGCACCTCAACCTTCGCGACGAGCTTCGCGAGTTCCGTCACGTCATCGGGCGCGTGCTTCTGGACAAGAACCCGAGACTGCGCACGGTGGTGAACAAAATCGGCACCATCGAGAGCGAGTTCCGGGTGCCCACGTGGGAGCTCCTCGCGGGGGACACGAGCCTTGAGACGGAGGTGAGACAACACGGCGTGACGTTCAAGGTTGACTTCGGCGAGGTGTATTGGAACAGCCGCCTAGAGGCTGAGCACAAACGCGTCATCGACTCGATCAAGCCCGGGGAGATTCTGTGCGATGTCATGGCGGGCATCGGCCCGTTCGCTGTTCCCGCAGCCAAGGCGGGAAGGCGCGTGTACGCCAGCGACTTGAATCCGCAGTGCACGCGGTACTTACGGCTGAACGCGCGCGCCAACAAAGTGAAAAACCTGGTGAAGTGTTACAACCTCGACGCGCGCGCGTTCATTCGCGCGCTGCTGCGTCCCGGTCCGGGGCCGAAGGACGTGGACGACGAGCCGGTACCCTCGAAGGTTTCGCCGAAGCTGGACGATAAGGGCAAGCCCGTGCCGAGACCTCCGGTGCGGTGGGCGGCCGCGGGCGCGGATGAGGACGACGGCGAGCCACCCGCGGGCGCGACGTTCGACCACGTGATGATGAACTTGCCGGCGTCGGCGATCGAGTTCCTGGACGCCTTCAAGGGCGCGTTCGACCGGGGCGTCTGGGGCGACCGCGCGCTCCCCACCGTGCACTGCTACACGTTCAAGAAGGCTGCGGAGACGTTCGATGACGTCGTGAGAAGGGGAGAGGGGTACCTCGGCGGGAAAATCGTGGACCCGAAGATCCGCGAAGTGCGCGACGTCGCGCCGAACAAAATCATGCTCTGCCTTTCCTTCGCCGTCACGCCCGAGGTGGCGTTCGCGGAGACGGGCCGCGAGGGCAAACGCGCGAGGACGGGAGCGTAGGCGAAGCGCGCGACCGCGCGTTCGAATCGTTCACGACGGTGTTTCATCTACGTGTGTGCTATTTCGTCGCGTCTACGAACGGGTCGCGTTCACGAACGGTCGTCTCGCCGGCTAATTCGGGTTTAAGCGCGTGTGCGCATCCGGCGCGGGAAGCCGGTGGAACGCGGCGCGCGCGTGCTCGTCGATGCGAGGCACCATCTTCCCCGTGACCGCCATGAACCCGGGCACGCCCAGCGCCGCGATCATCGCCGTGTGGTGCTCCAGCGCGTGCAGCGCGCACGCGCGGCTGACGCTCGCCGCGTCCAGGCTCTCGGCGAGCTTGAACCGCTCAACCACCTCCGCGGCGTCGAGCTCGGCGCCCCGGCTCCTGACGTGCTCCGCCAGCGCGACTTCGCACCGGCGCTTCAGCTCGTGCATGTTGTACATCACCGCCACGCGCATCAGGTCCGAGACGACGTCGGGGCGCTCGGCGTCCAGCTCGCTGACGTACGTGAAGCGCATCAGCGCGCGGAACGTCTCCGCGGGGAGGTGCGAGAAGTCCACGACGTCGGCGTCGCCGCGCCGCGCCGCGCGCCGCGCGGCGACGTCGTCGTGGAACTCGGGGGGGCAGCGCGCAAACGCCATCTTGTGCGCGTGGAACTCCTCGCCGTGCGTCAGGAACGTGATGTCGCTCACCTCGGGGTTGTTGAAGTGCTGCTCCAGGTGCGCCTCCGGAGTCGGCGGCAAGGGCGCTTCCTCCGTCGGCACCTTCAGCGAAAGCTTCTGCATCAGCACGTGCAGCGCGTGGCACGCCTCGGCAAGCCTCTGCTCGTACGCCTCCGGGTGCGGCTGTTTGGCGGGCGTCCCCGGCATGAGCGCGCGCAGCAGGATGGGCAGCCCCAGCTTCTTGATGAACACCTCGCGGAGTTCCTCGCCGTGCACGTCGTCCACGAGGTGCGCGAGCGCGACGGCGATGCGCGCCGCGTCCGGCGCGTCCGGGTCGGTGGTCATCAGGTAGATGAGGTACCGCAGCACCCTCGCGCTCGACGCGACTTTGCCCTTGAGCCGATCGAGCGTCTTCTTCACGCAATCCTTGCTCGCCTGCACGATGAGCTCGCGCCCCATCAGCCGCTGCACGGTTCCCTCGCGAACGATGTCCGGTACGTTGTCCTCGTTGTCCGCGAGGCCATACAGCGCGAACGCGGCGTTGTGCTGCAGGTTGCCCTTGTCGCAGTCCAGCAAATCAAGCAGCGGCCGCAGCCCGGCGGCGTGCAGGATGCCAACCTGGTTGTCCGCGTCCTGCGCCAGCCGCCCGAGCGCGAACGCCGCCATCTCGCGGAGCTGCTCGTCCGAGTTGCCCAGCATCTGGATCAGCGGGCGCACGGCGCCGCGCTGGACCATCTTCACCTTGAACGAGTCCGTGGTGGCGAACTGCCCGAGTAGCAGCGCCGCCTCGCGCTGCGACTCCGGGCACGCCGAGCTCAGGAGCCCGATGACGGGCTGCAGCGCGCCCTCGTCCAGCACGCGCCGCTTGATGTGCGTCGAGGAGTGCACGAGGTTGCCGATCACGCCAACCGCCTCGTAGTGGATCAGCTGGTCCTCCGACTTGACCATAAAGATGAGCATCGGTAACGCCCCGCATTCGACGATCTGGTTTTTGTTGTCGTCGTTTTTGAACGCCAGCGTGCGCAGCGCGCTCGCGGCGGCGCGCTTCACCTTCGGGTCCTTCGTCTCCAGGAGCGATACGAGCGGCGGGATGCCCCCCTCCACGCGAACCTGGTTCTTGATGCCGTTGTTCTCGTGCGCGAGGTTGGTCACCGCGTCCGCCGCGCGCCGCGCGACGCTCGTCGGGACCGAGCCCGTGGTCTGCGGCGGGTACCGCTGCAGCAGCGCGACGAGCCCGGGGAGCGCGCCAGCCTTGGCGATGCGGTTCTGGTTCGCGTCGCGGCTCGCCATGAGGCTGATGGCGTAGCTCGCCTCCTTCTCGATGTCGCCGAAGCTCACGTCAAACTCCTCCCCGACGCGCTGGCTCAGGGAGAGCAGCGGCACGATCGCCTCGACCGCGCCTGAGCGCACCACCGCATCCACCATGTCGCCCTCCGCGGTCGCGTTCGCGCCCTCCTTGGCCAGCTCGGCGAGCGTGCGCACCGCGGATTTCAGCGCGTCGCGCGCGCGGTCCGCGTCCGGCCGCGCCACCAGCGTCTCCGTGTTGCGCTCAATCTCCTTCACCAGGCGCTCGTGCTCGCCCATCGCGAGGAGCGCAGCCGCCGCCGCGCGCTGCACCTTCGGGTCCCTGCGGTCAAGCAGCGCGCGCAGCGTGCTCACTCCGTCCTCGTCGCGCACCTTCATCTGGTACGCGTCGCGGTCCTGCACGAGCTTCGCCAGCGCGTCGGCGGCGCGGCGCGCGAGGTCGTGCGACGCCGCGGCTTGCGCCTCCGCGTACCGCCGGGAGTCGGCGCTGATCCCCGAGGAGGCCGGCGGCGGGGGCCTGTTCATGATGCGCACGAGCACTTTGATCGCACCCGCGTCCGCGACGGCCGTCTGGTGCGTCGCGCGGTCCTCCGCGTGCGACAGCATCACCGTGAGCGCGTGGCACGCCTCCTTCTCGGCGGCGAACACGCCGGCGGCGAGCCCCAAGACGGGCCTGACGTCGTCGAAGACGCGCGAGACGCCGGCCATCTTATCCGGCAGCAAGAGCATGTGCACGAGCGTGTCCGCGGCGGAGGCGAGCATGAGCGTTCCGACGTGGTCGGGGTCCTGCTTGGAGATGTCCACCAGCGTTCGCGCGTCGCGCTTGAGCGCGGCGAGCGTCTCGTCCGCGACGCGGCGGAACTCCGCGCGGCGCGCCCCCTCAAACGCCTTCGCGTGCTCCGGAATGCGCCTGATCTCGTCCAGGAGCTTCTCGACGTTCGCGGTGATGTTCCCCAGAACCTGTTCGTGCACGTCCAGCGCGATGAGCGCGTTGGCCACCGCGCGCCGCGCCTTACTGTCGCCCGGAAGCTCCATGGCGCGCCGCAAGCCGTCCACAACCCCGGGCTCGGCGCGCACCTTTCGCTTCGCCGCGTCGTCGCGCAGGGCCAGCCGCGCGAGCGCGTCGGCGACGCGCCGGGGGATCTCAGGGGCCCACTCGTGGATGCGCGGGGCGCAGCGGGCGCTCCGCACGTCGTCCGTCTGCCACGGGTGCTGCAGCGCGCGCGCCAGCCTCGAGAGGTGGCTCAGGCCGTCCGACGACACCTCGGTCTTCACGGCTTTGCCGAAGATCTCGCGCGCGCGCTCGGCGAGCTCGTCGAGCTCGTCGACGCGCTCTTTCGGAAGTGGGTGGAAGTCGTGGCTGAAGATGAGCATCGACTGCACGAGCTCGGCCACCAGCGCGACCGCCGCGACGTGCGGGTGGGGTTGCTTCATGATGTCCTCCAGCTCGCTCATCATGGCGCCGAAGCGCAGTCCACGCTCCTTCTGCTTCGCAGCCGCGCGCTCGGCAGATCCAGGCGCGGGGCTCTCCTGGTTCGTGGTCTGGATACCGGCGGCGTTCGCCTTGCGCTTGCGTCGCGTGTCGCCACCCGCGGAGGCACCCCGCTGCTTCTCCGTGCTTTCCATCTCGTCCGCTCGGCCCTCGGCGTCGAGGCGCGCACGGTCGGTCAGCGAGTCGCGAGCCTTGTCGTTTCGTGTGAGCGTCAAACGAAGCGGGTCGTCTCTCGGCTCGCCCCGCAGCGAAACCACGCGCGCGCGTCCACGCCGCGCGCGGGACCGAAACGAGACGCGACCGCCGGGACGGACGCGATTCGTCGGCCGCGAGGCTCGAGGCTGCTTCCCCTCGGAAAGAACCCCCTCGCGCTCGCAAGAGTGACGCCGAACGTGTCGCCAGATCTTCCCATTTCTCGAATGTGAGAGACTTTCAAACGCAGCGAGTGCCGAGTGCGAGTCGAGAAAAAGGCTCGATCGGTGGATTTTGGGGGTTCGCAGACCGAGAAGCGGATAAATCGCGCGCGTAATCGAAGCCCAATGATTGGCGCTCGAATTTTCGCTGACGTCGAATGAGGGCGCTTTTTCGGAGGCCGCCGCCAAGGCTGACGACCACAACGAAGCCGCGCCCGCTCGCGCCCGCGCTTTTCGACGTCTCGCACGTTCGTTCCCTCGAGCGCACGCGCCGTTCGCGAGGAGTAGGAGTCATGGCCGCGAGCGCGTGCGCGCCCGTCGCGCCCCTCCTCGGGGCGAGGATAACCGCCAACCGCCATTGCGGCGGCCGAACGTCGCGTTGCGCGGCCCGAACCGCCGCCGCGCGCGTGCCTCGCGCCATCGCGGTCCGCGCGGGCGAGAGCGACGGGGATGTCGCGGTCGATCGCCCGGACGGCCCCGGCCTGCCAAAGAAGTGGACGCGCGTCATGCTCAAGGTGAGCGGCGAGGCCCTCGCCGGCGAGGGCGGCTTCGGAATCGACCACGAGGTTGTTCGGAACATCGCGCGCGAGGTCGCGGAGGCGGCGCTCGGGGGCGTGCAGGTGGCGGTCGTGGTGGGCGGGGGGAACTTCTTCCGCGGCGCAGCACACGAGGGCAAGGGCCTGGACCGCGCCTCCGCGGACTACATGGGCATGCTCGCGACGGTGATGAACGCCATCAGCATGCAAGCGGCGGTGGAGTCGCACGGCGTCCCGACGCGCGTGATGACAGCGTTCGCTATGCCCGAAGTGGCGGAGCCGTACGTGCGGCGGCGCGCGATCCGCCACCTGGAAAAGGGGCGGGTCGTCATCTTCGGCGCGGGCACGGGCAACCCGTTCTTCACCACGGACACCGGCGCGGCGCTGCGCGCCGCCGAGATCAACGCGCAGTGCGTGCTCAAAGCGACGATGGTGGACGGCGTGTACGACTCCGATCCGAAGCGCGACCCGGCCGCGAAGCTGTACGAGAGCCTGACGTACGAGACCGTGCAGCGGCTCGGGCTGGGGGTGATGGACCTCACGGCGATCACGCTGTGCCAGGAGAACGACATCCCGGTGGTGGTGTTCAACCTGAACAAGCAGGGGAACATCGCGAGCGCGCTGCGGGGGAACAAGGTCGGCACGTGCGTGAGCTCGGACGTGGAGAAGTTCGAGCGCGCGGACGAGGAGCTCCCGCAGAAGGAAGGGGTGTGAGCGTATATAGGCTCGAGCGTATTTAGGCTCGAGCGTCGAGGCTTTCGCGGTAGGCGCGCGCTCTGAAACCGAAGGATCGCGTATTTAACTTTCACGCGCGCGACGCGCCGCGCCGCCGCGTTCTTTTTCGGGCTTACTCATCCGCGCGCCGCGCTCCCTTGAGCCTTCGAGACGTTCCGGGGCGAGCGGTGGGGGTTCGGGGTCGGGGCGACGCGAGACATGAGAGACTGTGTGCTGGTGCGTGCGAACGAGCTTGCGTCGTCACAACATGCTTTTATGGGCGCCGGCGGCGTCGAGGCGGCCCTCCGGGAAAGCGGGGGCCCCGCGCCGTCGCGCTCGCGTCGATTCGGACGCGGAACGAGGCGTGACGTTTAATCGAAGAGATCGAAGTCGCCGGCCTCCTCCTCCTCCTCCTCTTCGGGCTCGGGCTCGGCAGCCGCGGCACCGCCGCCGCCGCCGCCGCCACCGCCGCCGCCGCCGCCGCCGCCGCCGCCGCCGCCACCGCCGGCGCCAACGTTGGCGATGAGTTCGTCCACGGGCTTGGTGGCGAGGAACTTGCTGAAGAGCATGGTCCAGTAGGGCTCGATTTCGACACCCGCCGCCTTGATGACGGTGTCCATCTTGTCAGCGGTCACCTCCTGACCATCGTCGGAGAGGATGAGCGCGGCGTAGGTGCACGCGAGATCGCCGGACATCTGCGGGTTTTTTTAGACGCGGTATTAGGGTTTGAGGGTCAGCGACGCGCGTTCACCGGCGACACCGCGCACGATGAGGGACGCGGTGACGGGAAAGGCGAGGACGGTCGCGAATGGGCGCGTCGAGACCCGAACGAGCGCGCGTCGCGCCCGGATCTGGAGCGCGTCGAGCGCCGAGCGCGGGGGGCGGTCCGGCGGACCCGCGGGTTCGCGATGGCGCTCCGGCGCGAGCGCAAACCCCGCCGGGTTACCGCACGGAAGACGCGCGTCGCGAAGCCGACGGCGGTCGTGCGCGCACCTTTGAAGTATGTAGAGGGTGTTAGACACGCAAGCTGCAGACGATGCTGCTTTAACCCGTCGGGGGCTAGCGGTGCTTCGAGTTGAGGGCCTCTTCCGGCTCGGGTCCTGCGTACTTGTACATTTTTGGAGCGGGCGAAAAACAGAAAACTTCGCCCAGAAAACCCGACGACGTGACGCGTCTTCCGAGTCTGTTGGTTTAGATTTTTCGTTGCAAGACGAGTCTCCCCCGTCCAAGTCGGCGGGCTCTTGAGGTCATCACTTCGCACGGCGCGAACAAACCAGATATGGCCAAGCGTCTGATTCCCCTGCTCGACCGCGTGTTGGTCGAGAAGATCGTCGCCCCAACCAAGAGCGTCGGCGGTATTCTGTTGCCCGAGTCCGCGGTGTCCAAGGTACGCGACGATTCCGACGCTTCGACGCCGTTTCCAACACCGAAGTGCGCCCCCGAGACCCACAACTGACCCATACTCCCTTCCTCATGAAACCAACAGATCAACGAGGCGAAGGTGGTGGCCGTGGGTCCGGGCAGGCGCAAGGGCGCGGACGGCGAGCTCATCCCCATGGGTACGTAAAGCGACCGCCACGACCGTCGATCGCCGCGCTTTTTTCTCGCCTTCCGAACCCTTCCATCTCTTCTCAGATCCTGACTTCCGTCCCCCTTCCCCACACATCGCAGGCGTCAAGGTTGGCGACACTGTGCTCCTCCCGGACTACGGAGGTCAGACCGTGGACCTCGGGACGTACGGCGCGAGCAAGGACAAGGAGACGTTCCTGTACAGCGACCAGGAGATCCTGGGCATCATCGAATCGAATTAGTTGGTCGAGTCGATGAGCCACGTGACGCGAGTTGACTCGTATTAGACTCAGTTGTGACACGATCACCGTTCACGTCGACCGCGCTGTGGTTCAATGGTACAGGCACACAGCCGTGTACACGCGTGCCGTTCCCCTTCGCGTCGCGACGCGTCCACCCTGTCGTGCACTGACACGACTTCGCGCGACGCCTCCGCCGCGTTTTCGCGCTCCCGAAGTGTGCCACGTTTCAGCTTCCTTCGTTTTGTCTCGAGACGAAAAGTCTCGGCCGTCGTTTCGGCGGCACACTCTGCCGCACGCGATGGCATCTGCGGTCCTCCCGCACGCGCTCCCCGTCCCCGCCAGGACGTTCGCGGTCCCCTCGCACCGCTTCAGAAGTCGGCCGAACGCGCCGCGCGGCGAAGTGCGCCGCGCGTCCGCCGGGGAGGATGGGCAAACGTCGTCCGAGAAAGACGACGACGTTCCCGAGTGGGCGAAGGACCTGGCACTTGACGAGAACGGCGATTTGATCGACACGAAAACCGGCAAGGCCCTTAACGAGTTCGGCGCGACGCGTTTCGACGTCGCCGTGCGCGCCATGCGCGGCGAGTACGACCCCCCGGGGGTGTCAACCGAGAAGGAGGAGGGTCAGATTTTTGACATGCTCACGCAGTTCCCGTCCAAGTACACGTTCCAGGCGAGCGGGAGGGCGGCGGACCTGGACGACGACGGCGTCGCGCACGTCGCCGGGCTGCTTATGGACGTGTGTGGCAGCCCCGTGGCCGAGACCGAGATCGAAATCAAGCCCAGAGGCAAGAAGTTCGTGTCGCTGTGGGTGACGTGCACGGTGCACTCGGGCGAGATGGTCACCGAGGCACTGCGAGTCGCCAAGGCGGATGCACGGGTCATGACGTGCTGGTGAGAGGTGGCACGCGGGGCAGGTGATGAGGGTGAGAATAATCGACGTTTGTGTCTATCCCCGATGCGGCGTAGAAAATGAGCGTCGCTCGTAGCGAACGGGAGACGACGCGGAGGGCCGCCTTGTGTACGCATATGTGCGAGAAACCTCGCTGAAACTTCGACGCGCTTCGCGCTTGTGAAGGATCGCCCGAAAGTTTTTCCCCGCCCAAAAGCCATCCGGCGACGCGCCGGCTCGCCCTCTTCGACGCGCGCACGACGCCGTACGACTAAGACACCTTTCAAACATGATCAACGCTGAGGGTGAAAACGTGGACCTCTACATCCCCCGCAAGTGCAGCTGGACCAACCGTCTCATCGAGGCGAAGGATCACGCTTCCGTGCAGGTGAACGTGGGCCACCTCGACCAGTCCGGTGTCTACAACGGGCAGTACACCACCTTCGCCCTCTCCGGGTTCGTGAGGTGCATGGTGCGTACTCACACACTCACTCGACATCTCTTGGGAGCGAGTGCGAACGGCTCCGACCGCTCGGCGGGCTCGCCGCGCGCGTGTCGCTGGCCGCGCCGGAGGCATTTCATCCGCGGTCGGCTAGGGTTTTCCACGTGCGACTCGCGTGCGGGTTTTAGGGTTCCCAACGCTCGGCTCACGTCTCCCCTCTCGCGCGAACGCGACCGCTGACCGTCGATTCCTACTTTCCCCACGACTCCTCGCGCATCATCAGGGTGACGGCGACTCCGCCATCGACCTTCTCTGGCAGAAGAAGAAGGCCTCCGTGGGCCAGGCGTGAGCGAAAAGAGAAGCGCATGGGTCGAGTGTGAGACGAAGCGAGTCCGCGGACTCGCCGTGTAATAGGCATGGCGCACTTTCCTCACTTCGAAACGACAACCGAGGCGAATCGTACATCGCGAGTGACCTTCCGGGGCAGAGAAGGCGTCTTCCTCGCGTGCTCGCTCGCGAGCGCGGAGGTCGAACGCGACGCGGAATTCGAGTCTCGACGCGTTTACGATTACAACTCACGCGCGACGGCGCGGCGCGTCGTCAACCACGCCCCCTCATGCGCTTCATTCGTCCACGGCCACGCCTCTCGCCATCTTACACCCAAAATCGGTTCCATCGCACACGTCGCACGCGGCGCCTGAAGGAGGGGAGCGCGAAGGAAGGTTTCGGTCAGTTCTGCGCGGAGAGGCCGCGGACGACGGCGAGGAGACTCGCGACGCGCACGACCGAGACGCACCTCCATCCGTGAGCCGATTCAAGCACGTCTCCAGTCGCGAGTCCACGATGTCGACCATCAGTGGGTGCAGACCGATGGGCGCCGCGACGAAGTGTGCGATCCCGGGATGCTTCGCGGCGGCTTCCGCGGCGAGCGTCGGGATGTCCTCCTGCCAGTGTCTTCCCGGGGAGAGGAAAAACGGGCTCACCGCGACCGTCGTCGCGCCCTGTTCGACGCACTTGCCGAAGGCGTGCTCGATGTCGGGCTCGGCGATTTCCATGTGCGCGAGCTCGACGATCGGACGGCCGGTCTGCTCCTTGTACATCCTGACGAATTCCTCGAGCAGGTCGTTCGAAGCCTTCCGCCTGGACCCGTGGTCCACGATGACCACACCCATCACGTCGTCAGCCGCGGAGGCGCGCGTCCACGACGATGGTCCGCCTCGTCCGCGCGCGCGGTACCGAGACCGGCGAGACCCTGCGCGTAGACGAGCGAAGAGACATGGCGCCTGGACGGCGGCACCCGCGCGGCGCATGGTAACTTGACAGTCCAAGACACGTCGGTAGGCACTCCCGTGTGCTTTTTGGTCGGCCAAAATCGGGCGACGTGCCTTGGAATATTGCAACACCGGGTGTAACCTCCAAGATTTCGTCACACGCGAAGGCGCGGGCGCAGGGCGCGCGACACGAACATGACGGGAATGTGGCGCCCCCGCGGTGCGTTCCTGGCGTTTTTGGTGCTCCTCGTCGGCGTGCACCGCGTCGCCGGCTTCACCGAGGACTGCCCGACGTACTACGTCAACCTCGACAAGAGCGAGGATCGGCGAGCGCGCGTTGAACGGCTGTTCGGAGGCTTCACCAATCTCGAGCGCGTGGCCGGGGTGGACGGACACAACAAGCGGGCGGTGCTGGACGTGCTCTCCGGGGACCACTGCCCTCCGAGTGCACTTCCGAACAGCTTCGACGAGGGCTCCCTCGGGGTTCGGCGCGGGTCGGGCACCTACCTCTCGAGACTCGGATGCGCGTTGTCTCACCTCAAAGCCATCCTCCGCGCGCACGACGACGGGCGGGAGTACGCGCTCATCCTGGAGGACGACGCGACGCCTGATTTGGTGCCGACGTGGGCGGGATCGCTGAGCGATTTCGTCGAGACGTTACCGGAGGACTGGACGATCGTGCAGCTCTCGGCGTTGTCGTACGAGGACAAGCTTACGGACCTGTTCACGCAGTGGCAGGAGACGCGGCGGAACGAACGCGCGCCGGACATGACGACGCTGCCGAAACGCGCGGGGAGCCTGATATGGAGCGCGCAGGCATACCTCGTGAGCAGGGAAGGGATGAAGCAGATCGCGGCGAAGTATCGCCGAGAGGACGGTGGACTTGATCTCTGTGCGGCGTCGTGCATAGAGCTGGACGACTGCGTCTTACAGGAGGGCGTCCCGGAGGAGGGGTACCGCATCGCGACACCGCCGCTGTTCGTGCCGCGGCAGGACATGACGTCGACCATCGGTCAGACGGACGCGGAGGATGACGAGGGGCTGGGAAAAGTGGCGGAGACGGAGGGTACGAGGAAGATGTACGAGGAATCTCGCGATGTGCTGTACAAGTGGGCCGGGTCGTGGGCGCTGAACGACCACAAGAGCGCTAACCTGAACATGGATCCCGACACGCTCAGGGACATCATGGACGCGGTCCTCGACCTGCAAGTGAAGAAGCACTCGCGGGTCACGACGGACTCGTTCAAGCAGGCGTTTCACGCGTACTGCGAGAACGGGGAGAACGCGTGTGCCGTGGAGAAGGCTTATCTGAAGAACGTGGTCAACCCGCGCGAAGTCGTCGTCGTCGACGACGACGACTACGACCGCGAAGAGGACGTCGAAGAAGACGACGAGGATGTCGTCGAACGTCGAACGTCGAGCGAGTCTTCTCGCGACTCGAAAAAGTCATTGAAGCGCGCGCACGTCGGCCCCGAGGCGCGGTCCACCGGGTCTATCGCGAAACCGAGGTCGAAGATGGGCAAATCCCGCGTCGACCACGCGAAGGTGGGTCGTCTGATGAACATCGCGCTTCTTGGCGACGGCCCAAGCGCCCCGAGCGCGTTTGAGAAGATGACGGTGACGCCGTCGATGAGCTTCGTCCTCGCGGCGTGCGGCGCCTCCGCGCTCGTCGCGATGGTGGCGTTCGCGGTGGGCCGGAGACACGAGACACGTGCCTGTTCCGCGGACGAGACGGCCTCGTTGTTGGCATCGGCGGAAACCGGCAGGGCGCGCGCATAGACATAGAATAGGTACGGGACGCGGCGTCCCGGTTGACGAAATACACTTTTCGTTCGCGTAAACCGTCGCGCTACTGCTCCTCCGACGGGAACTCATACATCAGACCGAGGTTGTCCACCATCTTGTGCCACACCTCGCACCCCGCGCACTGCACGAACATCGTGCCTTTCTTGTACACCTCGGGGTTTACCATGCGAGTCGTCCTGTGCTCGCACTTATTGCACGTGAAGCTTAGTTCCGCACTGCGCTTCACCTTCGGAAGCTGGATCTGGTTTTCCTTCAAATTCTTCTCGCCGCTTCCACCCGCTTCGGGCGCTTCCACCGCGCTTCCCTCGATCTCCTCGTCGTCCCCGCTGCCTTCCACGCGCGTGATCGCCCGCAAAACCGGAAGCCGCATCGCGCGCTCGCGCACACCGAGATCGTGCCACTGAACCGCCCCCTGCCTGCCTCGCGTCGCCCGGGGACCGTCGCCGCCGCCTCGGGCGCGACGCGGCACACCGCGCTTCGCGCCGCGCTCGAGCCCTCCGCGCGTCCCCGCGGCCACCCTCGGCGCGCGCGTCCTGCCCGCCGATCGCGACGGAGTCGCGCGCGTGCATGTGAAGGAGAGCGAGAGCGCCATCACCGTCGTCAGCCCCCGCTACGCACGCGTGCGCACGTGCGCGAGAAGTGTTTGACGTGGACGCATCCCCACCGATTCAGGCGCGCCAAAAAGCGCACTCGAAGCTTCCAGAACTGTCTTCGTGGCACACAATTTTCCCCTTTTTGTTGGGTTTGGATTGAACCCAAAATGTAAACCAAAGTTTTGCCATACACTCGGTACAGGTGGCAAAATCAACCAATAAGAAAGCAGTCTTCGAGCTTCCGGCACCACATTAATCCCCGGATGATTGAGAGCCGCGGAAAATGTGGATCAGGGTTCCGGCGTACCCGCGTTTTTGAGGCGTCGCGACACGCACCGTGACACAAGTTGGCTCGCGCTTGAAGGTCACGCACTTTCAACATGGCGCCCGCGGTCTCTGCCGTCGCGGTGAACGTCGCCCGCTACGCAGTCACCCCTGGCGGTCAGCGCCGGGGTGCGACGCCTGGCAAGGTACGTCTCCGCGAATGCACGCAAGAATTTGGGTGGTCGGAGCGAGTCACCTATATATCTAAAGAAGCCTCGCCGCTCGTACCTGACACGATAACCCTCCCCCTCGCAGGCTCGCGCGCGTGTTACGGCACCCAAACTCGCGCCCGGAGGTACGTTCCCGAGCACTGCGACACATCCCCCGACGCGTATCCGCTCACGCGCGCTCGCGAGCGTCGCTTCGCGCGGAGAAGCGATTTCTTTCCGTGACCCTTCAAAGAAGATCTGTTCCTGACCCGCGCTCCCCCTACGCACTCCTCACGCAGGTCGCTCGACCGTCCTTCCCGGCCAACGCCATGAGGAGCTCTCCTCCGTGGTGACACAGGCTGCGGGTAACGAGCAGGAGCTCGCTCGCGCGGAGAACCAGCTTCGTGCTATGCTCTCCCCCGACACCCCCGCCCCCAGTTCGTCCGAGGTTCGCGCCATGCGCAAGAAAATCGCCGATCTGAAGAACCCTCCCAAGCGCCCGTCCGGCTCGGACATGCGCGCGGAGCTCACGAAGCTGCAGGCGGAGAACACCGCGCTTCTTCAGCTCAAGGAGCTCGAGATCGAGAATCTCAAGCTGAAGGGCATGAGCCAGGCGGACATCAAGAAGAAGGAGGATGAGATGGTGGCTCTCAAGATGAAGCAGGTGGAGCTTCAGAGGGTTGTGGCCATGGCTGGCCAAGGCCAGGCGGCCGCCCCGGCACAGGCCCAGGCGCCGCCGGTTGACGCCGCCGCGCAGGCGGCGGAGCAAGCCCAGGCCGAGGCCGCGCGCATCGAGAAAGCGGCTGCGAACGCGTCCGCGCAGCAGAACGCCGCCGTCGCCGCGCAGGCTGCGGAGGCGGATGCTGCCGCCGCGCAGGCTGAGGCTGCCGCTGCCCACGCGGCGGCTGAACAGGCGCAGCAAAACGCCAAGGCGCAGGCGGAAGCCAACGCCGCCGCCGCCGCCGCGAACGCCGAGGCGGCTGCCGCTGCCGCGGAACTCGCTGCGGCCGAGGCCGAGGCGCAGAAGGTCGCGAGGTCCAGAGCTGAGGCTGAGGCTGCCGCTGCCGCGAAGCAGGCTGCTGATCGCAAAGCCGCCGAGGCGGCGGCCGCCGCCAAGGCGGCGAAGGAGTTTGCCTCGGAGGACGAGGCGGAGGCTGCCAGACTCGTGCAGGCGATGAACGCCGCCGCGGAAGAAGAGGAGAGGGAGCTCGTCACCGTGAACGTCGGGCAGTCGCCCGCGGAGATGACGGCTGAAGAGCGCTTCGAGGCTGAGGCGCTCGCCTTCTCCGAGGTCGGCTCGGTCGAACACCACCGCCAGAAGGAGGCGGAGGAACGCGCGGAGGCCGCCGCCAAGGCGGAGGTCGCGGCTGCCGAAGCCGCCGCGAAACAGGCGGCGGCCGCCGCCAAGGCGGAGGCCGAGGCTGCCGCCGCCGCCGCCGCTGAGGCTGCTCGGAATGCCGATGCCATCGGCTTTGCCGAGGGCGAGTACATGGGCAGAGCCGAGGTTGCCGCCAAAGCTGAGGCGGACGCCAAGGCGGCGTTGGACCTCAAGGCGAAGGCCATTGCCGACGCCAAGACGAAGGCTCTCGAGGCGGCCAAGGCCGAGCTCTCTCGCCTCCAGGTGGTCAACAAGGTTGAGATTGAGTCCAAGACTCGCGCGAGAGCCCCCGTCTCCCAGACGCTCCTGCTCGGTGCCGAGGCTAAGGCCAAGGCCGCGGCGGACTCCATCGCCGTTGCCCAGGCCGCCACCGAGATGGCCGCCGCCTCCGAGGCGTCGGCCGTCGCCGAGAGGCTCGCCCTCGAGTCTGCCGTCGCCGTCATTAAGACCATCGAGACCGCCGAGGAGAAAGCCATCGTCGCCCGCACGACCGCCAACCACGCCGCCGAGGCGAAGATTGAACTTGATATGTTCTCCACCACCGACAAGGAAGCTTTCGCCCAGCTCGCGCAAGAGGCGACCAACGCGAAGTACGAGGCGGACATGGCGGCCTCCGAGAAGGCCCAGTCGGACAAAGCGGCTGCCGAGAAGGCTGCGGCTGATCGCGCCATCTCCGCGCAGGCGGCCGCCGAGAAGGCTGCCGTCGACAAGGCCGCCGCTGAGGCTGCGGCGCTCAAGGCCATCGCCGACGACGGCGAAGCGAAGGAAGCTGCCGCCGAAGAAGCTGCCGCCGCCAAGGCTGCGGCTGAAGAGGCTGAAGCTATCGCCAAGGCGGAGGCTGAGGCTGCCGCCGCCAAGAAGGCGAAGGAGGAAGCCGAGGCTGCGGAGAAGGCGGCGAGAGCCGCGAAGCTCGATAAGCTCAAGAACAAGGCTAAGGACGATCCCGAAGGCGCGTACTACGAGATCGAGAAGATGGTCCGCAGCGGCGACGGTAACGCCGAGGACTGGGAGGAAGCCAAGCGCCAGGCTGATGAGGTTGTCGGGAGCCTGCTTGGCGTTGTCAAGTCTGGGGTGACCCCCACGCCTGGCGACGTGTGGATGATCGAACCCACGATCCCCGTGCGCGGCGGCAAGATCACCGTGTACTACAACGCTGCCGCGACGTGCCTCGCCGGCGTCAAGCAGTACGGTGCCATTACCCTCAACTCCGGATGCAACAACTGGGAGGAGCCCGAGGCGACCGTCATGAAGGAGGTGAAGGGCAGGTTCAAGGTCAACGGCAAGCCCATCAAGGCGGTGAAGGGTTCTTGGTGGCAAAAGGCCGAGATCGAGGTCCCCGACTCGGCGTTTGTCATGGACATGGTCTTCAGCGACGGCGGACACCAGTACGACAACAACAACCGCGCCGATTTCCACGCCGCCGTCGAGGGTGCCGAGGAAACGCTGGAAAACAACCGCTGGCAGCGCGCCGCCGAGCTTTACTACCAGCTCGTCGAGGACCGCGTGATTCGCGAGGAGAAGGCGAAGATTCGCAACGAGCGCCGCGCCGTGCTCAGGAAGAAGTCCAAGGCGGCGGCGGCTGAGGTGACCCGCAAGCAGCGCGAGCACGTCCTGTACGTTGATCCTCCTGAGCCTCGCGCGGGCCAAACCGTCCGTGTACACTACAACCCGACCAACACCAACTTGGCCACCGCTAACGAGGTGTACATCATCGGCGGCTGGAACAGGTGGACGCACGCCGAGACCATCGGCCCCATCAAGATGGAACCCGGCGAACAGGGCGGGCAGCACGTCTCGTGCGAGTTCACTGTGCCCTCGGATGCGTTCAAGATGGACTTTGTCTTCGCCAGCAAGCCCAACGGCAAGGGTATCTTCGACAACAACAACCGCCTGGACTACCACGTCTCCATCAAGGGTGGCATCGACGGAACCACCGGCGAGGAGGTGCAAGAGCCCCCGCTGCACGTCGTGAGCATCAGCGTCGAGATGGCGCCGATCGCCAAGGTTGGCGGTTTGGGCGACGTCGTGACGTCTCTCGCGCGCGCCACGAAGGAAGAGGGTCACAAGGTTGAGGTTATCCTCCCTAAGTACGACACGTTGGATTACACCGCCATCGAGGGTTTCACCGAGGTCACTGGATTCAGCTGGGGCATGACGTACAACCGCGTGTACCACGGCCTCGTCGAGGGCGTTGACACGTACTTCATCGACCCCGAGAACGGCATGTTCCAGGTCGGTATGATTTACGGTACCGACTACCTCGAGATTCCGCTCACGGACGCCGAGCGCTTCGGCTTCTTCAGCAAGGCGGCGCTCGAGTTTTTGCTCCAAAGCAAGAGAAACCCCGACATCATTCATTGCCATGATTGGCAAACTGCGCCCTGCGCGAAGTCGTACTGGGAGGACTACAACGCCTTCGGGTTGAGCAACCCGCGCGTCGTGTTCACCATCCACAACCTGAACTACGGTGCCGATCTCATCAAGGAGGCCATGACGTACTCACAGGCGAGCACGACCGTGTCTCGCACGTACCGTGAAGAGATTGCCACTCACGGATCTATCGTGGATAACCTTCCCAAGTTCCACGGTGTGGTCAACGGCATTGACCCCGACATTTGGGATCCCGCCAATGACGATTTCCTGCCCCGCTACTATGACGAGACGGAGGTTGTGGCGGGCAAGGCGGCGGCGCGCGAGGCGTTGTGCTCGTACAGCAACATCCCGAACAAGGATCAGGCTCCCCTCGTGGGCATCGTGACTCGCCTCACGTCCCAGAAGGGTGTGCACCTCATCAGGCACGGCATTATGCGCGCGCTCGAGCGCGGTTGCCAGGTAATCCTGCTCGGCTCCGCGCCCGACCCGGAGATCCAGCAGGACTTCGACATGATGTTCCACGACTTGAAGAACAGGTACCATGACTACATGTGCTTCCACCTGTACTACAACGAGCCCCTCAGCCACCTCATTTACGCTGGCGCCGACATGATCCTTGTGCCGTCGATGTTCGAGCCTTGCGGTCTGTCCCAGCTGATCGCCATGCGTTACGGTACCGTGCCCGTTGTGCGCCGCACCGGCGGGCTCAACGACACCGTGTTCGACTACGACATCGACCACGGAAAGGCCGAGTGGGAGGGCATGAAGCCCAACGGGTTCAGCTTCGATGGCACCGACGACTCTTCCATCGATTACGCGCTGGACCGTGCTATCAGTTTGGCCTACGACAAGCCCTCGGAATTCCGTGCGCTTCAGGCGAACTGCATGACTCAGGACTGGAGCTGGAACAGGCCGGCTCTTGAGTACATTGAGATTTACCACGCGGCGAGAAAGCCTTACTAAAGCAATTTTTTTGGGGATATCGCACGCGGGGGGGGGGAAGAGAGAGAGGCGCCGAAGAGAGGAGGGCACGCAAATTGTTTTTTTTCACGTGTAGTTAAAAAAGCTTTCAAGAAGATCGAGCGCTCGTGCTTCAACTGCACGCAGGCCTCAATTCGTTACATGCTGACGTCCTGACTCTCTTCTCGGCGCGCCTCGCCTCTAGCTTTTTCCCTCCCTCGATCTGCGTTTGAAAGCGAAATCAAAAAGTGCATTTATCACCGATCACCTTTCCGAGAAAAATGTAAAAATCAATCGCAGCTTGCCTCACACTCTATGGAATCTCAGAGAGTGTACCGGTACTCGGTTTTCAAACAAGCACGAGTTTCACGGAGACAACGTTCCTTCCTGCACGGAGGCTTCAAACAACTTTCGGCGGACAACAGGAAGGAGTCTTCATAACCCGTTGCTGAGGGACCGGACGGAGGGGCGGGGCGCGGCAGGCTTCGAGAAAAGCTTCGACCTCGGGTTGAGGAGTGCAGGACGAGTCCAGACCACGCCATGTTCGACCGCGTGCGTTGGCTCGACCCGTGAAAACGAAAGTGACGGCGTTTTCACAGCACGATGGGCGGCCGAGGCCTTTGTGGCGGACGAGCGCTAGGTGTGTGCCTGTGGTTGCTCTTGGTGAGCATCCCTGCGGTGCTTCCGAGGTCGTTCTCGTTCTGTAAGGATGAATGCAACGCGCGCGGGACGTGCCAGGTACGTGCGCAGTCGGCACGGCAAACTTTTCTTTGGATTCCATTCCTTAACTTCGTCCCGAGCTGTTGCTCGTTTCCTTCTCCCTTGCTGACCGCTTTACGTTCTCACTACAACCCAAAACGACAGGACGATGGTACGTGCGCGTGCGAAAGTGGCTGGGCGGGTGAGGGGTGTGCTCTTGAAGCTCCTGGAATATCTCTTGAGAGGCGGCGAGACGGCACACACGGCTACCGGTTCGAGACTACCGATGAAATGCAAGTTGGAGGCGCGGTGTTCGACCCACACGGGGAGGTGGTATACGTATATGCACGCGACGCGAGTGGGCAAGACGTCATCGTAGAAGTCGATCCTATGTCTGTTGCTGTAGCAGGTACGCGCGGCTGGGATGCGGCTTCGGGTCCAGATCGGACGACCACTACCTTGCTTCCTGAGCCCGGTTACTCGGGCACGGGAAACCATAAAAGAGATGACGGGTCCTCCGACTCGAGCACTTCTGGAGGTTGGTATTCTGTGTTTCGTGGTCTATCGCTGGACCTGTTCGATACCTCGGCGGTGGGAGTTTTCGCGGCGCAGAACATGCAGGAAGCTGTCACTGGTACGACCAAATTTCGCATCTTGAGGTACATCAGCGGGCCGACTGAGAGTCATAGGTCCACTTTGAAAACGGGTGTCGTCGACGCGCTGGCGGCAAATCAGGAAACTGGACACGTAGTTTATTCGTATAGCCCTGACGATGGCGTAACCCGCTCGAAAGTGGTGATGTTGGATCGCACGCTATCGACTCAGGTGGAAGAATATATGGTTGATGCCGATATGCTCAGCGCTTCATGTTCGACATGTGCGACGAGACATGATGCGTTCAAGTTCGAGACAGCGACGGCGGCGACTATAAGCGACGGAACTCACCACGTCGTCTTTGCCGGTGCTGCGCTCGTGAATGACACCGTAAGTGATATCTGGTATCCTACTCTTTTTAGAAGCACGATGGAAAGCGAAGCAGATTTCGTTAGTGATGCTGGATCTGGATCTGAGATGTACTTGGACGGTTCGGCCGAAGCTTTGAAGATACCGTTCGCGTGTGAAGGCGTTGTTGACGACAACCAAGGGCGATTCACCTCTTTCACGGCACTCGCCACGCGAGGCGCCTTCGGGTACGTGGGCACGTCAGGTCGTGATGAGAATTGCGAGGGCTGCGAACATCGCTCAGCATGCATATTTATGTTTAGTCTCGATTTCCTCGACGGCGACAGTCCAACGGCAGTTATTGTTTTGAATGGCGGTGATGGAGGTCTTGGCGAGAAAGATGTTTGGTCGACTGCGGTGCAGCCAGACGCCACTGACTCAAACTCAGGATTTGTGTATTTTGCCGTCGGGTCGCGTTCTGATGCCGCTGCGGGCAGAATTGTCAAGATTGAGGTTGGAGGGAGCGACACCGCGATGACATGCGTGACGGGATGTTTCAAACGAGTCGGCACGTACTTAGAATCCATGCCACTCGGAGGCTTGGTGCATGTTCCTGACTTGAACGGCATTCTCGCCGCAAGTCACACATCTGCCTCGACAACGTACTCCAAGTATTCCACAGCTTCTGTGACTGGGATTTCCCCTCCGTTCGTCTACGCGGAGACGACAGGGACGATGGTCACCATCTCTGGAACCGGATTTTATGTGCCAAGCGATGGTTCCGTAGATAAAGCTACGAATATTAGCTGTAGATTTGGCCATACCTTCGCTGGCAACGATGACTTTTTGGTGACGGCGTGGAAACCGGCTGAATACGTTTCCTCAACAGAAATTCTCTGCGAGGTGCCTTCTGCGGTGGACTCGCAATCGGTCAACCTGACGTTCGCTGAAGTTGAGATTTCTTTCGATGGCTATCCAACTGCCGATGCAAGCTCGTCGTCTTATTTCGCGAGTAACCTTTGGAGTGGTCACAACGTCGTCGTGCATTATTACGACGAACCGTTTATCTCCGCTTTTGACCTGGGTTCCAGCGGCGCCTTCAAGTCGACACTAATGTACACAGGAGAGGACCCTGATAACATCCCTTTGACTCTACGAATATATGGAAGCACATTCATTGACAGTGATGGTAGTAGTGGTGGCGTATCGCGGCTGGCATGTCGGTTCAATGGGGACAGCTCAAGCGATATCGCAGCCACTTTTGTGAGCCCCACCGAGATTCACTGCCCCATGTGTGAAGTGTCAAACGCCTCAGGGACAAATCGGTGCGGCGCCCACGGAATGGCTGACCAGGCACAGTACATTCCCTTCACGTGGCTAACCGGCGGTGCTCCGAAGACGGATGTCGATGTGTCGATAACCATGAACGGTGTTGATTATCATTCATCCGCCGCTCAGACGTTTACCCGTGTGCTACACGTCTACGGCGAGCCTTATGGCTTGAGCGCGTCGCACGCGAGAGACGTGGCGTACGCGTACCCGGCGAACGCAAACGCTGACGGGGAAGTGGACCTCAACACGGTGACTGTCAACTTAATCGATGTGCAAGGAACGTTCGTTGAGAACGACATGGGAAGAGGAAATACCCGTGGATTCACGATTGTTGCGGCGATCAACGAAGCTGGCTCAACTGGTGGCAGTGCGGCAACACTGTCGGTGACGGCCGCTTCGGCCACGCAGCTGACAACAGGAGGAACTGCGACTTTTGAATTAGCTCTAAGTTTCGTCCCCAAAGTTGGCGTGTATGAGGTGTTATTCACAGGTTCGGACTGTACTACTGCTCCATGCACGGCTCTAAGCGCTACGACCGCGTTTAATTTCTCGGTATCCCCAGGAACTGCGGTAGGATTATTGGTGCGACCTGGAGGTTCCTCGGGCCAGTATGTGACAGGGCCAGACTTTCCAGAAGACACGATTGACGTGAGCGCAGCAGAGTCGGTTGATCTGGGCTACATGCTGATACATACGATTGATGCGGGAGGAAATCCAGTGACAACTCGGGATCTGATCAATCATACGATAACCTCATCGCTGGTGACGACTGAGCTGGATGGCACTGGTGTCCTCCATCTCAACCGTTCAACCGGGGCGGTCCTCGGCGGAACAACAACCCGGGAAACATACGAAGGCGAAGTGGGCTATCTGTTGACCTTGGAGTCGACCGCCCCCTCGGGCACTCGAACACCGGGTGCATCGACGGATATATCTTACGGCGCTCCCTCTAGAGGAGAGCATGGCAGTGAATCAAAGTACTTGATTCAGTTTAGCAGCCCAACCTTGTCAGCCGTGGCACACGCGGTCGTGAGGGTGAACATCGGAAAGGCAGTGTATCTTCGTCTAAATTCGACAATGTACGCTGTAATCTCGATGGACGCAACGGAAAGCACCATGCTATTTCCAACAATGGAAATCGGTGCCTATGACGGAGGAAACAACTGGTACGCACGCATCATTTTGAATTTTTGCGCCTTGTATCTCTCACTAATTCCAACAGGAACGCTACTAACCGACTATAACTTGAATCCTTTATCACAGGCTCGCCGCGAGCGACACAAATCTTGGAGATGTCACTGCATCGAGCACGTCTGATCCCGCGTTGAGTTTGTCTGGGGCGCTTTCTGTACAGTTGAGCGATACCACTGGGACATGGACGTTCGACAGCTTGTACGCGGAAGCCACCACCACAACCGAGTACACGCTCCGGTTCTCGAATCACTGGCTGGCTTCGGTCGACCAAATCATCGAGGTGACGCTCGGCGTAACAGGATACGCGCTTGTCATAGTGCTCCCGGACGATTTCGCTGGAACATACACATCAGCGCAGACGGTCGCTTTGGAGTCTATGACGGTCAAGGTTGTTGATGCGGGTGGAAATGACATGGGGAGTGCTGATCGTTTCAGCAGCTCTCATGCGAGTTCAGCTGTCGCACGTATGTTGGCATTCACATCGGACACGCTTGAGTTGACTGGTGCTACCGCAACGACGACAAACGGCGTGGTACATGTTAACGCGCTATCGTTGGTCGAGCCAAAGGTACGTACGGCGCGAACGCATCCGGTTTCGTTATCAAACTTTGAATTCAGGAGAAGTATTCAACTGACTTTTTTTCCGATTTCCCATAGGTTGGCATCCATACCATCACTGCCGGTGAAACTAAAGCTGTCGTCAACGGTGCCAACGTCGGCACGTCATTACTCAGCGATTCTTTCGAGCTCAACATCACCATCGGCGCATACGAAAGACTTTGCGTCGCTGGTTCGCCGCAAACGAAATACTCTCCTTCGTTCGGAGCGAATGTTCTTCCCTCAGAGGTACGTTGTTGCGCGCTGAATTATTCGCCTTTCGTGCAGCTCTTCTTCGAGGCGTTTGAATTTATTGTCCTGACTCGTATCCCGCTCCCTTGACTCCCTTTGCTGCGCGCAGATCCTACTGTATTCATCGGATCGCCTCACACCGTTGGATATGTTCACCCTTAACGTCGCCGACGGTGGCTGCAATGCAATCATGGATTCGGGTGTGTTCGGCACGATCGCAGCGACCTTGAACGATACGAGCCGTGAGCTGTATCCGTTCGTTGTCGGCAACAACAGCGAAACATATCGATCCGCTGTTCTCGTCGCGGGCGAAACTTCCGAATTTCCTCGCTCTGGCAGTCTGACCGCTCCGTTTGCATCCGGAGTTGCACAGTTTCCTGGTGCGTTCCTTCAATCTCGTCATTTCCATTTATCTCTGACTGTATTACATGCAATGTTGATGGTTTTGCTGACTATTTTTTCCTTTTTTTGATTTTTTTTTGAAACAGGACTTCACTTGCTGCGACCTTCCGTTGGATTTTATGAGTTGACGCTCACGCCGACGCTGTCTGACCCGTCGGTGGACTCTGCTACGCTGATCATCGAAGTCATCATCGGCCGATCGCAGATGCTCGCACTACAATCTCTGTGCTCTACGTACATCGACTCTGAAACGAACTACACTCTCTGCACGGTATCGAGCGACTGCACGTGTAACAGGTATCAGGCAGCGGCACAAACTGCACTTGACACGTTTCAGGTGTTTGTACTCGACGCCGGCCTGAATCCTGTGCTGGAGCAAGACACCTTTCCAGACGAAAACATAACGCAAAGGGAAGTCACAGTTGCCTTTGCGGACAATCACGTGGATTACTGTCGCGAGGATGTCGCGTCGGGGACCTGCGAGTGCATGGGACCCGCCGTCTCAGACTACTCGATGTCCGACGTGCTGTGTTCGCAAGTCACCAGTTTTTCTGTGATGGCTGTTGACGGCGTCGCGGAGTTCTCCGGCATGTATGCTATGGCACCGACGATTAGCTCTGCCTTCGACGTAGATGGCTATCGGCTGGTGTTCAGATCGTCGGGTCTATTAGATTTGACCTTCGGAATCATCGTCACCGAGGGTGAGGGCTACGCGTTCGAGCTAACTCCGCCCGAGGCTTTCCCGTTACCCGCGATCACGAAGGACGATTTCCGATCTGACTTCCAGACAAAAATAACCACGCCCGTTACTGCCATGACTTTGGTATTGCGTATTGTCGATGGCGGAGGTAACTTCGTTGGTGATACCGAGCCGCGTGGGCATGTTATTGATGTGAGCTGCGAGACAGCGACGATCGGTGACTATCCCCAGGGCGATGGTCAAGGCGGAACTTCTTACGCCATCACCTGCATGCGAGGATTTTGTGAAGAAGGCGAGGAGCCGGGTGTGGCGAGGTTCACGAACCTTAACTTCGCGAGTCCCTCGATTGGAGAGCACGTTATCGTGTTTTCGGGACTGGAGGTTTCTTCGTCGTTCACGGTCACCGTTCTCGTTGGGCTGGAGGCTGTGGGCCTGAAAGTCGTGGACTACACCGAATACACGGTGGAGGCGTACGCGGAGACGCCCATACCGTCTGTGGAAGTGGGCGTCGTCGACGCAGGAAACAATCTCCTCGGCACGACCAATCCTCAGACTCGAGTGCTTTCGAGTGAGATCGAAGGACCGAGGCACGATTTCGATATCAGGAGGGGCGAGAATGTCGCAGTTCTTCCTGCAGCGACTGGCACTGTTCAATTCAGCCGCATGGTTCTCGGAGTGCCACAGGCTGGGGTTTACAACTTGACCTTCTCCAGCGACGGCCTGAACTCGGTGGTACTCAACATCACAGTCGTCCAAGGCCCTGCCTCGCGCCTATACATTCCCGTTCAGTTTAACACTTCGTCGGGCATCAGCGTGGTCCCTAAGTCGAACTATGTTACGCAGGTTAGCACGTTGATCAATCCTCTGGTGGTCCTAGTCTTAGACGGCGGCTTGAACTACGTGACTGACGAGTTGGTGCATGTGACCGTGACGGCAGATTCTGGAAACATCACGTACACAGCGCAGAACTCGAGTTTAGGATACATGCTGTTCGACGACATCGTGTTCCATTTGCCAGCAGAGGGCGTTTACAAGCTGACATTCTCTACGGAGCTGTTGCAATCCATCGACTTCGATGTCTCAATTGGACAGGGGTATCCAGCGTATGTGGACGTGTGCGATGGGAACGAATTCCTCGTGCGGGACAATTCGACTGGCTTCTGTGAAGAGCCGGAGACGTACGTCGCGGCGACTGAGTTCAAGCTGAAATCTTTCCAGGTGAGAACACTTGATGGAGGCAGAGTGTTTGTCGGTGACGTCTGGAACGCGGAGGAGCGCTACGTGACTGTTGAGTTGTTTTCCTTCACAGATGCTGACGGCGCGGTACACTACGAGTATCCA
>Ga0181558_10001039_pt1 | contig 26334 bp, 8 predicted proteins | sample 011ome_22_FD_133754 | JGI IMG/M metagenome (GOLD analysis project Ga0181558, IMG submission 133754) | Coastal salt marsh microbial communities from the Groves Creek Marsh, Skidaway Island, Georgia - 011507BT metaG (megahit assembly) | ecosystem: Environmental > Aquatic > Marine > Intertidal zone...
ACCAGCATTCGGCGATTACGAATGGTTTTCCATGCTTTTCGCGTGCGGTATCGGCGTCGGTCTTTACACCTTTGGTGTGCAAGAGCCGATGTCGTACTACCGCGGCGGCGCCTTGAACAAGATCCCGTTTGACAACGATGATCAACGAGCACAGCAAGCAATTTTCATGACTTTGTTTCACTGGGGTCTTCATGCGTGGATTCCGTACGTCACCGTTGCGTTGACTCTTGGCGTCGTATGCTACCGTCAAGGACGCCCGATGACCATTCGCTCCGCCTTCTACCCGGTTTTGGGTGACAACATCTATGGTTTGGTCGGTGATCTCATCGATGCTCTTTCTATTGCCTGCACCACTTTCGGTGTTTGCACGTCTCTTGGTCTTGGCGTTACAACCATTGCCGCGACGATGAACCGCATCAACCACAACATCGACTCGTCCAGCGAGACCGTTCAAAGCTTGATCATTTGGTGCATCACCGCGTGCGCGACAACTTCAGTGTTATGCGGCTTGAAAGTTGGCATCAAGAACTTATCTCAAATCACCTTTTCTATCGGCTTGATTTTCTTGTTCTCTTTGATTCTCGCCGATTCTCCGTTCTTTTTGTTGAACTCCTTCGTGCAGTCCATCGGCCACTACCTTCAATGGGTCACCGTCGTTGGCTGGGACTGCGATACATGGCCTCAATGGACCGGTGTCGTCACCGAAACCACAGGCGGTTGGGGTTCGAAGACTATGACGTACCTCACGTGGGGGCGCAAGTCTGCCACCGCCGCCATCGAGGCTGCTTCGGCTGCCTATACGGCGGGTGAAGCTGGCACGAGCATGTTTAACAGCGACGCCGACACACAAGCCTCCAATATTTTGGCCGCTTGGGGTAACGCCACCGGTCCTAAGTGGATCGACTGGTGGACTATCTTCTACTGGGGCTGGTGGATCTCTTGGGCGCCATTCGTCGGTATGTTCATCGCCCGCATTTCTCGCGGCCGCACTGTGCAACAAGTCATCATGGGCGCGTTCATCGCCCCCGTGATTTTCGGTTTCTTCTTCCTTACCGTCCTAGGTACGCTCGGCATCAAGATGCAACGCGTTGCTGAATTGGCTCTTGGTAATGACTCTGGTGCCATTGACTTTGCGTCTGGTGCCGTTGACTGCGATAAAATGGGTTATACTGATTCACAGCCATCGTCCTCCGCCGCCCTTGAGTTGGCCAACCAAGGTTACTATGCCTTGGCCTGCCGTGGCGGTTCCAGCCAAATTCTCGATATCGTCGAACCGTACGGGGACTTGAAGCGTTGGTTCCAGCTTTTGATTCTCGTCGGAGTCATTTTGTACTTCATTACGTCTTCGGACTCTGGCTCGTATGTTGACGATCTCATTTCTTCCCAAGGTTACGAAGCGCCGCCGCCGTTCCAAAAGATCTACTGGGCGTGCACCGAAGGTGCCCTCGCGCAAGCTCTTGTCACGAAGGGTGGGCTTTACGCCGTTCGAAGCGTCTCTATTGTCGCTGGTTTACCGTACACGCTCGCCATCAACTTTATGATGGTTGCGCTCTGGCGCGTGCTCAAGGAAGAAAGCGGCGAACTTGCTGATTCTCGCAGAGGTTTCAACACCTGCATCTTTGACTTTTTGGAAGCTTTCAAGCCTGAAACTGGTGGTGCCAACGCGCCCGACCAAAAAACGCGTCTCGTTTCAGTCGTTAAGGGTCTGCTTTACCCGTTTGATGCCGTCCGCAAATCTCACTTGGCAGTGGGCGACGACGAACGCACGTCTACGTTTTACGGCGCGCTCATGACTGCTTTGGTGTACTTGTGGATCGGCCTCCTCGCTGCTACTGGCGCTGGTGCCGGTACGCACACCATCGCGTGGCTCATGATCTGCATCTTCTTCTTCAAACTCGCTGGCTTGCGCCGACGATTGAGAGAGGCCCGCAACGTCGCGGGTAACGTCTTGGAAGATTACTCGTGCGCCATGCTCATGTACCCATTCTGCGCCGCGCAAATGGAACATGAAGCCGATGCTTCGGACAAGACTGCCTAAATTATATTATCAAGCAGGCTCAAGTCCACGAACAATAAAACAATAATACTCCCTAATCTATTTACGAATTGCCGACACAAGTATGCTTTGAGTCGATGAGGCGGGGCGTGAGTGTCCCATATTTTTCGCGCCCGTCGCCGTCGAACGGGTTGCTTTGTCTTACGAGTTGTTCACTTACGAGTTGTTTTGAATTTACCACGTGTTGATAACCCAATAACAATAATAATCACAATAATACTTAATACCGCATGACGTTGTAATACAACAAATATCCGTCACGTCGATGCCTCCTCCACCCGCGCCGCGTCTCGACTTTTGACTCTGACAGCTGCGCGCGCGTTTGAAAATGTGTACACTCAACGCGCGCGTCACACCGCACACCGCGTCGGGTCACAACCTGCGCGCACGCGAGAAACGAGCGTCTGTGTGCACATTTTCAACGCTCAACGCACGCGTGCGTGGTGATCAGTATCATGTTTTCATCCACGGCGTCGCGCTTGGCGTCGTGTCCCGTGTGCGGGAAGAGCGTGCACATCGCCCTCGTGGCTGCGCACGTCGACCACTGCCTGAACGCGACGCAGGCGAATGCGACGACGTCGGCAAAGGCATCGATAGAGGCAACGCGAGGGCATGGGAATGACAGCGGCGCACCCGCTCGACCGAACGCACGGCGGTTGAGCGGTGACGTGGAGGACACCAGTAGAGCCGCGGCGCGCGGAGGCGAGACGACGACGACGACGACGACGACGACGACGACGACCGCCGCGCACAGAGGCGCGTTGTTTCGCGATCGTGAAAGGAAACGCCATCGTGGGGTTTTACACGATACGTCAAACGTAGGCGGAACCATGAAGGCATTCGTGAAGAATATTGGTGAACGCGTCGGCGAAGCGTCGGCGGCGGAGCGACGGTCGACGACGATGGTGCACGCGGAGACGCAAACAGACTTTGTGGCGCCCGTGAATGATGGATTGAACGCATGTGAAGGAGGTGACGGCGTTGATGCGGGTGGTACGGACGATGTAGATGTAGATAAAGCCGTAGAGGATGTTGAGGGTGGCGCGCCGTCGAGGATTGCGTTTGACTTGCGCGTGATGTCTGGCAATCACGAAGAGTGTGGCATTTGTCTGACGGCTTTTGACGACGACGAAGGCGTACATCGATACATGTTCTATCCGTGTCAGCACGTCAGACAGTGTGGAGACTGCGCACAGCGAGTATGGCAAGTCCCCAAAGCCAAACGTCGTTGTCCTTGGTGTAAGAGTAAAATTGAAATTCGTCCGCGCGCGTTCAAGCCGTTCATGTGAGGTTTGCGAGTGCGATGTTCTGTTGTAAAATATTTTAGAATGCTACTAGGATTACAGTACAGTTTTTAGTGTACACCGTTGTTTTACTACGCTCCTCACGTCGCTCGAGGATACAGCATGATGATGAGGACGCCCGCGAGCGCGACGCTCGCGCCGACGACGTCGCCAACGTCTGGCTTGAACCCGTCAACGACGTACCCAAACACGTAGCTCATGGCTATAAAAAACCCGCCATAGACCGCGAGTAGGCGACCAAAGTCATCCATGGGCTGTCCAATGAATGTCATCGCGTATGCGAAGAGCACGGCGATGCCTAACGCGGCGTACGCCCAGTGCTGTTTCAACTTGAACGTCTTCCAGACCAAGTACGAGCCACCAATTTCACCGACACCCGCGAGAACGAACAAGCCAATCGAACGCGCGATGTTCGCCGCCGTCCATTTCATGGTGGGCGTTGATTCGCCGACGGGCGCTATCGCGCGCGTCGGGGAATGAGGCTTGGACGCGCGCACGAGTTTGAGTGATTTTTTTTACTCACACGAGTCTTCTATGTGTTTACACGATACCTATTCCATGGCTAATGCTTTGAGCAAAGCGTCTCTACTCGCTTCGCTCTCTGCGACTTCAATTTGTTCGCGAACGTATTCGATGCCGTCGTCCCCAGCGTCCGCGCCGCTCCAACACGAATCCGGGCACGTAAACACGCACACCGTTTGCCAATCCCAAGCGAGCAGTTCGTCTTCGCTGGCGAGATGCGTCCGGTCACCTTTATACATGCCCAACGCGTCTTCAACGTCACGTATGAGCGCAGGAGTGAGCTGAAGCTCGCACACGCGCATCTTGTTGCAGCGCTCGCACGGTTTTGGCTTTGGCGGATTCTTCAGCGGCCAAATGACTGGCGCGCCGCGGGCAGAGTATCGCATGCACTGTTCGGGCGCACGCTGTAAACGTTTGTGAAACTTTAAATACGCGTCATCCGCGTGCACAGCTTCACCAACCTCGTATCCTTCGCCCGTCCAGTCTTCTTCGCTTGCGTCAGCCGCGCCCGAGCGCGGCGCGACGATGTCGCGCACCGCCACGCCTTCGTTCGCGGCGTATTTGGCCAACAGCGCGTCCGCGCGCGCGGCGTCGCGTACCGACAGCGACATCGTCCCCGCAGGCTCATCCTCGGCGACGAGAAAGTATTCTACGAATTGGTGCGAACACCGCTCGTTGTACGCCGCGCGTGCAGCATTCAATCGCGCCACGGCTTTGACATCTGCCTGCGATTTCGGCTCGCGACGCGTTTTCAACTTCTTCTTTGTCGTTACCCTTGTCGCCGCCGTCGTCGTCGTTGCCGTCGCCGTCGTGGCAAGCATGGCATCTAATTCCACACTCAACGCATCGATACCACCGTCATCACACCATTCACTCGCCCCAGGATCATCCCACGTATCTTCCATCGCCGGAGCTCGTTCCACCACACCCGTCTCGCGCGCCGCGCCTCCTCGAACCTCGTCCTCATCGCATCCATCACCGTCACCATCGTCGTCACCACCACCACCACCACCACCACCACCACAAGCATCATCATCACCAACACCACGACTCCGTCTCTGTTGCGCTCGCACGCATGCCCACCGCCCTCCGAGCGCCCCGTCGCACGCGCCTCTCGCGCACGCGTACGCGTACACGCACCGCGCCTCCCCCATCCTCCTCGGCGCATACGTCTGCATCACCAGCGTCATCGTCATCGAACACGACGCACACACGGGAACGACGTCGTCGTCCCCCATTCGCGCGTCCACCTCGCGCACCTCGTCGTCGCGTGCGGCGTGAAACCACACCAACGGGGCGCCGCCAACCTTGTGCACCTCGAGCGCGCCTCGTCGGGCAAACGTCAACGCATCGTCGTCGTCGTCGTCGTCGTCGTCGTTCGCCGCGATGCGTGACAGTCGACCGGCGTAGCACAGCGTCACGCCGTCGCTTTCGCCGTCGTCGTCGTCGTCGCTTTCGTCGCGCGACATGGTGTACAGTCGTTTTTTCTTTCTTTCTTTCTTTCGTCGTCGTCATTCGCGCGCGCGCATCGGTGGTCCATGCGCGCGTCGCGTGCGTTAGGACGCGCGTTAGGATTGACGGCAGCACCGGGACGAGTCCGCGCGACGGTCCTCGCGCACCTCCCGCGCACGCGACGGGTGCGTCGCGTTGGGTGTCGAGGCGTCGTGTCAACCATGAATGCAGCGACGCATCATCATTCGCCGACGCATTCGCCGACGCAGACAAAGGTTCTCGTGCTCGCCGGCCCGACCGCGGCGGGGAAATCATCGTTAGCCATCGCACTGGCGCGCGCGATGAATGGTGAGATCGTGTCGTGCGATTCGGTGCAAGTCTACGAGGCGCTCGACGTGGGGTCGGGTAAAGTGACGAAACGCGAACGCCTCGAGGCGCGGCACCATATGCTTGATATCGCGGCGACGCCGAATGCTCGGGATGGGACGTTGCGGGAGTACGCGGCGGGGGAGTATTACGACGATGCCATGGCGTGCTTGGATGATATTCGCGCGAGGGGGAAGGTTCCGATTGTCGTCGGCGGGTCTGGGATGTATTTACGATTTTTAACCAATGGGAAACCGAGCGCGCCGGCGAGCACGGTGGAGGGTAAACGCGCGGCGATGGAGGCGATAGAGACGGCACGCAAACGCGGAGGGTGGAGTGCGGCGTGTGATGCGTTACGCGATGCTGGTGACGCGGTCACGCCCGAAAGATTGAGTGAGAATGATTGGTATCGATTGACGCGCGCGTATGAAATCGTCGTCGCCAGCGGTGGACGAGACGTGAACACGTTTGCGTCGGCGCACGCGAGCGAGGGAAACGCGTCGTCGTATGATTTTCGGTGTTTTTTCATGTGCGTGCCTCGGGTGGAGTTGTATCGACGTATCGACGCTCGCGTGGAGGACATGGTGTGCGACGGCATGCTCGATGAGGCGGCGATGCTGCTCGATAACGGCGTAGAGGTGGACTCGTGCACGGCGGCGCGGGCGATAGGGTATAGACAATCCATGGAGTACCTGTCGCGCGCGCGTCGAGGCGATATCGACGTTGATGTCGATTCGTTACTCGCGTTTGTAGATGAAACCCAGCAAGTGACGCGAGCGTACGCCAAGCGTCAATACACGTGGTTTCGCGGCGAACCCGAGGGACGGTATTTATGGCTTGATGCTAGTAAAGATCGAGAAGAATTGTCGCACGTGGTGATGGATGCGTTCGCCAGCGACGTGCATCAAGGCGGTGGCGAGGATATGTCGGTGTTGTCAAAGGAGGCGTTGAACGAGATTAAGCGGTACAAGGCGCGATTGGTGCGTTTACAGAGCGCGAGTGAACAAAACAAACTGTTAGATAGAATTAGAAACAAGATGTTGTAATGTGTGCGTGTTTTTTATGATGACGTTGATTTTAATTATCGTGAGCAGTGTCATCTGACGATTCCGAGAGCGTGACTTCTTCTTGGTTGTCTTTATCGTTGTCTTCATCAGAGATGTCGACGCGCTCTTCGTGGTCTTCCGCTTCGCCGACGTCGGGATCTTGACTGTCTTCAGCGACGATTTCCTCGTCCTTGTCCTCGCCCTCGTGCTTGTCGTGAACATCTTCAATATTAATTTGAGATTCATTCTCATCTACCACGCCCTCGTCGACATCGTCGCATTCTTCCGCGGGCGCTGCGTCGTGCGGCGCCGCGTCGTTTGCCTTTGGCGCGGCGGCGGTGTCTTCTACCATCAACGGCGCTTCGACGATATCGCACACCACCTCGGCTTCACCCGCGCACTCAGGCTCACAAACGACATCGTCACACTCTTGCTCGTCATCCGCGACTAAAATCCCTTCCTTGAGGTCAATGAACGCGCGCGCGTGCGCGTAGCTCTCCTCTGGGTACGCGCTCGCGAGGTACTCCAAAATATACTTGACTGGCGCCGCCGGTCGCGTCTTGAAGCATCCGGTCATGATGTCCCGAAACAGTTCATCCACTTTGCTTTCCTTGGCGTATTGTTCGAGCTCTTCAATCATCTCTAATCCTCTGTCGCTCGTGCGTCGCGTTGTGCAGTCAACGACTTCGCTAAATTTAGCGATATTAATCGACACTTTTCGACGGACGGTGTGCTTGCATGACGACGTCGAACGACGGCGACGACAACGACGACGATGACGAACGCGTGAGATGGATTGAACGATACGTACACACGACGACGAATGATGGTGATGATGACGCCATCGACGTGCATGGGTTCGATGTCGAGAGTCGACGACGGGTCAAGGCGTTCCTCGATGGCCAGGCTGCGCGGAGCGGCGAGGCGCTCGTGGTACGCGTGAGTGCATGCACGGAGAGCGTTGAGCACGACGACGACGATGATGACGACGACGATGCGACTGTTGATGGTTGGGTGAACGTCCCAGCGCACACCACCGAGGGTGTGACCGCCGCTGACGAGGAGGTTGAGGACGATGAGAGTGGAGGCGAGTACGTCGACGTTGTCCCGCCCGAGCGCGTCTCCTCGAGACGCCGACGACAATTCCGACTCATCGTCGTCGATAACGACGACGACAACGATGCGCACGATGTACCAATGGTATTTTTTACGCGATCCTGCGATGGCGACGCACGCATGACGCTCGACGATGTCAAAAATTCCATGTGTGGATACTTTCCTCGAGGCGCGACGTTGGACGCCCTGCACGCGACGCTCAGACATTCGTTCGCGCCAGCACTCGCGTCGCACGAGGACAGCGCGCACCGGTCATTTGCACGCGATGTACACGCATTTCTCGAACACATAAACAGCGTTGAATCGCGGGAAAATCCAATCACGACGCGTGGCGCGCGTGAAGACGGCGGCGTGGAATTTAAAAGTCTCCCCGCGCTTGGGGACATCGATCCCGACGTCGCGTGCGAGGATGTGGAATTTATTCGACAGCTCGAAGGCGCACTTAGAGAGTGGTGTGCGGTGCTGTCTGCGGCAAAAGCTCGATGCGAAGACGACGCGACGACTACGCCGTCGTCGTCGTCCGACGTGCGCAAAGGCCCGCTTGCGGAGATTCATCATTGGCGCGCGCAGTGCGCTGATTTGTCGAGTTTACTGGCGCAAGTCAACGAGCCAGGCATGACCACGGCGTTGAGTGTGCTTGAAAAATTCATACACAAGCATAAGGCGACTGCGAGTCGCGCTGGCGGCGGCGCGACCAAGAGCAAAATGCGCGTGAATGCAGACGACGACATTGCGGCAGTCGTGTCGCACGTTGCGCGCGCGTACGCGTCGCTCGTAAACGACGTAAAACGCCTCCGCGACGTCGGCGCTGACAATGTTAAAATCTTGTCTACGCTCGAAAGCCATTTCAACGCATTGAGTGACGCACCGCTGCACGACGTCGCTCAAGTCATCGCGCCAACGATGTGTGCGCTGCGAATGGTGTGGATCATTTCGCATCATTACAATGACGATTCGCGCATGGGGGCGCTCATGAGCCGCATCGCCGACGTGCTCGTCGATCGAGTACGAAATGTTGTGTCACATCGTGACGTATTCGCTCGCGCATCTAAAGATGGCATTCGCTCGGCGTTGCGGGACGTGCAATCATCGAAAGCCATTATGCACGCTTGGAAACGCGAGTATTTACTCGCTAGGGAAGAAATTGAGCAATCAAATCGCGATTCGCGTTGGGAATTTGATCGTGAGCGTTTATTCGCGAATTCGGATTACGCCGCGAGCGTGTGCGAGGAGTTGACGGAGATGGTGGTTGTGGCGAATGATTTCCGAACGTTTCTCAGTCCTCGACTCAAGGCGGTGACGCTCGATGCCGATGGTGTGGATGAAATTTCAGCGCGCGTCGACGCGATGTGTCTGGCGATTGAAACCACGACTATTGATGACGTGTTTGACTCCAGCGAAGCGCCGCGATGGAAGGCGGCGTATGCGTCGTTTATCAAGGAGAAGACTCGTATCGAACGTGGATTGTGCCATTTCATTGACGCGTGCTTCAAGCGTCTGAGAAACAGTGCGGGGGCGTTTGAACTTGTGCAAGAATTGAAACACGCTATGCATGAGCAGACCGACGACGACTGCTCCCTTCTCGCGGGATCAACGCGAGCGACGCTGAACAACCAAATCTTAGGAAAGATGCAGGATGTGCTTGAGCAGTTTTCACGAGAGATTGACGCGGCAAGGCACATGTTCAACACCAAACGTCGATGTCCGCCTTTGAATCGAGATCAACCACCAGTCGCTGGGTCTATTCACTGGGCACGCTCGTTATTTTACAAATTGCGCGTCACCATGCGCCTGTTTACGGCGTGCGTACATGATCAAGATACGATTCGCAACACGCCTGCGGCGCAGCAGGTGAATGCTAAATTTGTCGCCCTGGCCAAGCTCGTGATGAATTACGAGAAGCAGCGCTTATCGACGTGGAAGGACGACATCGAAAACACGTTAACTACGTGTTTGACTTTGCCCGTGCTCGCAAAGAATGATCAACTTGATTTGTATGTCAACTTTCGACCAGAACTGGCGAGTTTGATCAAGGAGACACAAGATTTAGAGCGACTGGGATTTGAGGTCCCTCCGTCGGCGCGCGGAGTGGCGCTGCAGAATGAAAAATATAGGAGCTATCAGTCATCGCTTGGTAACATAATCTCGCGCCGAAAAACATTGCTTGATTCGCTGACGCCGCTGGAAGAACAATTGCTCACTCAGCGTATTTCAGCCTTGAACGGCACCGCGCTGCGCCCCGGATTGACCACGTACAATTGGAATTCGCTCGGAATACCAGACTTTGTTCGTTCTTATGACATAGAACTCGATGGCTTCACGGAGTTGCTGACGGACGTGCGAGCGTGTGCTCGGGACGTCGAACTCGTCGTAGGGAAAGTTGCCACGACAACGCTCGTGGATTTTGAACGCCTCGTCAAACTTCCAAACGTGTGCGAAAGTGGCGAATTTTTTGCGCGTTTTGCGAAGCAGTGCAGACATGCGGCGTCTAAGTTGCGAGAGGAATATTTAACAATCATGCGTCTTTTGATAAATGTCGAAACGATTGTGTTCGGCACGAGCACTGGAGAGCACGCAATGTTGGCTGAGTACTACAGGCATTGGGAAGGCGAGATTTATGAAGCGCTCATCGTCGCGGTGAAGAATACGGTTGAAAACTTTAGGCAATACTTTGATCGAGCAAGCGCGTATGAATTTAGTCTATTCAAGATTAATATTGCATTGCACGCGGGTGAAATCGTATGCGAGCCACCGGTTAAAGAATTGATGCAGTCTATTACTTACGCCGCAAAGTCAGTCGCGAGTAGTCTCAGCGTGCTTGGTCGGTGGATGGATGGCACGTGTCTAGAGGTACCAACACGCACTCCTACGTCGAACGGTGATGTAAGCTTGTCCACACTTTTGGCCATCGAGCTTGGCGATTACGCGGCAACGCCTACGCATGACTTTAATTTTGGTATTGAACTCCTCGAAGACGACGGTGTGTTTGACTCGCTAAGCACGTTGAACAACACGACGCATTTATTCATCAGTGAAATTCGACGACGAATGGAGCATTGGCGACGATATCAATACATCTGGAAAGATGACAAAGATCTAATTTGTGGCAAGTTTGTACAAAATCCAAATCCAATATTTATTCAGCGCGAACTATTACGATACGAAGATGTTCGAAAATCTATGGATGGTGACTCTGGCGTACGTATCGGCGCCGTTTTTGTCAGTGCAAACAAGCTCACATCGACAATCAAATCACTTAGCATGGAATGGATTGAGAACATCGGAGCTGCGACATACGAGGTCGATATAAGCAGAATGGCAGGCATTTACGAATATTACGAACGATGCGAGAAGATATTCGCTACTGAATCAGCAGACTTTGGTGTGATGAAAGTCTTGATGAAAACTGTCCGAGACGTTCGCAAGGATAGCGAGACTGAATTAAAGTGTATCGACATCAACAATCGATTTGCGGTGCGGCGCAAGTATGGCATCAAGCATAGCGATGATAATATCATGCGCGCGTCATCGATGATACCAGCATTTGACGCACTTCGACTACGCGCCGAGTTGGTTTGCGACGACGTGAAATTGAAACTCATTGAATGCAAGTCCGAGTTGCGCGACCAGACTCGAGCATTTCAAGAAGAATGCAACGAATTCGTCGCAAAGCTCGCGTCCGAGGGTCCAACATGCGCAGATCTTTTGCAAAATCTCGACGCTGGGTATGAGAAGTTCGAGACGCTTCAAGAAGAAGTACAAGTGATGATTGAAACGTTGGATGATATTCGAGATAGCGAGCGCGTCTTTGGCGTCGAGCACGCATCGTTTGATTCCCTCATACGCGCAAAAGTTGACATTGAGTCGATGGGGAGCATTTACGAGTGCCAACGGGCGTATCGTGATCAATTACATTTGATGCACGACACTCTCATATCTGACGTGGTCATAAGTAACGTTCAAGCATCCGTCGTTGTCTTTGGTCGGTCTCAGCTGGAGGCGCTCCCCGAGCGCTTGCATAGTCACAGACTATTTGCCGCGATTCAAGAAGACATTAGTGACATCGAAACAGATTTAAATTTGATTGATGGGTTGAAACTTGAAGCGATTCGACCTCGACATTGGCAAGCAATGTTCAAACTTGTCGGAGTATCTGATTCCTCTGAACTGAGCATTGCGCAACTCACGATGCGACATTTGATTGAAATGCAGCCTCATGTGCAAGCACAAAAAATCATGGACATTACAACTGCGGCAGAAAAAGAGTTGAAGATAGAAAATGATTTAAGCGCAATTGATCGATCGTGGAGCGAGATGCGGTTTGATTTGCGTCCATATTCGAAAGGAACGAGTAAAAAACACTCTCAGCCAACGCACGTTTTGTGCGCCGTCGAGGAAATCACACTCGCTTTGGAGGACACCGGTTTGACGCTTCAAAGTATGGCGGCAAGTAGATATGCAAATCCAATGATTGAAACGGTGCGAGAGTGGGAAGCCACACTTTCTCTCGTGTCAAATGTGCTTCAAGTGTGGACAGATACGCAACAGCGCTGGATGTATCTGTTGAGTATTTTTGGTGGCTCAGATGACATCAGAATGCAACTTCCAGAAGAAGCTGATAGGTTTGACAAAATCGACACGGCTATACGTAAACTTATGACAGAAACAGTCAAAACAAAGTTTGTGTTGGATATGTGTAAATCTGAGGGGCGACTCGAGATGTTGCAGTCTTTGCGCGGTGATTTAGAAATTTGTCAAAAGAGCTTGAGTCAGTATTTGGACACGAAAAGAGATGCGTTCCCGCGTTTCTTTTTCATATCTGATGAGGAGCTCTTGTCAATTCTTGGCACATCCGATCCAACGCTAATTCAAGAGCACATGTTGAAGCTTTTTGACAATTGCGCAAAGCTCATCTTTGCGTCAGATCAAAAATCTGTTGTCGGAGTCGCTTCTGCTGAGGGAGAATCATTCAAGTTCAAGTCTCCCGTAAAAATTCAAGGACCTGTTGAAGTCTGGATGTCAGCTGTGGAGGAAGAAATTCGAATGACGCTGCGCGCATTGTGCAAGTATGGCGTCGCCCGTTATCTTGCGTGTAATCGAGACGCCTGGATCAAAGAGCAACTTGGAATGATAACTCTAGTTGGATCGCAAATCTGGTGGACTTGGGAAGTTCAAAGTGTATTTGAAGCAATAAGAAAAGGAAATAAGCTTGCGATGCGTAACTATAGCGAGAAGCTTACAAAACAACTTGAGCTTTTAACGCAAATGGTTCGCGGTGAATTAAGCTCGTGTGAACGCAAAAAAGTCAACACCTTGATCATCATCGACGTTCACGCTCGAGATATCATAGACTCACTCGTGCGCAATTCTGTATTAGACGAGTCTGATTTTGCATGGGAGTCTCAGCTGCGTTTCAAGTGGGACAAATTGAAAGACGATATCATCATAAACCAATGCAGTGGCGAGTTCAGATACGGATATGAATACATGGGATTAAACGGCCGACTAGTCATCACAGGACTCACTGACCGATGTTATATCACGCTTACGACAGCGTTGACTTATCGACTCGGTGGCGCGCCGAGTGGTCCCGCAGGTACTGGCAAGACAGAGACAACGAAGGATCTCGCAAAATCCATGGCGCTGCTCTGCGTTGTTTTCAATTGTGGCGAGGGGCTCGATTACAAGGCTATGGGCGCCATATTCAGCGGATTGGTGCAGTGCGGTGCGTGGGGATGTTTCGATGAATTTAATCGCATCGAAGCCGAGGTGCTTTCAGTGGTTTCGTCTCAAATAAAACAAATACAAGAAGCGCTCAAACACAATTTAAAGAGATTTCAGTTTGAAGGCAAAGAGATCAAGTGTGATTCTCGAACTGGTGTTTTCATAACTATGAATCCCGGGTACGCTGGGAGAACTGAATTGCCAGATAACCTCAAGGCGCTTTTTCGTCCAGTGACGATGATTGTCCCGGATTTAGAGCAAATTTGTGAAATCATGCTGTTCAGCGAAGGATTCAACTCGGCGAAGCCCCTTGCAAAGAAGATGACAATGTTATATCGTCTGGCTAAAGAGCAACTTAGTAAGCAATCGCACTACGACTTTGGTTTACGTGCACTTAAGTCCGTGCTCGTTATGGCGGGATCATTGAAGCGAGATTCCCCAGAACTGGCCGAAGATGTTGTTCTCATGCGCGCGTTACGCGATATGAATCTTCCAAAGTTTGTGTTTGATGACGTGCAACTTTTCTTGGGATTAATCAATGATTTGTTTCCTGGGTTGGCATGTCCTCGCATAAGTTATCCCGCGCTCAACGCCGTCATCGAAAAAGATCTTGCTGAGCATGGGTATCAAATTATGTCGCAGCCCGGAGAGCAGGTGGACAAGATTATTCAATTGTATGAAACAATGCTGACTCGACACACGACTATGCTCGTCGGCGAAACTGGTGGCGGAAAGTCTGTGATTCTCGAAACTATCGCCCGCGCGCAAACAGCGATGGGTAGAAATACAAAGTTGTATATTCTTAATCCAAAGGCACAGTCGGTATCTGAACTGTACGGCGAACTTGATCCAGATACGCGCGATTGGACGGATGGCCTGCTGTCGAATATTTTCCGAGAAGCGAACAAGCCTTTACCGAATGGGCGTGAAAATGATTTCAAGTACATTGTTTTCGATGGAGATGTGGATGCAGTGTGGGTTGAAAATATGAATAGTGTTATGGATGACAATCGCCTACTAACGTTGCCGAATGGGGAACGCATTCGCCTGCAAGATCATTGCAAATTGTTGTTTGAAGTGGCTGATTTGAAATATGCGTCACCGGCGACAGTTAGTCGATGTGGTATGGTCTACGTGGATCCGAAGAATCTTGGTCATAAACCGTTTTTGAAAACGTGGTGCGATGGCGTGAATCAAGCCCATCGCACTCTTCTCGAGAAATTGTTTGAAAAATATCTAGATGCCGTGGATGCATTTTGTTTCCGAGGCGTGGACCTAGATGGTTCCATAATAGCATCGCCACGTATGTCACTCGAGCGCCCGATGATATCAGTCGTGAAGCAGTGTTGTGTTTTGCTGAAGAACTTTCTGAATACCTTGGACGCGTCGTCGATTTCAGACGCGATGGACAAAAATGTACGCGCTGTCGCTATTGAATCCGCGCTCGTGTTCAGCATCACGTGGTCGTTCGGTGCGACGATTGTCGAAACAGTGGGTCAATCGGACCGACAACGCTTTGACAAGTTTTTAAAAACACTCGCCAATCGTGATTATTGTATGCCGTCGGAGCATACGTTGTACGATTACGGATTCGATATTACGCGAAACTCGTGGTACGAGTGGGCGAGTTTGACGACGCCTCTCACTGCATCACCCGAGACGCCATTTTCTTCGATTTTAGTATCCACGGCACACACCATCCGGACGAACTGGTTGATTGACGTGATGTGCGCCAACGATTCACACACGTTGCTCACGGGGGATTCAGGGACGAGCAAAACCGTTGTGGTGAAAAATTATCTACAAGAGCGCTTGAAAGACGGCAAGACGAACACGGTGACAATGAACTTCAGTTCACGCACGACTGCTGCTGATGTGCATAGTTCAATAATGGATGTTGTGGACAAGCGGACAAAAGATATCGTGGGTCCGCCTGTCGGGAAGCGTTTACTATGTTTTGTTGACGATTTGAACATGCCAGGAGTTGATACGTACGGAACGCAGCAGCCCATTGCATTGCTCAAACTTATGATTGGTCGCAGTGGCACATATAATCGTGGAAAAGAACTAAACTGGCTCCAGATGAAGGATATTCAATACATAGCCGCGATGGGTCATCCCGGTGGGGCTCGAAGCGTCGTTGATCCTCGGTTTGTATCCATGTTTCAAGTGTTTGAGATGCAAACGCCTGATGAGAGCAATTTGCGCGTAATTTATGGGTCCATTATTCGAAACACTTCCAAAAGTTTGAATTTAGCTGCTGGCTCAGATGAAGTTATCGTCGACATGACGTTGGATTTATACAAGAGTGTTGTCGCCAAGCTTCTACCAACGCCGAGCCGATTTCACTACATTTTCAACCTCCGCGATTTAAGTAGAATATTTGAAGGAATGTCTCGCGCGACGCCAGCTGTGATTTCGACAACGCCAGAATTCATTCGTCTGTGGCGCAATGAGGCTATTCGTGTCTTTCACGACAGGTTAATTTCTAACGAGGATCGAACATTTGTTCTCGACAGAGTCGCGTCGCTTATCCGTGAGCGATGCGATGAAGAGTATAAAGATGAAATCACCGTCATGTCTTCGAACCCGACGTTGTTTGCTGATTTCGCTCCCGGTGATGACCATGAAGATAGCATGCGGTCCAACGCGTCGCACGTCGTCGATGCTAGCGGTGCAGAGGTTACTGATTCGCTGATTGTTCGCAAGCGAGTGTATGAGGATGTGGGAACGTACGCGGCAATAAAACCTTGGTTTGAACAAGTCATTGCAAATCGCAACGCCCAGCTGAAAGATGGATCAACACCTATGCAACTCGTATTATTTGATCACGCACTGGAACACTTGACGCGAATACACCGAGTTTTACGAACAGAAAATGGTCACGCACTCTTGGTCGGCGTCGGCGGGAGCGGCAAGCAATCGCTCGCGCGCCTCGCGGCTGAAATGGCGGACTGCAAGGTTTTCGAGATCACGCTTGCGCGTGGATACAATGACACGACATTCAGAGAAGATTTGAAAAAGTTGTACAATATTCTGGGTGTGCAAAATCTTCCGACGATGTTTTTGTTCACCGATAATCACGTCGTCGAGGAGGGATTTTTAGAATTGATAAACAACATGCTCACCACTGGGACGGTTCCCGCACTCTTTGCCGACGAAGAAAAGGACGCCATGGTGAATGCTATTCGCGAAGATTTACTATCAAATAAAATTCCCGTCAATCGTGAGGATGGCTGGAGATATCTCATCGATAGATGTCGGACGAATTTACACATCGTTTTGGCCATGTCGCCGATTGGAGATCAGTTACGTCATCGTTGTCGCAACTTTCCTGGATTGGTAAACAACACCGTGATCGACTGGTTCACAGAATGGCCTAAAGATGCGCTGCTTGAAGTAAGTGCTTCGTTGTTATTAAATGCTGGAGTGCCCGAGGAGTTTACATCACGAATCAACGAGCACGTCATGTACACACACTGCACGGCGATTGCGCTAAATGAAAAGTTTAAGAAGGAGTTAAAGAGACACAATTACGTGACACCGAAACATTACTTGGAGTTCATTACCGCGTATGAAACGTCACTTAACACACAACGATCTACCATCGATGCATCGATCAAACGCTTGAGTGGCGGATTGGACAAGCTCATTCAGGCAAGCACCGAAGTTGACGCGATGCGCACCAAACTAAACGACGCGCAAGTCGTCGTGACGCAACAAGCGACGGAATGCGATGAGTTATTGGATAAGATCACTAAACGCACGAGCGAAGTAGAAACGAAAGCATCTAACGCATCGAGTAAAGAAGAAGAGCTCGTTAAAGATTCGGCTCGCATTGCCAAGGAAAAGACTGAAGCCGAGGCTGATTTAGAAGCCGCAATTCCAGCATTGGAAGAAGCTGCGGCAGCTTTGAATAATTTGAAGAAGGATGAAATCACTGAAATTCGGTCATTTGCGAAACCAAACATTGCTGTGCAGCGCGTATGTGAATGCGTGATGATCCTCAAAGGTTTGCCAAACGTCTCATGGACGGGAGCCAAGGGGATGATGGCGGATACAAACTTTTTGCGCTCGCTCGTGGAATTCGACAAAGATGGCATCAAAGAAAAGCAAATGAAGGCGCTCAGAGAGTACACGAAAGACTCAAAATTCAACCCTGATGAGGTGATGAAGATTTCAACTGCCGGCGCTGGATTGCTGAAGTGGGTATTCGCGATGATTAATTACAACAAGGTTGCTCGAACTGTCAATCCAAAGCGTGCCGCGGTCGAGACAGCTGAAAAGACTTTGAGAATTAAAGAACGCGAGTTGGCGGAGACCAAAGCAGAGTTGAAAAGCTTACAAGCGGAACTAAAGCAACTTAGTTCGCAGTTTGAAGAGAAGAGCGCGAAACAGCAAGATTTGAAGCAAAGTGCAGAGCTTATGGCGAACCGCTTGAACGCAGCGGAACGCTTGATTACTGGTTTGTCGAGCGAAAAAATTCGATGGACAACTGAGATGCAAGAGCTTCGTGCACGTAAAGAAAAGCTAATTGGTGATTGTTTGCTAACGTCAGCGTTTTTGTGTTACGCTGGAACGTTCACGTTTGAGTTTCGCAAGCAATTCATTCATGACTTTTTGGAGAGCAATCTGCGCACTCTCGGCGTGCCATTGAGCGAACCTTTCAATTTGCAAGCGCTGCTTACGGATGACAACGAACTGAATTCATGGGCCGCCGATGGACTGCCTGGGGACGAATTGAGCGTACAAAACGGCATGCTCACCATGCGAGCAAAAAGATTCCCGCTGTGCATAGATCCTCAAATGCAAGCGGTGAAATGGATTAAATCGCGTGAAGGCTCCGCACTCGAAGGCAAAGTCAAGCGACAGACGGATGCAGACTTTTTGAAGCAGCTTGAACTCGCTATTCAGTATGGCTTGCCATTCCTTATCGAGAACGTTGGCGAATACATCGACCCTGTGCTGAATCCAGTGCTGAATAAGAGCTTCCATTACGCGCCAAACGGAGCAAAGATGATTAAGCTCGGCGATTCTGAAGTTGAATGGGATGATAATTTTAGGCTTTACATGACGACAAAGTTGCCAAATCCTCATTACGACCCGGATGTAAGTGGTAAAATGATTATAATCAACTATTCAGTCACCGAAGCTGGTTTGCAAGAACAGTTATTGAATGTCACGGTCAAGCAAGAGCGCCCAGATCTTGAGACTGAACGTGAAAACTTGGTCAAGGAAACTGTCACGAATCGAGCGCTACTGAAAACGCTTGAAGATACACTGCTCCATGAGCTCTCGATCGCACAAGGCGAAATTGTTGATAACGTCGAGCTCATCGAGACGCTTGAAAGTGCAAAGACAAAGTCAACTGAGATTTCAGAAAAGCTCATCCTGGCGGCTCAAGCAGCCAAGGAACTTTTCAAAGCTCAATCGTGTTATTCTCCAGTCGCAAAGCGCGGTGCTATTCTGTTTTTCGTCGTCAGTGCGCTGTCGAATCTGAATCCCATGTACGAGTACTCGCTCTCAAGTTTCTTGGATGTCTTTATAAACACGTTGCGAGCCACTCAGCCGAATGATGATTTGGACATTCGTTTGAGTAGTCTTATCGATCGCTTGACGTATGATGTGTACAAGTTTGCGTGTTTGGGTTTATTTGAACGTGACAAGCTGGCCCTTTCGTTTCAAATGACGACACGCATCGAAGATGGCGAAGGTAGAATGAACGCTAAGCTTTTAGTATTCTTTCTTAAGGGCAACGTATCGCTGGACAACGCGTCGGCTGACGTCGAACGTTTACCGTGGTGGTCTGAGCGCGGTTGGCAAGATCTGGTGCATCTTGACACTCACATTGCGAAAGAGTGCGTTAAAGAAGATTCATCTTCGTCAACGAGTGCGCTGAGTGGGGTTTTACAACGCATCTTAGTCAACGCTGACGAATGGCGAGCGTGGTATTCTTGCGAGAAACCCGAAGCGTCTGCACTTCCTGATGGGTATTCCGATTCTTTATCATCCTTTGAACGTTTGTGTTTGCTCCGATGCGCGCGATTAGATCGCGTGACGAGCGCAGTTTCCAATTACATTTGCGAAACCATGGGTGTGCGCTTCGTCACACCGCCAATTTCTGATTATGAGAGCATTTACAAGCTCTCATCGGCGTTCACGCCGGTGGTGTTTGTTCTCTCTCCCGGCGCTGATCCTGCGTTTGATATTTTCGCCCTCGGCGAAAACATGGGGTTCAAACCTGGCGGAAAGTTGAAATTTATGGCGCTCGGTCAAGGCATGGGAGCGAAAGCGGAGGAACTCATAGAGTCGTGCGCGTCGCGCGGTCTGTGGCTCATGTTACAAAATTGCCATCTTCTTCCTAAATGGCTCTCGACGCTCGAAAAAGTAATTGATGGCTTGGTTGAGCCGCACAAAGACTTCCGGTTATGGCTCACCACTGACCCTATCAAGACATTCCCCATTGGAATTTTACAGCGAAGCTTGAAAGTTGTGACCGAACCGCCGGACGGATTGAAAATGAATATGAAGGCTTCGTACGCGCGTCTTTCGGAAGACGTCTTGAGCGGTTGCCGAAACGAGTTTTTCCGTGCGTTGACGTACGTCCTCGCGTTTTTCCATGCCGCAGTGCAAGAACGTAGAAAGTATGGCAAGCTTGGTTGGAATGTGGCGTACGATTTCAACGAGACTGACTTTAGAATCTCGTTTAGCTTGATCAAGACGTATTGCGCTAAAGTATCCTCCGCCGCGAACAATGGCTCTTCAACAAAGATGATTCCATGGACGGCATTGAAGTATCTAATCGGTGAAGCCATGTATGGAGGACGCGTAAGTGACAATTACGATCGTCGAGTGCTCAACGCATACTTGGATGAATACTTTGGAGACTTTTTATTCGACGGCTTTCAACAGTTTATGTTTTATTCAAACGGCGCGACAAACGTGCATTACGCGTTGCCATCAAAAGATGCGTCTTACGATGCTCAAATAGAAAGCATCGATAGTGTACCAGATATGCAGACGCCAGAAGTGCTCGGGTTGCATTCAAACGCAGACGTCGCGCATTCAACACGCGCCGCGAAATCGCTATGGTCCAACGTCTTGTCGCTGCAAAGTAAACTCGTCGCCGTCGCGCCAGCGTCCGCGACGTCCACGCAGAAGAATAACACCGGCACAGATGTCGAGACGAACACCAACGAGAACAGTGTACTGACGAATATCGTAAATGAAATCTTATTAGTCGTCACGAATGACGCCTATGCGTTTGATGTGGCTAAAATACAGAGACAAATTATTGATGAGTCCTCTGAAACGCCATCGCCGACGACGGTTGTCTTGTTTCAAGAACTTGAACGTCATAACGCGCTCAAAGATGTTCTCAAGCACTCATTGCGCGAACTCGTTAAGGCTCTGAGCGGAGAAATTGGAATGTCACCAGAATTAGACGCCATATCTGACGCATTATCGCGCGGTCGTGTACCTGACAAATGGAAGAGCGCTGCGCCGCCGACGGACAAAGACGTCCAATCATGGATTGCGTGGTACAAGCGACGCGAGAAGCAATTTAAATCCTGGTCCACTCGCGGTGAGCCAAAAGTGATGTGGTTGAGTGGATTACATTGCCCCGAAACCTACATTGCGGCGTTGATTCAAAGCGCATGTCGTCTCAAAGGTTGGCCACTCGACGCGAGCGCGATGTACACTGAAGTCACAGAATTCACGCGCGAAGACGAAATTCTCGCCAAACCCGAGCTCGGATGTTACATTACTGGATTATTCCTCGAAGGCGCGAGTTGGGATCATCACAATCAATGCCTCGCATCGCAACACGACAAGGTACTCGTGAGTGAACTTCCAATATTACGCCTCGTGCCGACGCAGACGACGGCGCGGTCCCAGTCATCAACCTCCGCGTCGTCGTCAAAGTCGTTTAAATGTCCCGTATATTTTACCCAAAACCGCCGCGACGCCATGGGCCGGGGACTGGTATTCGAAGCTGACCTAACATCGGTGGATCATCCCGCGTTATGGACTTTACAAGGCGTGGCGTTGTGTCTCAACACCGATTTCTAACCTGCGCGGACGCGCGTTGTCTGTCGTCGCGAAATCTGCGTCGGTGTACCCTAACTACCTCAGTCCTCGCCGCGCAGGTCGCAGGTTATATCGCGATGTCCGCTCCCGATGCTTCGCGCCGACGCGTCGCGACGATCGCCTCGCACGTGGTCACACAGTCTACGAATACGTTTGGCGTCGCAAACAGCGCTGGGGTACGTCGACGCTCGAGCGCGCGGATTGGATTGGATTGGCGACGCGACTGGGCGCTCTCGACCGGGACTCACGTCGGGACTCGCATCGACGCGTGACGCATCACCCGTGACTGACGACGCGTGCTCGTGACCTGTGTGTCGCGATGTTTTCCGCCTATTCGTACAGAAGTTTACAAAGTCTCCGGATGACGTGGTCATCGTAGACGCGTGTCGAACGCCGATTACGCGCGCCAAGCGCGGCGGGTTAGCTCAAACGTGCGCGGATGATTTAATCGCCGCGGTGTTACAAGCCGCCGTGGTGCGAAGCAAGGTGAACGTGCACGATATTGGTGATATTGTCGTAGGTTCAGTCCTCGGGAATTCGAGCCAACGCGCGAATGAAGTTCGTATCGGTGGGTTTCTCGCCGGTTTCCCGAAAGAAGTGCCGGTGCGTACGGTGAATCGTCAGTGTTCGTCTGGGTTGCAGGCGTGCGCGGACGTCGCGGCGAGCATTAAAGCTGGGTACTATGAGTGTGGCATAGGCGCTGGAGTGGAGACGATGACAGCGAATCCGATGAAGTGGGAGGGTGGCTTTAACCCTCGCGTTGCGTCCAGCTTGGATGCGCAAAACTGCTTGATTCCTATGGGTGTCACGAGCGAAAACGTCGCCGAACGATGGGGAATTACGCGTGAAGCGCAAGATACCATGGCGGCTCGGTCACATGCGCGAGCGGCGAACGCTCGGGCCACTGGGCGATTCAAGAATGAAATTATTCCGGTGTTTACCAAGCAAACAGATCCCAAAACGGGTGAGACGCGCGACGTCGTTGTGAGTGAGGACGATGGTATTCGCGAGGGCACGACTGTTGAGAGCCTCGCAAAGCTCCCAGCGGTGTTTAAGAAAGGTGGGAGCACGACACCTGGTAACGCGAGCCAAGTTTCTGACGGTGCGGCTGCCGTCGTGCTGGCAAGACGTTCGTACGCGGAGGCGCATGGGTTGCCAATTCTCGCTACGTGGCGCGGCTTTGTCGCTGTCGGCTGCGACCCAGCTATCATGGGTATTGGTCCTGCGTTAGCCATTCCAGCAGTGTTGAAAGCGGTCAACTTGAGCGTGAATGATGTTGATTTATACGAGCTCAATGAAGCGTTCGCGTCGCAAGCGACGTATTGCGTTGAGAAGTTGCAATTGGACCCAGAGCGCGTCAATGTAAACGGGGGAGCAATTGCACTCGGGCACCCACTCGGCGCCACCGGTGCGCGATGTATGGCGACATTAATTCACGAATTACGTCGTCGGGGTGGTTCAGGAAAGATCGGCATCACGTCCATGTGCATTGGATCAGGAGCCGGAGCCGCAGCAATCACAGAAATCGAATGACAAACGAAACCTTGATGCTTCTTTTTTTGTAATGTTTACGCACTTCTTAATGGTATCGCTATGGTCGTGCACGTCTATTACATACATTGCTAATATCACGCGGTGCACGCGTTCTAAGACACCGACGCAAACTTGCGCTTCAAATCCCAAAAAGAAAGCTGCACCTTGGATTCCAACGCCGCCAGCGCTCGCACGTTTGGTCGGTACGCCTCCAAGTGCAAGTTTAATTCCTCGCTCGCCTTTTCATCACCACGCGCCTTGCCGTATGCACCCTTGCCCGCGGCACCAAACGCTTCGGGGAGTTCGAATTTCGCCCCTAGATGGCTCACTGACGATCCTATGCGCGCTTCGATATCTTTCAACAACTTTGGCTCGTCGTACCACACCGTGTGACCGCCATCCTTTGTGAGCTTTACGTCGTCAGGTTTCGGATCAAACCAAGGTTTGTATCCTTTCTTCGTGCAAAACCAAACGCGCTCTTTCTTGGCGGCGACGATAGAAATGGCTAACCCCATTGTATCCGCGCGACCGACGCGGCCGATGCGGTGGATGTAGTCTTCGCTTCGGTCCGGGAGCGTCATGTTGATGACGTATGGGAGATTTTTAATATCTAAACCCCGAGCAGCGACGTCGGTACAAATCAAAAAGCGCACATCGCCATTCTTAAACGCCTGCAAGTTACGCCTGCGTTCATCCATATGCCTTGCACCGCCTAATACACAGCACGAATACTTGCCTTCGACACCCGCGACAAAGGATCCTCGAAACTTTTTCCCGCCACCGCATTCGTTGAGAAACTTTTCCAAATTGTCGCAATCAAAGTTGGTGCGGCAGAAAATCAAGCATTGATCCATTTCGTGTGTATCGATGATTCGCCGAACGATGTGCGGTTTCAAACGTTTTATCGCCTCGCTCGCGGCGTCATCGCCATCGAGCGTATTCGCGAGCGAATGCGCGCGATCCGTCTCCGCCTTGGGCTCGAGCGCGTCCAAATTTGGCTCGTTCGCCGGGTCCACGAGCACCATGGCGTGATGAACGGTATCTGGCACGGCTTCTTTGCCCTTTAAATCCACCCACGTGGCGTTAACCGTGAGGGTATTCGCCAGGGCTTTGATTTCAGGTGAATGCAACGTTGCCGAAAACAACATGACTTGCAAACGATGCGTCGCTTTCCCGTGTTTAGGCATGCGATCAAAGAGCTTCATAATCGTCGGCTGGTTGCCAGTGTCCAGAAGACGATCGGCTTCGTCCAGCACGAAAAAACGAACTTGAGACACGTCGAGCTTGCCATTCTGTACGAGCTCTAAAACACGAATGGGCGTGCCTGTGATGATGTCCACGCCTTCGCGCAGCGCCGCGTGCTGTGGCCCTTCTTTCACACCACCAATGAACAACCCAGCGCTCAACGTGGGATCTTGGAACTCGCGCGCAAAAGTGGAGAAAAACTCGTGCGTTTGCTCGGCTAAATCTCGTGCTGGTTCGAGAATAAGTGCTAAAGGCTTGCGCGTGCCACTCGACGCCGCGTCCTCCACGTCGGCGTCGCCAGACACCGTCTCCGATCCTTTCAGATCCCCAAACGGCACGTACCCGCTCGGCACGGGGAACTTGAAATCTTTACCTTGAAAATGCACCGCGCACTCTGCGTTTTTCACGCATACCGCTGGAAACAACACCGTTTTTATGGTTTGCTCGCTCAGCGTAAACGCCTCGCCCAAATCGCGTCCATTCTTCGTAAAGCGCACTCGCGCGTTCTCACAATCGAGCAAGCACCCCACGACGTCACCTTTCGTGAATGTTTCGCCGTAATTTTCAAAACTTTTATTATGACTCTTCTTCCCGGTGCCACCGTAGCCGTACGAATGCGCATCCGCGCCTAAACCGTCGAGCGCCGCGAACCGACTGCCGAACCCGACGCGACACAACCCCTCGTCCCGCACTTCAATCTCATAACACACCTTAACGCGCGCGTTCTCGCCCGACGAGTCTCGCACGCGCACACCGTACGTCCCACGCACGCCTGCCCACGCGTGCGCGGCGCGCGATTGCATGACCCCGGTCGAAACGTCGCACGCCGCCGACGCCGACCGCGCCGTCGAGCTCCACGCGCACCTCTTCCCGAGCGCCTCATCGTCGTTCGCCACCTCGCGCGCGGCAACCACGCGCCCGCGGCGACTCTCCACAATGCTCTCGTGCACGAGCTGCAGCACGGGCGCGCCGAACGCGAACGTTTTCCCCGAACCAGTCTCCGCGCTCGCCAATACGTCGCCGCCAGTGAGCACCAGCGGCACGGCTTCGCTTTGTATCGGCGTCGGAAGCGTGAACGACGCGCGGTCGGCGGCGGCGATGAGTTCAGGGCATAACCCGAGTTCTTCAAACGCCGCCATGTCGACCGCGCGGCAGTCAGTCAGTCAGGCGACAGTCGCGCACTGAAGATAGTCGACGGCGTTGAGCGTGTTTCAGTTCATCAGTTTCAACTACAACCTACGAGCGCCGACGCGAACGTCTCGCTTCTTGTGCTATGCGTGTGTGTGAGTATAAAATCTACGTCAAATATCGTCATCAACCTTGACGTTGGATTCGTTAAGGATCGAGGACGACGCGTTCGATGACGTCAGCCGCCTCGTCCCCGACGTTCGCGCCCTTCCCAAACGTCAACCGCATGTTATACGCATCTTCACCATCCGCGTAATACTTAGCCTCAGTATCCACGCACTCGTACTCTAAAACATCCCTATACAAATGTATCGCCGCTTCGTTGCTCACGCGCACGTGTAAACTCACGCACGTCGCGCCGTAGCATTCGTCCAGGGCTTTATGCGCCGCGCGCATCAACGTCGCCGCCAACCCAAGCTTACGATGCGTGCGCACGACCGCGAGCGAGGTAATATGCCCCCGCACCTCATCCGTGCACTCCTCATCGAGCTTGGCCAACACGTACCCCACCACCGCGCCGTCCACGTCCGCGACTTGTAACAACGATGGCCAGCTCAACGCGTGGTACAAGTAGTACTTCATCTGATAGTTTTCCGGTAAACACAGCAAGTTGCATCGCTGCATGGCCCACAAGTCATCCACCGTAGCCGCGCGCACGCACACCCCCATCGTTCGTCGTCGTGTGTCGGCG
>Ga0181558_10001042_pt1 | contig 26299 bp, 22 predicted proteins | sample 011ome_22_FD_133754 | JGI IMG/M metagenome (GOLD analysis project Ga0181558, IMG submission 133754) | Coastal salt marsh microbial communities from the Groves Creek Marsh, Skidaway Island, Georgia - 011507BT metaG (megahit assembly) | ecosystem: Environmental > Aquatic > Marine > Intertidal...
ACGAGGAGGACGAGGAGGACGAGGAGGACGACTATGATGGAGGTCGTGGTCATCGGCGTCAGCGCCGTCAGCACCGTCACCGCGGTCAGCGCCGTGACGGATACGACGCGACGACGAGCGTGGTCGGATACGCGCTGAAGGCGCTACAATCGGTGTCCTCAGCTCTGACGCGCGCGCTCGATGCGGCTTTACCGTCGGCGGTGCCAATGTACATCATACAGTCATTAGTTGTAGCGTTTTGGGGAATGTTTGCGCTCTTGAGCGCGACGCGATTGATTTACGCCGTCGTTGTCATCGGCGCGGTGTTGCTGCTTGCTGTGGCGTTGGGTGGCGATAATTCAACGCCGCGCAGCCGCGTCGGACGGTCGGAGAAGCAGCCTGGAATGTATGATTACGCCACGGATTCTAGTTCTCGAGCGCGGCGGCGGCGAGAGGATTTCGATGAGCGTCGTCGAGCGCGAGCGAGGGAACGTAAACGACGTGTTGAAGACTATGGCGAGGAGGACGGCGGAGCGTTTGTCGACGCGGATTTCGCCTTTGACCCAGTGGCACCTTTTGAACGAGGCGCAGAAGTGTTGAACGAAACCTTTGCGAGCGCAAAACAGAACGAAGCGTTTCGCACCGCATTGGACGTCACCGAAGAGGTTCGCGCATGGGGTGGCGAAACAATTGATGAATTCAGAAAAGCATTTAATTTGAGTCTGGGCGACGACGACGACATGGACGAGGTCGTCGCGCAGGTTGACTTTGAACCTAGACGCGCCGCGTCCACGAAACAACGTCAGCGGTCCCTGGAACTTGTACAAATCATCGATATCGATCCAACTGGAGGATCACCGCCGTCCGTGAGTTTTGACGAATGGTTGGAGACTGAGAGTGATCGTCAAAACACCGCCGCTGGCGACAACGACGCCGACGACGAGTTGTTTGCGAATGCTTCCGACGCGCGCGAACCGCGAGAGAGTCCACGTCGACGCACAATCCCCAAATCAAAGTCATTCCCGGGATCGACGACGACTCGCACACAAACGGGTGCGAGTCGGAACTGGTTTAATGAATTCATTTCGGGCCAGTTTTACGGAGCATTTCAAGAAGATTTGATAGACGTACAATTCGACGAAAGCGACGTAGACGAAGCGAGTAAAACATAGAATGCCGCGCCAACATGTACTACAAATTAACGACGCCCTAATGGTGACTAGCTAATCAGATCAAACAGCGTTCTTCAAACATTGATTGAACGGATTTTTGTAACGACACCGGAATGTCCAAATCCTTTTGCACCGTTCTCGACGGATGCATGACCCACGAATGCTCAATGTTCTGCAGCACGAAATGGTCGATGATGGTTTCATCAGTGCCATCGAACAGAGACTCGAGGAGTTCGTCGTACGCTCGTTCGCTCGCAATGTACATTTCGCTCGAGCGCAAATCGCAGCCCGAGCTCGAAAGCATGCACAACTGCCCATCCTTACGAATCTCCGTGCATTTGCATTGTTCGGGGCATTGCGCGTCGGACAAAAGTCCAGTCGTGACTTCGACGTACCCACCACCATTCGCCGCCTTGCGAACTTCGTACTGCTCGAACAGGTGCGGACGGAATCCCAGGCGAATAATTTTCCAATGGCTTTCGCTCGCCGCTCCGAGCTTGATCCGCCCCAATTGCGCGGTCGTGGGACCAGAAATGAGATGCGTAGCATCCGTGACTGTCTGAGCTCGTAATTCTTCGTTCGTGTCAAACGTCGCATCGGCTTCCATGACGGTGACGTGCTTGTGCCCAGCCTCTTTTGCGGCTTTAATCATCATCCCGTGCGACACGCTCACTCGCGTATAATGCGAAGAAAAGTATACTCCGGTGTGATCCGAAGTACACTTGTCGAGCACCTTACCATTGACGCACGTGGCTTTCCCAGCCCACTGCGAGGGCACGCGCATCGTTACGTTTTCGCTAAAGCAATCCTCTACGCCTAGAATGTACACGTGGTCTGTCGCCGCGACGATGTTCGTGACTTGCTGCGATATTCCCGGCCACGTCCCGACGCGCGCCGGCGCGAATGCCTCCTCACACGCCATCGCGGACAACGAAGACTGATGAATCATTCTTCGCGCACGTTGACCAGAGTTCTCCACACTGAGCGAAAGAAACGCCACGCACGCGCACGCGGCGACGGCGAGAACGCCGCGCATTTTCATCCGCGTCGACGACACACCCGTCGCCGTCTTCATGATTAACGGCGCCTTCATCGACGATGAAGAAGGTATCGCCGTCGTTGCCGTCGTCACCGACGCAAACATCTCTCTGCCGTCGCTATTGTGCCGCCCCTTTGACGCCTCTGTCCCGTAGGTCCACGCGCTGCTCGAGCTCGTCACCTTCGCTCCACCTCCTCGCGCCTTTTCATGGCTCTCGTGTCTACCAATCAGCGTCTCCGTCTCCTCTAATTCTCGCGTGAGTTGTTCGAGCATTTCGCTCCTCGACATCACGCGCGCCTTCGACGCGTTCATCGCTCGATCGTCGTCGTCAACACCATCATCATCGTCTTCAGCAGCGGCGTTGGTTCCCGTCGTCGTCGTCGTCGTCGTCGTCGCTGGTGCATCCCGTCGCACATCGTCGACGTCCTCTATGTCATCGTCGCGTTCACGTTCGCGTGCGGCGGCGGCGGCGGCGTCACCCATCACGCCCGGTGTGCGACGTCCACGCCGCGCTGTGTGGCGTGCGCGTTTGGTGTTGCGACGTTGAGGGGTGTGTGTGTACCCCCGACTGCCCGATCTCGTCCATGGGGTACACACACATCCAGATGCGACGTCATCGCCTCGCCGCCGATGACGACACAACGCGACGACGACGACGACGACGACGACCTCGTCGTAGTGGTGAAACATGGCGACGACCGACAACGGGTGTGATGATGAAATCATCATCGGTGTCCTGGCGTTACAAGGAAGCTATCGCGAACACGCGGCGTTGGTGAAGAAGTGTCATCCACGCGCGCGCGCGGTGGAGGTGCGTAAAGCGTCTCACCTCGGGAAGTGCAGAGGTTTGATCATTCCAGGCGGCGAGTCGACGACGATGGCAAATATCGCGCGTAGATTTGATTTATTTGATCCGCTTCGCGAGTTTCAAAACTCGGGACGGTGCGTGTGGGGCACGTGCGCGGGGCTCATCTTTTTGGCTGAACGCCTGCAGGGTGGAGAAAAGCAGGGCGGCCAAGAACTCCTCGGTGGGTTGGATGTCAGCGTCAATAGAAATTTCTTTGGTTCGCAAATAGATTCCTTCGAGACGCACATTCCATGGATTGCTGGGGCGGCCGAGGGCAATGGCGACGCGTCACCGTTTCGTGCGGTTTTTATTCGCGCGCCCGCCATCATGGAGAGCGGCCCAGGCGTCGAGGTGCTCGCGAAATATATCCTTCCCGCGGAAAAGCGCGCCAAGTTGATCGGCACCGCGCACGAAGACGTGAAAGAAGTTATCGTGGCCGTTCGTCAAGGTAAATTACTAGCCACTTCGTTCCATCCGGAAATCACCGCCGATACGCGGTGGCACAAGATGTTTGTCGACATGTGCGCCGAGACGGCGCCGTACGAGCTTCCTGAAGACGCCTCGGATGTTCCCGTGCCGACGATTCGATTGCCAGACTTGCCCGTGTTCGATGATTCCGTCATCGCTCCGGTGGATGGCAAGTAACTATCTAGATTTGTTATACAGTAGTACTACATTCTCCCTCCTGACACTCCACTACGTACGTGGCGCAGCGCGCGAAAAACATCTTTTCTATTTTTTTCTTTCGCATCAAATGTCCGACGATGCCGAATGACGACACCGGGAACGAACTAAATCTAACCCAAAGTCGCGAAGTTCGCGAACGCTAGACACGCCGAGCAGACCCATCGCGCGATGGGTCTCGGCGGTTAACAAATCAAAACACTTTTTGACGCCTTCGGCGTCGCCAGTCGCGGCTAAACCGTACAGATACGCCTTTCCAACACCCACAGCATCAGCGCCGAGCGCGATGGCTTTCACCACATCCGTCCCTCGCATCACACCGCCGTCATAAATGACTTGCGCGTCTTCGCCTACGGCTTTCCGAATCGAACTCAACACGTCGATGGGTGATACAGCCGTATCCAACTGTCTGGCGCCGTGCGAAGTCACCCACACCGCATCGTAGCCAGTATCGAGCGCGCGTCGCGCGTCATCGGGGCGAAGAATTCCTTTCATGGCTATCGGTCCGTCCCACTGCGTGCGAAACCATTCGGCATCTTTCCATGAAAACGTCGCATCAAACGCGTCGGTGGCGAAATCCGCAATGGCGCGCGGCGAAGCTCCTCCTCCTCGCAACTCGCGAATCATCGCATATTCAATTTTTGGCGACGTTAAAAAATCATACGCCCACCGCGGACGCGCAGCTGCCGCCAAAGTCGTCTGCAGCGAGTGCACGGGTGGAATGGAAAATCCATTTCTCAAGTCGCGTTCGCGGTTGCCAAACCACGTTAAATCCGTCGTCAACGCTATTGAGGTAAATCCAGCCGCCTTTGCGTGTGCGAGCACGTCTCGCATCAACTCGCGGTCATTCCACACGTACACTTGAAACATTTTGTGCTTGAGTTCGGGGACGTGCTGCGAAATCTCACGAGGAGATCTCGTCCCGAGAGTGCTCAAGGCGAACACGCGCGACGCTGAAGACGTCGCGCGTGACGCTGAAGACGTCGCGGCGCACGCGCGCGCCGTGGCAGTCTCACCTTCACGTGGCGCCCACAGCGCGTGTCCAGCCGTGGGTGCCCCAAAAATACACTCCACGTTTTTATGTCCTAAAAACGTCGTCCGCGTGCTCACCTCGTGCACGCCTCGGCACGTCATGGGATGGAATTCGTACGCATCAAAACCAGGACGTCTGAGCGATACCTCGTCATCTGCGCCGCCCGCGAGATAGTCGTACGCAAACTTGGGCACGCGCGCGCGCGCGAGGGTGCGTAAATCCGAGACGCTGACCGCATTGACCGCGTTGAACGCGCGCGCGAGTGTGCCCATGCGTATGGTGCGAGGCACAGAGTGTCGTGAGTAACTGTCGCAGTCGCCGTCAACTACACATCGTCGCTATCAGAAATACATGGATTCTACTCTACAACGGCACATGATACACATTATAAACACACTATGGGGCACGCATGAATTGAACGTCCGCAATAACAGGGAGGTGGTCGCTCGGGTGCGACGCGTTGGGTAAGCCTTCGCCTAGCGAATCGCGGCTCGGTTGCTCTTGAACGTTCACGACGTTCACATCGGAGGAGACAAAAATGTAATCAATGCACTCCGTGAATGAAGGTGTGACATTGGTATACGCTGGTTCACACCCTTGCGAAACCGAGCGCAAATTCCTGGCGAGCTCTTGATAGACATCCGACGTCGGCATCGAGTTGAAGTCCCCAGCACAGATAAAGTGTACCTTTTTCTTGGTCAACTCTTGTCTTTCCGCACGAAACTGTTCGGCTACTTCTAATAACATTTTCGTTTGCGCGAGTTTGACATCGGCGCACGCCGGGTCCCAGTAAATATGCGTGCACGCCACGAGCACTTCGGCGCCATCACTCTTTTGTCTCAGAAGCGTCAGGTTGGCAACACAATCCCGAATGTAGCGCTTCGCGGGGTCCACTTCCGTGCTTTCCGCGCCTTCAGCGTTCTCACTGACTGGAATTGCATCCGCGAGCGCGTTGTACTCGAGCGCTCGCGTCGAAACCAGTTCGTACGCGGCGTCTCGCCAAAGCACGCAGCTCCCGTCCTTTTTTGCATTCGTGGCTTGCGTACGCTGCACGTAATGCGAACCGTATTTATTCTTCTTGGCGTACGTTAACCACTGCGTGTTGAAATTATCCACTTCTTGTAACGCGGCAATGTCAAAGTTCGTCGCATCTAAATAGTGACACAACGCCGTGAAACGGTTCTTCCATTTCGTCACCGCCTTGGGCGCCCACGGGAAGAACTCCGATTTACAATACACCTGCGCGAGCGTATTGAACGACACCACGCGCGTCGTCGACGACGACGCCGTCACGCTCATCGTCGTCGATGGTATGTCGCCACGTCGCTATGGGGATATCAATCGCCAAACAATGACGAACAGCACCACCAACCACCAACGTTCAACGTTGATGGTGAGGTTCAGTGGATGGGTGCGCGCGAGTGCGTGGCGTGGCGTCACTGTTTGCGTGATGGACGACGACGACGACGACGGGGGCGGTGACGGCGGGGACGGCGGGGACGGCGCCGTGAACGATACCTATGTTCGTTTGACGCCGACTAAATTTGACCGACGCAGTTCGAGCGCCGCGAGCGCGGCGATTACGACGATACCGAGTGCGGACGCTCGTGATATCGTTGGCGACAAAGGCGTTAATGACAGTCCGCACGCGTCGCAACGGTCGTTGGTGATCGTGTACGGGTTAAGCGCGGATCCGCCCACGGATGTCGGTGGACACGGCGCGGTGGTTCGCGCGCTGCGAAGGCGTCAAGACACGCGTGAAGTTGTTATCGCCCCAGTGTTCTCTCATGCGTACGCGCATAAAAGAGAGGCGATGACGACGGCGACGACGCCCACGTCGGGGCGATCGGCGTCGTATGCCGAACGTTTAGATATGTGCACTTTAGCTTTTGATGGTGCTGAGATGGAAGTAGAAGACGCACTCAGTCGTGATAGTCGTTCTTCGAGTCCAACAAAGAAAACGACGAGCGAGGAACGTCTGTCTCGCGTACTGATTTCCAAATGTGAAGCTCGCGCAGCTGAAGTAGTTCAACACAAAAACGGCACCCACGACGATAATATCACGAGCAGAGTAGGGACGACTGTGGCGTTGATGGAGACGTTGAGCCTCGAGCGGCCAGCGGGCACAGAATTTGCTATATGCGTCGGCGAAGATGCGTACGAAGATTTAATAGCTGGCAAGTGGCATAGAGGCGAAGAATTGCTGCGCGACTATACTATTATTGTCGCCCCGCGACATGGGTTCAAAAGCTCCCCAGAGAGGCCCAATGCTCCCGTGCTTAACGTTGGTACACGTCGAATTGAGTGGTTGCCTCGAAATATTACCGCGCCCCTCGATGAGGAAAAACCGGTGTCATCCACGGTGATTCGCCATCATCTCGCGTCGAGAAATCTGCTTGCAGACGAAGATGAAATTATGAGCGTATTACCTCCAGAATCGGTCGAACCAGCGGTATTGAGATATATACTTGAGCGGGGATTGTACCTGAGGCAGAGCGACACCATCGTGAGCGACAGCGGCAACGCTGATGTAACTAATTTGTTCGCCACGGCCGACGCCGCACCCGAAGTCGCTGATCCAGAGCCACTCTCTCCGAAAAGACATGTTGGACTCTTTGGATCGTCGTTCTTTGGCAGGCGCGCGCCGGCGGTCTCGACGAGTGCTCCAGACGAGTCGTCAGAGGCTTCTTCAGCTTCAAAGTCCTCTTCAGCTTCGTATTTTAGTTTGAGCAAAAGTGAGCGCTCGTACGTGGACGCGAAAGACAAGAATGGATTGCTCGCCGAGTCGCGCGAGCTTGTTGGACGTGAAGTGGACATGTATAACCTTATTACAGACATGGTTGCCGAGGATGAATTTGCGACGTTTCTGTCGATGCCGTATTCGTTGTTTCACCGGGCGATTCGTACAGAGTTACAAAACAAGCCTCCAGGTAAGACGTGGACAGTATCCAAAGCGAACGAGTACGCCAAGGCTGCGCTGGCGAGAATGCGGATGATGATGCAGTGGCGCGATGATAACAACATTTCAGAGTTGCTCGACGGCTTGGCGCCCGAGCACGAATCTATGCACAAGCACTGGCCTGTCTTTGTGCACGGCCGCGACGCGTACGGCCATCCAATCACATGCGAGCGCCCGACAGAGGTAAATCCGGCTGGGTTGAAGGCAAGGATGGGTATCAACGACATCATGCGTCATCGAATGCAAATGATGGAGGCGTTGGAATATTACAAGTCTCAACCGTTTTCGAAAGACATCCATCACAAGGTGTACAAGCAAATCTGTATTTTCGATTTGGAGGGATTCGCCATGTCCTTTTTCACGGTTGAAAAGAAGAACTTCATGGTCGAGCTTGTGCGTATTCTCACGCACAAGTATACGGATTCTTTGTATCTGTTATATGTTGTGAATACGCCCATGGTGTTTCGATTCGTGTGGTCGGTTTTACAGCCCATCTTGCAGCCGACGACGAAGAGTAAAATCTACATTTTCGGCCCTTCGGATAAAAAGAAACTTGCAAAGCAGCTCGCCAAACATGACATCCCACTCAGTTCCGTTCCGAAATGTTGCGGAGGTAGGCACGAAGGCAGACGGATGGATGTTTTCATAACTGAGACACTCGAAATGTATAAAGCAGCCCAGAACAAAAAGTAGCGCACACGCACGTTGAAATATTGTATTACACGATGAGATAATAAATGAATGAATGAATGAATGAAGTGTTATTCGTCTCCTCGAATCGCTCGCACGGCGGCTTCAAGGTTGTATAGATGGTCATCTTCCACGCCGATGTCGCGCATCGCGATGGCCAAATTATAGAGATACTCACAATTTTCGCCGCTCGGCCCGCGTGCACGCGCGATTTGCTCGGCCAAATCACCCGCGTCACCGAGCCAATTTAGATTGTATTCGCTTGGCGTCGCAATATACGTTACGGCATTTCGAATAACCGGCTCCGCGCCTTCGTCCGCTGAATCGAACAAATCCATCTCTATTCGTGCGTCGTACTGTTTTTCTCTCTTCTCTAAATACTCAATCACTCGCTCGCGATGCTCGGGGGCGACCTCGTAGGCGGCGCCCCACACAACTTCCCGCGCGTCGCAGTGTTCTAGCGTTACCGTTCGACCAGGGAACTCGACCGTCCCTCTATGGTCCGTCGAGCCTTGGTAGAAGCGCCGTCGAAAGCCCCTCGCGCACAGCGTTCGCGTCGAAACGTATTCGAAACCAACATTCCAAACGATGGAGCCATAACCAAACACCCATAACGGCTCGTGCGGTTTTGTGCTGAGCGGTGCGCGCGGCATCACGCCCACATCGTGATCACGAGGTGTTCTCGAAGCCGCTGCTAAAACAGTCGCGCGCTGCATTTGCATTCGCTCGTACGCTCCTCCAAGCGCCGCCGTTGCGCGCATCGCCGCCTTTGGCGGGCAATAGACCTTACGAACAAAGTGACGTGCGATGCCTATGTTCTGCTGTTCAGGCGAACACACCCCACCCCGGTGGCGTCCATGTGTGAGGCGTGCAGTGCACGTGCACCTGCCGCTGTGCTGTGTATCGTGCTGCCTGCCCGATGCACCTCAGTCCGAGGCGCGCATCCTATAGCACGCGACAGTGCGACAGAGGACGACGGCGACGACGACGGTGTAGACGGTGTAGACGACGACTGCACGACGACGCGCATGGCGACGCACGACGCGAACGCTGAACACGCCCCATCGGCGCTTGGTTTGAATCGATTATCCATCAACGCGTACGATACCGTGGCGAGCGTGAACGCGACGACGAGGATGAAAGCAGTGCCAGGGAGTGATGAGATGAGTGCACAAAACGCACCGGCGTCGCCCGAAGCGCTCGGGGTTGGGTCGCCGACGCGATACTTTTCCAAGATGTTGGAGAACAACTGCTCGGCGGGTAAAGCGCGACGGGCGTTGAACGGGGAATACGCCACACCGACGGATGAGCGCGTGTCAAATTGTGGTGGTAACCGAGAACCGTTCTTGATTGGTGTCGCTGGGGGCACGGCGAGCGGTAAAACCACGGTGTGTGATTTAATCATGCAAAACTTGCAAGAGCAGCGCGTGGTGCTGATCGCTCAAGATTCCTTTTATCGCCCGCTGACTAAAGAAGAGCACGACAACGTGGCGTCGTACAACTTTGATCACCCAGACGCGATAGATACGAAATATTTAGTCGAAGTCTTACAAAAGTTGATGCTCAGACAGTCGGTGCACGTGCCGGTGTACGACTTTGTGTCGCACTCTCGCAGCGAGGAGACAATTTTCATCGAAAGCGGCGACGTCATCATTATTGAAGGCATTCTCGTGCTCGCCATGGAAGAAATCCGCGCGATGTGCCACATGAAAGTTTTCGTCGATACCGATGATGATTTACGTCTAGCGCGCCGCTTGAAGAGAGATACCATCGACCGCGGGCGCTCCGTGGACGGCGTCATCACGCAGTACACCACATTCGTGAAACCGATGTTTGACACATTCGTATCGCCGAGCAAAAAGTACGCAGATGTCATCATTCCTTGGGCGCAAGGAGAGAACACGGTCGCTATTGATTTGATCGTGCAGCACATTCGAACGAAACTTGGGCAGAATGATTTGAGACGCATTTATCGTAACTTGGTCGTCTTGCCACCTCAATTTCAAATCAGAGGCATGCACACCATTATTCGAGATTCTAGGGTAAACCGTAGCGACTTCGTCTTCTACAGCGATCGCATCATTCGTCTCGTGGTCGAGCACGGTTTGGGGCACTTGCCTTTTAGCGAAAAAGTTGTCAACACGCCCACCGGCGATCAATACAAGGGCGTCACGTTTTGCTCAAAGCTCTGCGGAGTGTCAATCATTCGCTCCGGAGAAGCCATGGAAAACGCCTTACGCGCGTGTTGCAAGGGTATTAAGATTGGGAAATTGTTGATTGAACGTCGTGACCGCGATGGGATGCTGACTCGTCCCGCCAGCGCGATGGGAAATTTGGATGGCCAAACTCAAAAATCTCCAAGAATTCACTATGAAAAGTTACCGTATGATATTGCCGACCGGTACGTGTTGCTACTCGATCCCATTTTGGCCACGGGAGTCAGCGCGCAAGCTGCTATTGATTTACTGTTATCACGTGGCGTTAAGGAGGAAAAGATTTTATTCTTAACCGTCATCGCGTCGACGCAAGGCGTTCACAACTTGTGCACCAAGTACCCTCGCATGAAAGTCATCACATCTGAGGTCGATGCCGGGTTGAGTGACGACAACAAAGTGTTACCGGGCGTCGGTGAATTTGGCGATCGATACTTTGGTACGGAGGTACCATCTATTCAAAGTATTCAACCCGAGCGAGACGCTGACTTTTTCGAGTAAAGATGATAACCGAGGAAACATAACAAACACACAAACAACTTCTGTAACAACAAACGAATATTGAAAGCGATGGCATGAGCCACTTCTTGCGAAACTAGACATTTCACTAATGAGTACGTACATTTCTGTTTTACAATGCTACGGTATCGTTTAAACCTTGGCGCGCTTGACGGAGTCGAGCGCCGGTGGTTTGACAAAGTCACGCTTGACACCCTTCTTCTTCCCACTTCGCCCAGCCTTGGCAAATGCAGCAGCTGCCATCTGATCATCGTCTACATCTACATCGTTCGAAGCCTTTGCGCGCGCAAGTGCCTTAAGCTTACGTTTCTTTTCTTTCAACGCCGCGTGCGCCGCTTCCACTTCGGGATTCTCTCCGCCAAAAGACCACCGTCCCAAACCATCAAACGGTGCTTTCGGCGCAACTTCTCGCTTTCGCACTCCTGGAACTTGAATCAGCGCCCTATTTTTTGCAAATATCGCAGGCTCTGGTCTATCCGCCGTCGACGGTTTCGGTTTCGGCGCAGTCTTCGTCCCCGTAGAGTCTTGGTTAAAGTGCTCCTTCTCCTTGGCGCGTTGCATAAACTACGCACGAGTACGACAACGTCCACGGGTTAGTCCACGCATCGACGCGAAACAAACTAAACTAAACGAGACCCATCGCGCGCGGCGTTCGCGACATCATCATCGTGTCGCCGTGATCCGTTACGTACCTTCAACCCAAGTATGCGCGAGGAAAAGTTGGTGCCAGCCGCCGCCGCCGCGCTCGGCGCCGTCGTCGTCGCCGCGCCGCCATCCATCGCGTCGGTCTTCGCACCCGTACGTGCGCTCATATCTACCGCTCGACGTTTTATCGCTCGACGTCGCGCGTCGTCGTCGTCGTCGTCGTCGTCGTCAACAACTGGCGATTGCGCCACTCGTGTCGCGGTGCTCCTCAATGTTCGTCACGCGCGTCGCCGCGTGTGGTGCGGACGGTGCGACGCGCGTGATGCGCGCGACGATGTGGTCGCCGTCACTGGCGTCAGAGGCGGCGGTCGCTCGCGCGCGCGTGTCGAGTAGACGGAGCGCTGTCGCGCGTGGTGATGTAAACCTGTGTCGTCAACGTCGTCGTCTTTATCGTCAACGTGACGCTCGAGACGTGCGAGCGTCCGCCGAACGTGTGGACGAGAGCGATGACGCAAACATTACCACCGCGCTCGCGCGCACGTTGGCGTCCAAGGCGAAGGCGCTGTACGTCAAGAGCGATATGGTGATTGGGGTGTCGCGCGGAGAGCACATCGCCGAGTTGATGCGCGCAGTCAGTGAGGACATTCGAAGCGGTGCGTTGACGAATATCAAAGTCGTGGCGTGCGAAGCGCTTGCGGCGAAGGAAGCGGCGGTATGCGGGCTGGAAATTCGCAGTGAAGACGAAGTACGCATGATTGACGTCAGCTTTGTGCAACCGAGCGAGTGCGCGCTCGTGGTGGTGAACGGCGAAAAGTCTTTCGGTGCGGTGCTCGGACGGGAGACGACGCCGGTTCAACCAGATTTGGAGCGGCAAAAACGCGTCATGGCGTCTAGTTCTAAAGTGGTTTTGCTCAAGGAGCTATTTGTTGATAAAGTTGGTGGTTCGATTCCGTGCACCGTGCCTGCCGATGACTGGGAAGAGTACGCTGAAGAGTTGGACGATTTGCTTCTAGGTGACGCCGAAGTTTGGCGCCGCGGCGCAACGTTTGACGCCAATCCTCGTGGTGGCAAAAATCCATACATCTCATCCGATGGCTCGCACACACTGTTAGACCTAAGATTTGAAGATCCCATCAACGCAGGACGATGGGAATGCGGGCTTATGCTCGATGGAAAGCCGTGCGGCCCGTATGAATTGCAACAAGCGCTCGAAAACGACGTCGAGGGTGTCATTGCGCACGGGCTTTACATGCAAGCTGATTCGGTGATTACTGTGAACCCAGAGACGATGGAAGCCGTTGAGATCAAGCGCGATTGATTTGACTATTTGCGTGCCTAACACAAACATACTAGTAGAGCTAAGTTTTTTATTCAATTCAACAGTTGCAGCATCAATTCGCTCGATCTGCAAGCCGTTCGTCGACGTACGTCGAGAACATTTGCGTTTCTACGAATGCGGACATGAACGATCGATCTTTGCCCTCAAACGTCGCTAAAAACGAGTCTTTGAGTAAAATGGACACCTTTTCTGAACCGCCTTCGTTGACATCCGTGATGCTGTGATAACGAATGTTCGCAACGAGTGAGTTCAAATATGCACGCCATGCGTTCAAGAAAACCCCCGCGGCTTCTACCGCGTCTTGTGGCGGGTCAATCACCGGGCGACGTTTATATCGTACCGCAGCCACCTGTACGGATTCGTGCAACGGGCGAAGATTCTGCAATAGCTTCTGCAAGCGAGGTAGTCGCAGTGTTTTACCTTCCCATTGAACCTTGACGTCATCTTTATAGACGTTGATTCGAGTCAAGTTGATCGTTCGAGCTCGAAGCTCACTATTTTTGTGCTGCACTCCACACACGAATGGCACTGGGGCATCTAAGAAATCAATCATGTGCTGCGGCAAGATGGGTAAAAACAGCGACTGCCAACGAAACGGCCTGAGCATCGGAATCAATCCAAGCGACACCGCACTCAATTCTCCCAGATTGTTGCTAAACACTACAATTTGCTTTTCAAGCAATACAGCGGTGAGTAGAGCGATGACATTTTCCAAGCTCAAGCAACAGCACAAGGTTACGATGGCCCAACCTTGCAGATGAAAAGCCTCTTCCTCCATGGAGAAATGATGACGCGTCGCCAACGACATGGGCGAAAGTTGTCGAGGGACCTTCTCCGTCGGACGAGGCCTGGGAAACTGAATCGGTTTGACCCCTTCACTCGGCACGAATGCTTGCGTCATGTTACCAAGCTCCGGGATTCCACACGCGAGGTAATTTTTTAAAATGATCGTCGCTTCGCTCGGTGCTACGCCGCGCAGAGGCGTAACATCTTCTTGATCACTGGATAATGACGATGAAGATGCGAACCGTAATTGACGCGGCGTGGCCGGTGATTCTAATGTCATTTCTTCGCCTAGCCTGGCTTCGACTGGCGCAGCGTTCGACCCTTCATCGAGCATCAGCATTTGCATGTTTTGTTTGATTCGCTCGACGCGCTCCATGCCCAACACGTGCGTCAAAACTTCAAAATGCGTACGGAAGAACGGCGTTCTGGTCAACAAACAGTAGCATCTCGGCGCAACTTTTAAATATCGTCGCCGCAACTGATTCGGCGAGTCTGAAGACGCCGACATCGGCGTTGGCAGAGCATCAAACGATACGTCCACGACGCCGTTGCGATGCTGCACGATGGGCGGCGCTTGCTGAACAACCTCAGTGACATATGCGCATACACCGTACATTGGCGTATTGTCTTTAGACTGCACTTGAAACACAAACGTATGGTCGTCTCCATCGGCGTACGACTGCCCACACATCATTTCTTGTAGCTTACTCATGCTCGGGGTACGTTCGAGCAACCTCGGCTCCACTCCGTGCGGAAAGCAAAATGCCGCCACCTCCTCCACCGAAAACGTCGCCTCTTCTTCGCTGACATCAGGGTACTGATAGAGCACCTTGGCTTTATACGTCGCTCCAGCCGTACCGCGGTACGCACGAAGTTTCCTGGGCTCATTCACGCCGCCCGCGTTGACGTCGCCGCTTTGCCTCGCTTCTCTAGCCGCCGCTGGTGAATCTGCCACCACACCAACATCCGCCGAAGGCTCCAGTCCACACACCAAGAACGATTCAAACGTTCTTATCGCCTGCGCCGACGCACCAGCTAAATTCAAGCTCTCCATATCCATATCCATGCTCCGCCTGTCGCGTAACCATCTACGCTTTTCCGCGGTAAACTGCTCTGGATTGAACCACGGTTTTGACGCCCTCGCGTTCTCGGGCGTGTGTTCGCTATCGACACTCGACGCATCGTCGTCGTCATCTTTATCGTCTTTATCGTCGTCTACGCCTTTGCCGTTGGACACCTCAGGCGGTGGCGTCGGCGTCGGTCGCGCGACCAGCTCGAGCTCCTCCTCCTCGTTATCCTCGCGCACCGTGCCAACCGAACCAACGCTTCGAGTTCGCGTAAATAGCGACGCGAACGACCATCGAGACACGCCATCTATCGCCGCGCTCTGAGTGCGACCTAGTGCGCCGTCGAAATCACACGACGTTGTTCGGTGATGGTTGGCGATGAGCTCGTAGACGTCGCCAGTCCCAGGACGAGCGCTCGTCGTCGTCGCCGCATCGTCGTCATTCGGTGGCGGCCGACCTGTCGTTGTCATCGTCGCCAGCGTTATTCAACGCCAATGACGCCTATGACGCCTATGACGACGACTATGAGTTGTGTGTATCGCTCGTCGTCGCAATGTGAAGCGCGTCGGACGCGCGGGACGTCGTGTAGCGTGTGCGTTTCGTTTCGTTGTGTATATTTCAAATAAAATCAAAGCTGATGTGTGAGAGTGATCGTGATGTGTGAGAGTGATCGTGATTGTCTCAACATAGCGACGCGACACGGCGCGACGAGCGCGCGTGCACGCAACGCCACGCGCGTCGTCGACTCGACGATGTTTACTTGGACACGCCTGTCGACCCGAACCCGCCCGCGCCGCGATCGGTGTCCTCCAAGTCATCCACTTCCACGACATCAGGCGTGCAAATCTTTTCCAAAATCAATTGCGCCACGCGGTCACCGTGCTTGATGACGAAATCTTCCTTGCCGTGATTGAACAAGATGACGCCGACGTTGCCGCGATAGTCGTAATCAACCACCCCAGCGCCGACGTCGATAAAGTTCTTCCATGCCAATCCAGAACGAGGCGCCACGCGCGCGTAGGTACCCATGGGAATAGCGATGGATAAATCAGTCTTGACGAGCTCTTTACCACCCGCGGGTACAACGTAATCGTACGCACTGTTTGTGTAATATCACGTCAGTCGGTTTGAAATTTTAAAATCTGTCTCAACAACGTCATCGTCACCTCGCCTCATCGTCTCGCCTCGTCGTCGTCGTCTCTCGTCTCGCCTCGTCGTCGTCTCTAGCCGTGTCGTACCTGGCTAAATCATACCCCGCCGCGCCTTGCGACCCACGCACGGGTAACACCGCGACGTCGCTCAACTTTTTCACTCGCAACTGTTGCTCGTCGTCGTGCGCCATCTTTGGTTTCTTCGCCGCCGACGTCGTCGTGATCGTCCCTCGGTGCGCTGCGCCACCGCCACTCGCGATGCGTCGATAATGCGCCGCTCGAACGCCAAACGTCGTGGAGCGTCGGAACGCACTCGCAAAGGACGACGTCGTGTGTGAGCTCGCACTCGCGCGACACTCTGTGACGCCGTGACACAACTCCGTGACGCCTACGTCGCCTGGTCGTCTGGGCGATTGGCGACCGAGAGGCATGACGACGCGGGAGCCAACGACGTTGGCGCCGCCGCCGCCGCCGGCGTCGTTCACGCGGCGCATCGCGCACGCGCTCAAGCTTCGGTTACACGACCCGATCGAGCGAGTTTCGTCATCCACGTCGACGGCGACGACGTCATCCTACGCGGATGTGGATGCGCACGCGAGTGCGATGGGTACGGTTGATGTCGCCGCGTGCGTGGCGGCGTTGTCGGATGTGTTAGCGACGACATCGGGTGCGAAGACGTCGCCGGGGACCGCGCAACCGCAACCGACGACGCGCGCCGGGGACATTCGCGTTCGCGCGGTTGTCGAACGGCGTGCGGCGTCGTTGCGGGAGATGTATCTCGATGAAAGTTTACGCGCGCAGTCCAAGCTCACGCAAGTGGAATCTACGTTGGCGGCGTTGGACGAGGCGCGGGAGAAGATGCGACACGCGCTCGAATCGTCGCGGTCGAGCACGGGGACGTTGTTACGAGAAGCGGATCGGGCGCGCGAGGCGTTGGCGTCGATTGAATCCAGGCGCGCGCTGGCGAATGATTTTGCGGTTGATTTCCAGCTCACCAAGTCGCACGTCGAGGCGCTGGTTGGTGATGGCGCGGATGACGGCGGGGATTTGGGCGCGGCGTTTTTCCAAGCGCTCGAACGCGTCAAGGTGATTCAAGGCAACTGCGCGAAATTGAACGACACCGATCAACGACGGGCTGGGCTTGAACTCATGGACGTCATGACATCCTATGCCGAGTCTGCGCACGAGCGTTTGTGTAAATGGGTCGTAGCCAAGTGCCGAAGACTCGCAGAAGAGGATGATTTTATTTCCGAAGCGGATGAAAAGACGTTGACGAAATCCGTCGCGGCGTTGCGACTGCGACCGACGCTGTTTAAGCATTGCGTGGAAGAAGTCACGCGCACGCGACACAATGCTTTATTTAGACGATTCATCACCGCACTTACGCGCGGTGGTGCGGGCACGAAGCCTATAGAAGTGCACGCGCACGACCCGATGCGGTACGCATCTGACATGTTGAGTTGGGTGCATCAAGCCGTGGCGAGCGAAAAAGACTTTTGCAACGTCGCATTTGGCGAAAATAGCGTGGTGGACATTGACGGTGAATCATTCGACGCCACGTTGTCGATTTTACAGAAAGTGTTCGATGCAATCTGCCGACCGCTCAAGGTTCGCGTGGAACAAGTGTTGATGAGTGCGAGCGGCGGCGCCGAAGGCGGCGTCATGACGGCGTATAAATTGGCCAATTTGTTGCCATTTTACCGTACGTTACTCGGTGATTTGCTCAACGAAAATTCAACGCTGACGAAAACGTTGGACGAGTTGTGCTTGAGCGCGAAAACGTCGTTTGCGGATTCTGTGGCGCAACACGGAAGCAAGTATAGAAAGCTGTCGCTCGCGCCGACGTCGTTTGCGGGCGACGACGCATTCGCGCCACCGCCCGCGCTTCGTGAAGGTGTCGCGAGTGCGATTGAGCTCTTAGAAGCTGTGTCTAAATCATCGACGACGAATGCTAGCGTGTCCGATGCTGAATCTCGCGAGCTCTTGGCGTCTGCGCTCGATGGGTTGATTGATCCAATCGTCGCCGCCGTGGCCGCCGCCGCTCGAGTACTCGCCGACCGAGTCGCGAGCGCGCCCTCGATTGGTCCCAACTGGGCGGGAGATGCGTTCACGCTCAATGCTTTGCACGCAATTCGTGAGCCCTTGCGCGCGCACAAAGCTGCGGGGGCGAAAGTGGAAGAAATCGCGCGTTTGATTGCCAAAAAAGTGAGCGATGTCGCAGACATTGAAGCCGAAGCGTTGCTCGCGTCGAGCGGGTTGAGCGACGCCCTTGAACTCGTGGTGCTGTATCAAGAGCAAGGCGCATCGAACGGGGTGATGGCTAAAGATCCAGCGTTGAAAATCGAAAGGCTGGCCAGCGCGCTTTCGACGCTCGTCGATGCTGCCGGGACAAAGGCGCCTGATTTTGTTCAAATCCAAACGCCTTCGGCACGTCGGGACGTCGCGGCGAGATACAATACGCGATTGATTGAAGCATACACGCGCGTGTACGCCGCGGTATTGAATCCGTCGTCTGGTTACGACAATCCTCGGGCAAGTATTCGTCACGGCCCAGATGCGTTGTCCACCGTGCTTGGGGGATTAGAATAACACACGTCGTTGTAACAATAATCAAAAGTGAATGGGTGAAAAGTGAAAGAGTAAAATGCGTTACACCATGGCCGACGTCGGCGTCGTAAATGTCTCATATCTTGTCTTGAAATGTGCATGCGCGCTCACACGCCATCTAAAACGCCAACACCAACGAGTCCGTCATCAAAAGGTGCCTTCATGATGACAAACTCGTGAAGTCGCCCATCCTTTACAAATGGAGACCGTTCGCGAAACCAACGCGGCCGTTTCATCGTCAGTACGCTCTCATCGTTTTCACGCCAAATTTCAGGCAGATCCGTGATTGCCTCGCCGCGATACGAGTGATGGAAAATCGGATGCTCAGGCTTTGCTAAGATGGTTTCAATCAATTCTTCGTCAGTCTTACCAAGAACTTCGTCCAAACATGAAAATCCGAACGTCTCAAGGTACGTGTCGTTGACGCATCGGTATCGTCCCGAGTGACTCTTGACGAACATGATTGCGCCGCAGTCGAGAGCAGCTTTACCGAGCATGTCAATGCGTTCAGCATCGGTGCGTGCACCGTAAGGATGAGGCGTTTCCGTCACGTCGCTGTGCGGCGTCGTTCCAGGCACTGCGCTCGGGGGACATTCACCGCCCGAGGACGTGGCGTCATCCGCCTCGCTCGAGCGCGCGACTCGAGACACCCGTGCGCGCCCGCGAAATGCCGCGGGGCGCGTGCGCGTCATCCTCTGCACAGTGTTCGTTTTCATCGAGGTCAACATCATCCGTGGCGCGTGTCGTGGCAATCTTGCGTGGCAACAAATGTGGACGCGCGTTGAGTCAACCACCATTGGTCAAATGACATCTTCAACGACGACAGCGATGACGACGTTTGACGATCGCGTGAGAATGAGTTCGCGACCGCGCGAACGCGCGCGCACAAGCTCGACTTGGCCACTGCTATCGTCATCGCTGTCGTCGATCGCGCTCGATGCGACGGCGCATAGTCGAGCGCATCGCGCTGCGTCTGACGCGTCAAACGTGCCCGAGGATGTCAGTAATTGCCCATTTGCCGTGAATATCCCGCACGAGATCACCTGTGCGTGCGCACCTATGCGTTTCAACGCATCATCGATCGTTATCGACATCGTCACGTCATTAAGTGTGGTGATATGCGCGCCACATTTGAAACACAGTCAACCGCGCATTCTAAATTCGCATCTTGTCTGTTGTTACATTTCTCTGTGCACGTTCTAAACGGTCCAAAACAAGTCAGCCTATCGCACCTATCTGTATCAATTCGCTCCCGCAATCTTCTTTTTTAGGATTTAGGCTTCCCATGCACGTCGTGCTTGACAATGTTCTTCTGCAAACGCTCGCTCGTCTCTTCGAGCTCTCGTCGCAACGCCGCGACTTCGCTCCCGAGCGTCTCTTTCAACGCACTCAACTCCCCGCGATAATTCTTCACTTGCGAGTCCATCTTATACCGCCAATCTTGAAGCTCGCTCTTTAACCCATGTACGCGATTTAAAAGCTCTTCCCGGCTCGCTTGCAACTCCTACGCGTCGCCTAGACGTCAGTCTCTGAGATTTCACGCGACACCCGCGCTAGTCAAACACACACACACACACGACGCGCGACGACGCGCGACGACGCGCGACGACAACGACAACGACGACGACGACGACGCACCTTCAATTGACGCATTTCGCCATCCATGCCGTTGGCGTTCACGCGCGCGTGCCCGGGAGAATCCATGGCGTTACAACGTTACGAACTACCTGTACGGGGCAAACCTCAACGACGACGACGACGACGACGACGACGACTGGGGTGGTGAAGCGTGCGAGACGACGACTGCGGAAGTCCGCGACACCGACGACACGGACGACGACGCGAACACCGACGACGGATATCGACGACGCACGCGCGCGCGAGTGACGCGAAAGACGAGTGATCATCATCAAATCAAAAAAAGACACGTGTCTCATTCATGCATGCAGTCAGCGCTGGTGCTCTGCGTGAGTATTACAAGACGCGACGAAAGGACGCGGCGAGGGCGAGACCGATGAATGTGGCGATGGCGTTACCGAATTGACCGATGAGTATGCCAGGCACGAGCAAATCGGGCCAACGCGCGGCGGAGGCGAGGGCGGCGGCGGTGGCTGGGCCGCCGACGCACGCGTTGGAGGCGAGCACGGCGACTCGAGGGTCGCCTCTGCTGAACACGGTTGCGGAGGAGACGAGAATAATGGTTAAATGCACGGCGTAGAGGATGGCGAGGAAACCTAAGACGGATGGGTTCAATGACGCCAGGGATGCGCCGGAAGCGCCGGCGATGACGAAGAAGACAAAGAGCAAGGCGTCGCCGAGGATTTGTCCAGTCGTCGATAACGGCTTGGTCAATGATTTCGGTGCGCACGTGGCAAAGAGCACGGTGAGCGCGGTTGTGGCTGGCAACACGGCGTTCGGAGCGATGGCTTGACCGAGGGCGAGCATGGCGCACGCTGCGAACGCTGCGCCCAAAATGTCTCCTACGTGCGTCGGCTTGGGCGCGTCTCCGAAAGCGGCGGATTCGGATGTTGACGCTTCACCGGCGTCAGACTCCGCTCCACGGTGTTTATTCGCCAAAAACGATACCAACGGAAAGTAAATCAACGCAAACACGTTATCACACGCGATTCCAGCGACAAACGCGCTCGATGACATGCCCAATGTGGACGCCACGGCGACGTAATTCAACCCGCCTCCGATATTCTTCGCCGCGAGCGCCGCCGCGAGTTTCCACGCGTCTTGTTGCCCCAAACCACCATAATCACCACCCCCGAACGTTCGAAACACCACAATCGTGGCGACGAGCGCACCAACCGCGGTACCAATCGCGCCCACGACGAATGGCGTCAACAACTTGCGCGTCGACGTCAACGTTTCGCGCACGTCGGCGCCAAAGAGCAACAACGGTGTCGCCAAAAACGCCGCCAACTTTTGCACTTCACCCAATTCCCACGCCATCGTCCCCTGACCCGCTACATTCGCCACGAGCGCCCCGAGCGCCATCGCGCTCACCGGTCCAGATAACGCCCGCCCGACCCGCGTCGCCTTGGCGCGTTCGCCCGCGTACGCGCACCCCAACACCACCGCCGCCACCGTCATCGGCGACGTCATGAACGTGGACGACATCATCGTCACCGACGACACCGACGACGCGCGATGACAACGACGACGGCGACAAGACCTTGGTGACGATGATGCTGTCGTTTGAGTTCCCAAAGACGACGATGCCAACGTCCACGACATCATCGTCGACGACACCGCGCGACGACGACACCCATGCCCATCGCGCGCGCGGCGTTCTCGTCCGTCGACGTGTCCTCGCGCGCTCGCCGCACCGAGCGCGGCGCCGGTAACGACGCGCATCGAGCACTGGCGAACGTCACCCAGTGGCATGCAAACGGTCATCCATCAAAGTGTCTTTTTATATTCCGTCCATGTGGACCCGCGCTCATTCCGCGACGCATCGGCGACGCACGAGTGCCACGGTGAGCGAGAACACACGAACGAGGACGTTTCGTTTTGGAACACGATGACGACAATGGTTCGACGCATGGTGATGATGATGATGATGATGATGATGATGATGATTCTCGGCGCAGGCGTCTCGGGCGCTGAAGCCGCGGATGGGAAGCGCATGCGACAACGGGAGAAAGCCCAGGCACGCATTGAATGGCTCGGTCGTGCGGTGAATCGCGCGTCGGTGATGTTTTGGATCAAGAATAGTACGGGACATTACGTTGCGGTGAATGACTATTACGTCTCCACGAATGGATTCAAAAACGCGTGGGAAGTGGTTGGTTTCACGGATGCTGATCTTATGCAACGCAGCGCGGGTAATCGCACGATTGTAGATTTCAAAAATGTCACTCCTGGGGAAACGCTTGAATCGATCGCACAGGCATGGCGCACGAATGATTTGATTGTACAGCGCACGAAGACGCCCACGCGCTTCATCGAACGCTCAATCGAAGGCGACCGCGTGTACTCTGTGATTTCGATCAAGTCCCCATTCGCGGGTGGCACCGTGGGAATCGGCATTCCAGTCAATCCAGACGATCATTTCGCAGTGACCTTCGCCGGCGACGACGGCACCATCGCCGAAACGAACTCAACCGAGCCGTAATCAAACGTCATTCGAGACGCGCGCGCGAAAGTAACGGCGGGCCATGTTCAAGACAATCAAGACACTCTCAAGACAATCAACACCACGTCACATCAGCGAAATACAATCACACGCAACGTTTGTTTATCGCCGCATACACGCCATGAACGCATGCATAGATCCCGATGAACGCGCCACCGTCGCGTACCCCGTCGCGTACCCCGTATACCCTAAGCGGCTTGACGAAAACGTGACGCCGCCGCGCGAACGTCGTCACATCATGTCCCGCGCATCCACGCACGCGCGTTCGCTCGCCAGGGCGTTGACGCGAACGATCGCATCGACGTCGAGCGCGTCGTCGGCGTCGTCGTCATCGTCGTCATGCATCGACGTCGCCACGGCGACGACGATGATGATGCGTCGAGGCGATCGAGCCATGTTCGCGTCTTCAACGCCGTTCGTGCGATCATTCAGTGCGGCGACGACGCCGCCGACGACGAATGATGATGATGATGATGATGATGATGATGACGCACGCATCGTCGACCGCGCGGATGTGGATGCGCTTGAGAAATCGATGCGGGAGCTCGTGACGATGGATGAGGATTGGCGACGCAAGGGCGTGTTGGTGCGACCGGGCGCGGCGATTGAACACGATAAAGGAGGGATTTTAAGGCTTGATAACTTGCGAGATGTGGATGGAGCTCGAAAGGCGCGGAAAAGACTCGGTCGAGGCATCGGGAGCGGCAAAGGGAAGACCGCGGGGCGTGGGCATAAGGGGCAAAAGTCACGCGCCGGGGGAAAGCCGCGGTTGGGTTTTGAAGGCGGGCAGACGCCTTTGCGGTTAACTTTACCTCGACGAGGGATGCATAATCCGCATATGATGACGTTTAATCCTTTGAACTTGGATGTTTTGCAAGCATACATTAAGGCTGGGCGATTTGGGGAGTATGATTATGAAAATCCGCGGACGTTGACGATGAAGGATTTCGTCGACGCCGGAGCGGTGAATCGAAAAATCAAACACGGCGTGAAAATTCTAGCTCGATCGCGCCGAGGAATGGTGGAGTTCAGCAACAACGATGGCGATGACGACGAAGAGAATGAGACAGATGGGGAAGAAGACAGTCAGGGCGAGAACGATGAGCAAGAAGACGATTTGAGTTCGACGTTCAACATCAAGGTGAACTTGGAAGTGTCGCGCGTGAGCGCCAAAGCCAAGGAGCTCATCGAAGCTGCGGGCGGGACGGTGACGCGCGTGCACTACAACCGACTCGGCTTGCGCGCGTTGTTGAAACCGCACAAGTTTCCGCAAGGTTTACCTAAACCCGCTCGAACGCCACCAAAGATGCGTAAGTTTGTCGACCGCGAAGGCACGTTGCCCGCGCCGTTGGAGGCGTACGAGGCGTCTCTTAGACAAGGCGCGTCGGCGGCGCAGTGATGATGGTTAATACACAATTGAGTATGTTTTTAATTGCAAGCAAACGAAATAGTAGCAGATATTTTCAGCTGACACGACCACTATCCATTAGGATGGTTCGCCGACGATTACGCGAGAGCGACTCGCGACGGTTGATATTATTATTACGCTGACCCGCGTCGACCAGCTTCGGCGATCGCCTCAGCGATCACAAACTCGTTGAAGTCGTGTCCACCCTTGACATTATTCAACACGCGTAACGCAATCGTCGTACCGCGCGTCCAGCGTCGAGCGATGCCGTGGGACATGCCGCTCGCAAAGCTTTCCACCGCGCGCTCTCCTCCGATGACGAGTTGTTGACGTACGTTTGCAGAGACGCACATGAATCGTCCCCATAACAAGCCAGTGTCGATCACAGGCGGATCCACTGAGTCGTCGATTGACGCTGCGTACGCTTTGCTATACTTGTCCGTGCCCGCGGCGCGGCGAAGCATCATCAAACTATTCGCCGTCATCTGGCCCACCGTGCCGCACAACGTGGAGACGAAAAAGATTTGCCCACCACGCGCTACGACACATGCAGCTCCGCGCACGAGTTTGTCCAACATTCCAAGTTTCGGATTAATCATGAATACGTTGGGTGGTAACGACCCGATGTACTGACGCGTCTTGTACATCAACTTGGTTGCCCCGTTGGCGTTTTTGGATAACTCGCCGAGTTTACGCATCGAACGCGTTGTATTCCCGAGCACGATAGCGGGAGAACAAATAGTAATAATAGCCGTGTTCACCGCAAACGCCGCGATTTGATCGCACGCAAAGAATTCAAACTCATCCCAAAACGTCTCGCGCCGCTGCTTCAACTCCATCGCCGTGTTCATCACGGCGTCGGCGCCAGTTTCCACCAACAATTTGAACGCAAACCTTGGATCAGCCAGCATGCGATCGCGCACGGCGGGGAACATATTCATCAAGAAGGCTAATATCCCCACCTTGCTGTACTTGACGTATAAATCCAGAACATCCGCGCGCATCATACCACCATCCGCCTCGAGCAAGTCTTGAGGAATGTCCAAACCGTTCTCCTCGCACACCCGCTCGACCTCCTCCGCGCTGCGCTCATTCTTAAATTGCCTCCCAACCTCGTCCTCGTCCTCGCCGGCGTCGTTCTCCCCACCGTCACCACCACCACCACCACCACTACCGCCGTGTCCACCGCCTCCACCACCCGAGAACCCGCCCCCATCGTCGCCTCTCGACGCCTCGGCCCGGCGCTCAAACGTCCACCGTCGTCCGCGCCCAAACGCCACCGCTCGACTCGCCCTCGACGCCACCGATGCAGACACTGACGACGCAGACGACGACGACGACGACGACGACAACCATCGCACACCGTGACACACGCGCCCAAACGACGCCGACGCCGCCGCCGCCGACGCCGAAGAAGAAGAAGACGCCCGAGCGCGACTCGTCCCGACGCCGCTCGACCGCCGCTCGCCGCTCGACGTCGTCGTCGTCGTCGTCCCCCGACACGCCGCCACCACCACCACCGACGACGACGACGTCATCACAACCATCATCTCTCCCGCGTATTAACGAATAATACTACTACACCCACACGACGAGACCGTCGCGCTTTTCGCGCGCGCGTCTCCACCGATCCCGATCCCACCACCGTCCACGACGCCACGTCCGACGCCACGCACTGTCCACGCAAAAGTCCGACGCCTCAGTCCCGTCGTCGTCGTCGTATGTCGCGTCGTCGTCGTATGTCGTATGATATGACGCACCACCCGAACCACCCGCGCGCGCGGTGTACACGCACGCGTCGTCGTCTGTCGCACCTTTCCGACATGCGACGTCCGACGCCATCACCAGCACCATCACCATCACCATCACCATCATCGTCATGGTATGTACCGGTACACATTCATGCAACTCACACACGACACGTATAGGTCTCATTCGCATAATGTACGAATTTGGTGGGCTCAACCTGTGATTGGCGAAGCGCTCCAGTCACGCGGGTCACGCCCATCCTGTCCTG
>Ga0181558_10001050_pt1 | contig 26218 bp, 22 predicted proteins | sample 011ome_22_FD_133754 | JGI IMG/M metagenome (GOLD analysis project Ga0181558, IMG submission 133754) | Coastal salt marsh microbial communities from the Groves Creek Marsh, Skidaway Island, Georgia - 011507BT metaG (megahit assembly) | ecosystem: Environmental > Aquatic > Marine > Intertidal...
CCGCTGACTTCAATTACCTCTGCTATTTTATTAAAAACAAGAGTTGGCACTTTAATCTTAAAGTCTTCGGTCCGTACTGTAAAATCAAAGGATACCAATAGCTCCGTAGCTGTAGCAATAATGGAGCCCTTAACAGTAACAGGCTTGGTTACCCCATGAATGGTGAGGTTACCAGCTGCCGTCACCGAATAGGTGTCAGGCTTGCTGAAGTCTATGGCTTCCTTTATTTTACCTACAAACTTACCCGTAGGAAAACGCTCACTTTCTAAGTAATTCTCATTAAAGTGCTCCTGCATCAGCTTGTTGGGAAACTGAAAATCGGTGATTTTCATCTGTATCGCCAAATCTCGGGAGTCCGCATTAAGAATAGCACCAGCCTTTTTGTTGATTGCCTCTATGTCGAGCGCAGGGGTTTTGGAAAAAAAAGACACCTCACCAACTGAAGTTCTGTACAAATTTTGACCAAAAGATAAACCAGCTTCTAGCAGAAAGAAGGTGAAAAAGAATAGAATCAATTTTTTCATTTGTGTGTATTTCTAGCGGCTTTATCCAGACTAAAGGTTCTGGCTATATTGAATCCATAAAAAATGTCCCCTTTTTCCCAAGCTCCTACGTTCTGTCCAATGAATTGCTTCTCAATCATTCCACGAGCATTGGTAAGATGAAACTGAAATACATGCCCACCCGTTTCAATATCTACTCCGAGTGAAAGCGCATTACGGTAGGGATATGAAAATCCTCCACTACCTCCATAGTCATCGTCTTCATCATCCTCCAGTTCACGTAATGAATAATAATATTCCGCAGATAGCGTAATTCGCTGGCTAATTTTGTACCTCCCTCCTGCCCCAAGCGAAACCAACTGGTTGGGAATACTTGGATCTTCCACCTTATTCACGTGAATCAACGTTGGCATCACCTGCAGCGAAAGTTTTTCAGTAAACTTGCGCGCCACCAATACTTGGCTCCAGTAAGAATAGCGCTCGATATTGTTGGAAAACTTCATGGGCGAGCCCGACTCCATAATATACCCTGTAGGCATGGTATTAATACCCCAACCAGCCATAGCAGTAACTGTAATTGGAACCTTATTAGATTGGCGTAGAACTTTGTATTTGGAATACAAATCATACGTCTTTTCTAAGGAGCTTCTTCCCGCTCCCACAAGCCACCTGTCCGTCAGGCCATATTCAAGCCCTAGCCGAATTTTGGCTTCGTCTAAACCAAAGAAATTGGCGATGAAACCAGAATTTACTGCACCAAATCGGTGAGAAATCCAAAAGTTGAGGTGGTTTTTGGAGATGGTCTCTATGGTCTGCCCATTGATAAGTCGTGAAGCTTTGAAGGTCGCTATCGTATAGGTAGGTTCTTTGGATTGCTCCTCATCGAGCAGACTGAGTAGGTCTTCCTGTGCCAAAACATCCTTCCATGGACTATTCCCAAAGAAAAATAGTAAAAAAAGAAAACCTGCTGGAAGAAATCGTTGATTAAAGAATGTACTCATCATCAAACTGTAACTTTTAAGATCGTACCCTCTAATGTAGTCACGTAGGTTTTCAGCCCTCGAGACCCTGTAGAATTGAGTCCTTTTCCTGCGGTATCAAATCGTGCACCATGAGCCGAACAGTAAAATTCACCCGCATTAAATACTACCTGCCTTTTTCCCTCGTGGGAGCATACTTGCGTCACGGCAGCAAAAGCGGTGGCACTCACTTTAGCAATAACAATTCCACTTACAATTACGTAATTCCCCACTGTATTGAGTTTTGAATAAGCTGAAGAACTGAGATCCAATAGCAACTCATTCCCTGTACCTCCTGAAGTTAAATTAGGATCCATACTTTCATTGACACAACTAGTCAACGAAGATGCTGCACAATACACAGCAAAAAGTGAAGCTCCTTTAAGTCCAAGACTTTTAAGAAACTCCATGCGATTCATTTTTTCATTCATAAAGATATAAGTTGAAATAGAGTTCAAAAGTAAAATAGGCTCTTTAAAGGAATCATTATGAGATTCTTAAGATTCACTTAAAATATTTACTTAGCTTTTTATGTAACTAATTTTAGAAGCACAAGTTAGATTGGATAGGTGAATTAGTTCATCCATTTACTCTTATCCTACCAAGGTAAAATTGAAATAAATTCGTTGTCAAGTCTCTTTAAATCTATTTTACTTTTAATCCTTTGTTCAAAAATCATTTTTTTGAATCAAGCTTTAAACAATCCATGGCTTACCTTTTGAGACAAATAAACCTAGGGAAATTGGGGGCAAAAAATCCCAACCATAGTACCAAATTGTACTACAAATAGTCCTACCACAGATAGTTACTATTTAAATGGTTTATTTGGTGAAATCTAGATTAAAATTTGAGCTAATTATAAATCCATTATTAGATTGAAAACCACTTTTCCCATTGATTAACCTTCCATATTGCGCAGTTTGGTTCAGATAACCTCCTTCTAATCGGAAGGATGGGTTAAATTTAAATCCAAACAAAATTCCAATTCTGTTTTGATCAAACACATTAGCGTTGACATTTTTCCCAAAACCTACAAATACCTCATCATAAATTGCCAAATAAGGGGTTTTATCATTTATTCCAGTCCCTTTCAATGGAATTTGAAGTCTAAACATATACCGCAATCGATGGACTAAAGGGAATTCTGATTCTTTAGTTGCCAAAGCATCCGAATATTTACCAACAAATCGTTGTTCCAGGAGATAGCGATGAGAAAAATCCACAATTCCAACCTTTTGCGAAAGTTGTGCCATCTGATAAATTCTATGTTCAGTATATTGTTTTCCAAACCCGTTTATGGGATATTCTCCATAAGGAAACGTCTCAATCCAACCGTAACCAGTTCGTAATTGAAGATTTGGGATTGGATTGTAATTAACGCCAACACGTAATAAACTTTGTTGCCATTCGGTGATCCAATTGTTTCTACGGAATTGATATTCAGAATGAATTCCTACTTTTTTTGAAATTTTAAAAGTAGCAAAGGATGCATACCAACCAATTTTATTTGTTGTTGTAATTCGATTGTTTTGTGCAAATGATTGCAGTGGAGACAAGAAAAAAAATAGAATTACAGCAAAGATAAAGTTTCTACTAGTCATTATTTCGAATTTGAATGTTATGAATAAAGTTTAAAGTTGAAGAGAAACAATTCCAAGGGTTAGAAATTAATTCTCTTCAATTTTCTTGGTTGAACCTTTTTTTAAAATCTGCCTAGGATTTTGCCTTTCGAGCTGCCAATGCATGATTGGATACTGGAGTATGGTTTTCCAGCCCAATAATCTGTACCGTGCCCCCATTTTCAATGTATTCTTGCTCAAATCGATGTAAATTTTCCATCACGGAGTGATCCACCAGCTTGGTGCTCTTTAAATCAATAGTAACTTGAAATCCAGCAGGGATTTCCTCGAGCTTCCGCTTTATTCCTAGGTAATTGGAGAATATGGCCGCTTTATCAATTTCTACCAAGTACTGGTTACCATTAAAAGACACCAACGTTGGTGCTTTAAAAAATGAGGAAATAGGAGTTCCACTGGCAAGGTGAAGGATCATTTTCAAAACCACACCCGCTGCTATTCCTATCAACAAATCTTCTACAAGGGTAAAGACAATCGTAATCAAGAAAATTGCTAGTTGTTCCTTACCAATTTTAAAGGTGTGTATAAATTCCTTTGGGTGAGCCAATTTAATTCCTACTGTAATCAACATAGCTGCTAGGGCTGCATTAGGAATCATCTCGATTACTGGAGTAGCCACTAATACAAATACCAACAAAAATACCCCGTGAAAGAAATTTGCCCAACGCGTTTTTGCCCCTTGATTTACATTGGCAGAGCTTCTTGCAACCTCAGAAATCATTGGTAATCCACCTAAAAACGCACTGAAAGTATTTCCTATACCCACTGCAACAAGGTCTTTATTGGTATTTGATTTTCTTCGGTAAGGATCTACCAAATCAATGGCTTTTACTGTCAAAAGAGATTCTAAAGAACCAACTAAGGCAAACATGATGACGTATTTGATGAAAATACCAGTTTGGAATACCCCAGAAAAATCTGCATTCAAAGATAAGCTATCGAGTAAATTACCGATATGAAGCAACGCATAGGGAGGCTCAGAATGGGCAAAATCCATGGCTAATTCCGAAGGAATAGCAACAATTAAAACCATTAAAGGTGCAGGTATTTTTCCCAACACAAATCCCTTAAGGTAAGGCCATCCCAACATGATGGATAGACTATAAAACCCGATTAAAGTTGCTTTAGGGTCAAAATTGGCAATAAATTTAGGGATGGAAGTAATCATAGCAACAGTACTCAACCCCTTGTATAATTCTGGGTTAACGTCTAGTAATACTGGAATCTGCTTTACAATGATGATAATCCCTATAGCAGCAAGCATGCCGTGAATAGCAGAAAGTGGAAATACATCAACCAATTTTCCAAACTTGAACAAACCAAATACAACCTGGACTAAACCGGCAACAACCATGGCTCCAAGGGCAAGTTTCCAGCCTATTTCCCCTCCTCCAAAGGCAGCAACTGCCCCTGCAACAACCACAATTAATCCAGCAGCTGGACCTTTGATCGTCAATCGGGAACCAGAAATAACACTCACTAATACCCCTCCAATGATGGCGGTGACCAATCCCATGATAGGTGGGAAATCAGAGGCCTTCGCGATTCCCAAACTAAGAGGCATAGCCAATAAGAATACGACAAACCCAGCTGTAGCATCAGCAACGAAATTTTCTTTAAAACCAGCCCAACCATCTTTGGGCACTTGTAATTTTAGTGTTGTTTTCATATTATTTTGAAGGACTTTCATCCTCATTTAAAATTTTAAATTGATTTTTTTATAAACTATTTTACTTGTTTGTCTCTGGTGAAGAGGCAGAATGTGAAAGCGAACTGGATTTGGTTATACCTCCCAAGAAAAGTCGAGCATAGATTCTTACAGCTGCAACACCTTCCATTACAAATGCAAGTGCCGCGAGGAATGCGAGTACAAACTGATCCTCATGGATATGGCTAAAAAGTAAATCTTCCCCAATAAATGTGGGTGATATCGGAAATCCAATTAGGCCCAAAATTGCCAATAGGAAAAGAAAGGCTACCATTGGGTGCTGCCGCACAAGGCCTTGATACTCATACAAACCAAAATCTCCATGTTGTTGGGTCATCCAACGAATCAAGGCCCAACCTAAAGCTCCAAAGAAAATCACCCCACTTAGGTAGATCCCAATTTCAGTTCCTGCGAAATTTTCATTTTCAGCAATTGCTAAAACCATCCAAAAATGGTTCATCCATAACATCATCCAGGCCAAGCGAACTGACTTACGCTCTGTGAATGATTTCAAAACCATCAATAAGGCTAGAAATGCAAATAGTAAAGGTAAAATTTGGTGTAACCAATAAGGAAGTACATAACCCTGAACAAGTAAGTAAACCCCAATCCCATAGCTTGGAATAAAGTAAAGAAGTAGAGTACGATACCTCAGAAAATCAAGCCGGTGTCCTAGTTTTTTTAAGGGTCTGAAAATTATTCCCTGAATGACACGGTCTAGATTCCACTCCTTCAAGCTCCAAACATAAACCGATAGGTATAATCGATTTTTCCAGGTGCTCCCACCCTGTTTTTTCTTAGGAACAAATCCATAAAATTGTTCCCGAATCAAATAGCTGACCACCGAAGGGGAAACAAGCAATTGATATGTTCTAAGAAAGGCATTTCCAGCAAAATGGACCAAAGCCAATAGTTCCAAACCAGCTGCAACCTCCAAAAACATTATTCCGATTTGAGTCAAAGAAGCATAGCCTATTTGAGTTTTCACAGAGGTTTGCACCCGGGCAATTGTAGTGGATACAATAGCTGTAATCAATCCAATAGCACCAATCAAAATGCGAACAAGTACCTGATTTTCCCAAAAAGGGTAACTTCTTAACAAAAGGAATACTCCCAAATGCACTGAAAGTGATCCATAGAAAATTGCAGAAGAAGGGGTTGGCCCTTCCATAGCACGTGGAAGCCAGGATGAAAATGGAAATTGAGCAGATTTGGCAGCTGCTGCCAGAAGAAGCATGAGCCCTATAAATAAAGCGATCCCTGAATGTCCCAGTTGCTGATCTACCACCCGTTGGGCATCGGTAAGATCCAAAAAGGTGACATTGGCGTGCCAAAGGTGATGGCTAGCCCACATCGCCAAAATCAATCCTACATCCCCAATTCTATAAATTGAAAATACTTTAATCGCGTTGCGGGAAGGAAGTAAATTTTTTCTATAAAAAGCTACCAACAGAAAGGAAGATAGCCCTAACACTTCCCAACCTACAAATAGAGTTTCGAAGTTACCAGAAAGAATAGTCAGGTTAAATCCCAAATAAAAGAAAAGGACGGTGTTAAAAAACCGCTTGTAACCAGGCTCACGGTGCAAGTAATACCTGCTATAAAAGGTAACCAAAAAGGTAAGTATTGCTCCTACTACAAGGTAAACCGCACTTATTCTATCAAAAAAGAAATCTATCAAAAACTCAAATTGGTCGTTTTTGAAAAGGAGAATTTCTTTGAGATTAAGATCCTTGCCACCTTGCAATATCCAAAATACCAGAAAAACCAAGGTGCTCAAGAGGTTGATACCTGCAGTAAAAAAGGCAACCCTAGAAAGCCAAGTTTCTTTATTTTCTGGGACAGCCAAACTAATTAAAAAGCCGAGGAGTGGAATCCCAATCATCAGCTGAATCCAATTTGAAAGTTCCATTAGATTGAATCGATTAAGTATACGGGGAGATTTTGTTGAGAGCTTAGCAGCTTATCTTGCAAGTGATCCAAGTGTTCCACAGTTGTCAAGGGAGAATAGACCACAAACTTATCATCCACCCATCGGAGGAAGTCACCAGAATTAGGATCAAGAACTACCAGGTGTACCCATGTATTGGAAACCCATTCCAACAAAGCGGGAACAGAGTTAATTACTTGATGAACCAATTCAGGAACCTGTTCCACCACCATAAGCAATCGAATAGGGTCGTGAATCTCTACCATTTGGTAAGGAAGACCTGTTCGAAGATCTCCATCCGCCCCATTCGCAACCCCTATTAAACCCATTACGTTATGTGGCAACTTAGTTCCAGCACCTAATTTGTCTGGATCCATTCGTGAGAAATAGTATTCCAGATTAATTCCTCCACAAACAGGAATTGCTGCAGATAGAATCCTAGTTAAGGACTTCCCTTCTGCATCCTTTCGGTAGTCATAGGAGTTAAGAAATGCTCTTCGGTCAAAAAACAAGCCTTTCAAGGTCGATTTTCGAGAAACTATACAAAGTGCATTGGTAGCATGGTTGTATTCCGGTCGAGGTTCAAAAAGAGAAAACGCCCTTTTTTTAACAGCATCATGTAGCCCACCGATAGATTTGTTTTTATCTAAAGTGTCAAAGCGACGCGAACGCTCTAACGAATTGATATCTAAGACACGAACAAACTTTTCTTGATTTTCAAGATGTAATTTCTTGTTTGCTTCAAGTAGAATCTCTTCATCAAAAAACAACAGTTCATCCTTCGTGGTATCGTGCAATCCTCCCAAAAATTGGGTTTTTGCAGGGATTTCGATTCCTCTCGCTTTTAGCTGAACCCGTACTTCTGGGTAATTCGCCATAAATGCAGCCACACGGGCATTCACTGAGCCTGGACGTCCACAACATGCTCCACAATCGTACCCTGCATAATGGGTATTGTTGATACTGGATGCACCATGCCCAATTAGGTATACCAAGGGAGAAAATCTTTCCACTAAGCCAATGCTTCTTAACAAGCCTTCGATGCGATCCACCATTTCCTCCACTTTAAATCCAACTTGAAGTCCATTTTCTTCTTCCCCTCGGTAGAGGATAGTTAGACTACCTTTGGGATCCATGTGGTTGAAACTGGATACTTCCAGCGCTGAAGAACTTGGACTTAGGACATTCCCTACAAGTCGTAAGGCGGACCAAAATCCGAGGGTATGGGCACGTAACCAACCTCTCACCAAAGAGTGATTATTTTGATGAAAGTGAACGTCCGAAGATAATTTCTTATGTTTCGCCGTTTCTTTAATCAAAAATTTAGGTGTGACTGGAGCAGGACAAGATTTAGTATAAAATTTTCCGTATTCAGGTTGAAAGTAAAATTCCACACTAAAAAAGCCAGGAGTCCCAAAGGTAGCACAGTTCGGATCGATGTATTCTAAATGCCTGCGTGTACTACACTCGCGATCATCAATGCAAAAAAGTGCCTGAAAACTAGGAATGCTAATGCTGCCTTCGGTAGGTGCTACTGCTCGAATCCCTGCCAATACCTCATCATAATAACTCCATTCGTAAGCCTCTTGCCAGCATTGCCGAACCAAATCCAACTCTTCTATCAATTCAATTTCAAAAAGATTTCGAGTATCGTAGGAGAATTTTTGTCCAAGTGGAACCCACTTTTCACCAAATTTCTTATCCAAGGCATTTATTTCTAGCAGGCATTCCACCATAATAAAATCCTTCAAGGTAATCCCTTTGGAGTCCAACAAGGATTCAGGCTGTTCTTCAAGAACTGACACCATTCCCGACCAACCTGGGTGCGCAAATTGTTGATCAAATAGATACCAACCATACCCTCGTGGATCCCCAACAAGAATTTTCAAAAGAACCTCCAAATTTAAATTTGGATCCTGTAGAAGCTTCACCACTCTTTTGGAAGTGAAAATAGAAGAGTAGCTGTCTAATTGAAGTTGCCTAATGGAATCCAAAAAACCTTTAGCTTCCAAAGGAAAAGACCAAATGGAAATTCCCTGGTCTAGGTATGCTGATAATAGTCGGAAAAGAAAAGGATGGATTGTTTTATCTAGGTTAAAATGATAATCACTTCTCCAATGCGATCTAAATTGACCGATTTTTGGAGAAGTATACCTTTCTTGGGATTCATCCAGAAGTTTAACCAACCAAATATTTGCTTGGTCACCAAATTGATCTTCCAGTATTTTTTTCAGGATAGCTCCTTTTATCTTTCCCTCTCTATAAAGAGACCTATATTCAGTTAGAGAAAGAAAGCCCTTGTAACCAAATTGGTCACTTGCTTGCTTTAATCCCTGAAAAAAAGGGAGATGCTGATACGCGTGTAAAGTATTGTGGTGGACAAAGTCCTTGAGTGGAGCTTGGGCAGGGAGAAAATGCTTCAGTTCATGAAGAATTTGCTCCAAACCCATGACTCCTCCTTGAGCATGAAGATTCATAGCTAAGTGTTGCTAAGTTAAAAATTCCGTAAAAACAGCTATTATTCCCCGAAGCGATAACGGAGAAGATGCCAACAGGCTAAAAAATTAACTCAGGTGAATTTTCCAGGTATGATAAAAATCGTAAAGAGGAAGACTACTACCTCGAATTGCTTTATTTCCAAAAATAGTTAGAAACCCAGATAAAAGGTTTTTCTGAATAAATTTGTAAGAATGAAGCAATAAATCTTCTGAATTACTCTCGGATTCAACTTCTTCTTTCTCTTCAACTTCAATACTAGAAAATAGTGCCTCAATCCCTTGGATGGAATCGTGGGGTTGCTTTAGCTGCTCACCTGCTATGGAAGTGGAAACAGGCGTTTCTAATGCTATAAGTGTGGACCAGTCTAATGATACTACCTCTCCTGAACCTTGAACCGAAAGGAACAACCGTAAAAGCAGGGTAAACAAACTGGAAATAAAAATCATAGTACCACGAAAATCGATGCAAATTAGAGTTAATCAATTAAAAACAAAACTAATTTAAATGATATCGATAATTTTGATAAATATCGAATGTAGATAAATGGATCTGAGGTCAAAATTGATTAACAAATCAATTCCATGGGCTCAACAAAAGACTAGCTGAAATGGTATCTATCAGGCTGGATAGTGCTTTTTTAAGAATCAATTTAAAAAAAATTATCCCAACCCTTCCCTATCAATAGTTCAATTAAATTTACTAAAGAACCAAGAAGTAAATTTTAACCTATTAAAATTTCTCTTTTCCTCTCCATTACAGCTTTTGTTTTTCTTGTACAAAGGTCCTACCACAGGTAGTAGATTATTTATACCTTGCTTTTCTTCGTAAGAATTTTCTCAATTTCGATCTTCATTTAGGTAGAATGAAAAAACTAAGCATACTTATTTTTGACGAAGTGGAAGTATTGGATTTTGCGGGACCATTTGAGGTATTTTCAGTCGCTAACCAGCTGTCCAATTACCAACTTCTCCAAATACATACTCTGAGCATAGAGGAACAAAAAATCCATGCGAAAAACGGGCTTCAATTAGTGGCTGATCAACGGTTGGAACAAGTGGCAAGGCTGGACTACCTGGTTCTTCCCGGTGGGGATGGGAGTAAATTTGTGATTCAAAATCAACTTGCTGTAGAAAAACTACAAAACTTAATTCAACATGCACGTTGGACTATGTCCGTTTGTTCGGGTGCTAGAATCCTTGGAAAAGCTGGTTTTTTGGATAAAAAACCCTATTGCACGCATCGGGAGGTATTTGGTAATATGCAGGAAATTGTGCCGACAGGCATTCCACAACCTTCGCAGCGTTACGTACAAAGCGATGCCCGAATTTGGACCTCAGCAGGTGTCTCAGCAGGAATAGATCTTGCTCTACACCTCACCAAACTTACCTTTGGACAAGATTTGGCACTCAAAACAGCTACTTATATGGAATACCTTCCTTACCTCGAAAAACATGCTAGCTAATACCCCTGCTCCTCCCTACTACGCGGTGATTTTCACCACCTATCGAACAGCTACCGATTCAGCCTACGAAGAAATGGCAAAAGAAATGGTTCGACTTGTCACCTTGCAACCTGGTTATTTAGGTCATGAGAGTGCACGAAATGAACTTGGAATCACGATTTCTTATTGGGAGAGTCTGGAAGCTATCAAAGCCTGGAAAGTACAATCCGACCATCAACTGGCACAGAAATACGGTAGAGAAAAATGGTATACTGCATTCAAAACACGCATAGCGTTAGTAGAACGAGATTATGGGATGAATACCTAATGAGAGGATCAACCTCCTAATTCCAATTCCCGCTTGAGCTGCTTTACACGATCTCGAATATCTAGCGTAGCAGGATCTAAATGGAGAGAAGTTGCCTTTAAAAAGTCAACCACCGCACCTTCGTGATCCCTAGACTTGCCCTCCTCTAGGGTTACGTACCGCATAGTGGACCAAAGCACGGTCTTTAACTGGGTTTTGGAGTCATCGGTCAGGTAATATTCCACCATAATGGTATTGGTATTGTACCAGAGGATTCGGCTAAAAATCCTCACCCACTCCCCAACCATGGCCGGTTTTACATAACTGATGTTGTGATTGTACACCACCCAAGCCGCCTTATACACTCGAATTAAATCTACTATTTCCAATCCATATAGTTTTGGAACCTGGTCCTCACGGGCATTAAAAAAGTAGTCAAAATACTTCGCATTGTTGAGGTGACGCAGAGGATCGCAGTCCTGAAAGCGGATGACAACCCGACTTTCTGTTTCCTTCGGATACTGCTTTTGGGAATCGTAATTAAACATATTTAGCTAAGTTTTTGCTTTCCAGACAAACAATGCCTGCTGCTTTCAATTCTTCAATGGCTAACTTCCCATCTCCCGGCTGGAGATTGACGGCTCGAGTAGCATCTGTAATCAAGAAGGTTTCAAACCCCAAAGTTTTAGCATCCAAAGCCGTGAATTTCACACAATAATCTAGCGCTAGTCCAGCAATAAAAACACGACGAATACCTCCTAATAAAAGGTAATTTCTAAGTCCAGTATCTTCTCTTCGTGCATTGTCAAAAAATCCAGAATACGAATCCACTTGGGGATTTTTTCCTTTCTTAAAAATGGACTTCCACCGGCTTCGATCTAGACTTTCTGGAAAATCAGCACCTTTAGTGCCTTCTACGCAATGGATTGGCCAAAGAATTTGGGATAATCCCTCCAAAATAATCTGTTCGCCAGGTTGAGTGCCTGCATGATTAGCAGCAAAACTTCCGTGCTGAGCAGGATGCCAATCTTGAGTAGCAACAATTGAATCAAAATAGGGTTGCAAGGAGTCAATAATGGGCAAAATCTCATCTCCTTGAGGAACAGCCAATGCTCCTCCTGGGAGAAAATCGTGTTGAACATCCACCAAAATCAAGGCAGTATCAGGACTCATTTTTTTCATTTCAATTTGTTTTAGCAGCTAGAACCAATTCCATACGGAGCTGATGAAGTTGCTCCTCCAACCCCACCGGATATACATGAGGATTGATTAGGCGTTTGTGCGTTTTATCAAATGCTTCCAATTGAAGGGTAGCTCTCTCTCGAATTTCTAACAGGCTGGGAAGTGAGTAAACCAACTCCCCTTTTCTAAAAATAGGCTTTAATAGTTCTTCCTCCTCGTAAAAAGAAGGCATCAACCGCTTGCGCTGAGTGGCATCATTGGGGTCAATAATGATTATTCCTTGAGGATTTATTGACTGCCCCTCCAAATACAGCATATCCGCCACTGCCTTCCCTTTACTAAAGTAACGCCTCACCTTATGAATGCCTGGGATATTGATTTTTAAAGATTGTTGGGACACTTTCACCTTCGGTTCCCAGATTCCATTTTCATTTTTTACTGCGGATAGTTTGTAAACCGCACCCAAGGCAGGCTGATCAAATGCAGTGACCAACTTGGTACCCACTCCCCATACATCAATCGCCGCATCCTGTGATTTTAAGGAGGAGATGATGTACTCATCTAGATCATTGGAGGCGTAAACTTTTGCATTTGGAAAGCCAGCATTATCTAGTAATTGTCGGGCCTGAACTGAAAAATAGGCCAAATCACCTGAATCAATTCGAATTCCTAACATCTCCTTCCCCTTTTCACGGAGACTTAATCCTACTTGGATAGCATTTTTCACACCAGTGAGCGTATCGTAGGTATCTACCAAAAACACACATTGGTCAGGAAAGGCTTCTGCATATGCATAAAATGCTTCTAATTCAGAATCAAAGGAAAGGATCCAGCTATGGGCATGGGTTCCTGAAACAGGAATTCCAAATAATTTCCCAGCCATCACATTGCTGGTAGAACTGCAACCTCCAATATAAGAAGCCCTGCTAGCAGCAAGAGCACCATCAATCCCTTGCGCTCTTCGCAAGCCAAACTCCAATACCGGTGCACCTTGAGTCGCCAAATTAATACGTGCCGCCTTCGTCGCAATCAGCGTTTGAAAATTGAGAATATTGAGAAGCGGGGTCTCTAGTAATTGGCATTGAATCAATGTCCCTTTTACTTGTACCAAAGGAGCATTTGGAAATACCACCGTCCCTTCCTCTACCGCATCCATGTCACAAGTAAATCGCAGTTCTTTCAGGTAAACCAAGAAGGCTTCCACAAATAGAGGACTCCCGTCTTTTTGCTTCATCTGTCGGAGGTATTCCAACTCAGATTCGCCGAATCGAAGATTTTTACAAAAATCCACTACGTAATCCAGTCCTGCAGCAAGCGTAAACCCTCCTTCAAAAGGATTCTTCCTGAAAAATAAGTTAAATACCGCTTCTTGCTCCCCTTTTCCTGACTTCCAATAGGCATAGGCCATGGTCAGTTGGTAAAAATCTGTCAGCAGCACAAGGTTACTTTGATAGAGGTCTTTCGTGATTTTCATCAAAAAGGAAGAATAATGAACTGTAAAACTACAAACTATTTTACCCGCAAATTCAAAAGGATGCCAATGAATACCAATACCATCCCAATATAGGACAGGATAGGGAAGGTCTCTCCAAATAAAAGAAATCCAAAAATTAAGGCATAGACCACTCCTAAGTAACTTAAACTAGAAATACGAGATACATTTCCTGACTGGTAGGCCAAAGTCATAAAGTATTGCGCATTTTGCGTACAAAACCCAATCCACAACAAAATCAACCAATCCCATCCTAAAGGTGTTACCCAATCAAAATACATCAATACAGTCGCAATAGGTAGGGTAACCAAGGGGAAATAAAAAATAATTACCAAAGGATGTTCGATTCCTTTCAGTTTACGGATCAGATTGTATGCTATCCCAGAAGCCAAAGCGGATACCAACCCCATCGCAGCACTCAATCCGTCTACACGTGGATCGACTCCCTGAATCAATAAAACCCCGACAAAGGCTAAACCAAAATATACAAACTGCCTTGCCTTTACTTTCTCTTTGAGGATAAAAATACCCAAGATGGTCGTAAATATGGGAGACAAGTACTGCAAAGTTACCGCTGTAGCCAAGGGAATGCGTTGGAGGGTATAGAAAAATAAAATCAAACTAGTGGAACCGACAATACCTCTAGCTACCAAGCTAAGTTTCTGTGTTCCAAAAAGTGGGATTCCTTTTTTTCGTAAAACCAACACCGTAAATACGGCACTGAATACAGACCTAAACCATACAATTTCAATGGCCGGGATATGCGGGATAAATTTGACCGACACATTCATCAGCGCAAAAAATACGCTTGCCAAGAGCATGGACTGTACTGGACTTAATTTTATGGTCAAAGCGTCAAACAAGTGATAATTAGACAAAACTACATGATTCTTCCTAGCTTGACTTAGAAAAGTAAGGCTTTTGAAAAAACCTTCTACCATCAAAAACTGTTTCAATTAAAAAATATGGCTTTATCTAGTGGAGCAATTGCTCCAGATTTTTCTCTTCCAGCTACGACAGTAGGTGAAATTTCGCTCTCCAAAGACTTGGGAGGTAAATCTGTGATCCTCTATTTTTACCCGAAGGATTTTACACCAGGGTGTACCACTGAGGCCTGCGAATTTCGAGACCAGTTTGCTGCCTTTCGAGATCTAGACATTCCTATTTTTGGAATCAGCCGAGATAGCTTAAGCTCGCACGAAAAATTTAAAAAAATTCATAACCTTCCCTTCGAACTCTTAGCAGATGAATCGGGGAAAGTTTGTAAAGCTTATGACGCACTTCTCCCTTTAATTAAAATGCCTACGCGAGTAACCTACCTTCTGGATAGTAACCATCGTATTGCTGGAGTATTTCAAGGTCTATTTGAAAACAAGGCTCACGTAGCAGCAATGATCAAGCAGCTCAAGCAATAAGGTGATTATCTTCGATCATGCCAATGGGATAAAAGTTGTATGACTTACTTCGAATACTCATCAACGGACGCATGCCCCAGTCCAAGGCTGGTTACTAATTCCCAAGCGGATAATTAGAAAATTTAATTAACCACCGAAAATTCGTCCATCCTTCATAATTACCTTTCTGTCAGCCATGGCCGCCAACTCTTCGTTGTGTGTGACAATGACAAAAGAAAGTTGAAACTTATCTCGTAATTTAAAAAATAAGTCATGCAGGGCTCTTGCATTGCTAGTATCTAGATTTCCACTCGGTTCATCTGCAAAAATAAAATCTGGATTATTGTTCAGGGCTCGGGCCACGGCAACCCGCTGTTGTTCTCCCCCTGATAGTTCGGATGGCTTATGATCCAAACGATGTTCAATACCCAAAATTTCACCTAATTCTTTCCCACGGATTTTCAGGGCTTTCTCCTCTTTACCTTGAATAAAACCAGGAATACATATGTTTTCCAGTGCAGTGAATTCAGGGAGAAGGTTATGAAATTGAAAGACAAAGCCAATTCTAGAATTTCGAAATTCTGCCAATGAATCCCCTTTCAATAGCAATAAATTTTGTTCATCAAGCGAAAGTTCACCCAGATCTGGGTGATCTAAGGTTCCTAGGATATGAAGCAGCGTACTTTTTCCTGCTCCTGAAGCGCCTACTATAGACACAATTTCTCCCTTTGAAATTTCTAAATCCACCCCTTTCAAAACTTCCAGTGAACCGTACGATTTGTGAATACCTTTGGCAATCAGCATGCAAATAATTTTAATTTTTTTAAATGTAAAACAAATCCTTCTAAACCAGGAATTAACAGGCTGTTTTCCAAAAAATCAAGGATTCCAGTTTGCTATATTGCCATTACCCGCTTATCTTCGGGCAAAAATTTCCCCAGATGAATATTCACGAATATCAGGCTAAAGAGGTATTAAAAGGATATGGAGTTCGTATCCAAGAGGGTATGGTAGCCAGCACCCCAGAAGAAGCACATGAAGCAGCGATAAAGCTCAACGCGCAAACCGGTACTTCTTGGTTCGTGATCAAAGCACAGATTCACGCAGGAGGTAGAGGCAAAGGTGAAGTGCAAGAAACAGGCTCCAGAGGGGTAGTTCTTGCCAAGAAATTGGAGGAGGTAAAAGAAAAAGCAGCAGCTATATTGGGAGGAACCTTGGTAACCATCCAAACAGGCGCTGAAGGTAAGAAGGTAAATAAGGTATTGATCGCAGAGGATGTGTACTATCCCGGGGCATCCGAACCAAAAGAATATTACCTATCTATTCTATTGGATAGAGCCACAGGATCCAACGTGATCATGGCATCTACTGAAGGAGGAATGGATATCGAGGAAGTAGCTGAGCACCATCCTGAAAAAATCATCAAGGAATGGATAGACCCAAAAGTTGGATTACAAGGTTTTCAAGCACGCAAAATAGCCTTTAAGCTTGGCTTAAGTGGAACTGCGCACAAAGAGATGGTCAAATTTATCGCTTCCCTTTATGCTGCTTATGTAGGAACCGATTCCTCACAGTTTGAAATCAACCCCGTGCTCAAAACTTCTGACGACAAAATTTTGGCAGTAGACGCCAAAGTAAACGTGGATGACAATGCACTTTACCGTCAGCCTAAGCTAGCTGAATTGAGAGACTTGGCAGAGGAAGATCCTTTGGAAGTAGAGGCAGGTGAGTCTGGTCTAAACTATGTGAAATTAGACGGTAATGTGGGCTGTATGGTCAATGGAGCAGGTCTTGCAATGGCCACCATGGACATGATCAAACTTTCTGGTGGAGATCCTGCCAACTTCCTAGATGTAGGTGGAGGAGCGAATGCCACTACGGTAGAAGCTGGCTTTAGAATCATTTTAAAAGACCCTAACGTAAAAGCCATCCTAATCAATGTATTCGGTGGAATCGTTCGTTGTGACCGTATTGCCAATGGAGTGGTAGAAGCATACAAATCAATTGGAGACATTCGCGTTCCAATCATTGTTCGACTTCAAGGAACCAATGCTGCCGAAGGAGCAAAAATTATTGACGATTCAGGCTTGAAAGTTTTCTCAGCCATTACTTTAAAGGAAGCAGCAGAGCGAGTGAAAGCAGCACTATAACTATAATTAAGTACGCAGACGTAGTTCAACTGGATAGAATATCGGATTTCGGCTCCGAGGGTTGAGGGTTCGAATCCTTCCGTCTGTACTTCAAAGCTCAAACGAAAGTTTGGGCTTTTTTTATTTTTCACTAAGGCAACAAAAAATGAAAGCGTTTGAAAGTAAAAAAGCAGGAGAAAATCTCCTGCCCTTTATTTGAAAACTAAACCAACTATTATTTTAACTACCACAATAGATTCAAAAATAGCACAATTCTAACTAAATCAAAATTCAAGGGAAAAAATTGAACTATTTTATTATTTCAAACTGAATCAGCCAAAATATAATCAAATTCAGAATAAAAAAAGATAATTACCCCACTTATACCCAAGTAAGTTCTGTTTGTTTTGTTTGGACTACTTTAGGTTTAAAAAATCATTTGAATCGCTACAGCCTACCGAGTAATAGCAATTACCACTTCGGTAGCTACACACCAGACTTAGTTTAGAATACCGATTTGTAGCTTAAACTTCAGGTTCATTTTTATTATTGCAATAAAAAAAGCCTGACTAACTTGGATTCAACTTAATTCTGTTGAACTCGTTTCTTCGATAGTTTCAAAAGGTTCCTTGTCTTCTACTAATTTAACTTGGAGTACTTCACTTGCCTCCACCTTAAAAAACTCTTGGTGAATATTAAACTTTGATTCACCCTCTTTTGGTGCCTTTGCTACGTACGTCCCATCTTCCTGCATGGAATACGAGTTGACATTATCTCTTAGGTTGTAAGATAGAATGTTAATCAACTGTTTTTCTAAAAGTGGTGCTTCCACTTTAAACAAGGATTCCAATCGCTTATCAAAACTTCGAACCATCATGTCTGCACTACCAGAGTAGGTACGGGTATCGCCGTTGTTGTGAAAATGGTAAATGCGGCTATGTTCTAAGAAATCTCCCACAATGGAAAGAACTTCAATATTTTCACTCAATCCTATTCTTCCTGGGCGAAGGCAGCAAATACCTCGAACAATCAACTTGACCGGTACTCCTTGTTGGGAAGCACGGTACAGGGCATAGATGATTTCCGAATCTTCCAAAGAATTTACCTTTATAAATATGCCGCTAGGAAGTCCGTTTTTGGCATGTACTGCTTCTTTTTCGATAAAAGAAATTAGTTGATGCCGCATATCCCTAGGTGCTGTGATCAAATTGGTATAGTCTGTAGGCAGGGAATGACCTGTAATTACATTGAAAAATTCAGATACATCATTGGCTAATGTCTCGTTGGTGGTAAGTAATCCAATATCCGTGTACAGACGGGCCGTATCCTCGTTGTAGTTTCCCGACCCCAAATGCACATAGCGTGTAATCTCTTGATCATCTTTTTTTACGATGAGCAAGAGTTTGGTATGCGTTTTTAAATTGGAAATCCCATAAATAACAAAGCAACCTGCTTTTTGAAGTTTCTTCGCTTCCCGGATATTATTTTCTTCATCAAAACGAGCTTTGACTTCAAACAAAACAGAAACATGTTTTCCATTTTCCGCTGCTCGAAGTAGGGCTTTGGTAATTCTACTATCCTTGGCAAGACGATAAATGGTCATTTTTATGGCCATTACATCGGGATCCTCTGCTGCATTCTCTATTAGATCCAAAATCGAATCAATGTTATTGTAAGGATGGTGCAGTAGTATATCTCGCTCCTTGAGCGTTTCAAAAATATCTACACTTCCCTCCTCTTGGTACGAGAGTGGTTTAACAGGATTGGGTATTTGGGGCAATCGTTCCTTAAAGCGTTTATTACCTACAATCTGCCAAAGTCCAGTAAAATCAATCATACTAGCCCTTTTTACAATAAATACCGCATCCGGACGCAAATTCCAACGTTCGAGTAAGGCATTTAACATCCACTTGGAGTACCCTTCCTCAATGTCAATCCGAACTACACGTCCAGTTTTTCGCTCCATCAACTTACGCTTCACCTCCTCAAGGAAGTTGGCATCCATGTCCTCACTTTCTTCTAAAGTAAAATCGCCATTTCGGGTAATTCTAAAAAGACTGACCGATTCGATTTCCACATTTCGAAAAAGGGAAATCAAATTTTCTCGGATAACTTCTTCGATGGGAATAAGAGTTAACGAGTTTTCTCGTTCGATCTCAAAGAATCGAGGAATATTGGCAGGAATTTGGACAAAGCTCATCTTCCGCATGTCTTTTCGTTCCCCTGGACTCGTAGTGACCACCCCAAAAACGAGTAGCTTGTTCATCAAAATCGGAAAAGTGCGGTAACCGTCGTACACCATAGGCGTCAGCATCGGATAGATCGCTTTTAAAAAATATTGTTTTACTTTTTCTTGCTCTTCTGAGGAGATTTTTGATACGTTGACCAAAGAAATTCCTTCTTGATGCAATTCTGGTAGAATGGTCTGAATAAAATGTTGCTCTTGGTCACCATGAAATCGCTGGCATTCTTTCATTAACTTTTCCTTGAAAGGTTCTTCACGCAAACCCGAGTAATCCACCCGCTCTTTTTCATAGTCCAGGTAATTGTACAAGGAGCCCACACGAATCATAAAAAACTCATCCATATTGGATGCGGTGATTGCCAAGAACTTTAATTTTTCAAAGATGCTTCGAAAAGTTTTTTTGGATTGATCAAGGACTCGTTCATTGAATTTCACCCAACTCAGATCTCTACTGATTAGGTCACTTTTTTGAATAGTCGGTTCGTATTTATCTGCTGCCAGTTTCATACAGGTTCATTATTTTTTGGGTGATCTTACGAGATTAACGAATCTATGTTGGTGTTCTTTATTTTTTTTTAGAAAAAAAAGGGGCTAAAAAGCCCCCAGAAATTAACTGTCAATCTTGGCGTACTTTGCATTTTTCTCGATGAAGTCCCTTCTTGGAGCCACCTCATCTCCCATCAACATACTAAACAAGTGATCTGCTTCTGCTGCAGAATCAATAGTTACTTGCTTCAGTGTGCGCGTATTCGGATCCATGGTGGTTGACCAAAGTTGCTCTGGGTTCATCTCTCCAAGACCCTTGTACCGTTGAATTCCAACACTATCTTCTTTTCCTTCTTTTGCCATTTCAGAAATCATCTGCTTTCGCTCCTCTTCTGTCCAGCAGTACCGCTCGTCTTTTCCTTTCTTTAGCAAGTACAAAGGTGGTAGGGCAATGTAAACAAAGCCCTTCTCGATGAGCGGGCGCATGTAACGGAAAAATAGTGTCAAGATGAGGGTCCTAATGTGAGAACCGTCAATATCCGCATCCGTCATGATGATGATTTTGTGGTACCTGAGTCCAGAGAGATCCAGCTCCTTATCGTCATTTACGGTTCCAAACTTCACCCCTAGCGCAGTAAGGATATTTTTAATTTCATCATTATCGTAGATCTTGTGCTCATGTGCCTTTTCTACGTTCAGAATTTTGCCCTTAAGTGGGAGTATCGCTTGAAAATCTCTATCTCTCCCTTGCTTGGCAGATCCACCTGCGGAGTCCCCTTCGACAAGGTACAACTCGCAAACTGTGGGATCAGAGTTGGCACAGTCGGCCAATTTTCCTGGAAGACCACCCCCACCTAGAATATTTTTACGCTGCACCATTTCACGAGCTTTACGAGCAGCATGTCGTGCTTGGGCTGCAAGGATTACCTTACCCACAATAGTCTTCGCCTCTCGAGGATGCTCTTCTAGCCAAGCTTGCAATACTTCTGATACCGCAGAATCTACAAAGCCAACAACATCCGAATTCCCCAATTTGGTTTTTGTCTGCCCTTCAAATTGTGGTTCTGCTACTTTTACAGAAATTACTGCAGTGAGTCCTTCACGGAAGTCATCTCCGGAAACCTCAATTTTCAATTTTTCCAACATCCCCGACTTGTCTGCATAGGACTTCAAGGTTCGGGTCAAGGCTCTTCTAAATCCGGTGACGTGGGTTCCGCCTTCGTGCGTATTGATCGTATTCACATAAGAAACCACATTCTCCGTGTACGAATTATTGTAGTTCATCGCCACTTGAACAGGTACTTCTTGATTGATAGACTCGATGTAAATGGGCGATTCGATTATTTTTTCGCGGGTTTCATCCAAATATTGAACAAATTCTACCAATCCCCCTTCGGAGAAAAACTCATCCGACTTGGGTTGTCCATCCTCCATTTCCCTTAAGTCCTGAAGGTGGATTCGGATGCCTGAGTTCAAATATGCCATCTCACGCAAACGCGTAGCTATGGTCTCATATTTGAATTCGGTGATGGTGAAAATGCTATCATCCGGCTTGAAGTGAATGGTAGTTCCTCTTTTGTCTGTTTTACCAATTTCCCGAGCAGGGTATTGAGGAGCTCCTATTTTAAATTCCTGTTCGGTGATTACTCCATTTCGGTAAACAGTCGCTTTCAAATCTGTGGATAATGCATTGACGCAGGAAACCCCAACTCCGTGAAGTCCTCCAGAAACTTTATAAGTATCCTTATCGAATTTACCTCCTGCGTGGAGTACAGTTAAAACTACTTCCAATGCAGATTTCTTTTCTTTCGCATGCATGTCAGTAGGAATACCTCTCCCGTTATCTTCTACAGTAACAGAGTTGTCCTCGTTTACAGTCACACGAATGGTATCGCAATGTCCTGCCAGCGCTTCATCAATGGAGTTATCAACCACTTCCCAAATGAGGTGGTGTAGGCCTTTGATCCCTACATCCCCTATATACATGGCAGGGCGTTTTCTAACTGCTTCTAGGCCTTCTAATACTTGAATATTACCAGCGCCATATTCTTCTGGATTGCTTAAAGTTTCTTCACTCATGGTTAGGTATAATTCCCCAAATTTAGGGGTGTCGGTACTGTGCGTAAATTACTACTTAGTTATGCCGCAATTTAGAAAAAAAAAGTGACTTACATGGGGGTTTTTACAAAGACTTTTAAGCCAATTTTGAAGTAAAAACGATTATTTTTATCCAAATTTTATTTCGTAATATTTTGTTTTACATATGCGCAAGTAATTTTTTATGTAATTTTTTTTAACCTATATCACTGATTTTCAACACTTCATTTTTTTGTTTATTTTTTTTTAATTTTTTTAAAACAAATTTTTTTCTGTAAACTTATGTTATTGTAAAAGTTAGTTAACATCAACCAAAACCAAACAACTATGAATTACACGTTATTGGCGGATCTTGTTGGGTTAGACAAGATCATCAACTCAGATCCAGTAGCCATTACCTTCTTTATTGGGTACATGGCTATGTTTGCCTCTGCAGTTTTCTTTTTCGCTGAAAGAAACTCAGTGGAAGGAAAGTGGAAGCTTTCCCTATTGGTATCCGGACTTATTACGGGTATCGCTGCAGTACATTACTATTACATGAGAGATTTCTACCTACAAACAGGATCTAGCCCTACGGCTTTCCGTTATGTAGACTGGACCTTGACTGTACCTTTGATGTGCGTTGAGTTTTACCTATTAACTAAGCCTTTCGGCGCAAAAGGTTCTACCCTTTTCAAGTTGATTGTTGCTTCCTTGTTGATGTTGGTAACAGGCTACATTGGAGAAACCTCCGGCCTTGACAGCAATATCATGTGGGGTATTCTTTCAACAGTAGGCTACTTGTACATTGTGTACGAAGTATTTGCTGGTGACGTAGCCAAATTGGCAAGCAGCTCCAACAGCCCTGCATTAGGAAAGGCAATGTTCCTTTTGAAAATCTTCATCACTTTAGGATGGTCCATTTATCCTATAGGATACATGGTACTTCCAGGAAACTTGCTTTCTGGTATGTTTGAAGTAAGCTCTATCGATCTATTCTACAACCTTGCTGATGCAATCAACAAAATCGGTTTTGGTTTGGTAGTCTACTCTGTAGCAGTTGCTGAAAGCAGCAAAAAATAATTAATCTAAGAACTGCCTGTACGAAAGTGCAGGCAGTTTTTTTGTACCTATGAAAAAATACGACTACATACTAGCAGGAGGAGGATGCGCAGGCTTGAGCCTAGTCTACCATCTACTAGATAGTAGTTTGAAAGATTCCACTATTCTTATTCTTGAACCTACACTAGGTGAGGTTCCCAACAAAACCTGGTGCTACTGGAACACAGCAGCCCTCCCTATTCACCCAGTAGTAGCTAGATTTTCCTGGAACTCGTTTTACTTACAGCAGGGAAAGCAGCAACACCAACATGGGTTTGAAAAATTATCCTATTACCACCTCAACTCGCATGACTTCTACGCACACGTGCTCGAGAAAATTAAAAACTTTCCCAACGTACATTTTTTGAAAGAGGAGGTGAGTACCATTCGCTGCATCAAAAACGAAGTTTACGTAGAAACAAAAACCTCAGGAACCTATAGCAGTAGTTACGTATTTGATTCACGTAATTTTGTAAGTACTGATACTCAAAACATTTTAAATCAGGTATTTATAGGATTACGAATTAAAAGTCAAACCGCTGTATTTGACCCCAACTCCTTAGGCTTGATGGATTTCGACACGGCCTCATCTTCTGGATTTGATTTCATCTATACGCTCCCATTCTCTAGTCAAGAGGCATTGATTGAATACACGGCCTATACGAGTGAAGCCCGCGGGGAAGAGGCACTTCTAAATTCTCTGAAGGATTTTCTCAAACAAAAATATGGGGCACTAGCATACGAAATCACCTTTCAAGAATCTGGTCAGATTCCAATGACCACCCGAGTTCAGTCACAAACTTCCGGGCAACGCCATGTTCGAATCGGTACGGCAGCAGGTTGGACTAAGCCTTCTACGGGCTATACCTTCGCTCAAATTCAAGAAAACTGCAACCAACTAGTTACTCGCTTGGAAATGGGAGCCACTCAAGACCTTCGATTCCCTCGGAAGTCACGTTTCATTTTCTACGACAACATCCTACTTAGCATTGCACACCATTGGCCCAAGCGCCTTCCTGGGGTATTTATCAATCTTTTTTCGACCTCTTCTCCCGACTTGGTATTTCGGTTCTTGTCTGAAAAAACAACCTTTTTGGAAGAAATCAAACTCTTATCACGCTTAAAATTTGGTATTTTTTTAAAAGGACTTACCCGATATGGCACGTATTGAATACTTAGCCAAAGGTCTTGGATTAGGAATTGCTACCCTATTCCTAGTCCTTCCTAATCTCCCACAAGAGATTCAATTATTTATTTTTGCTTTGATTATTTTACTTGTAGGTATTCCTCATGGAGGCATTGATCATTTGATTCACAATCCAACTATTACCCCACGCGGATTAGCTCGATTTATCCTTCGGTACCTACTCTTGATGTTGGGCTATGGATTGATGTGGTGGTTTTTGCCTCTAGCTGCGTTAATTGCCTTTTTAGGAATGTCAGCTTACCATTTCGGTCAATCACATTTCCTGGAACAAGGAAAATTAGAAAATAAGGAAGGGCTGCTTTACTTGCTTAAAGGCGCATTTTTCCTATTCCTCATTCTCTTTGGAGATTGGAGCATGACCCAGAAAATCTTGAGTTCCGTGATCTCCATAGACCTTTCTGAAGAATTTAGACTGGGATTTTTGGGTTTCTTGTTGGTTAGTTCCCTGATCGCTCAAGGCTTCAGTACCCAACCTTTCGGCTTAACTGATGGACTGGATTACCTGATCCTTGCCCCAATCCTTTATTTCAGCCCACTTTTAATTGGTTTTAGTGTGTATTTTGGATTCTGGCATTCCCTACCCAGCATGCTTGCGGAATATGCTTACTTGAGGAATATCCCGGCTTTTAACTCTCCCTTAAAATTCGGGAAACAATTACTCCCTTTTTCTGGAATTAGTTTGGTGGGAATAACAGCTATTCTAGTTGTTGGTCTGGAATTCTTAGCACCCAACCAACTTTACCTGCTATTTTTTGTGCTAATTTCACTGATTTCCCTCCCACATATCCTGTATATGGACACCTTTTTGAAAGAGAAACTTCAAAATTGACCGGTAGTCAACAATACCAAGGTACAAGCTTCAAGCACCTCAATACCAGATGATCTGGCTTGGGAATAAGCTTTTAGATTTTCAGTTCCAGGATTAAAAATAATACGCTTAGGCCCAAGTCCGATCAGGTAATCTATCCATTCAGACTGGTTGGAAGGTCCTAAATACAAGGTTACCGTATGGATTCCTTCTAAAATGGGTTTTTGACGTAAGTCTAGGATCTCCTTTCCAAACACAATTCCTTTTTTGATCCCTATTGGAATAAAAGAGATTCCTTTGGATTGTAACAAGTCGGCAGCTCGGTAAGCATAGCGCTCAGGATTAGCTGTAGCGCCCACTACTAGCGTCAATTTGATCTTATTTGGCACGTTGTCCATAGTGCCGATCTCGCTCAAAGGTGTCCATGTGACGGTGCTTTTTACTCTCGTAAATATCGTCTAACGAGAGTAAGATCCCGGTCTCCTCTACCTCTCCAAATTCGTCGTTCAGCGCAGTTCCAAAATTTCGCATACTTGGTGATAGGTTCATGTATGCATTGATCAGCGGTGGAATATTTTCTCCCAATGCCCGGATTCTCCCATTAAGTACCTTGTAACCCTCCTTGTAATCCAAACCTTCAAATGGATTGGGATGAGAAAGGATATCTGTTTCGTAAGTTAACTTTAACTTTTCTTTTGGTTTCACTAATCCTTGATTATCAGGGAAATAATGATTCATAAAGTAAAGTAAAAAATCGCGCCCCTCCCGGTTGTAATGCGGGTACATAGTTACCTTTCCAAACAGGTATTTAACATTGGGATGCAGAAGGACAAAGGCTCCCAATCCATCCCAAAGATTGTCTAGACTAAACATTCCTTTGCGGTTGTCCAAACTAGGCTGGTAACTGGGTTGAACAAAAGACCTCCCCAACTCAATCGTATAGGGCAAGTAGTTTTGAATAAAATCTGTTGAAAAATCAAATAAATGAGACGTAGAAAGTCGGATTTCTCCATCTACTCCTTGAGCATCTTTGCAACAAATAAGTCGGTATCCC